>ERZ795055.916-NODE-916-length-25077-cov-23.527975_pt1 | contig 25077 bp, 23 predicted proteins | sample MGYA00375139_ERZ795055 | MGnify/ENA primary metagenome ERZ795055 (study PRJEB30184, sample SAMN05720283) | anaerobic digester metagenome | isolation source: active sludge of municipal wastewater-treating anaerobic digesters | place: USA | collected 2015-01-23 ... | reverse complement strand
CGCGTGGCCAGCATGGGTTGCTCGGCAGTGAAGTAGTCGGCCGCGCTCTGCGCGAGGCGCTCGCCGCCGCTGCGGGCTTGCGCGAGCGCGCCGCGCGCCAGTGCCACGAGGCGCTGTGCGGCGGCGTCGCCCACGAAGCGCGAGAGTTCCTCTTCGGGCTCGGGGCGCAGGTTCTGCAGAACGAAGGACAAGGCCTGGGCGAAGTCGGCGTCGCCCTCGAGGCGCACGTCGCGCATCAGGGCCTTGGGATCGGTCAGCGCGAGCGGCAGCGAGGCGAGGGACGCACGCACGGTGACAGCGGGGCTGGCGTCGGCCTCGGCGGCAAGGCGTCCCTCGTCGGTCACGCGCAGCAGCAGGGCGAAGGGCGGCACGTCGAAGCGCGCACTACGCCCGGCGAAGGGGACGAGCTTGGTGCGCGCCCAGGCCTCGCGATCGAGCATGCGGTTGATGGCGCCGACGGCGGCCTGGCTGGCAAGGGTGTCGATCAAGCGTGTACTCCGAAATGCAAAAGCGCCCGCAGGCGCCTTGGCATTCTTGCTCAGATTCGCGCAGCCCCGCCGATCGCGGGGTGCAGGCGGCAGGCGCACCGTTGCGGGCGCGCCTCACCTGTGCGCGTGAGGGCTCAACTGAGCTGCTGGATCCCGGCCAGCAGCCAGCCCGTCTTGCCGTCGACCGGCTTGACCAGATTCCAGACCTCGTGGACGCGCTCGATCTCGCCGTCGATCTTGAGCGTGCCGTCGAACTTCACGCTGGCCATGTGCTCGGTGGCGCCGGACTCGATGCCCAGCAGCTCGGCCTCGAGGGTGACGACCTCGGTGTGATGCTCGCCCGCACCGCGACTGCGCAGCTCGTGGGTGAGCGCGATGAACATGTCGTTGGTAGTGAACTCCGACAGCTGGTCGAGGCTTCCGTTGTCCCAGGCACCCTGCAGACGCGTGAAGTACGACTTGGCCTGCGCCACGAACGCCGGCGTGTCGAAGCCCGCCGGGATGCCCCAGGGCGCGATCGGCGCGTCGGCGGAGCCGCGCGTGAAGGCGTCCATGGCCGACCCCGGGCGTGCGGCCGCAGCGGCCGGCTCGACCGCGGTGCGCTGCAGGGGCTGCGGCGCGGGGCTGGTCTCGTAGCCCACCGGGCCGTAGGTGGCCGGCCCGGGGCCGCGCCCGGCATACGCGGGAGCGGGCGCCGCCCGGCGACGCATCAGGAAACCGATGAGCGTGAGGATCAGCACGCCCGCGAGCGCGAACAGCAGGAAGGTGGCGAAGGCCTCGCCGAAGCCGAGCCAGGATGCGAGTGCCATCAGGCCGAGGCCGGCGGCCAGCCCCATCAGGGCGCCGCGCATCGGGCTGGCGGCCTTGGCTGCGCCAGCGGTCGCGGCGCCTGCGGCAGTGGGCGCAGCGGCAGGCTGGTTGGCCTGCTGGGCCGGCGCTGCCTGAGGCTGCTGCTGCGGGGGCGTGGCCTGGCGCTGCTGCACCGGGGTCGACTGCTTCCCGAAGGTCTTGCCACCCCCCAGGCGGCGCTGCGCTTCCGCGTCAAAGGCGAAACTCGCTGCCATCACACCGACCACGAGTCCGGCGATCCAGGTCTTCATGTTGTGCCTCCTTGCTGTCTCAGGACTTGTAGCCCACGTGCAGCGCTGAGACGCCGAACGTGAGGTTGTGCCACTTGACGCGCTCGAGGCCCACCTGCTCCATCATGCGGGCCAGATCCTCCTGGCCCGGATGCATGCGGATCGACTCCGCAAGGTAGCGGTAGCTGTCGCTGTCGCCCGCGATGCGCCTGCCGAGCCAAGGCAGCACGTTGAATGAGTACGCATCGTAGAGGGGCGTCAGCGGCTGCCAAACCCGTGAAAACTCTAGAACCATGACCTTGCCGCCAGGACGGGCAACGCGGCGCATCTCGGCGAGCGCGGCGTCCTTGTGAGTCATATTGCGCAGGCCGTAGGCCACCGTGATCACGTCGAAGCTGTCGTCGGGAAACGGCAGCTTCTCTGCGTCGCACTGAGCGACCGGCAGGGCGAGGCCCTGGTCGAGCAGGCGATCGCGCCCGACGGTGAGCATCGCGTGATTGATGTCGGTGAGCCAGACCTGCCCGGTCGGCCCCGCCTGGCGCGCGAACCTGAGCGCGAGGTCGCCGGTGCCCCCCGCGATGTCGAGCACGCGCATGCCGGGTCGCACCGCGGCCTCGCGGATGGTGAAGGCCTTCCAGAGGCGGTGCATGCCGCCCGACATGACGTCGTTCATCACGTCGTAGCGCGTGGCCACCGAGTCGAACACGCCGCGTACCTGCGCGGCCTTCTCTTCCTCGGCCACCTTGCTGAAGCCGAAGTGCGTCTGTCCGGACGGGCCGGAGACCGGGTCTGAACTCATGCTTCGGATCCTGCGGCGCGGGCCGCGTCAGTGCGTGGCACAGCTGCCCTTGGCACGGGCGGCTGCGATCAGGGGTGCGTTGCGCGGGTCATCGGGGTCGCGGCTCGCGCCGGCCGCCTCGATCTGCGCGAGGTACTCGGCCCACAGCCCCTCGAGGTTCTCGCCCAGTTCGTAGAGGTAGTCCCAGGCGTAGATGCCGCTGTCGTGGCCGTCCGAGAACACGGGCTTGATGGCGTAGTGGCCGACGGGCTCGACCCCGGTGACCAGCACATCGCGCTTGCCGACCTGGAGCGTCTCCTGCCCGGGGCCGTGACCGCGCACCTCGGCCGAGGGTGAGTACACGCGCAGAAACTCGAAGGGCAAGCGAAAGCGGCGGCCGTCGTCGTAGGCGAGTTCGAGCACGCGCGAGGCGGAGTGAACGGTGATTTCGGTCGGCGTCTTCATGGCGGCGTCCTGCGTGGGCCGTCATTGTGGCCCAAAAGCAAAGTGGCGCGCCCTTGCGGTGCGCGCCACTTCAGCGGGTATCGATGCAGGACTACTTGGCCGCGCTGACCATGTACTGCACGGCCGCGGCGATCTCGGCCTCGGTGGCGCTGGCTGCGGCGCCCTTGGGTGGCATCGCGCCCTTGCCCTTGATGACCGAGGCCACCATCGCGGCCTCACCGGTCTTGATGCGCGGCGCCCAGGCAGCCTTGTCGCCGAACTTGGGAGCGCCCGCCACCCCGCTGGCGTGGCAAGCGGCGCAAGAGGTGTCGTACAGCTTCTTGCCGGCGTCGGCCGCCGGGGCCGCGGGCGCGGCCGCAGCGGCAGCCGCTGGGGCTGCGGCAGCAACAACACCGCCGCCCTGGTTGAACATGTACAGGACGGCCTTTCTCATTTCGGCGTCGGTGATGTTGGCCAGGCCGCCGCGCGCGGGCATCCCGTCATGGCCCCGGATCGCCGCGGTGGTGACGCGGTCGAGCCCTTGCGAGACGCGCTTGGACCAGGCCGCGCGATCGCCGATCTTGGGTGCGCCACCCTCGCCAGTCGTGTGGCAATTCGCGCAGGCGGCCTCGACGATCTGCTGGCCAGTCCGATCAGCCGATGCCGCGGCCGGAGCCGCAGCCACGGGAGCGGCGGACACGGGCGCCGAGGGCTCCTTGAAGCTCGCCCCGGCTGCGTTGGCCATGTAGACCACCGCGCGCGCCACCTCGGTGTCGCTCAGGGAAGAATTGCCCCCCTTGGCGGGCATCGCCTTGAAGCCCTCGATGGCGTGCTTGACCAGGGTGTCGAGGCCCTGCTTGTTGCGGGCGGCCCAGGCGCCGGCATCGGCGAACTTGGGAGCCCCGGCCGCGCCGCTGTCGTGGCAGGCCGCGCAGGCGAGCTTGTAGACGGCCTCGCCGCTGCGGACCTGACCGCCACCGGTCGAGGCCGCCTGCAGCGCAACCTGGCCCACCGGCGCGAGGCGGTCGGCGATGGCTTCGGGAGTCATCGCATTGGTGCCGGCCGCGCCCGTCTTTTCGCCGGTCACGTACTTGACCAGGAGCACGATGACGAGGATGGGGACGACAAACGCTAGAACGATGACCGTGATCAGCTGCTTCGGCGTCTTGATCGGCGAGCTGTGTTCATCCGACATGGAAGGCTCCGGGCGCGGTCCGGCCGCGCGGGGCGGGACGCGATGTTCAGGAAACGGGAACACCGACGCGGCACCGGGGCCAGTCGTCGGCAAGCGCGCGAGTATAGCCTGCGGGCTAGCCCGACTTCGGCGGGCGCAGCGGGCGGAATGCGGCTATCCTTGCCGACCCGCGTGGCGCCTGTAGCTCAGTGGATAGAGTGACGGCCTCCGAAGCCGTAGGTCGCAGGTTCGACTCCTGTCAGGCGCGCCACCGCCCTCGCATTACGCCCCCGCTTCGCCCCCCAGAGAGCTCGTCTCCGCCACCACGCGCGCGGAGCCTGCCTCGAGCGTTCACGCGCAGCTCGTGCCGTTCTTCAGGCGCACCGTCGCCGCCGAGACACACAACGAGCGGGCGTGACCTTCCCCCGTGATTCCCAGTCGTCCGAGCAGCAGGCCGTCCGACCCCGCGCGCTGCGGGTAGCCCGACTCGTCGAAGCTCAGGTACTCGCCCGCGAAGGTCGCTCCGAACGCGGCCGCGATGCGCACGCCACGCGGCGGGGCGGCGAAGCGCTGCAGCAGGGGCTCGGCGGCGTCGCGGCGGCCGTTGTTGTTCTCGTCGACGAAGACCTCCCAGCCGGAGTTCCAGTCACGCAGCGCAAGCGGAGCCACAGCCACGCGTGCACGACGCGACAGCGCCTCGGAGCGCGCCTGGCGCACGGCGGCCACGAGTTCGTTGCTGATGTTTGCCACCTGGTGGCGCGCGTAGTGCTGGCCGATCGCGGGGATCGCCGCGGCGGTCAGCACGGCCGCCACACACAAGGCGACGAGGTTCTCGATCAGTGTGATGCCGCGCTGCGCCCGGATGCCGATTCCATGTGCCATGTCCGCCTCCCCTTGCCGCCTTCACCGTCGAGCGCAGTGTGCTGCGCGGTGGCGCGGAGCGCGAGCCGCGGATGCCGCGGCAACGGAGACGACTGTTACGGTCGCGGGCGTCGGATCGATCGAGCGCCGAGTGCCGACTATTCGGCACCCAGGTTCTCGACCGCGGCCAGCTGCCACACGGTCCGCGCCCCGGCGATCGCCTCCTCGAACCGGGAGGGCAGGAAACCATGCTCGGCCGCCAGCTCGATCGCGACCGCGGGCATGGCCGCGCCGGTCGAGCGCAGCTCGTAGCGCACTCGCTCGGGCGCGTCGAGGCTCACAGCCTGGCGCGCGCTGACCTCGCCCACTCCGGCCACGCCGATGACGAGGCCGCCGCGACGCTGCGCCTCGGCCACGACCTGGTGCACGACGGCGACTTGCATGAACAGGCTGGCCGGATCCTGATCACCCGCCGCGATGCGAGACAGCGCTGCTCCGGCGGCTTGGCGGCCGTCATCGACCACGCCCGCCGCCCAGTCGAAGCGCAGTTCCTGCGCCGGCTGCCCGGCACGTACCTCGCGGTAGTTTGCGGGCAGCAGGCCGGCGTAGGAGAGCAGCCCCTGAGTGGAACTGCGGCGCACGACGGCGCCGTCCTCGCGACGCTCGGTCCAATGCAGCGAGTAGTGACCGCTCTCGAGGCGCCAGACCAGCTCGCGCTGCCCCGCACCCGCCACCTGCCGGTACACGGCCCGCACGCCCTGGGGCAGAACCAGTCTCGCCCCATCGCTTTCCAGCGGCACAGCGGCGCCGGACGCCACGGGCTCGGGCGCTACACCCTGCGCCGCGGCCACTGCCTGCGTGGCGGACGGTGCGGCCCCGGTAGCCCCAGGCGCCTGCTCGGGTGCGACGCCAACCGAGGCGCGCCGCGCGTGCGGCGCGCGCGCCGCGGCGGCCAGCTCCCGGGCTGCGTCATGACCGCGCTCCGCGGCGGAGGCAGCCACTGACGCACCGCCACGCGCCGCCGCGCCTGGCAGACGCTGCCCTTGCTCTTCGAAGCTGGGCGCAAGCCGCACCTCCATCCGGCTCAGCGCGCTGGCCGGGACGCGCGCGGGCGCAGCGCCTTGCAGCAAGCAGATGTGCAGGCCCAGCGACGCGGCCAGGGCCCACGTCAGGGCGCCCGCCCCTCCGCCGAACTGGCGCGCCCTCAGGCCGGACATGTGGCCCCCTTCACGAGTTGCGGCTTGCCGAGCAACGAGAGGCAGACCGTGCGCTGCAAGTCTGCTGGCCCGAAGCGCATGCGCCCGGCCACCGGCGCGCCGTCCGCGCCGCGCACAAAGCCGCCGGGCAGAAACACGATGCGGCCGCCCCAGCCGTCGCCAAAGTCGGCAAGCACGGGAACCTCGCCCGAGCTCTGGTGACGGGTCAGCGCGGTGTCCCCGGCGTCGAGGGTGCCGTTGAGGTTCGCGTCGAGGAAAACATCCCATCCGCCCGCCCAGTCGCCCTCTCGCGGCGCCACGACCACGCGCTGGCCGCGTGCGAGCGACTCGTTGCGTGCCTGCACCAGCGTGCGCTCGAAGGCCTGCGCGGTCTCTTCGGTTCGCAAGCGCGCGAGCCAGGCCGAGAAATGGGGCGCGCCCAGCCCGAGCAGCACGGCCAGGACGGCCAACACCGCCAGAAGCTCTATCAGGCTGAACCCTCCGGGCCGGTCGCGCATCTCGCTCAACGCCGCAGCTCGCGCCAGTTGATGAGCTCGCGCCACCCCATGCGTCGCACCTCGCTGCTGCCGCTCAGGCCCTCGCTCACCGGCACGGACGCGCCGGTGCCCAGGCCGACGGCGCGCCCGGTGGCGAACTCGACCAGTACGTAGCTCGTGGTGCGCGTGGCGCGGCCCGTGGTGTCTGGCGAAGAGTCGACGCTGCCCACCAGCAAGCTCGCTGGCGGACTGAGGAAGCCGCTGCGCGATTCGCTGCGCGCCAGACTGCAACTGGCCGAGCGCAGCCCTGTGACCGGGTCGAGGCAGTAGCGGCCGCTGCCGCCCTCGAGGCAGGGGTCGGCCCCGGGCACGGTGGAGTTGAAGAACAATGCCCCGAAAGCGAGCAGGGCAGTGTTGATCTGCTGCTCGCCGCCCGCGAGATCGGGCAGGTCGAGCACCCAGCCCCAGCGGTCTTCGGTGCGCACGCCGTATGTGAAGGCGTCGCCCGCGACCTCTCCGGTCAGCCGGCCCTCGTCGGTGCGCACGGCGCGACGCTCGGCCAGGTCGGCGCGGGCCACCCGGCGGCCGCCTGCATCGCGCACCGCGTAGAAGGACTGAGGACGCGCGTACGGGCCCGCGTTGTCTCCGACCTCCAGCATCTTGCCGGTGCCGAAGAAGAGCAGGTAGCCGCCACCCGGCGCGAAGGCGATCACCGGGGTGCTGGTGATCGGCTGACGCCGGCCCGCTGCGTCGCGCGCTTCGAACAGCGGCCGCGGCGCACCGCCTTCGCGGTGAAAGATGCGCCAGTCAGCGGGGTCGGTGGCCGAAAGGTCGAAGCGCCAGAGCTGCCCCTGCAGATCGCCCGCGTACAGCGCGGTGACGAGGCCCGCGACATCGAACACCGCCGCCGGCTGAGCGAGCCCCGGCGCGGCGGTGACGTCACCCAGTGGCACGCGCACCTTCCAGTAGTTGCGGCCCAGCCGCCAGGGCTCGGCCGCCGGCTTCGCAGGATCGAGGAAGAACAGGGCGCCTTGTCCGTCTGCACTGGCCGCACCATCGGGCGCGTGGTTGTTGTAGCCGCTCGCCACGATCACGAACCAGCGCGTCCCGCTACCCGTGCGTATCGGCGCGATGATCGGGCGGCCCGTGACATGGCCGATGTCGGCGTCGTCGGCATCGGTGAACTCCCACAGCACCTGCTCGCTGCCGAGGCGCGACGGGTCCGTGACGTCGAGCGCGAACAGGCCCTGCACGCCTGCCCCGTAGCCCGCGACCAGCAGCGTTGCCCAACGCGATCCGAGCTGCGCGTCGCCAGTGACCAAGGGCGCATCGAGCAGGGGGCGATGCCGATAGGCCGGATGGCTGAGGCCAGGTAGATGCCTGATCGCGCTCGCGGGTACGAAAGCGTGGCGCTCTACCCCAGTGTCGGCGTCGAGCGCGTGGAGCATGCCGGCGTTGGTTGCGACATAGAGGGTGCGGGCGCGCCCTGCGTTGGCTGCGCGGAAGGCTTCATAGCCCGGCAAGGCGTAGCGCGAGGCGGGTGCCGCGACATAGGCCGGATCGGCGTTGACGATGTCGCCGATCAGGCTGCCCGGGCGCACGCGCAGCGGCCGCCCCGGACCCTCGTCGTCGCGCCCGCCCCGTAACCAGGCGACGCGTCGCTCGCCCAGACCGTCGGCCACGCCGTACACGGGGTCGGCGTCGAAGAGCGTGCGTTCGGACTCGGTCAGGGTCGCCCAGGCGAAGTCGCGCGCGCCTGCGCCCGGCGAGCCGACCAGGATTCGTCGCTCTGCTGCGGGCGGCACGCGCTCCGAGGCGCGCCACGCGGGCCGCGCAGCCAGGCTCACTGCGCGCGTGACGGGGTCGAGCACGAAGCGGTAGCTCTCCACCTCGCCCGACCACGAGGCCGCGTCGTAGTAGGGGACGAACACGCCGGTCTCGCCCGCGGCGAGCGTGGCCGCGGTCAGCGCCCCCCCGCCGGCGGAGCCCGTGGTGGTGGCCACGCGCGCGAAGGCGCTCTTGAGCACCTCGACCATGCGGTCGGGGTTCGATGCCAGCATGTAGTTCGAAAGCTCCGGATTGTCGGAGCCCACGACGCCGGCCACGTTCAGTTGGCGTTGCGCGATGGGCGTGGACGAGGTCTCGGCCACGTCGATGGAGATCGTGGTGAAGCGCTGGTCGCCAACTGCGTTGGCATCGCCCGAGCGCGCACCCGCCGGGCGGATGTCGCCGCGGCCGTACTGAGCCAGGCCCGCGATGTAGTAGCTCGCCGTGCCGGCGGCGCCGGTCGAGGCGTTCTCGAGCGGACTTGGCAGACCGCTCATGCCACGCGCCAGGGCCACGGTCCGCGCCGCCGCGGTCTGCGCGCGCACGTCGAGGGCGTAGGCAGCGTCGGCAGCGCGCGGGGCATCCTTGGCGCAGTCGCCGTCGGCCGGAGCGCAACGGTCGTTGCCCGGGATCTCCCAGTCGTTCCAGGTGTTGGTGTCCGAGATGCTGATGATCACGCTGGGTTGGGCCGCGCACATCAGGGGGTCGCGGGACCAGTCCGTGTAGACCGGGAAGCCGCCCTTCATGGCCGAACTCATGCCCGCGGTGGACTTCGCCGTGGGGCCGTCGCGGTGCCACTGCAGGTAGCGCACGGCCTCGTAGAACATTTCCCCGGCCGTGTCGTGGCGCTTGTACGCCCCTTCGCCCCCAGGGACCGAGCCAAAGTTGTTGAGGTAGTTCACGAAGCCGGAGCGGCCCTCGGCCACGCCGCGCGGGTTGGTCACGAAGCGGCCAGCCGCGTCCCATTCGGCGGCAGCGTTGCTGCCTGCGTCGCGGAAGCTGCGGTCGAAGCTGCGCGGCCCCACGTAGTCGAGCGGATGACGCAGCGCCCCGCCGTAGCGGGCCTGAGTCTGGTCGAGGATGTAGCCAAACACGCCGAAGCGCATCGCCAGCGCGCGCGACTGGACCTCGCCCGAGGGCTTCCAGCTAGGTGCCGAGGCGCTGCCGAAGTTCACGCAGTAGCTGCCCTCGCGCCCGTTGGCGCGATCGAGTTCGTCGCACACGAGCACGCGCACCTTGAAGCGATTGATCGGCCCGTCGGCACCGAAGCGCGCGTCGGAGCCAGGCGCGTCGCAATCGCCCGCGCCGCCCGACCAATTGCCGATCAGTACCTCGTCGCGGCAGCTCACCACCGTGACGCGCGGCTGGGCGAAGGGCAGCACGCTCGCGGGATCGACGGGCGCAACGTCGTCGCCCGCCAGACCCGCCTGCACCGTGCGCCGCGGGAAGGTGCCGGGGCTGGCGTAGAAGTCCGCCACGCCGGGGTAGAGCGCCGGCGCGCTGCCGGAGGAGGCGGTCGGGATCCAGGCGCGCTCGAGCACGGTGACGTTGACTTCGTCGAGCACGCGGCGGCCACCGGTGAGCGTCATGCGGAAGATGTCCATCGCGGACATCGTGGCCCAGTTCATGAAGTTGCCGCTGAAGCCGCCGCGGCAGCTGCGGTCACCCGCGGCAGGCGAGGCGGCGGTGCTTACGCCCACGAAGACCTGGGCGTCGCTGCGGTACTCGTAGCACAGATCCGGGTTGAAGTAGCCGACATAGCGCCGCGCAGCGCTGTAGTTGCGCACGTCCTCGCGATACGCGGCGCCGACCGTCGGGAACTCGACCGAGAGACTCACCAGAACGTTGGGGTGCACCGGGCGCAAACCCAGCAGCGGGTCGGTGGCGAGGTTCAGGACCGGTTGAGCGCGCACAGGCGCGCCCGAAACAACGGCGAGCAGCGCAACCAAAGACAGTAAGCGGTGCATGCGAGCCTCCTCAGCGCCGGAAGGCCGATTGCACGGCGGCGACGTGCTGGCCAGAGGCGCTGCCGCTTTCCGCAGTGATGCGATAGAGCACGCTCGCCTGCTGCGGCCGCGCCGAGCCGCCGACGGCCGCACCAGCCACGTAGTCGGGCAGGACCTCGATCACGTAGCGCGGCGGCGCGCTCGGGCCGGGCCAACGTTCGCCGGTGAAGGTGCCGTAGGGCACGCCGCGCGATGCGAGGTCCACGGTGCGCCACACAGGCAGATCGCCCTCCGCCGCGGGCAGGCACAGGCCGCGCACGCTGAGGGCGCGCTCGCCGGCCGAGGGCAGATCCACCGCCGGGCACCCGGCGGCGAAGCCGGTCGCAGCGCCGCCCTCGAAGCGCGCCGCGCGGGCACCCGAGAGCAACTCGTCCTCGGCATCGCGCAGTGCGGCCTCGGCACCTTCGAAGGCCAACTGCCTCTCGCGCGTGGCGCGTGCACCCTTCTCGTCGGTCAGGGCGATCCGCGCTCCCATGGCAGCGATCAGGGTGAGCAGCACCAGCATCACCAGGGCCACGACCAGCGCGGCACCGCCTTGGAGTCGATGCTCGGCGCGCATCTCAACCTCCGTTGCGCACGGCCACGACGGCCGAGTAGACCCGGCGCAGGCGGCGGCGCTCCGCGGCGCTCAGGGTGCGCGTATCGAGTTGAGCGCTATCGGCAGACACCAGGTATCCGGGGCCGAAGAGTTGGTAGACCGCGCTGTCGGGCTCGTTGCGCGTGCTCGTGGCGCTGGCCATGAGCAGCGCCACCCGCACGGCACGCACCGCACGCCAATTGGCGACCTCGCCGGCGCGCACCCAGCGTTCTGGGCGACCGTCCGCATCGAGGTCGAGGCCATACAGAAACTGCAGGCGCTCCACGCCGTCGATCAGGGGCTGAGGACTGGTCATGCCCGTGGCCTGGCAGAGCAGCGCGCCGGCGGCGCTGAGGCTCAGCACATTCTCGGTGCGCGTGCTCGGGCTGCCGTCGCGCGGCACGGGCACCCCGAGGCAGTCGACGATGGCACCGTCGGCGGTCGCTCCCTGAGTGCTGCCGAAGAAGCGCAGGGTGATGCGGTCGCCGCTCGCGCCGTCGGCGCCCTCGATGGCGGGCGCATCTGCAAGACCGAGGCGCACGGGCGCGGCGCCGGAGTCGCCTGGCCAGTTGACGTAGCCCGCCACCCTGATCAGGCGGGTGATCGACTCGAGCGCGAAGCGGCCCGCATCGTCGAGCCGAGAAGCCTCGTCCTGCACACGCAGGGTGCTCGCTCCGCCCAGGTACAAGGCGACGGCGGCGAGGATGACGATCAGCCCTATCGCGACCGAGATCATCAGCTCAACGAGCGAGCTTCCCCTCTGGCGGGCGCAGCGCATCAGGGCCTCAGCGGAAGGACGGTCACAGGCGCGGTCAGGGCCGCGGCCTCCGTGCTGCGACCACGCGTATCGCGCGCTGCCCACCAGAACTTCATGACCACCGGATCGAGCGCGCCACCACTGCACTCTGGGCTGGCGATACTGCCGTCACCCGGGGTGGCGTCGCGGCACACCGTGGCAAAACCGCCGGGTAGAGCGGCGGCAACCTGCGCCCGCCATTCGGCCAGATCGGTGGCGACACGCGCCGCGACCGAGCAGCCGCCGCTGCCGTAGCACGCCGCATCGACCGAAGGCGAGCCCGCCGCGCCCGCGACATAGCGCTCGACCTCGCCAGGCTGGGCGCGAATCATTTCGGCCAGTTCCTGCGCCAGTCGCGCCGCGGCTGCCTGTTGCCCTGCGTCCGCCGTCCACCGCAGGCTTGCGGCCTGCAGACCCGCCAAGCCGAGCAGGCCGATCATCAGTATCGTGACCGAGACGAGAACCTCGACCAGCGAATATCCCGCTTGCTTGCGTTGAACCGATGACATGGCGCCTCCGACTTCTGTCACGCTTTGTCACGGAGGCATGATTCACCCTGGCGCCACCGGGTGCGCCGGCGTGACGCCCAACGGCGGCGCATGGCCGACGATCGGCTTGCGCCCGTTTCGAGGCGCCGAGGTGCCCGTTCCGGCCCCTCTGGCGGGCGCGTCAGGGGTTGAGTTGGCGGTAGGTCAGTTCGGCCAGGCGCTGCAGTTCCTCGCGACCGACATCGCCGGCGAGCGCATAGCCGAAGGGCCCGTCGATCCAGTGGAACACCCGCGTCGGGCCGTCCTGCGAGAAGGCAAAGGCGGTGTCGCGCTGCGTGGACTCGCGCTTGACCAGCAGGGACAGCCGCTGCCCGCGCGCGTTCTCGTACACCAGCAGGGCGATCGGCGCGGGGTCACTGCTCGAGGCTGGCGGCAGCAGCCGTCCCCCCAAGAGCTGCCAGCCTTCGCTGCTCAGCACGGGAACACGCAGCGGCGCCTGCAGGCGCTTCGAAAGCCAGGCGACAAGATGCTGCTCATCCTGCGCGCCCACCTCCACCGGGTGCCGCACTTCGGGCGAGTAGGCCACATAGGCTGCGGCCGCCTGGCGCGCAATCAGGGGCGCAGCGGGGGGACCGGGCGCGAGCCAGGGTCGCGCCAGGTAGCCGAGCGCCACGCCAAGCGCGAGCGCCGCAGCGATTGGCAAGACACGCCGCGCGGCTGTCGACGGGCCGCGAACCCGCAGGTGCAGCGGCCGTGGTTCCTCGAGCACGGGGTCGAACAGGCGGTGCAGGCTGCGGTTGTTCGCCTCCCAGGCGCGCACGCGCTGCGCGTCCGCAGGGTTGTCCTGCAGGTGGCGCTCGACCAGTTCGCGCTCCTCGGGAGTGAGCGCGTCGTCGACGTAAGCGTGGAGTTGGTCGTCTTTCATCATTTCACCCGGCGCAGCGCTGCGGTCGCAGCGCCTCCCTCGAGCAAGTCGCGCAGTCGTTCACGCCCTCGAGACAGGCGAGACATCACCGTGCCCATCGGGACTCCGAGCGCCTCGGCCGCCTCGGCGTAGCTGAACTGCTCCAGTCCCACCAGGAGCACCACTTCGCGTTGTTCATCGGGAAGCCGGCGCAACGCGGCGGCCATCTCGGACAGCTGCACGCCGCTATCCGCCCTGGCCGCGCCCTCCGGCTGGGGCGCAGCATCGCCCAGGGCCTCGAGCGACTCGGTCGGGCGCACCCGCTTGACCCCGTTGATGAACACGCTGTGCATGATGGCGAACAGCCACGCGCGCAGGTTGGTGCCGGGCTGCCACTGGGCGCGCTTGAGCCAGGCGCGCTCCAGAGTGTCCTGGGTGAGGTCGTCGGCCGCCTCGCGGCTGCCGCACAGGGCGCGCGAGTAGCGCCGCAGACGCGGCAGCAGTTCCTCGATCTGGCGGCCGTCGAAGCTCACGCGGGTCAGGGTCGGGCGAGTTGCCAGACGTTGTTGACGCCCTGGCCAGTACGGTCGCCCGGCTTGGTGTCCTTGGCCCAGAGGTAGACAGGTTTGCCCTTGTAGGCCCACTGCCGGGCTCCGTCGTCGCGCGTGACGATGCTCCAGTCGCCCGAGGCGCGGGCATCGGCCCCGGCCAGCAGCGGCGGCCAGTTGGCGGCGCAGGGTCCGTTGCACACGCTCTTGCCACTGCCCGCGACGTCGCGGTCAAAGGTGTAGAGGCTCATCCCGGCCTCGTTGGTGAAGACCCCGTCGCTGACCTTGACCGGCGCTCCGCCTCCCGCCGTGGCGCAGGCGCTAAGAAAGAGCAAGAACGCCGTCAGCGCCCAGAGTCGCGCTTTCGTCATGATTGCTTGGTGCATGTCTCCCCCTTGCGCAGTGGCGGAATGCCACGCAGGGAGAACACGTTCACTGCGGATCCTATTCCGCAGCCGGCTCAGACTTCCTGCGGATCGACCTCGAGATTCCAGCGTACGCGACCGCGTCGGGCCCGCAGGCCCTCGACCCACGCGCGCAGGAATCCCTGGAGCGCGGGCCTCGCATCGGCCTCGACCAGCAGTTGCGCTCGCTCCACGCCGGCCACCCGCATCACGCTCATCGGCACCGGGTCGTAAAGACGCACGCGAGGCTCGCCCAGAGCCGCGCCGGCCTCGACCGCGGCGCGCAGGAAGTCGAGGGCCTCGTCGAGCTGGCCCGCCTGCGCGGTGAGCAGGGCCTGGTGCGACCACGGTGGCATGCCGGCCTCGCGCCGCGCCGCAAGCTCGGCGTCGGCGAAGCGCGTGTAGTCCTGGGTGGCCAGCGCGGCGAAGAGCGGATGATCGGGGAAGCGCGTTTGCACCAGCACCCTCCCCGGCAGAGCGCCGCGCCCGGCGCGCCCGGCGACCTGCAACAGGCTCGCGAACAGCCGCTCGGGAGCACGAAAGTCGTGCGAAACGAGCTGCGCGTCGGCATTCAGAATGGCCACCAGGGACACACGCTGGAAGTCGTGGCCCTTGGCGATCATCTGCGTGCCCACCAGGACATCGACCTCGCCCGCGTGCACCGCCTCGAAGGCGGCGCGCGCCGCGCTGGGCCGGCGTGTGCTGTCGCGGTCGATGCGCAGCACGCGCGCCCCCGGCAGCCTTGCCTGCAGGGCCTCCTCGACGCGTTGCGTGCCCTGGCCCACGGCCTGCAAGTCGAGGTTGCCGCACTGGGGACAGGCGCGCGGCACGCGCTGGCCCCAGCCGCAATGATGGCAAGTCAATTGGCCGTCGGCCTTGTGGAACACGGCGTAGGCCGAGCAGCGCGGGCAGTTCGACAGCCAGCCGCACGCGCCGCAGCCGATCACCGGCGCATAGCCGCGGCGGTTGAGGAACACGAGCGACTGCTCGCCGCGCTCCAGCGTGCGCGCCAAGGCGTCACTCACAGGCGCCGCCAAGCCCTGCTCCGGCTTGTGCACGCGCAGGTCCACGAGTTCGAGCGCCGGCAGCCGCGCATTGCCGGCCGCTCGGCCGGGCAGATCGAGGCGCCGGTAGCCGCCCCGATGCGCCTGCGCCCAGGTCTCGATAGCGGGCGTCGCCGATCCCAGGACCACGGGCACGCCGAGGATCTGCGCCCGCTTGATCGCCAGGTCTCGCGCCGAGTAACGCAATCCTTCGCCGCTCTTGTACGAGGGGTCGTGCTCTTCGTCCACCACGATCAGACGCAGCGCCGGCATCGAGGCGAACACCGCCATGCGCGTGCCGACCAGGATCCGCGCCCGGCCCTCGTGAGCTGCGAGCCAGGCGCGCGCGCGCGCGCCGGCGGCCAGGCCGCTGTGCAGGCTGACCACGCCGGCGGCCGCGAAACGCGCGGCGACCAGCGCCTCGAGCTGCGGGGTGAGATTGATCTCGGGGACAAGCAGCAAGGCCTGCGCGTGCTCGTCGCCGCCGAGCACGCGCTCGATGGCCCGCAGGTACACCTCGGTCTTGCCGCTGCCGGTCACACCGTAGAGGAGGTTCACGCCGAAGCCGGGGGTGGCGCCGATGGCATCGACCGCGGCGCGCTGGGCCGGATTCAGGGTCACGCCAGGCGCAGGGGGCGCGCCGGCGGGCGCGGCCATCGTCCGCAGTCGCCGCAACGAGGCGGCGTGGCGTGGCCCGGGCGGACTGCGGAAGAAGCTCGGCAGGGCGGCCAGAGCCGCCTCGCCCCAACCCGACTGATAGTAGTCAGCCGCAAACCGGGTCAAAGTTAGCCAGTCCTCACATAAGCCTTTAACCCCGTCGATAAGGCCGACGATGCCCTTGAGCTTGTCGGGTGCCAGGTCGCTACGCGTCTGCGTCTCGGCGACGATGCCGACCTCGCGGCGGCGCCCCAGGGGCACCAGCACCCAGTCACCGGGCCGGGGATCCCAGCCCTCGGGCGCGAGGTAGTCCAGGGCCGGTGCACCAGGAAGGCTGACCAGAACCCGGATACAGCGCGGCGAGGGACTGACATTCGACATCAAGTTGCGACCCTAAGCGATTGATTTGGCGCGCATTGATTCGGAGCCGGTGCTGCCTGTGGATAACTTTGTGGAAAAGCCCGGGACAGGTGCCGCCGGAGCCCGCAGGCGCTGGCTCCGACCTGGATCGCCCTATCCCGGTGCATTTCCAGATGCACCAAAAATCAAGGGCTTACGCGCCTGGTCCGAGTCACGGAGCGGGGGTGCAGCGCCCTGAGGCGGCGCTTGCGTTCAGCCGCCGGGCGTGTGCATAAGTGCCCGCTCACCGGCCTTGGCGCTCAGGAGTGGAACTTCGGGCTGTACGCGTGCACTTCATCGACCAGCGCCTCGACGCTGCTCACCGGGGTGTGCTGATTAATGCCATGGCCCAGGTTGAAGACATGCCCGCCGCTCCGCCCGTCGGGGCGCCGCAGCGGTCCGGCCGCGTCGAGCACAGCGCGCGCCGCAGCGCGCACCTCGCGCTCGCCCGCGAACAGCGCCATGGGGTCCAGATTGCCCTGCAGGGCCACGCGGTCCTCGACGCGCAGGCGCGCCGCCCCGAGGTTGACGGTCCAATCCAGCCCGACCGCGTCGGCGCCGATAGCGGCAATCTGCTCGAGCCACCCGCCGCCGCCCTTGGTGAAGACGATCACCGGCACCCGTTCGCCCTCGTGTTCGCGCACCAGCGCAGCGACGACGCGCTCCATGTAGGCCAGCGAGAAGGCCTGATATGCGCCGTCGGCGAGGGAGCCGCCCCAGGTGTCGAAAATCATCACGGCCTGGGCTCCGGCGGCGATCTGGGCATTGAGGTAAGTCGCGACTGCAGCCGCGTTGACCTCGAGGATGCGATGCAAGAGATCGGGCCGCGCGTAGAGCATCGTCTTGATCAGCCGGAAGTCGTCCGAGCCGCCGCCTTCGACCATGTAGCAGGCCAGGGTGAACGGACTGCCCGAGAAGCCAATCAGCGGGATCCGGTTGGCGAGCGCGCCGCGGATCTGGCGCACGGCGTCGGTCACGTAGCGCAGCTCGCCCGCCGGGTCCGGAACCGCGAGCCGGGCCACGTCGGCCTCGGTGCGCACGGGGCGCTCGAACTTCGGTCCTTCGCCGTCGGCAAAGTACAGGCCCAGTCCCATGGCGTCCGGCACGGTGAGGATGTCCGAGAAGAGGATCGCCGCGTCGAGCGGAAAGCGCTCGATCGGCTGCATCGTCACCTCGGTGGCGAAGTCCGGAGACTTGGCCAGGCCCAGGAAGCTGCCGGCCCGCCGGCGAGTGGCGTTGTACTCGGCCATGTACCGCCCCGCCTGACGCATCAGCCACACGGGGGTGTAGGGAACAGGTTGGCGCAGCAGGGCGCGCAGCAGCGTATCGTTCGCAGGTTTCACGAGGGGCGGGGCACTTGAAGGAGACGCGCGATTCTCTCACGCAGGCGCCACCGCCCTGGCTCACGCCTTGCGAAGGCGGCGTCGTGATCGAACTGCGCGTTCAGCCCGGAGCACGCCACGAGGGCCTGGCAGGCGAGCACGACGGGCGACTGAAGCTCGCCCTGCGCGCCCCGGCCATCGAGGGGCGGGCGAATACCGCGCTGCTGCGCTGGCTGGGCGAGTGCCTGCAGGTGCCGCCGAGCGCGGTGACGCTGCTGCGTGGCGCCGGGACACGGATCAAGCGCGTCCGAGTGGCAGGCATCGATGCGGGTACGGCCCGCGAGCGGCTCGGCCAGGCGAAAAAAAAGGAGCAGCCCTGAGGCTGCTCCCTTTCCTGAAGAGCTGACTAAGCCAGATTACTTCTTGGCTTCGGGCTTCTTCTCTTCCTTCTTCTCTTCCTTCTTGGCGTCAGCCTTGGCGGGGGCGGCGGCCGGGGCAGCCTTGGCGTCAGCCTTGGCGGGGGCGGCGGCCGGAGCAGCGGCGGCGGGCTTGGCGTCAGCCTTCTTCTCGTCCATCTTCTTTTCCTGGGCAACGGCGGCGCCAGCGAAAGCGAACAGGGCGGTAAACAGAGCAGCGAACAGCTTGGTCATTTCAGATTCCCTAACGGTTAGGTTGTTTTGGCTCGGGTCGCCCCACTGCAGCAGTGCGTCCCTGAGCGGCTAACGCTTAGCCGGCCGGGAGGTTGACACAGCTTTGGGCACGGAGGGCCTTGACGGCCCCTCGGATTCGCTCTGGATCAAGTCCAAGCCCTTGAAATGAAGCATTTTTGCGACGCGCGGGCGGCGCGCCCTGGGGCGAACCCGCAGCCTCAAGGCGTGAGGTCCAGGCCGATCAGCACGTTCCGACCGGGGGCGGGTTCGTAATGGCGGCCGTTGGCTTCGTTGACGATCACAGCACCGACGTAGCCCTTGTCGGCCAGGTTGTTGAGGCGCAGGAAGGCCCGCATCTGCACGCCACCCAGGGTCAAGGTGCGGGCCACGGCGAGGTTGAGCACGCCGTACCCGGGCGCCGCGGCGCTGTTGCGGTCGTCGACGAACATCTGGCTCTGCGCGCGCCACTCCAGGCGCCAATCGGCCCAGCCCGGCGTCCAGCGCGCCATGGCGAAGGCGGTGTAGGACGGCACTCCGGGCAGGCGGTTGCCGTCGGCCACCGGCACGCTCGGGCGCACGCAGGGGGGCGGGCCGCAAGTCAGGAAAGGGCTGGTGAAGCGCGCGTTCAGCGCGGTGCCAGCGAAGCTCAGCGAGACCTCCGGCGCAGGCCTCCAGTCGAACGCGAGTTCCGCACCCTGGCGCAAGGTCGTGCCGGCATTGCCGAAGGCCGATCGCCCCTGGAAGTTGCTCAGCACGACGATCTCGTCGCGCGTGGCTACCCGGAAGAGTGCGGCAGACACTTGGAGCCCGGGCAAGGCCACCCACTTCGCGCCGAGTTCGAAGTTGTCGCTGGTGGCGGAGTCGAGGCCGAGGTTGAGCCCCGCGGCGCCGCCAGGGCGATACGCGAGTTCGTTGAGGGTGGGTGTCTCGAAGCCGCGCCCCGCGCTCGCGTAGACGCTGGCGTTGGGAGTCGGGCGCCATGTCACTCCCGCGCTGGGCGTCCACGCCTGGTAGGCCACGCTCCCGGAGTCGTCCCCGTTGACCCCCACCACGTAGCGATCCTGCGAGTCGAAACTCACCCTCGAGGCGCGCAGGCCGGCGTGAAGGCGCCAGTGCTGCGCCCATGCCCATTCAAGCTGCAGGTACGGATCGGTCGACTCGACCCGATTGCTCTCGTCGCGCCGTAGCCGCCCGGCCAGGCCGAACACCGGCGTGCCGGCGACCGGCAGAAAGTTCTCGTAGCCCTGGCGATCCTCGTCGAGGCGCTGCCAGTCGAGCCCCGCGGTGAGGGTGAGGGCGTCGCGCGTCCATTGCACGCGCGCGTCGACACCGCCATACGGCCGACTGAAGGCGATCACGCCCCCCGGACTCAGGGGGTTCGCCTGCGTCGACGCCGGAATGGCCTGGAACTGCTGCACGGAGCGCTCGCCCAGCCAGCCGACGGCTCCGTAGCTCCAACCGTCGCCAAGCGGCCTGGCCAATTGCACCGAGATCTGGTTCTGGCGTGTGGTCTTGCGCGTGTCGAACAGCAGCGCCAAGGGCGAGGCCGCCGCGGGGTCGCGCTCCCATTGCTCGCGCGTGAGGCCGAGCGGATCCTGCGCGTCGGGCATCGCCAGTCCGTTGTAGGTCACGCGCAACTGTCCAAGCGGACTGTCGAGCCAGGCACCGCTGAGGTTGAGCACCTGCCTCGTGGCGGCAGAGTGCTCGCGATAGCCACGGGTGGAGAACGCACTGGCGTCGAGTGCGTAGGCGAACGGGTCGCTTCCACCGTTGGCGCTCACGGCCGCGCGCCACGTGCCGAAGCTGCCGCCGGCAAGCGACAGGGCCGGCGTGAAGGGTTCGGGCAGCAGCCGCGTGGTCATGGCGATCACCCCGCCCGACGCGTTCCCGTAGAGCGCCGAGAACGGACCGCGCAGCACCTCGATGCGCTCGGCGGCGTTGAGCGGGAAGTTCGAGACCTGGCCCTGTCCGTCGGGCTGGGTGGCGGGCACGCCGTCGAGGTAGAGGCGGATGCCGCGCACGCCGAAGGTGGAGCGCGCCCCGAAGCCACGGATCGAGATCTGAAGATCCTGAGCGTAGTTTTCGCGGTTGTTGGCCACCACGCCGGGCACGCGCGGCAAGGCCTCGGACAGGTTCACTCGCAGCTGGGTGTCGCGAATCTCGGAGCGGGTGAGCACGCTCACCGATGCGGGCACATCGAGCTGGGCGCGCTCGGCCCGCGTGGCGGTGACCACCACCGGCTCGAGCGTGCGCGCGAGCGGCTCGGCCACTTCCTGTGCCGTTACCGCGCCCGTCGTGGCGAGCAGCGCGACGCCGAGCACGCGCATGAGCAGCGCGCCGGCAGGATCAGCGCACGACCAGGACGGGGCGATCGGCGTGGGCAAGAACCTTCTGGGTCTCGGAACCCAGAAGCAGCGCGCCGAGGCCGCCGCGGCCATGCGAGGCCAGCACGATGTATTCGCAGCCCGTCGCGCGGGCGCAGGCCAGGATCGCCCGCCAGGGCGGCCCCTTGCGGCTCATGGTGAGCTCGTAGGGCAGGCCGGCCGCCTTGGCCGCCTGCTCGACCACCGCGAGGCGCTCGTTGGCCTGCGCTGCCTGCACCGCCTCGAAGTCGAGTGCGTCGAAGCTTTCCTCGCTGCCGTAGTCGGCATAGCCGCCGTACTCGTAGCTCTCCACGGCGGTCATGCCCACGAGCGTGGCGCCCAGCGACTTGGCGAGCCGCGCCGCGGTGGCGATGGCCTTTTCCGAGAGCTCGGACCCATCGGTGCTGACAAGAACCTTCATCGCAGTCTGTGCTTCCGGAAGCGCAGCGGAACGCGTGCGCCTCGCAGTGTAGTGAGCCGGCCGCGCGAGAGCCATGCGCGCAAAGCAAAGGGCGCCCGAAGGCGCCCTCGCGTTGCGCTGCCCCGGCTCTACTTGCCGCGCAGCTTCTTGATCGCGGCGAGCTGGGCGGCCAGGGCCGACATCTCGGCCTCGACCTTGGCGATCTCGAGCTGGCTGCCGGCGTTCTTGCGGGCTTCTTCGGCCTGGCGCAGCGCCTCGGAGGCCTTGGCCTCGTCGAGGTCGTGGCCACGAATGGCGGTGTCCGCCAGCACCGTCACGACGTTGGGCTGGATCTCGAGGATGCCGCCGGCGACGAACACCTGCTCGTCATCGGCCTGGCCCGGCACCTTGATGCGCACCACGCCCGGCTTGATGCGGGTGATCAGCGGCGTGTGGCGCGGCAGGATGCCCAGCTCGCCCGCCTCGCCCGGCAGCGAGACGAACTCGGCCGGGCCCGAGAAGATGGACTCCTCGGCGCTGACGACGTCGACTTGTATCGTGTTCATGTGCGTGCTCCGTGCTCGGCAATCGGCGTGCACGACGAGGCGCGCGGCGCCCCGTCGCCCACGGCGCCTACTGCATCTTCTTGGCCTTCTCGAAGGCCTCGTCGATCGCGCCGACCATGTAGAAGGCCTGCTCGGGCAGCGCGTCGCACTCGCCGTCGACGATCATCTTGAAGCCGCGGATGGTTTCCTTGAGCGGCACGTACTTGCCCGGCGAGCCCGTGAACACCTCGGCCACATGGAAGGGCTGCGAGAGGAAGCGCTGAATCTTGCGCGCCCGCATCACGGCCAGCTTGTCCTCGGGCGAGAGCTCGTCCATGCCCAGGATGGCGATGATGTCGCGCAGTTCCTTGTAGCGCTGCAGGGTCGCCTGCACCCGGCGCGTCACGGTGTAGTGCTCCTCGCCGATGATGAGCGGGTCGATCTGGCGCGAGGTGGAGTCGAGCGGGTCGACCGCCGGGTAGATGCCCAGCGAGGCGATGTCACGCGACAGCACGATGGTGGCGTCAAGGTGGCCGAAGGTGGTCGCGGGCGACGGGTCGGTCAGGTCGTCCGCCGGCACGTACACGGCCTGGATCGAGGTGATCGAGCCGACCTTGGTCGAGGTGATGCGCTCCTGCAGGCGGCCCATCTCCTCGGCCAGGGTGGGCTGGTAGCCCACCGCGGAGGGCATGCGGCCGAGCAGGGCCGACACCTCGGTGCCCGCCAGGGTGTAGCGATAGATGTTGTCGACGAAGAGCAGAATGTCGCGGCCCTCGTCGCGGAAGGCCTCGGCCATGGTCAGGCCCGACAGCGCCACGCGCAGGCGGTTGCCGGGAGGCTCGTTCATCTGGCCGAACACCATGGCCACCTTGTCGAGCACGTTCGAGTCCTTCATCTCGTGATAGAAGTCGTTGCCTTCACGAGTGCGCTCGCCGACCCCTGCGAACACCGAGTAGCCGCCGTACTGCTTGGCGATGTTGTTGATCAGTTCCATCATGTTGACGGTCTTGCCCACGCCGGCGCCGCCGAACAGGCCGATCTTGCCGCCCTTGGCAAAGGGGGCGACCAGGTCGATCACCTTGATGCCGGTCTCGAGCAGGTCGACCGAGGGCGAGAGCTCGTCGAACTTGGGCGCCTCGCGGTGGATCGGCATTCTCTTTTCCTCGCCGATCGGACCCGCGTCGTCGATCGGGCGGCCCAGCACATCCATGATGCGACCCAGGGTCTTGGGGCCCACGGGCACCATGATGCCGGCGCCCGTGTTCTTGACCGCCATGCCGCGCTGCAGGCCTTCGGACGAGCCCATCGCGATGGTGCGCACCACGCCGTCGCCGAGCTGCTGCTGCACCTCGAAGGTCAGGCCGGCCTCGGCCAGGGTGTTGGTCGGGCTCTTTTCGAGCACGAGGGCGTCATAGACCTTGGGCATGGCCTCGCGCGGGAACTCAACGTCCACCACCGCGCCGATGACCTGAACGATCTGTCCGGTACTCATGGGTTTTCCTCGACTTTCGAAACTTGTTCGTTAGGACACGGCCGCGGCGCCACCGACGATCTCGGAGATCTCTTTGGTGATGCCGGCCTGGCGGGTCTTGTTCATCACGAGCTGCAGCTCGTCGATCACCTTCTTCGCATTGTCGGACGCCGACTTCATGGCGACCATGCGGGCGCTCTGCTCGGAGGCCATGTTCTCGGCCACCGCCTGATAGATCAGCGCCTCGACGTAGCGCGTCATGAGCTCGTCGATCACGCGCTGCGCGTCAGGCTCGTAGATGTAGTCCCACGAGTAGGCGCGCTTCTCTTCCTCGCTCTGCGCGAGCCGCTCCGCCGTCAGGGGCAGCAGCTGCTCGATCACGGGCTCCTGCTTCATCGCGTTCACGAACCGCGTGTAGGCGAGGTAGACCGCGTCGATCTTGCCCTCCGCATAGGCGTCGAGCTGGACCTTGATCGCGCCGATCAGGCGCTCGAGGTGCGGCTTGTCGCCGAGCTGCACCACGTGCGAGACCACCGGCACGTTGAGCCGCTGCAGGAAGCCGTAGCCCTTGTTGCCGATCGCCGTGGACTCGATCTTCTTGCCCTCGGCGTTCCACTCCTTGACCCGGGCCAGCGCCATGCGCTGGATGTTGGTGTTGAGCGCGCCGGCCAGGCCCTTGTCGGTGGTGACCAGGATCAGGCCGACCTTGCCGGTGGCGTCGTGCTTGACCACGAAGGGGTGGCGGTACTCGGGATTCGCGGTGGCCAGGTGCGCCACGATGTTGCGGATCTTGTCGCCGTACGGACGCGTGGCGCGCATGCGTTCCTGCGCCTTGCGCATCTTCGAGGCGGCGACCATCTCCATCGCCTTCGTGATCTTGCGCGTGCTCTGCACGCTCTTGATCTTGATGCGTATTTCCTTGGTGCTGGGCATGTGCTCCCCCTGGCGGCCGCGGGGCCGCTCAGTACGCGCCGTTCTTCTTGAAGTCCGCAATGGCCGCCGTGAGCGCAGCCTCGTCGTCCTTGGTCAGGTCCTTGGTCGACTCGATGCGGTCGATCAGGGCGGCGTGCTTGGACTTCATGAAGTCGCGCATGCCCTTCTCGATGCGCAGCGCGTCCTTCACCTCGACCCCGTCGTAGGCGCCGACGTTCACCGCAAACAGCACCAGGGCCTCTTCCCAGACCTGCAGCGGCTGGTACTGGGGCTGCTTCATCAGCTCGGTGACCACGCGACCGCGGTCGAGCTGCTTGCGGGTGGCCTCGTCGAGATCCGAGGCGAACTGCGCGAACGCGGCGAGCTCGCGGTACTGCGCGAGCGCCAGGCGCACGCCGCCGCCGAGCTTCTTGATCACCTTGGTCTGGGCCGCACCACCCACGCGCGACACCGACACGCCCGGGTTGATGGCGGGACGGATGCCGGCGTTGAACAGGTCGGTCTCGAGGAAGATCTGGCCGTCGGTGATCGAGATGACGTTGGTCGGCACGAAGGCGGTCACGTCGCCGGCCTGGGTCTCGATGATCGGCAGGGCGGTCAGCGAGCCGGTCTTGCCCTTGACGGCGCCCTTGGTGAACTTTTCGACGTAGTCCGGGTTCACGCGGGCGGCGCGCTCGAGCAGACGGCTGTGCAGGTAGAACACGTCGCCGGGGTAGGCCTCGCGGCCCGGCGGGCGGCGCAGCAGCAGCGAGATCTGGCGGTAGGCCCAGGCCTGCTTGGTCAGGTCGTCATAGACGATCAGGGCATCTTCCCCGCGGTCGCGGAAGTATTCGCCCATGGTCGCGCCCGAGTAGGGGGCGATGTACTGCATCGCCGCGGACTCGGACGCCGAGGCGGCCACCACGATGGTGTAGGCCATCGCGCCGTGCTCTTCGAGCTTGCGCACCACGTTGGCGATGGTCGAGGCCTTCTGGCCGACCGCCACGTACACGCAGATCAGGTCCTTGCCCTTCTGGCTGATGATCGTGTCGACCGCCACCGCCGTCTTGCCGGTCTGGCGGTCGCCGATGATCAGCTCGCGCTGGCCGCGCCCGATCGGCACCATGGCGTCGATCGCCTTCAGGCCGGTCTGCACCGGCTGCGACACCGACTGGCGATCGATCACGCCCGGGGCGACCTTCTCGATCACGTCGGTCATCTTGGCGTTGATCGGGCCCTTGCCGTCGA
>ERZ795055.912-NODE-912-length-25131-cov-8.334104_pt1 | contig 25131 bp, 26 predicted proteins | sample MGYA00375139_ERZ795055 | MGnify/ENA primary metagenome ERZ795055 (study PRJEB30184, sample SAMN05720283) | anaerobic digester metagenome | isolation source: active sludge of municipal wastewater-treating anaerobic digesters | place: USA | collected 2015-01-23 ... | reverse complement strand
CGCTACGCCAAATATAAAATTATTTATTTAGCAATTCAAGTTAAATAAGTTTTCAGGAATTTATAAAAAGTTGTTTTTATAGAAGGGGCGGGCGGCGAAGCCGTCCGTCCCTTAAAGATAGTATTGGCGGGGTTTTCGGCTTCGCCGAAAACCCCGCCAATTAAGACTTTACAAAACCCATCTTTTTTATTTAACGGTTTTTAAAATTGATTGGTATAGGTGAAGATTTGACGAGGCTTTTCCCTGCTACGTTTAAACTCTCGCTATTTATTACGGGCAGACACATAGGTCTGCCCCTATATTAGAAGGATTTATAAAAACTCCGTCAAAAAGCTTTTTTGAATAAATCCAAAGCTATTTCAATAATTTTCTTTGGGGAAAAATGTTTTATTATGTACGGAATCCTTTTAAATCTGAAAAAATACCTCAAATATCCTTTGCTTTGCAGTTTTTGAAGTTCTTTTAATGATAAATTGGTTAATTCCAGAGGTCCGCCCTCCTGTTTTGTATAGATGCTCCAGTCATTTGACAATAAATAATAATTTCCTTCACCTTTTAAAGCCATTTCCCGTATTTTCGTGCCTGGATAAGGCATCATTATAGCTATGTTCATGACATCAGAGTCTAATTGCATAAGCAGATCAACTGTTTTATCTATTGATTCGCTTGTTTCAAACGGATGACCGATTATAGAAAAACAACATGCCCTAATACCCGCTTTTTTAGTGAGCTTTACAGCTTTTTTCATTTGTTCAAAAGTAATCCCTTTGCCGGAATTTTTAAGTATCTGTTCATCTCCCGACTCGATTCCAAAACATAATTCTTCGCATCCTGCTTGTTTTAAAAGTTTTAAGGATTCTTCATCCACAAAATTAACTCTGGTTTCTGTTATCCAGGAAATTTTTTTATTTAAACCCCTGTTAATAATCTCTCTGCATATATTTTTACCGTGTTCAGAGCTTGCCAAGAAAGTGCCTTCAGAAAAAAATATGTTGGTAGCTCCATAAGTATTCATCATAAACTCTATTTCATCGACAATTTTAGCGGGATTTCTGAGTCTTAAGCCCTCATAAACCTTGTAACAGAAATTACACTTAGCCGGACAGCCTCTTACGGACAAAACAGGGATTTCCAAAACAGGAATATTCATTTTTCTGTTAAAATTTGTTACGAGCCTGCCTCTGTATTTATCGAGAGGAAACAAATCCCATGCCGGATAAGGCAATACATCAAGGTCTTTTATAGGGCAAGCGGGTTGATTCACAATTATATCCGCATTTTTGTTTCTGTAGGCAAGTCCGTTAATTTCAGAGGGATTTTCTTTGTTAGCAAGTTTCAGGAAAGTTTCTTCTCCCTCGCCATATATGACAAAATCAGTCAAAGGGAATTCTTTAAGGGTTTCTTCCGGCATTGCGGATGAATGTGGACCGCCAAAAACAGTTATAATTTCTTTATTTATTTCTTTAGCCGCTTCACAGACCGAATATGCTTCAAAAATTTCTTCTGTAAAAGGTCCTAATGCTATTATATCCGGATTTTCCAATGCAATTTGGTCTTTAATTTGATTTATATCTAAATTTAGGGCAACGGAATCAATAACTTTAACCTGATGTCCGTTTTCTCTCAAATATGCGGCAATATAAGCTGTCCCCATACGCAGAAACTGCGAATCAAGCTGTTTAATATCTCTAATTTTACCTTTTGGGGGAATAAAAAATAAAATTTTTTTCATAAATTAAATTATATAATAAAAGTCATTAATCTATTTGCATTTAACGAATTTTGTTATATATAGTGAAAAGATCGCTTTAATTTACCTGTTAAACCTTTATTTTAAATTGGATTGTATTTATAATACACTTATGTTAATCTTGTATATTAAATAATAATATAAGTTTAATTAAAAGAATTATAGATACAATAAACCTCATTATGAAAGGGGGTTAGTAAAATTGGCTGAAGTTGAAATCGGTCAGAACGAGAGCATTGAAAGCGCGCTTAAGAGATTTAAGAAAAAAATACAAAAGGCTGGCATTCTTTCTGAAGTTAAAAGAAGAGAAAGACATGAGAAACCAAGTGTAAAAAGAAGACGCAAAGCAGAAGCAGCTCGTAAAAGACGTTCATAAAATTTATATATAAAAAATAAAAAACAGGGATAATTATATTATCCCTGTTTTTTATTTTGGTTTTTATTAAGTAACAGACAAAAAATTTTCAGCTCTTATTAAATTTTGCCGAACGAGCGAAGCGAGTGAGGCAAACAAACAACAAAAGCCCCTTCCCTTTGAAGGGAAGGGGTTGGGGTTGGGTAGATAAAAACCTGAAAACTTTTTGTTACCTACTTATCTACTTATTTAAAAAAAAATAGAAAATATAAAATATAGTGATATAATATATATTCAAATGGGTTAATTTAAGAAAACTAAAAGGTTAAAAGGAAAGAGAGGATTGCTGTGGCAAAAGTTTTAATATCCATGCCAGATGAATTTCTTCAAAAAATTGATAATGTTGCCGTTTCTGAACAACGCACAAGAAGTGAGCTTATTAGAGAAGCGTTAAGAAGTTATATTAGGAAAAACAGCTTTTTTAACGCAGAATTAAGTGAAAAAAGAGCTCAAATTCTTGAACAAATGCTCGACTGATAACTTATAAGACTGTTAAAAAAATGTCAGATGAAATAGAAAATTATTTTACAGATTTAGCAACCTTTAAAATTGAATTTTTGGACGCAAATAATGAATATCATCAATTTAATAGCCGTATTGAAAAGGTCTTTGATGATTACGTTCTTATTCAATCATCTGTTTCACAAGAAATTCCTGATAATTCCAGTGTAAATCTTATTTTTCCCAAAAAAAACGGTGTATTTATTGCTCAATGCGCGGTAATGGGGAAAGAATCAGGAACTCAATCAGGGATTAAAATTAGTTTCCCTTATGAAACAGAAACGCTTGAGCGAAGGGAATATGTAAGAGTTCCGTTAAAAATAAGATTAGGAATTACTTATTATCCTGATGAAAATTGTGTGGAAAAAATCTCCTACTTTACAGTTACCAGAAATATAAGCGCAAGCGGTCTTTGTTATTTATATTCTGAGCCGATAAAGGATTTTTATGACCTTCAGTGTAAAATATATATTGATGATGGGGATTCAAATCCGATCATAGCAAGATGTGATCTTGCGCATTCCAAAAAAGTTATGTTAAATAGACAAATATTTTATATTACAGCTCTAAAATATTTATCTATTTCTGATAAAGATGTTACAAGAATAGTAAAAGAATGTTTTAAATATCAAATTAGTCGAAAACATTTGGAAAAGGGTTGAAAAAGGAATTTGAAATGGAATTTATAGGAATAACTTTACTGCTGGCTTTTATCGATTTCTCTTTTTAAACAATTATGCCAATCATTGAAAGAAATCGGCAAATAAAAAAGATTAAAACACTTGAGTTGCTAAAGAAATAAAAAATTAAAATGAAATTTCAAGCTGTTTCAGCGTTTCGACTAATTAACGCAAATTGCTGATTAGCCGAATCCGTCATTCTGAGCGTAGCGAAGGATCCCATTGCATACATACAACAAGATTATTCGGGCTAAAGCCCTCAGAATGACGATTAAAAAAATTAATTAGCGACTCGAGTTAATTAGCAATTTAAGTTAAAACGGTAAATAAACTGTGATTTTTTCGCTGCAAAACATTACAATCAATCCTGCAATAATTAAAGGAGGTCCAAAAGGCAGGAAAGTATAATTGCGGGTTTCTCTCATCCTGCTGAATATCGCATAAACAGCAATTCCCCCAATTATAAACGCGCTTATTATTATAAAAATAGAAAGAATAAATTTTCCTGTATAAGTAAAGTATCTGCCTAACAATGAAAGTAATAACGCCAAAAATAACCCGCCCATTGCGATTAACGATTGATATTCCTTGCTTTTATAGAAATTATAAAGAATAATAGGCACTCCTACAATCATTTGGATTATTAAGCTTAATAAAAGTATCACGATTAAAGCTTTCCAGCCAAACCATGCCCCTAACGCCGCTCCAAGAATTGTATCTCCGCCGCCAAAAGCGTATTCTCCCGAAAATAAATAGCCCATTCTTGAAAAAATCTCGAAAAAAGCCGCGCCTAATAATGCTCCCAGAATAGCAGATATGAATACTTCGTTGAATGAAAACCCTAAAAGCTTTACTGCTTCCTGAGAACCGCCTCCTATATTGAAAAAATTGTACACAAGTCCAAGAGGAATAAGCGGAACGGAATTCAGGTCAAATATAACCTGTTCTTTCAAGTCTGTTATGGTTATAACAACAAAAGCTGAAATTAATATAAGAAAGAACAGCGTTTTCAGGCTAAAGCCCCAGTTATAATATGTAGAAACAAATAAAATTCCTGTTATAAGCTCTGCAAGAGGGTATTGGAAACTAATGGGGCTATTGCAGTTTCTGCATTTGCCTCTAAGGAGAATATAGCTTAATATGGGAATATTATCATACCATGCGATTTTTTTCTGGCACTTAGGGCATTTTGAGCGTTTAAAAATAAAATCTTCTTGGCTTAAAAGCCTTAAGCCGACTACATTTAAAAAACTGCCGATTACAAGCCCGATTACAAAAACTAATATAAGCATAATTATGTTTATTTCTGTCATTTTACTTTTTTCTTTTCTTTAATTAAACCGCTTTGCCGCTTTTCCAACGCTGTAATAATATTAAATAACTCTTTAGTCGCTTTTTTAAGCCTTCTGCTAACCTGCATTTGCGAAATTCCAACTTTTTGAGCGATTTCTGTCTGGTTAAGGTCTTCAAAAAATGTCATTTGAATAACTTGTTTTAAATTGGCAGGAAGAAGTTCAACCGCTTCCATAAGCATTATTCTTTCTTCCTGAATATTTTGATATTCGGTATATTTGTCATCAATAAGCCTATCTCCTAATGAAACCTCATTTTCAGAAAAAGTTGAAGACTGGTCAAGAGAAACTGTTACTTTTCTTCTGTCTACATCAAACGCTTCGTTAATGATATTAACAGGCATTTGAAGTTCATGCGCCACTTCAATTTCTGTAGGCTGTCGTCCAAGTTTTGAGCGGAGCTTTTCTATAATTAAATTCATTCTGCCTGAGAGCTCCACAAGCTCTCTTGGAGCTTTTATCACAGAAACTTTATCTCTTAGATAATGTCTTATTTCGCCTGTAATTCTGTGGGCTGCATAGGTTTTAAAGCTTGCTCCCTGATTTTGATTGAATTGTTCAATGGATTTCATTAATCCAAGACATCCCACCTGGACAATGTCTTCTATGGGATCTGATTGTCTTCTGGCAAGTCCGTGAGCGATCTTTTTTACAAGAGGCATATAATAATGCAGAATAAGATTCCTCAACTGTATTTTAGTCTTACTGTCATCAGTATTTTTGTATTCCTTTAGCCATACTTTTACTTCTTCATCTAAAAGTTCATTGGTTTCAGAATTTGTATTCAAGTCTTATCAGCTCCAAAATTAATAAATATTATTGTTTAATATAGAGGTTTATTATTACACATTATAAGTATATGACGAATTATAACATAGGTAGATAATTGGATTTAATCCTGTTTATAAAAAGATATGCTGTTTGTAGGAGGTATTAAAAGAATGAGTTTTAAGCCATCTCCCGAAGAACAGAAATGGGCTAAAAGACAGGAAATGGACATAAGGAAAAAGCTTCAGGGCTTTTTGTCAAGGCAGAAGTTTCCAGAGATAATCGGCTTGGAATCTATATGTCCTGCTGATGGAAATGGGCTTGAAAAGGTTGAAATTGATGATACGGGGATTTTTGTATATAAATGCGTTTATTGCGGGGGGATATGGATTAACAGGAGAGATATGGAAAAGCTTCTGCATTCTTCTGAAAAATCAGACAAGCTTGTCAAATATATTGCTAAAATATTGAATATTAAAACTTAACGCCGCCTCTATACTAAGCAAAATTTGGTAGTGGCTAAATTCTAAGGGATAATTTTATTGGGTTAGGGAGGGGTGATAAAAAATCACTTTATTTTTTACCACTGCCCAAAATTTTTTATTCTTTCCTTAGTAACCATATAGCCGGCATTTTGCCTTTGGCATAAATTCCCCGACTTGCTAATTTAATCTAAATTCTTTTTTGTTTTCATAAAGATATGAAAACATTGATAATATTCAGCGCCGCTTTGTTCCTTTTCGGACAAGGATTATATTTTGCTAACAACAGCTTTATTTTTAAGCCTGATAAAGTTATTTTCGTCAGGTTTAAAGAAGTTCCGCCGCTGATTAAATTGGCGGGGGATGTAAGCGTTTATTACAGAGGATATAAAGTTGGTAAAGCTACTTGTAAAAGCCTTTCAGGCGATCAGCAATATATCCTTTTTTGTCTTGATATAAATTATAAAAATCTTAAACTTCCGACAAACACAAAAGTTATATTAAAAACCCAGGACGTTTTCGGAGATCGGTATTTTGATTTGATTTATCCGGTAAATCCTTCCGGAGAATTGCTTAAAAATGGAGATATGATTGAGGGAACAGCAGTATATGAAAGAGTTGACAAATATCTTGTTGAACAAATGGAAAGCGGTGAATTAGGAGCTCTTATTTCAAATCTTAACTATCTTACCGGCAAAGCTAAAAAACTGTTAGCAGGCGAAAATAAACTTTCCGGCGATGTGTCGAAATCGGTTGAGGACCTTTCTTATATTACAAAAGAGTTAAAAATTATTTTAAGTGATCCACAGGTTAAAAACGATATTAAAACAACTATTTCATATATGCCTGAATCTTTAAAAAATCTTAGCGCGCTTCTTGCCGAAGAAGAGCTTAAAAAAACTGTTAAACAAGCGCCTAAGCTGATTAATACAACAGTTACAGCCTTGGAAGGAATCAATCAGACACTTCCGCAAATAAATCAAAACTTAAAAGAAACTAACGTACATCTTCCACAAGTAAATTGTACTTTATATAATACAAATCAAAAGCTGGACGGCTTAAACCAAAAAATCCCTGTAATTCCCGAGGAATTGATTAATCAAACTGGCAGTACGCTCAAAAGATATGACTGCATCGGTGAAGCGCTCAGTAAAACTATGAGTAAGAACTGTTTATTTTTCAGGTTTTTGTTTGGAAATCCGGGTAAGGATTTTAAAGATTGCGTAGATATACCGGAATAAGTTTATTTTGCAGGCATGTTATACAAATTCGCAATTATAAGGGCGCCTCTAACTATAAATGTTTGGCTGTCATTGAAAGGAGGGGTTTGCTTCGACGCGGCAATTTTTCCCTCTTATTATTGTTAGCCGGAAAGATTGCCACACTCGCTACGCTCCTTCGCAATGACAATCTCGGCTATTTTGTATTATGAATCGCATTTTGGCATAAACAAGAAAATTTCATATATTAATTTGAGTTTGTATATAAATGTTTTCAGTATAATAAATTTTAACTTTATCATTTAGACTAAACCTTTTTTAAAACAATAGTTTGGTTTATAATTATTTAAATGTATTATCAGTAAAACTTTAAAATATCAATTTAGCAGACTTAAGAAAGGTTAGTAATCAAAGAAATTATGAATACAAATTTAGAAAAAATAGATAATAATCAATTTAAATTAAGCATTGAAATTGACGCTGAAATTGCTTCATTGGAATATAATAAGGCATGCAAAAAATTGGGCGAAAATGTAAATATTCCAGGGTTTAGAAAAGGTAAAACTCCACGTCCAATTATAGAAAAGCATGTTGGTATGGATAGAATCAAGCAAAAAGCCATAGATGTCCTGTTGCCGCCTATTATTGCCGATGTTATAAGCGAAAATCAGCTCGATCTGATTACAGAACCTGTCTTAGAAGCCTATGACTTTCAATTAGGCAAACCGGTTGTAATAACAACTAAAATAGAAGTTAAGCCGGAAGTAAAATTGCCTGAATATAAAGGACTCACAATAGAAGTTCCTGAGTTTAAAGCAAAAGAAGATTCTGTTGAAAAGGAACTTGAGGCTGTCAGAAATAAATTTTCAAGACTGGAGCAGGTTATTGGCAGACAATCGCGCTCAAATGATATTGTATTTATAGATTTCAACGGAAGTATCAACGGTGAACCCATAAAAGGCGGCGCCGGAAAAAATCATCAGCTTGATATCGCCAACAGCCATTTTATACCAGGCTTTGCAGAACAGTTAATCGATAAAAACATTGGCGATGAATTCAAAATTAACGTTACTTTTCCTGAAGATTATCATGATAAAAATATTGCGGGAAAAGAAGCTGAATTTGCAATTAAAATCAATGAAATAAAAGAAAAAATCCTTCCTGAATTAAACGATGAATTTGCGCAAAAACTGGGACCATTTCAAACAATGGATGATTTTAAAAATCATATAAAAGGTTATGTGGATAAGTCGCAGGAAAATGAAAATCGTGTAAGAGCCGAAAAAATCCTTGTAGACAAGATTATTGATGAAACAAAGCTTGATATACCTGATACAATGATTAATCGTGAAGCTAAATATCTTATGGAAGAAATAGAAACACGTTTTAAAAATCAGGGATTATCATGGGAACAAGTTATTGAACAGCAAGGACATGAAAATATCTGGAATAACCTGAGAGAAGAAGCTGCAAGACGTGTAAAAACAAGTTTGGTATTAAGCGCAATCGCAAAAGGCGAAGGCATTACGCTTACTGAAGAAGATTTTACACTCAGAATCAAAGAACTTGCGCAAGCTTATAATACAGAAGAAAGCAAAGTTTATGAGCAAATGTCTAAAAACATAGGATTAGCGCAGGGTTTATCGCAACAAATAATGAGCCAGAAAATTATTAATTATCTTTTAGAGAATAATGAAGTAAAATATATTGAGGACATTTCAAAATAAAAATTTCTGAATTTACAATAATCAGATTCAGAAGAAAAAAGGGAATAGTTTGTTAGAGAAAGGTTAAAAACATGGGAATAATAGACGCAAGAAATTATGTGCCGGTAGTAATCGAGCAATCAAGCCGTGGAGAGAGATCATTTGATATTTTTTCAAGACTGTTAAGAGAAAGAATAATATTTCTTGGCACAGGTATAGATGACATGGTTGCAAACCTTATAGTTGCGCAGTTATTGCTTTTGGATTCCGAAAATCCTGAAAAAGATATTATGTTATATATAAATAGCCCTGGCGGAAGTGTAACAGCAGGCATGGCAATATATGACACGATGCAACATATAAGAGCCGATGTAAATACAATTTGTCTTGGACAGGCGGCAAGTATGGGCGCATTCCTGCTTGCGGCAGGAACTCCGGGAAAACGTATGGCTCTTCCTCACTCAAGAATCCTCATCCACCAGCCACTTGGCGGAGCTCAAGGTCAGGCGACTGATATAGAAATTCAGGCGGCTGAAATCGGAAGAATAAAAAGAAATCTGAATGAGCTTTTAGCTAAGCATACAGGACAAAGCTTCAAGAAAATTGAAAAAGATACAGACAGGGATTACATCATGAATCCTGAGGAAGCTGTAGAATATGGAATGGTAGATAAAGTAATTACAAAAATAGAGAAGAAAGAGAAATCTGAGGAACTCTAGTAATTTAGGAGTTATTTATGGCTAAAAGAGATGACAGCAGGCTAAAATGTTCATTTTGCGGCAAAACGCAGGATCAGGTAAAAAAATTAATTGCCGGACCCGAAGTTTATATATGCGATGAATGCGTTGATTTATGCAATGAAATACTTGACGAAGAATTTTTGGATTCAAAAGAAGGCGACGAAGAAAAACATGAGTCCCAAAAGTTTCAGGAAGTTCCAAAACCTCAGGCAATTAAGGAATATCTTGATTTGCATATAATAGGTCAGGATGACGCCAAAAAACAGCTTTCAGTTGCGGTGTATAACCATTATAAGAGAATAAATCATAATATAACCGCAAAGGAAAATAATGATAAAGACAGCGTAGAGATACAAAAAAGCAATATATTGCTTGTAGGACCGACCGGAAGCGGGAAAACGCTTCTTGCGCAAACTCTGGCTAAAATGCTTGATGTTCCGTTCGCTGTAGCAGATGCAACAACGCTTACAGAAGCGGGTTATGTCGGTGATGACGTTGAGAATATTCTTTTAAGACTTTATCAAAACGCTGATTATGATGCCGCAAAAGCAGAAAAAGGCATTATATATATTGATGAGATTGATAAAATAGCAAGAAAATCTGAAAATCCGAGCATAACAAGGGATGTCAGCGGCGAAGGAGTTCAGCAGGCTCTTTTGAAAATGATAGAAGGCACAACAGCCAATGTTCCTCCTCAAGGCGGAAGAAAACATCCTCATCAGGAGTTTATCCAGATTGACACAAGCAATATCCTTTTTGTTGTTGGCGGCGCATTTGTCGGGCTGGAAAAAATTGTTGATAACAGAGCAGGTACGGGAAAACTTGTCGGTTTTGGCGCTTCAGGACCTAAAGCTGCTTATGAAAGAGAAATTAATCAGGCTAAAATGCTTAAAAATATGGTGCCGGAAGACCTCATCAAATTTGGCTTAATCCCTGAATTTATAGGAAGAGTTCCTGTTTATGCAGTGCTAGACCCGCTTGACGAAGCCGCTCTTGTCAGAATTCTTACTGAGCCTAAAAATGCAATTATAAAACAGTATCAGGAATTACTGAATATGGATGGTGTGAAGCTTAATTTTGAAGAAGACGCAATAAAAGAAATTGCGCTGGAAGCGATAAGAAGAAAAACCGGCGCAAGAGCTTTAAGATCGATTGTGGAAGAAATTATGCTTGAAATCATGTACGAAGTGCCGTCAAGAACTGATATTAGTTTATTCACGATTACACATGAAATGGTAAAGAAAAAAGGATCGGTAGCAGAGCTTTTACATATTGATAAAGCAAAGAAGACAAGAAAGAAAACTGCGCCGCAGGAGCCGATTAAAGGAGAAGAAATAGCTTAAAGCCTAGCGTAATAAGGGACTTGGCGCAAGGTTGCGAAAGCTTGAGTTTTAGCTCATTTTAGGCATGCCACTTTTTGCAAATTTCTCACCAATAATCAGGTCAAAAAAATGCTGGAATATAAAACAAAACTGGAAAAAAAGATAATCAGCGAGCTAAAAGCAATAGCAGGAGCAAATAATGTTCTTGAGGAGTATGAGGACAGATATTGTTATGCTTATGACGCAACAGCAATCGGAGATGAGCTTTATCTTCCAGATGCTGTAATTCTTCCCGAAAATAAAGAGCAAATAAGCCTGATTTTAAAAATTGCAAACAAAAACCGCATTCCTGTAATAACCAGAGGGGCAGGCACGAATCTTGTAGGCGGATGCATTGCCTTAAAAGGCGGAATCGTTTTGCATACCTCGAAAATGAATAAAATCATACATATTGATAAAAACAACCTTTTATGTCAGGTTGAACCAGGTGTTGTAATTGAAAAATTGCAGCAGGAAGCTGAAAAGCTGGGTTTATTTTACCCTCCTGACCCTGCCAGTCTTAGAGTTTCCACAATAGGAGGAAGTATAGCTCAGTCTTCAGGCGGTCCAAGGGGCTTTAAATATGGAACAACCAAAGATTATGTACTTGGACTGGAAGCTGTTATGGCTGACGGAACCATAATTAAAACCGGCGGAAAAACAGTTAAAAACGTTACCGGTTATAATTTAACCCAGCTTTTAGTAGGCTCAGAAGGCACTTTGGGCGTTATTACAGAAGCGACATTAAGATTAATTCCGAAACCGGAAGAAAGACAGGTTCTTCTTGCGTGCTTTGAGTCTGCTGATGAGGCGGTTAACGCTGTAACAGGCATAATTTCCGCTAAAATAACACCGTCTACGCTTGATATTATGGACAAAAACACTATGCAAACAATAGAAAAATTCCACAAGACGGGCTTGCCTACAGATATGGACGCTGTTTTGGTGATTGAAGTTGATGGTTTTAAAGAATCGGTAAGCGTTCAGGCAGATCAAATCGTGAATATCTGCAATGAATTTGGCGCAAAAAACATTCGGGCTTCAAAAAACCAGCAGGAAGCGGACGAAATATGGTTTGCAAGAAGATCGGCATTTGGAGCGGTTTCACGATTAAGACCCAATGTTTTCACAGAAGATGCGGTTGTTCCAAGAGATAAAATTCCTGAAATGTTCAAAGAAATAAGAAGAATAGCGAATAAATACGACTTAACTGTTTGTATAATGGGACATATTGGAGATGGAAACATTCATCCGAATTTCTCACTGGATTTAAGAGATAAAGATGAAGCAAAAAGGTTTGAAAAAGCGGCGGAAGAGATATTTAACTCAGCTCTTTCTTTTGGAGGAACTCTTTCCGGGGAACATGGAATCGGTTATCATAAATTGGCTTTTATGAAGAAGGCTCTTGGAGAAAAAAATATTGAAATTATGCAGGCAATAAAAAATATTTTTGATCCGAATTCAATATTAAATCCTGGCAAGGTTGTTTAAATGTCTGGTTTTTTATTATTACTGTTGTCTTTTACATTAGTTATAGGGTCGTCTTATTTTATAACAGGGGTTTTTAAAAGCAAAAGAGATGAGAACTCTTTGCTGTTCTGGATTTTAATCGTTATATCTCAGGCAATAGCTTCTTTTGAGGCCCTTTCTTTATTAAAATTAATAAATATACCCGCATTTTTAATTACAAATTTTATAATTTTTATTTTTAGCTTTATCCTCTGGAATTTCAAGAATAGACCGGTTATAGATATAAAATGGATAAATACGGCGATTAAAAATATAAAAAAAGCGCTTGATAAAGATAAAATTTTATTTATATTATCAATTTTATTTATATTTTCTTCTTTAATAAGCCTTTTTCTTGCTGTATACGCGCCTGTTAACCTATGGGATTCAATGAGTTACCAAATTGCAAGAATACCTTTCTGGATTCAGCATGGCGCGCTTGCTCATTTTGAAACAAGTTCTGTAAGACAGGTAATCTTCCCGCCGAATTCCGAGTTGCTTACGCTCTGGCATATGCTTTTTATAAGAAAAGATTTTTTAATCGGCATAATTCCGTATTTTTCGTATTTAGCAAGTATTTTTCTGATATATAATTTTCTGTCATACTTAAAGCTTTCAACTGCAAGGATTTTATGGGCAATATTTGTTTTTGCGTCGCTTCCTATGGTGATAATTCATTCTTCAGGGACTCAAAACCATCTTATACTTGGATTTTTGTTGTTAACGTCATTATATTTATATATTTATGGAGTTTTTGAAGAGGAAAAGAGATCATTAATCTTTTCTGCTTTAGCTCTTGCAATTTCTGTCGGCGTTAAAAGCTCAATATGTTTCTTTTTGCCTGGAATTTTTATTGCATATCTTTTAATAGCAATTAAAAAGCATGGTAGAAATTTTTATAAGACTTGTTTTCAATATTTTCTTTATTTTTTGCCTGCTTTTATTCTTTTAAGTTCTTATTTTTACGTTATGAATTTCGTGGAATTCGGTCATGTATTGGGAGTTAAGTCATATATTTATGAGCATACCTATATGAACAAAGGGATTAAGTCTTTTGTGGCAAATTTAATAAGATATATAACTGTGTTCATTGATTTTACAGGAATTGAATCATCGTTGCAACTGATTTTAAGCTTTTCGATACAGTTTATGCGGCTTATTTTGTTTCAATTGTTGGGTTTCGATCAAAATGAGGGGTTAACGCATGCCGGAAATTTAATTAATGATTTAATTCTTGTAAACGCAAGTACGCATGAAAACCGATCAGGCGTGGGCATTTTAGGATTTATACTATTTTTGCCGCTTATAATTTTATGTGTAAAAAAATATATTTTTTCAAAATCCCAAAGAATGTTTTTAATCGGGGTTTGCGGATTTATGTTTGCGGCATTTATCCTGATGTTATCCGGCATTATGGGTTATGAAATATGGAATAACAGATATTTCCTTACAGCGGCTGTGATAAGCTCTCCTATTTTGGCTTTAAGTTATTATCCGGGTAGCGGGGTTAATTTCAAAAAATTATTTATTTTTAGCGTATGTGTTTTTAGTTTTATAAAAATTCCGCTTTTTAACGAATTACGTCCGATAATTCCGGTAAACGGAAAGAGCCTTTTAACTAATACGAGAGAGGAAATAAGGTATAATACGGGGACAATTTATGACAATATTTTCAGAGATCCGATTAAATATCTTGAAAAAAGAGCTGAAATAAATTCAAAAATAGGACTTATTTTTTCAGGAGAGATTTGGTTTTACCAATTTTTTGCGCAAGATCAGGGATGGGAAATTTATCCTTTAAATCTGGAGTTTTTAACTGATGAAAAACTGAAAGCTTTAGATTTTCTTGTTGTTTATGGAGAAAAACAGAAATTGCGCAGTATAAAGGAAGAAAAAAATTATGAGAAAAAAATTGATATAGATTTCTCAAGAATTTCAAAATATTTTGATTTGGAATATTTGATAAAAACAGAATTACATCAAGAGCAATATAAAGATGGCGAGTTGGGAAATACTTTTAAATTTTATATTTTTAAAAAAATTGGGAAATAAAAATGAAAACTTATTTGAATTGGTATAATTTTGTCGTTTAGTATAGCATATAATTGTTTTTTGGATAGATTCCGAAACAAGTTCGGAATGGCTGAATTATCAGGGCGCTGAGCAGTTATCTGGTATAGTATAAAAAAGATAGTTTCAAAAAAAATTTTTATTTTAAAATATATATTATGAAAATAAATTATAAAATCTTCTTAATTTCTTTTATTACAGCATTATTGCTTCTTTTTGCATGGTTTTTTTTCGTGGGTGTTAATTGCATTGCTCTTAAAATAAAAAAACAAAATGCAATTAAAGGCATAACGGTTACCGGGAATGTTAAATCAACTGAAGATACTGCAATAACAACAGATATAACTGCTAAAATAGAAAAGATTACAATAAATGAGGGTGATTTTGTTAATAAAGGACAAATACTTGCTTATTTAAATAGAGAAGAAATTGTCGGAGAGGTTGAAACATCGCAGGCAAAGCTTTTAGTCGCGCAGGCAGAGTTGAAAAGAAATCATATTGATTATCTTGACGCCGCTTCTGATGAAAAAAGATATAAAGAACTTTATAAACAAGGCGCTGTAAGCAAAAGGGATTTAGAGGAAAGAACGCTTAAACGTCAGGAAATTGAAGCGTCTATCGATCAAAAAAAACAGGAAATTAAAGCAGCTCAAGGCGAAATTAAATCTACGCAAGGAAAACTTAATAAATATATAATAAAAGCTCCGTTTTCAGGTTATATTACTGATTCATTTGTAAGCACAGGCGAAGTTATTTCGTCAACAAATCCGCTTTTTCGTATTATTGCGCCGGAAAATATTTATCTTGACGCAGATATTGAAGAAAATGAAATTTCCGGAGTTCAATCAGGTCAAAAAGTTCTTGTAATCTTTGACGCATATCCTGAAAAAATTTTTGAACAAAAATTATATTTAATATCAAAAGAAGTAAATCCTGTTACCGGAACTTTTAAAGCCAGAATAAGCAGACCTGATAAGCCTAATTTAAAAGCGCTGGTTGGAATGACCTTTGACGCAACGATAATTATTGAAGAATATTCTAATATTTTAATAATACCGGACGATTTTGTTCAATTAGAAGATAATAAAGCTTATGTTTTCAAGAAAAGAAACCTTTGGGCGCAAAAAACACCTGTAGAAATAAACTTTTTTAATAATAACAGAGTGAAAATCCTGAAAGGGATTAAAGAAAACGATATTATTCTTAAAAAAGCCGAAAAAGGAAAGCTTACAGATAAGCAAAAAATTAAAATCATAGAAGCCCGTGAGCAATAAAGAGATAAAATCACTATAATTTGTTCAAATAAAAAGGCTTTAAGGAATTGCCGCGGAATGCGTGGCAATTCCTTTCCGAAGCCAAATTTATTTTGAGAAACGACTAACTTCAATTATGACTTTTTCAATAGCTTCAGCCGCATCGGACGGAAGTATGTCGATTCCGCCTTTTTCTGTTTCCCTTGATTTAATAAAGCTAAGTCTGTCATTTAATCTGGCAATGAATTGATTTTTGTATTCTTCATTACTTAAATCAACGTTAAAATCGTCTAATTCCAGAATTTGAATGTCTGAAAAACTTGCCCACTGTTTAAACTCAGCCGTACCCTCAATAATAGATTCTATAATTCCAAGAGTATGCTTTGGCTGGACCTTTTTGCCCATGAAAGTTCCGGTATTTAGAATATAACAATCTACGCCGTCTTCAATAAGTGTTTTAAACCTGTTATAGTCCAATTGAAGAGGATATGTTCTGAAGGGGTTTGCGTACGGCTCAACTACCAGCGCATTAGGGTCAACGCCTTTTGCAAGTCTTTCTGCGGAAGTTCTTTTTGTTGCAAGAGTTGCGCCCATTGCAGAGCCGAGAGATGCGCCGCTAAGTTTTAATACCGGCGGAATCGTAGGATCCTGCATTAACCAAAAAATAGCGTTAATAGGTTCGTCTACTCGATCCACCCTGTTTGGCGACCAGAGTTTTGATTTAACCGCGCGCCCGTTTCCGTTTCTTAAGTCTTCTGTTACTACAAACAAATTGCCTTGCTCATCAGCAATAGCTGAATTATTTTGAACTGTAATCAGGTATTTATTATCTTCGCAACCCATCGGGTAATCCTGAGTTTTGTCAAAGTAAGCAGGCTCAAGAGCTATGGAATATTTTTCCTTAACATTGATTATAAACGCATCATCATGCAATACTGTTATGTCATATTTATCGTCATGCCTTGCATGAGTGATTGTTGATTTGCCTGAACCCGACAATCCAAATACCGCAACTGAGAATTTTTTATTGTTTGTAAGGTCATATCTTTTTAAACCGCCGTGGCATGCGGCATAACCGTTTCTGCCAGCCATTCCCCAGCCTAAAGTTAATGTTCCTTTTTTGTGTTCCCCAAAATAACGCATGCCAAGAATTGCCGCGCAATTATATTGAGGATCAAAGAAAGTTAATCCGTAAGGGAAGTCAGGATGTGTCCAATCAGGGTCGGAGAAAATATAAATATCTCCTTCAGCGATTTGTCTTGATTCTTTATACATTTGACTGTAGATTTCGTTAATATGCTGGAAATTTAACATCCAACTGTACAGTACATTTTCAAAATCTTCAGGGATTAAAAGATGGGCTTTAACCATGAAATCTTTATCAAGCCCTACAATTGTTTCAGCATGATACATTATTCTGAATCTTGTTCCGTAAACAGCTTCTCTGATGATAGGAAGTAATTGCGCAAGATCACAATCCGGCTCTCCAACTATTATTCTTGCCGCCGAGCATCTGCCTACGACTGTTCCGTCGTTAAAAAGAAGTACATTGGCGTCTTTTGGAAGTCCAAGTTCTTCAGGTTTATAAACAGGCATTCCTGTAAGTTCAACTGTTCCCGGGCTTTCTAACGCCATTTCATAGGCTTCTTCTAATGAAGTAATTTTTTCGACGTTATTTCCGAAAAAAGCAGTTTGAATTGTTAATCTGGCCGCTGAACTGATCTTTTTCAGTTCTTCCGAGTTTGTAAAATACTCTGATGTGGTCATTTTTTTAATTCTCCTTTTAATAATGCCTTGCAAATCCTGATATAAGACTTACAAAAAACCGATTTTTTAAATTATACCGCTTAAATATATAATTTCCCATATTAAGTGTTAATTATACATTAAAATTTTTTTTTACTATCAAAATTTACTGGACATCTTAAAAAAAATTAAACATTTTTGATTTTATGATTGGCATAGTCTTGTTAAAACTGCTCAAGAAACCTTACATCGTTATTAAAGAAAAGCCTGATGTCATTAATTGCAAATTTAAGCATCGTAAGCCTTTCTACTCCCATGCCAAACGCAAATCCCGAGTAAACTTCAGGGTCAATATTTACGCCTTTTAGCACGTTGGGATCAATCATGCCCGCTCCAAGAATTTCAAGCCAGCCGGTTCCTGAACACGTTCTACAACCTTTGCCCGAGCACATAATGCATTGAACATCAATTTCAGCGCTGGGTTCAGTAAAAGGGAAATAGCTTGTTCTAAATCTTGTGGGTCTTGCCTGACCGAAAAAATGTCTGGTAAACTCGTTCAGAACGCCTTTTAAATCTCCAAAAGTTACTTCTTTATCAACCAGGAAGCCTTCTACCTGATGGAAAAGATTATTTTTTCTGCTGCTGACGGCTTCAGACCTGTAAACCCTGCCAGGGCTTATTACTCTAAGAGGCGGTCTTTTTTTCTCCATCTCTCTAATTTGGGAATTTGATGTTTGGCTTCTTAAAAGTAGATTTGAAGCGTTGATTGTATAAAAAGTATCCTGCATATCTTTTGCCGGATGATCTTTTGGGAAATTTAACGCGTCGAAATTGTAATATTCCGTTTCAACTTCAGGACTGTTTGATTCCTCAACCAGCGTAAACCCCATTTTATTAAAGATAAAGACGATTTCATTTATCGTAGACGTTAGAGGATGTTGTTTTCCATATGGAATATAGTCCCCGGGAAGTGTTATATCTATTTTTTCAGCTTCAAGTTTTATTGAAATATTTTCTTTATTTAATAATTCATATTTTTGATTTAGAATTTCTTCAATTTCTTCAGCGGTTTTGTTTGCAATTTCTCCGATTACAGGTCTTTCTTCCGGCGAAATATCTTTTAAGCCTCTTTTAATTGTATTTAATTCCCCTTTTCTTGAAAGATATTTAATTTTAAGTTCCTGTAATGCGTTTAAGTCCGAAGCGTTATTTATTTCTTGGAGCGCCTGAGTTTTTAACTCTTCCAGTTTTGTTTTCATATTTATTTTGCCTTTATCTATTACAGGATTACATAAAATTAAATTATACAGGCTAATATTTTTAAATAAAGCGTAAGTTGCAAGACAAATTTAAAAACCATTGCATAACCTCGGCTTACTCTTGAAAAACGGCTTGTATAATTAATTATACCAATTCATACCAAGTTGCAATCAAAAGAGTATTGTTTTTTGATAAGGGTTTTGCCGGCATAGCCGGCAAAACCCTTATCAACTCTTCTTCCCCTCCCTTGGGGAGGGGGTAGGGGGAGGGAGATTTAATGCTATACCGCCCCCAAAATGAATTTCGGATTTTTTCTTAAAACGTTAGGGGCGGTATGGCGAAGCAGGAGTGATGAAGTTGGGAAAATCCGGCTTTGCCGGTTTTCCTAAATTCAAACTCATTTTAGTATACATTGACTGCAACTTAGTATCAAATTCAATTTGCTGAATAAAAGTATAGCGGGTGTTTTGGCGAAGCCAAAACACCCGCTATTTAATAATTTATAAAATTTATTATTGCTCTACAACAACACCCATGCTGCGGGCTGAACCTTTTACCATTTCCATTGCCGCTTCAATGGTCGGAGAATTAAGGTCAGGCATTTTTGCTTTTGCTATTTCTTCTACATTTTTCATGGTTATTGAGCCCACTTTGTTTTTATTAGGGGTTGGCGAGCCTTTTTCAACTTTTGCCGCTTTTTTTATAAGCTCAGAAACAGGCGGAGTTTTTGTAATAAATGAAAATGATCTGTCTTCATAAACCGTAATTATAACAGGTATTATGCTTCCAACCTGATCGGCTGTTTGAGCATTGTACTGTTTACAGAATTCCATTATATTAACCCCATGCTGACCCAAAGCCGGACCTATCGGAGGCGATGGATTCGCTTTTCCGGCTTTTATCTGGAGTTTTATTGAAGCCATAACTTTTTTTGCCATTTTAATTTACCTTTTTATTTTTAACTTTACTGAATTACTACTGTTTTTGTATTTGGTTATATTCAAGTTCCACGGGAGTATCTCTTCCGAAAATCGAAACCATTGCCCGCAATTTCTCTTTATCAGGATATACTTCCATAACATCTCCGACAAAGTCGGCAAATGGTCCGTTAATAATGTTAACTTTATCGCCGATTTTAATGTCAAATTCGACTTTTGTAGGCATAACCTGAGCTTTGCGAAGAATTTTATTTATTTCAGAATCTCTTGCCGGAATAGGTTTTCTTTCTGCTCCCACGAATTTTGTAACTCCGGGAGTATGTCTGACAACATACCAGCTGTCATCATCCATTATCATTTCAACAAGCACATAACCCGGAAATATTTTTTCCTCTTTATCCTGACGTTTTCCGTCTTTTAGTTTGGTTACAGCTTTTTGAGGCACTTCCACCTTAAAAATTTTATGCCCAAGATTCATGTAATCAACACGTTTTTCAAGGTTTACTTTAACCTTGTTTTCGTGTCCTGAATATGTATGGACTATGTACCATCTTTTTTTCTTTTCCTGTTGATTCATAAATTTATCCACCGGGTATTAATCTAAACACAAACTCAAAAAGGACGTCATAAATAAAAACCAGAGCAGTAAAGAAAAACACGACACCAATAACTATAAACGTTTCAACGGTAATCTGCCTTTTATCGGGCCAGGTTACTTTATCCCATTCAGTTCTGACTCCTTTAAGATAAGTTATGACGTTATCTTTAAGACTTGGTTCATTTTTTCTGATCTCGTTCATTTTTATTCCTTTTATATAATTAACCTCATACGAAAGAGGCATTTATTTTAGAAAGCGCGCCCTGTAGGACTTGAACCCACGACATCCGGTTTTGGAGACCGACGTTCTACCAACTGAACTAAGGACGCAGGATAGCGGGAGTTCACTATACTTTTAGTTTCTTCTCGCTTTCTTTCATTTCTTTTATTTTGTTTCTTTATGTAGAGTATGTTTTTGACAGAACGGGCAATATTTTTTAAGTTCTATTCTGCCTGCTGTATTTTTTTTGTTTTTAGTTGTAGTGTAATTACGACGTTTGCAGCTACTTTCGCCGCATGCCATTATTACAAGTCTGTCGTTTTTTTTAAGTCCCATTTTTTTTTACCTTTACATTGTTTTTCAGGGTTTTGATGTTAACTTAACCTTTTAAAAATCAAACATTTTAAAACAGGGTATTATCCCTGCTGAATTTATTTTATAATAAAAAAAATTTTTTAAAAGCATTTTTTTTAAAACCATTTATTTTTTTAAACGCAAGTTAATGAAATTTGGCAGACAATCAATGCGGTCGGTGATATCCACCCCCTACCCCTTCCTTTATATTAGGGTAAGATCACTATAGTATAAATAAATTTAACCAAATAATACAATGAATTTTATCTAATCCGGCTTTAAAATATTTAGACAACGGCATTTTTAAAAACAGATAAAACTATTCCCATTCATTTTACAGAAGGGAATTTTTATTATGAACAAAAGAGAATTTTATCTAATTTCAATTATTGCTATGTATATTTATCTTGCATTCATTTTTCATGTAAATCTAACAAATTTTTTAAATACGCAAAAAAATCCTTCTGCGAAATTTACTATTAATATATTTCAATAATGGGCATTGGTCAGGTATGCGCTGATAAATAAATTATTTATCGCCCAAAATTTATTTATTATCAATTTTTTCAAATATAATTTATGACCGATAATATTTTTTATGTAAAAAGCGAAGAAAAAACAAAAAGTGAACATTTGAATACGAGGGGGTTCGGGGGCTTGCCCCTGACAGTCTTGTCCCCTTGGGGTTCAGTTTTTCTTTCTTTTGCGCGCCTAAGGCGCATTAATAGGGAAATGTTACTTGGATTGTGTCCCAAGCTTCCCGCTTTGCGGGTTCTTTCTTTTTGAACGCAAAAAGAAAAAAAATGAAGAAACGGTAAGCATTCTATTGAATGCTGGAAAGATGCTGCCTGCCCCCGCTATGGCGGGAGCTGGAGTTCAGCATGACGTTTTTTGTTTTTTAGGATTGAACTGCCGTGTTTTATGATATTTGGGAAGAAGGGTTAATTTTTATGTTAAAATAAAAAATTATAAATTTCTGGGTCAAGAAAAATGAAAAGACTTTTGATTTTAACATTATTATTAACCTCAACAGCCTGTTTTGCCAAAAACGGATACTATAACAGCTATAACAACGGCAATACTTACAGTTCTTATGGTTCAAGCGTAAGAGGTAATAACTACAATACAGGAAGTTCCTGGAATACAAATTATAATAGCTCTGGTTCTTCTGGTAGAGATAGTAATGGGAATTATTGGAATTATAATAAAAGCGCTGGTAATTATTATAATTATGGGACAGGTGAAATGAGGCATAGAGGCAAAAAATATTAATAATTACTGGTTATTATATATTATATCGGGGTAAGAGGAAGTATAACGATGATTAAATCCTTTAAATGCAAGGAAACAGAAAAAATCTGGAATGAAACATTTTCTAAAAAATTTCCTGCCGATATTCAAAAAAGAGCTTTAAATAAACTTATGATGATAAATCGGTACAAAAATTTATCTGACTTTAAAACCCCGCCTAAAAACTGCTTTGAAGCTCTAAAAGGCGACAGGCAGGGACAATATTCCATAAGAATAAATGACCGGTGGCGTATTTGTTTTAGCTGGCTTGATAATAATGCCTATAATATAGAAATAGTCGATTATCATTAAAAATTATTAAAAAATAAATTTTAAGACTTGAATTTATGTGATACGTATCATATACTATTAGTAGTTAGAAATATAGGATTTTAATATGACTGAATATATTGAATTAACCACAGCAGGCGAAATGCTGAAAGAAGATTTTATAAATGCTTTTGAAATATCTCAAAACGCTCTTGCTAAGGCGATAAATGTGCCTCCTAACCGCATTCATCAAATAGTAAAAGGCCATAGAAGAATAACAGCAGATACAGATTTAAGATTATGCAAGTATTTTGGAATGTCAGAAGGATTTTTTCTACATTATCAGGAAGATGTAGAACTTAGGCAGACAAAACGCAATATTTTGCCGGAAATTAACAACATAAAACCAATTCAGCAAAAGGCATAAATGATGCTCAAAGACGGAAAAGCAGGCTATGAGAACAAAAAGCCCTTTGACATATTAGCCGAAGGACTTGCTTGTTCTAAAAGTCTGGGGCGGAAGGATTCGAACCCTCGGATGGCGAGACCAAAACCCGCTGCCTTACCGCTTGGCTACACCCCATTAATTTAAAATTATTGGATTATTACTATTCTATTAAAGCTTGGGCTTTCTTGTCAAGCAAGATGGGTTTAATAAATGGGAATTTTTTTTCCCGCTGAGTTTATTTTGAGATTATTGACGAATATGCCAATTCAAATTTGTTAAAAATCTGATATCTACCGCCCGAGCCGCCTGTAAGGCGGCTCGGGCTGAGTAAAGGGTACAGTTAGGTTTTCGGCTTCGCCGAAAACCTAACTAATTAAAGATTTACAAAAATTGTCTTTTTATTTCCCGTTTTCTTTTTAAGAGAATTATAGTCAACAATCTCTTTTTGCCATATAAAAAGTTCTTTTTTCCGGTGAAAGTTTTTCTATCGCATATCGCAACATTGTTCTCGGCATTGATTTATGGAATTCGTCGAGAAAGGCATAAAGAACGTTAACATCGCTTTTCCCGACCTCCCGAAGCATCCAGCCGGCAGCTTTATGCATTAAATCATGCTTATGAGCAAGAAAAAGCTTCGCAAGCTTAATTGTGTATAGGCATTCGTTTTGTTTAATAAAATAAAGCGTTGCTACCATTGCAATCCGCTCACTCCAGAGGTGTTTTGAACATGCTAATTCCAAGAGTTTATCCGGTTTGTTTTTATGCAAAAACGCTCCAACTATATGCGCAGCTGATATGTCAACTAAATCCCAACTGTTTATATAGTTAACATTACTGACATAAAGATTATAAATATTCTCTTTTTCGGCAATATCAGCTTTTTGATACTTTAAAACAAGCATTATAATTGCAGTTAAACGCGCTTCATGATAGGGGTTTGGCAGAAGCTTATTAATTTCGCTTAAATCAATTATTTTAAAATATTTTTTGGCAATTTTTCTTATATCAGGAACTTTTATTCCATAAAACAAGTCGCCTTCGCCATATTCGCCCTTGCCTGTTTTAAAAAACCGCTTATTCTGTTCTGCAATCTTTAAATCAGCAAGATTTTTTATTTCATTTAATATTTTTTCAGCGCTCAATACAGTTTCCTCTTAAGTAACAACTAAGGCTTCTATTCTGTCATTGCGAGCGATAGCGAAGCAATCCACCCCGTTGCAATGACGGTAAATGTACGGGTTATTTGTTTACAATCCCTAAATATCTTACCGGACTGTATTTTTTCATTTTTTTAGACCAGCCTTTGGGGTCAGGAATTAAAGTCGATAAAAATTCATAAAATTTGGGGCTATGATTTTTTTCCCGAATATGAGCGAGTTCGTGAAGGATCACATAATCAATAAGCTCATCAGGAAGCCGCATTAAATGGACATTAAGCTTGATTAAATTGTCATTAGTACATAATCCCCAATGTCTTCTGGAGCTGACAAGCATTAAGTCCTTGAAATTAAGCCCTGTTTTTTTTGATAAAAACTTTGTTCTTTCAGGCAAATACTCCTGCGCTTCACGTTTTAAAGCCATATCAACACTTTTTTTTATACATTTTTGAATAAAATCATCACTAATATCAATTGTTTCCGGATAAAAAACATTAATAATTCCATCCTCCAAAAGACATTTGACGCCTTTTAACTTATGCGTATGAAATTTTAATATATGATTTCGAGTTTTAAAATTAGTTTTTTCATCAATGATGTCATTTTGCGGGTTTATATTTTTTACTTTTTCAATGCTTTCTTTTATCCAGTTTTTTTTACTTTTTACAAATTTTTCAGCTTGTTTAAAATCCGCTTTTTCCGGCATAGATAATCTAATTATGCCGGGGGGTTTTACAGAAAGGTTTATTCTTTTATTCCGTTTGCTTTTACAGATTATAACTTCGCCTATTTCAGGCAAGCGCAATATTTTTAAACTCATATTTCCAAAACCGTCCATTTAAATAAAAGCTAATAAGTAATTATACTATAATCTAAATGAATTTTAGTTTTTGTTGTGGGGTGATTTTGCCGCCCCATAACAAAAATAAATTATAGTGATCTGAAAAAGAAATCGGCAAATGAAAAAGATGATTTTTGTAAGTCCTTAATTGGGGCTGTCCCAAAAGAATGGACAGCTCCTTTAAATTTTGGTAAAATAATTA
>ERZ795055.911-NODE-911-length-25173-cov-49.123935_pt1 | contig 25173 bp, 24 predicted proteins | sample MGYA00375139_ERZ795055 | MGnify/ENA primary metagenome ERZ795055 (study PRJEB30184, sample SAMN05720283) | anaerobic digester metagenome | isolation source: active sludge of municipal wastewater-treating anaerobic digesters | place: USA | collected 2015-01-23 ... | reverse complement strand
ATGAAGCGAAACCTAATTCATATTATGCTACTTTAGAAACTACCGAACATTTTTACCAAAGTATTCAAGGTGATTTGCCTGTGAAATTGCTTCTGCAGAATTTGATGAATCAAACTTCGGTTTGTTTTGACACTGAAACTACAGCAATTGATGCATTAAATGCAGAATTGGTTGGTTTATCTTTTTCGTGGGAAAAAGGAAAAGCATTTTACGTTCCGTTTCCTGAAAACAAAAATGAATCTCAACAACTAATTGAAAAGTTCAGACCTTTTTTTGAAAGTGAAACCATTGAAAAAATCGGTCAGAACATAAAATATGATTTAAAAATACTAGCAAATTATGGCATTTCTGTCAAAGGAAAATTATTCGATACCATGATTGCTCATTATTTGATCAATCCCGATATGCGTCACAATATGGATATTTTATCGGAAACATATTTGAAATATTCGCCAAAATCCATTGAAACCTTGATTGGTAAAAAAGGTAAAAATCAAAAATCAATGCGTGATGTCAATTTGGAAGACATCAAAGAATATGCTGCTGAAGATGCTGACATTACCTTCCAACTAAAAGAAGTTTTTAGTCCGATTTTGGACAAAGCCGAAACGAAAAAATTGTTTGATGAAATTGAAATTCCTTTAATTCCGGTTTTAGCCGCTATGGAATCCGAAGGCATTCGATTAGATGTTGATTTTCTGAAAAAAATGTCAGTGGAGATGCAAAAAGACATCACTGACTTTGAACAAAAAATCTATGAAACAGCCGGTGAAAAATTCAATTTGGCTTCTCCAAAGCAATTGGGCGATATTTTATTTGATAAATTAAAAATCGGCGGAGCCAAACAAAAGAAAACCAAAACCGGTCAGTATGCCACCGGCGAAGAGGTCTTGAGTTATTTGGTGAACGAACACCAAATTGTGAAAGACATATTAGAATGGCGACAAATGGTGAAATTGCAAAGCACGTATATTGATGCGTTGCCCAATCAAGTAGATCCAAAAACGCAACGTGTGCATACCGATTATATGCAAACGGTTGCTGCAACCGGGCGATTGAGTTCAAACAACCCGAACTTGCAAAACATTCCTATTCGTACCGAAAGAGGTCGATTAATCCGAAAAGCATTTATTGCCAGAGATGAAAATTATACGTTAGTTTCTGCCGATTATTCACAAATAGAACTTCGTATTATTGCCGCTTTATCCGGCGAAGAAAATATGATAAAAGCGTTTCAAAATAATGAAGATATTCACAAAAGTACCGCTGCAAAAGTGTTCAATGTTCCGCTGGAAGAAGTCACCAAAGAACAACGAAGTAATGCCAAAACGGTGAACTTCGGAATTATTTATGGTGTTTCCGCATTCGGACTTTCCACTCAAACCAATTTATCCCGAAAAGAAAGTGCCGAGTTGATTGATGCCTATTATGCCACTTATCCAAAATTGAAAGCCTATATGGCAAACCAAGTCGATTTTGCCCGAGAACATGGTTATGTACAAACGGTTTTGGGAAGACGACGTTATTTAAAAGATATCAATTCTGCGAATGCGATGGTGCGAAGCGGTGCTGAACGAAATGCAGTAAACGCCCCCATTCAAGGTTCTGCCGCCGATATTATTAAAATTGCGATGATCAATATTCATCAAAAATTGACTTCCGAAAAATGGCAATCCAAAATGTTATTGCAAGTACATGACGAATTGGTATTCGACGTTCACAATTCTGAACTTGAAAAAATTCAACCGATGATTAAACACGAAATGGAAAACGCTTTCAAATTAACTGTTCCGTTGGATGTGGAATTAGGAATGGGTAGAAATTGGTTAGAGGCTCATTAAGAAAGTTTTTAGTAAACTATAAAAAACACTGTCAAAGTTAAACCTTAGACAGCGTTGTGTATAGTATAAAAACGAGTTTTTAGAATTCCAGTCAAATATAAACTAAACCCTCCTTGTAGAGTCCCGTTGTCTCAATTCCGTTTTAACAACAGTAGTTTTAAACGTAGGTATTTCTTGTTTGCGTTCTAATTTTTCTATTAATAATTTCGCGGCTTCTTCACCAATTTCAGGACCATGTTGGCTAATGGTAGACAAACTTGGCGTCAATCTTCTTGACCAAACACCATCGGCAAAACCAATAATACAAAGCTCTTCCGGAATTTTTATTCCTTTTTGAATTGCTACTTTCATTGCCATGGTAGAGGCATGTTCGTCAACAGCTAAAATACCATCAACTTCACCACTCGACAATAATTTTTTCAATCTTGCATCAAAATCTTCTTCACTATCCGTTTTAATTACTAAGTAATCTTCAACACTTCTTTTATGATCCTGCAATGCTCGTTCATATCCCAAAGCACGGTGTTTTCCAACGCTTAAATTATCAATACACGAAAGTAAAGCAATTTTATTACACCCTAATTTCATTAAATGATTGACTGCTTCAACAGATGATTCAAAATCATCTACTATAACTTTATCACAAGAAACGTCTTCCATTGTTCGGTCAAACATAACGATGGGCATTCCTTCCCGTAAAATATCTTTAAAATGTTGCGTTTCATGTAGCGATTGCGTTTCCTGAGCGACAGAAAGTATAAAACCATCAACAGTTCCATTGCTTAACAAATCCATTGCTTGTTTTTCTTTGGCATGTGATTCATTTGAAATATACGTAATCACATTGTATCCTTTTGCATTAGCCGCTTTTTCAATACCACTAAATACTTTTGCAAAAAAAGGATTCAAAATATTTGGAATGATTACGCCAATCGTATTCGTACGTTGATTTTTCAAATTCTTAGCCATAGTGTTTGGCTTATAATTTTGCAACTTAGCATATTCTTGAACTCTAATTTTAGTTGGTTCACTAATTTCATGACTATCGCTCAACGCTTTAGAAACGGTGGAAACAGAAATTCCTAAATCTTTTGAAATTTGCTTTAATGTGGCTTTTGGCTTCATACCTTTTGAATTTAGACGTAAAAATAGTAAAATAATGAATAGAAAAATAAGGGTTTTAACTATATCTGAAGCTTATTATTCTTTTTTTTTAGATTATCAACTAAAAAAAAGCTTTTATCAACTGCCAATTAAAAATTTTAAATAGGCTGTTAAGAGTCTAAAATAAATAGATTTAAGAAAAAAATAGGCTCAAAAAAGTGATAAAAAAAATATTCTCAAATAGCTATTTGCTTTTATAATAAATAATTGTACTTTTGCAACCCCTTTATTGGGGATGGAATGTTTAATTAAAATAAATTATTGTGAACACATTAAGCTACAAGACAGTTTCAGCCAACAAAGCTACCGCAGACAAGCAGTGGATTGTTGTAGATGCTGAGGGTCATAACTTAGGACGTTTCGCTTCAAAAGTAGCTATGCTATTGAGAGGTAAATACAAGCCTAATTATACCCCGCACGTTGATTGTGGTGATAACGTAATTGTTATCAACGCAGAAAAAATCAACCTGACTGGTAACAAGTTGGATGACAAAACGTACATCCGTCACACAGGTTACCCAGGTGGACAAAGAAGCTTGACCGCTAAAGTAATGCAACAAAAAAATCCTGCATTATTAGTAGAGAAAGCTGTAAAAGGAATGTTACCTAAAAACAAATTAGGTGCAGAATTATTCCGAAATTTAAATGTAAATGTTGGTATTGAGCACAAACATGGAGCTCAACAACCAAAAACCGTTAACTTAAACGATCTAAAGTAATGGGAGTTATTCACAAAATCGGTAGAAGAAAATGTGCTGTGGCACGTGTTTATGTTTCAGAAGGAACAGGAAAAATCACCGTAAACAAAAGAGAATTTGAAAACTACTTCCCTACTGCTACTTTACAGTACAAAGTAATGCAACCGATGTCTATGACAGAAAATGCAACCAACTTTGACGTTAAAGTAAATGTACAAGGTGGTGGTTCAACAGGACAAGCAGAAGCTGTGAGAATGGCTATTGCAAGAGCAATGTGTGAAGTGCAAGCTGAAAACAGAGCTATCTTGAAACCAGAAGGATTGCTAACAAGAGATCCAAGAATGGTAGAACGTAAGAAATTTGGACAGAAAAAAGCTCGTAAGAGATTCCAATTCTCTAAACGTTAATCGATTTACAAAATTATTATTAAAAAAGTTATTGTTGTTATTATTCCGATGCGATCGGAAAATTAGTTTAGCATCTAAATAATGAAGACCAGAGTAATCGCTACTACATTATTGCTAATCAACAGAACGTAAACTAGTACAAAAATGGCAAACAAAGTTGAAGTTAAAGACTTACTAGAGGCTGGTGTTCATTTTGGACACATGACTCGTAAATGGGATCCTAACATGGCTCCTTACATTTATATGGAACGTAATGGTATTCATATCATTAACCTATATAAAACTGCTGCTAAAATTGAAGAGGCTAACGAAGCCTTGAAAAAAATTGCAGCATCTGGTAGAAAAGTACTTTTCGTAGCTACCAAAAAACAAGCAAAAGATATCGTAGCCGAAAAAGCTGCTGCCGCGAACATGCCGTATATCACGGAAAGATGGCCTGGTGGTATGTTAACAAACTTCGTTACTATCCGTAAAGCCGTTAAAAAAATGGCTTCTATTGATAGAATGAAGAAAGATGGCACTTTTAATACACTTTCAAAGAAAGAACGTTTACAAGTAGATCGTCTTCGTGCAAAACTAGAGAAGAACTTAGGTTCTATCGCTGACATGTCTAGATTACCTGCTGCATTATTTGTAGTGGATATCAAAGCTGAACATATCGCAGTAAAAGAAGCTCAAAAATTAAACATTCCAGTTTTCGCAATGGTGGATACAAACTCTGACCCACGTCAGGTTGAATATGTAATTCCAGCTAACGATGATGCTTCTAAATCAATTGATAAAATTTTATCTTTAGTAACCGGTGCTATCATCGAGGGTCTTTCTGAAAGAGGATCTGAAAAAGATGGCGATGCTGTTGTTGAAGATACAGTAGAAGAAGTAGTAGCAGTAGAAGCTGCTCCAGCAGTGGAAGCAGAAGAAGCTAAAACAACTTCAGAAGAATAAATACTATAAATTCCGATAGGAAAAATTCCAAGTTCCAAAAAATTGTCTCTCTAAAAATTGATGATTTAATAAAATTGGAATTTGGAATTTGATTATTGGAATTTGTTTTTTTACAAAAAAATTAAAAACTTAAAAATAGATACAAAATGGCAACAATTACTGCTGCAGACGTAAATAAATTAAGACAAACTACAGGTGCCGGAATGATGGACTGTAAAAAAGCTTTGGTTGAAGCTGAAGGAGATTTCGATAAAGCTATACAAAACCTTAGAGAAAAAGGGCAAAAAGTTGCTGCTAACCGTTCTGACCGTGAGTCTAGTGAAGGAGCTGCTGTTTCTTTTGTAAATGCTGACAAAACTAAAGGAGCTATCATTACTTTAAACTGTGAAACAGATTTCGTAGGTAAAAATGAAAGTTTTGTAACTTTAGCTAAACAATTAGTTGAAAGAGCTATCAACTTCTCTTCTAAAGAAGAATTTTTAGCTTCAGATTTCAACGGAATTACTATTGCTGAAAAATTAATCGAGCAAACTGGTGTTATCGGTGAAAAAATCGAAATCGGTGGTTTTGAAATTTTAGAAGGTGCTTTCGTTGGATCTTATGTTCACGTTAACAAAATTGCTGCATTAACTGCAATTTCTGAACCAATTTCTAATGGTGACGTTTTAACTAAAGACATCTCTATGCAAGTTGCTTCAATGGGAGCTGATACATTATCTTACAAAGATTTTGATCCTGCTTTCGTTGCTTCTGAACTTGCTGCTCGTATTGCTATAATCGAAAAAGAAAATGAAGAAGCAAAACGTTTAGGAAAGACTTTAAAAAATGTTCCTAAATATATTTCTTTCTCTCAATTAACTGAAGAAGTTATCAAACAAGCTGAAGAAGATGCTAAAGCTGAATTAAAAGCTGAAGGCAAACCAGAACAAATTTGGGATAAAATTATTCCAGGAAAAATTCAACGTTTCATCTCTGATAATACTACTTTAGACCAAGAGAAAGCCTTATTAGATCAAAACTTTATCAAAGACGATAGCAAAAAAGTTAGCGATTACGTTAAAGGATTCAACGTTGAAATTACAGGATTCAAAAGAGTTGCTTTAGGGTAATCTTATTCTGAATTTGTTTCAGAATCTAAATATTTTAAAAACCTCAATTGTAAAGATTGAGGTTTTTTATGCATTTTAATTACCTTTACTTCATGCAAAACACCGATCCTCTTCATGGTAAAACACTACAAGCTATTGTTGAATATTTAGTTGACTATTATGGTTTTGAAATGTTAGGAACCCTGATAAAAATTAAATGTTTTACCGAAAATCCTTCTATTAAATCGAGTTTAACATTTTTAAGAAAAACAGATTGGGCTAGAAAAAAAGTTGAAGAACTGTATATTGATACTATTACAAAAAAAAAATAGTCTCCTTCAATGATAAAACAAAAAATCCCATCGCCTGAAAGTTGATGGGATTTTTAAAACAAACAAACAAAACCTATTAACTAAAATTAAACGTATCAGCTAATTCTTTATATATTATTTCGCCATGAATAATATTAAGTCCTTTTCTTAAGTCAGGATATCGTTCAGTGGCCATTTCCCATCCTAAATTGGCCAATTTCAACACATACGGCAACGTGACATTCGTTAATGCTAAAGTAGAAGTATAAGGCACTGCTCCAGGCATATTTGCCACACAATAATGCACTACATCATCAATGATATAGGTTGGGTTTTCATGTGTTGTTGCTACTGTTGTTTCAAAACACCCTCCTTGATCAACTGCTACATCAACCATAACTGTCCCCGGGTGCATCTCTTTCAACATATCACGGGTAATCAATTTAGGAGCTTTCGCCCCCGGAATTAAAACAGCCCCTATTATTAAATCGTGGTTTTTGATATGTCGGCGAATATTATACTCACTTGAAAATTCGGTCACAACATGACTAGGCATCACATCATTTACATACCGAAGACGTTTCATATTAATGTCCAAAATAGTCACATGTGCTCCTAAACCGGCAGCCATTTTTGCTGCTTGAATTCCAACAATTCCAGCTCCAAGCACCAAAACTTTCCCGGGAGGAACTCCAGGAACACCCCCTAACAATACGCCTCGTCCTTTAATCGGTTTTTCTAAATATTTTGCCCCTTGTTGAATGGCCATTCTGCCGGCAACTTCCGACATTGGCGTTAATAATGGCAACGAACCGTCTGTTTCTTCCACTGTTTCATAAGCTATACAAACCGCTTTGGAATTAATCATCGCGATTGTCAATTCTTCACTTGAAGCAAAATGAAAATAGGTAAAAACTACATGATTTTCTTTTATCAATGGATATTCCTCCGGAATTGGTTCTTTCACTTTCACAATCATATCGGACTGTGCATAAACTTCAGCAGCTGTAGGCACTAAAATTGCTCCTACAACAGCATAATCCGTATCAAAAAATCCGCTTCCAAAACCAGCATCTTGTTGAACGTAAACTGTATGATTGTTTTTTATCAATTCGAAAACACCTGCGGGGGTCATCCCAACACGACTCTCGTTATTTTTTATTTCTTTAGGAACCCCTATTTTCATACTATTAAATGTATATTATTTAGCAAATTTACACAACTAACCCCTATTTTTAATACTATATTTTAATTTTTATTGATTTTTTAAAGAACAACCCCTAAATAAAAAGAAAAACACAAATTATGGGTTTCTTTTTTTATATTTGGTAAAAATGAAGCTGATATGGAAATTAAAAACAGATGTGCTTGGTGCGAAAAAGATGATTTATACCGCACTTACCACGATGAAGAATGGGGAAATCCAGTTTATGATGACCAAAAATTATTTGAATTTCTATTTTTAGAAACTTTTCAAGCAGGATTAAGTTGGTACACCGTCTTGGCTAAACGTGAAAATTTCAGAATAGCTTTTGAAAATTTTGAATATGAAAAAGTAGCTCTTTTTACTGAAAATCATATTCAGGAATTAATGCAGAATACCGGCATCATAAGAAACCAACTAAAAATAAGAGCTGCCGTAAGTAATGCTAATGCTTATATAAAAGTGATAGAAGAATTTGGCACTTTCGCTACATATATTTGGAATTTCACAAACGGAAAACCTTTAGTGAATCAATTTAAAGAATTAAAAGATATTCCGGCATCGACTCCGCTATCCGATGCAATTAGCAAAGATTTGAAAAAAAGAGGTTTTAAATTTGTAGGTTCAAAAGTAGTTTATGCACACATGCAAGCCACCGGAATGGTAAATGATCATTTGTTGAGTTGCTGGAAAAGAAAATAAAAAACATTTTTTTAGCCTATCATTTTAGCTCTCAAGTTTTTTGATTTTGTTTAACCCACAAGTAATTTAAATAGTAATTTTACACTCATTATATAAAAACTCCATAAAAAACATTCAGACATGTTTAAGAAATTTGCTTCATTGACTTTATTTACTTTTCTACTGATTAGCTTTTTAAATTGTGGCAAAAATGAAAAGAAAACAGATTCTTCGTACGAAAAAATTCAAACTGTTGAAAAAGATAACAATTCATCTTTAATTATTGAAGAAAAAGTTGAAAACTCAACAACTCAAAAAATTGATTCGAAAATCACAAAAAAAGAGCCTGTCATAGCGGCTACTGAGCCAATTCCCACTTTAAGAAAAACAGAATCAAAATCAGTTGCCATTCCGAAAAACCATAAAATTTACACCAATTTGTCAGCTATATTAAATACTATTCAAGTTGGACAAACGGTAACAAAGGAAGAATTAATCAAACAGAATAAGCTACCAAAAGATGCCTCTTCCATAGTTAAAAGTGTAAAAAAAACAGCCGAAAACGAATTATATATCGAATGGAAATCAACCTGGTTAGTTGAAAAAGTATCTGACGTAAAACTCAATGATGACAGAATAAAAGTTGAATTTAAGGATAATATTGTCTACACATCAGGCCCTGCCATTGGCATAAAATATGATGGTAAAATCTACACAGATTTAATCATTAAAGGTGACCGTGCTTATATTCCATCAGTTAAAGAATATAGTTGGCGAATTGGGAAATAATAAATAATTTTACCCTTTTAAAACCTTCATATAAACTTCTCTCGATATTTCAAAAGCCCCTAATTTTTCTAGATGGTCATTTTGCACTTGGCAATCCAACAAATGGTAATTTTCCTCTTTAAGTTTTTGTATTAATGAAACAAAGGCCACTTTACTCGCGTTAGAAACAGTTGAAAACATGCTTTCACCACAAAATACTTTGCCCAAATCAACTCCATATAAACCACCAACCAATTCGTTATCTTGCCAAACTTCTACCGATTTTGCAAATCCTGTTTCATGTAATTTTATATACGCTTCCAACATTGAATCGGTAATCCAAGTTCCGCGTTGACCTTTTCTTTTTATTTTTTGGCATTTTTTAATCACTTCCGTAAAATTTTGATTAAATGTTACTTTAAAAATATTTCGATTTAAAATATTACGCAAACTTTTGGCTATTTTATAATCTTGAGGATTCACTACCATTCGCTCAGACGGACTCCACCATAAAATCGGTTCATCGTTATCAAACCAAGGAAATATTCCGCTATGATAAGCCAACAGCAACCTTTCTATGCTCAAATCGCCTCCCACTGCGAGAATTCCTTCCGAGGAAGCTTCTGTTACTGGCGGAAAATATAATTCAGTAGATAAAAAATACATGTTATTGAAGATAGATAAACAAAAGAGATATATTGCTAAAACCGAAAATCATTCTAAACGCATAACCAAGTTAGCCATTTAGAATGATTTTCTATTTCTTTCTTCTATTCTCTCACTAGAAAGGCAAATCATCATGCTCTTCTTCATTAAAGTTAGTTGCCGGTTCAAATGCTTCTGCCGCCGGCATCGGAGGCATTCCTGCAGCAGGAGCTTCTGCTTGCAAACGTTCAATTCTCCATCCTTGAATATCGTTGAAATATTTGGTTTCACCTTGTGGGTTAACCCATTCTCTACCTCTTAAATTGATTGAAACTTTTACAGCTTCACCCACTTTATAACTATTCAGCAAATCGCATTTATCTTGTACAAAATTAATACTGATGTGTTGTGGATATTGCTCTTCTGTAGAAACAACTAATTCTCTTTTTCTGAATGTAGCACTCACTTGTTGTTCCGGATTCACTACTCTGATTTTTCCTGTAACTTCCATACTCTTGATTTTAAAAATTATTAAATTGGCTTATATTAAACTCGTTTGGCTAATAAGACCTTCCAAGCTGAAACAGCATCTTGTTTATTGAGGAATTCTTTTGCTTTTTCATGCACTTTCATTTCATCAGCAGAACTCAAAACGCCTTTTACTTGAATATTATCTCGTACAAATATATTAATTTCTTCGTTGGTTGGCAAACTTTCTACATTCCCTAACATTCCCAAATCATTCCCGTTAAAAACAGGACTTTCTTTGACAAAATCCGGAATTTGATCTACCCCAATCCCTAACGTTGCCAATGGTTTTGGAATTTCAAAAAGACCTTCATTGGAACGCGAATACCAATTGGCACCCATCCTTGATACTAAATCAATTTTGTGTTGGTCTATGTTTCCGTTTTCGTCCAAAATCGATTCGTCAATATGCAATTTTACTACTTCACAGATGATTAAATTTCCGGCCCCACCTTCAGTCCCTAAACTGATTATTTCATTCACCTTGCATTCAAATTGAACCGGACTTTCTGCTACTCGAAAAGGCTTTACAACCTCAGAAGGCAGCATAGTTAAACCGGATTTCAAAAACTCATTTACTCCATCGGCATATTCCGTACTCGAAAGTGACATTTGTTGTACAATTTCATAATTTACCACATTAATCACAACTTCTCGGGTTGCTTCACAATTGATTAAGGTATGTTTTATCGTGTTGTCACGAACTCTTCGAGCCGGAGAAAAAATCAAAACCGGTGGATTCGAACTAAACACATTAAAAAAACTAAATGGAGATAAATTAGGATTGCCATTTTTGTCAAGCGTGCTGGCAAATGCAATTGGTCTTGGACCTACAGCACTCTGTAAATAGCCTTGTAATTTTAGCGGAGAAATATCTTTAGGAGAAATACTAACCATGTTATATTTGTGTTTCTACAAATGTATAAAATTGAAAAGTATTTGCCGTTCGATTTTTTTAATTCCAATAAGATTTTACTACTTTTATCCTAAATACTTTTTTATGCAGTTTTCCGAAAGTCGAAATGTCACCCGGTGGATTTTAATACTCACGTCGTTTGTGATAGTTTCGCTAATACTTTGGAATACTTATACTTTTTTTCAACGTTTTAAAAAAGATGAACGTTTGAAAATGGAACTTTGGGCAGAAGCACAAACTAATGTTTTCAGTTCAGATGTTGATGCAGATATTAGTCTTCCTCTAAAAATTATTAGCAATACGACAACTATTCCAATCATTGTAACCGATGAAAACGACAGCATTGTCAACAAAACAAACATTGAAGATATTGACGAGAAAGATTCTGCAAAACTCAGGAGCTTATTAGAAAAATTAAAAAAGGAAAATGATCCGATTGTGATGGAATATGTCGAGGGAAAATTTCGCTATTTATATTATGGTGATTCCTCATTATTGAATAAATTGAAATATTATCCACTTGCTTTATTGTTGATTATTTTTCTTTTTGGATTATTGGTTTTCAATTTTTATCAAACTTCTAAAATTGCTACACAAAATAAACTTTGGGCCGGGATGGCTAAAGAAACAGCTCATCAAATTGGCACTCCTTTATCATCACTTATTGGTTGGTTGGAAATTTTGAAAGCTGAAAATGTTGCTGAATCTACCCTATTGGAAATACAAAAAGACATCACACGATTACAAACGATTACTGACCGATTTTCTAAAGTGGGCTCTGAACCCGTTTTGGAAAAATTAGACATTATAGCTGAAACAGAACAATCCTATGATTACCTTAAATCTCGGTTTTCAAAACAAGTAGAATTTACTTTTCTTGCTCCTCCACATCCAATATTTGTATCTATCAATCCTGCTTTACATAGTTGGACTATTGAAAATTTAGTTAAAAATGCCATTGATGCGATGAAAGGTCGCGGAAAATTGGACTTAAATATTATTGAAGAAGAAAAAGAAGTACGGATTTATGTTTCTGATAGCGGAAAAGGCATTCCTAAAAATCAATTTAAAAAGGTATTTGATCCCGGATTTACTACCAAAAAAAGAGGTTGGGGATTGGGACTTTCCTTAACCAAACGCATTGTGGAAGAATACCACAAAGGAAAAATCAAAGTGCACCATTCAGAAATTGATAAAGGCACTACAATGATGTTAAGTTTTAAAAAGACAACTTCATAAAATGAAAAAATCCCGATTTCACGGGATTTAAATTATAAATTAGCTTTAATATTTTTAGCTATTTCTTCAAATTCTTCTTTTGTGAAAGAAACCTTTTTTTGAAAACGAACTTCATCCATTTCATTGAGTGGAATTAAATGTACATGAACATGAGGCACTTCTAAACCGATTACACTCATTCCAATTCGTTTACAAGAAATTGCTTTTTCTAAAGCCACGGCTATTGTTCTGGAAAATTTCATCAAATTTAAATAATGATCTTCCTCCATTTCAAAAAGCTTGTTAATTTCCTGTTTTGGAACACACAGTGTGTGCCCTTTTGCATTTGGATTTACATCTAAAAATGCAATAAAATTATCATCCTCTGCTATTTTATAACAAGGAATTTCACCATTGATTATTTTTGTAAATATACTTGCCATTTCACAAATTAATCTCTGGAAATATCTAATATTTCAAATTTCAATACACCATTTGGAACAGTGATTTCTGCCACGTCACCAACCGATTTTCCGAGTAAGCCTTTTCCTATTGGAGAAGTTACAGAAATTTTACCTGATTTTAAATCGGCTTCACTTTCTGCAACCAAGGTATATTTCATTTCCATACCATTGGCTTGGTTTTTTATTTTTACATTTGATAAAACCAATGCTTTAGACATATCTAATTGTGATTCGTCAATTAATCTTGCGTTAGAATAAACCTCTTCCATTTTTGAAATACGCAATTCTAAAAGACCTTGTGCTTCTTTAGCTGCATCATATTCTGCATTTTCAGATAAATCTCCTTTATCTCTTGCTTCTGCGATGGCTTGAGACGCTTTTGGTCGTTCAATATGTTTTAACGTTTCTAATTCTTCTTTTAATTTTTTTAAACCCTCAGCGGTATAATACGATACTGTACTCATAACTTCATGTGTTTTTTAATGCTGTATTTTGTTTGTTAATCAGTCACAAAAAAGTGAACTTAATTATATAAAAATCTTTTATTTCTCGTTTATATAAAATAGAAAAAATCCCCTTTGAGAGGATTTCTTATCACAAAGATAGGATATTTTTTTGTTTCTCAGAAAAATTATTGCTTATTAGTATTAATCAAAGGTAATTAATTTAAATTTGTTCACTCTATTTTAATCAAAAAAATGAAAAAAATCATTTTAGTTTTATTCAGTACTTTATTCTTATTCGGTTGCGACAGTGGAGGTGGAAATGACAATAATCCTTATATTCCAAATTATACCTTTACAGTTGATATCAATGTGAATTTACCTTCCTATAGTAATTTACAATTCCCTAGTAATGCCGTCTATATTCCACAAGGCACCGCTGGGGCAAGAGGAGTAATTGTTTTTAATAGTGGCAGCGGTTATTTAGCCTATGATGCAGCATGCCCTAATCAACCTATTTCAGGTTGTTCTACAATGTTAATAAGTGGAATTAACGCCATATGTCCTTGTGATGATGAACAATATAGCTTATTTACAGGGCTTAGCAGTTTGCAATACCCCATGAAAAGATATCGAGTGGAGGTAAATTTACCAAACATACGTGTTTATAATTAAATTAAAATCCTGACCGAACAGTCAGGATTTTTTATGCTGTGTTTAAAATAAGAGTGTTAATCCTGCTAATAAGTTTATCCCTGCTTGCGGGTAAAAACCGGCACCTTCAATAGTTGTGACAGTTCCCGGATCGGAAAAATCATCGTCATACGTGTAGAAATAGCCATTACTTTCATACTCCAAATTGAAGATGTTATTTATCAACACATCAATTCTTATGGATTTGAATACTTTTTTAGTTACAATTTCATACGAAACATTCAAATCGTTCACAAAATAACTGTCTAATTTTGAACTTTCTGCATCGATATTCCCCATATATTGTTCGCCCACAAATTTTGACAAAAGTGACACTTGGAAATTTTGAATAGGCATAAACACCAATCTGTTTGCCGCAATTAAATCGGGTGAAAAAGCAATATTTGTGGTTCCTAAATCTTTAAAAACTCCGTCCCGTTGAAATACAAAATCTTGATTTTTATTTTGACTCAGCGTTACATTTGGTTGCAAAAACCACTTATTGGTAAGTTTAAAAGTTGCATCAACTTCCAATCCAAGTCGGTAACTATCGCCACTGTTGGCTCGAACAGGAGCACCAACATCGTTTAATTCGCCGGTTAAAACTAATTGGTCTTTGTATTTCATGAAATAACCGTTGACATTCAATTTTGCTTTTTCGGTGGAGAAACGCCAACCTAATTCATAATCATCCAGTTTCTCTGGTTTTGGATTTCCGTTTTCATAATCGTTTCGATTGGGTTCGCGATTGGCTTTAGAATATGAAAAATAAAAGTTTTGTTTTTCATTCAATACAAAAGTCACACCTGCTTTCGGATTAAAAAAATTAAACTTATCGTTTACTAAGCCTGTTTCTGCTCCATTGGCTTGATAGCCTACGTTTCGGTATTGCATATCACCAAACAATCGCCATTTTGTTGTGAGTTGATAGTTGACTTTTGCAAAAACATTCACATCTGTTTTCGAAGAAAAATCATTGTAATAGCGATCTCTAATTTCGCTTTGCGAAGCATATTGAGCCCAAATAATTTCGCCAAAATGAGCTCCTTCATATTTATTTGCTCCACCACCAATAATTACATCTACTTTATCTTTGTTATAATTTACAGAAAAAGTAGTTCCGTAAAAATCATTATCCAACCAACGTCTGCGAATTAAATCCGTCATATCAATCGTTTCTCCACCCAAAACAATAGGTTCTAAACCATAATCTGAAAAATCTTCATTTTCTTTGTATTGTTCAAAATAACCTTTTCCTTTGGTATAATGCAAAGCAAAGTTACTGCTCCAATGTTCGCTCCAGCGTTCGTTCCAATGCAATTGGTAATGATCTTGTTGGTAATTATCGGTCTCGTTGTCATAAAATTTCATTTTCCCATTTTCGTCATAATACATTCCGGCAACGTTAAACGTTCGATCATTTTCAAGTTTTTCGGGATCTTCCAAACCGTACCAAGCTTGATAGGTTTTTTGAATGCCTCCAAACACCAAACCTTTGATTAAAGTCGAATTGCCCACATAGGTTCCTTGTAAAAAATACGATTTCAAATCAGATGAAGCTCTGTCGATATACCCATCGGAATTGATTGCAGATAAGCGTCCCGCAATTTCAAACTGCTCATTCATCAAACCGGTACTGAACTTCACGGTGTGTTTTCGAGTGTTAAAACTACCAAAGGAATTTGAAATTTCACCTTTGGATTCTTTCGAATAATTATCAGTTAACACATTCAGACTTGCTCCAAAAGCTCCGGCTCCGTTTGTGGAAGTTCCAACCCCTCGTTGTAGTTGTAAACTTTCGGTTGAACTCGCAAAATCGGGCATGTTTACCCAAAAAGTTCCCTGACTTTCGGAATCATTGTACGGAATTCCATTAATTGTTACATTCACCCGTGTCGCATCAGAACCCCTAACCCGAATTCCGGTATAACCAACACCGGCACCGGCATCGGTAGTTGTAACAACCGAAGGTAGATAATTCATCATGAGTGGAATATCCTGTCCCAAATTTCTGGATTGGAACTCTTCTTTGCGAAGATTAGAAAATGTTACCGGAGATTGTGCTGTCACCCGAATGGCTGATACTAAAACTTCATCAAGTGAAATATCTTTTGTTTTAGTTGTATCATATACCGTTTCTTGTGAAAATCCGGAAAAAGAAAATAGAAGTAAGCTAAGAAAACAACACCTACCTGACGACTTAGTGCCTTTAAGGCAAAATTTGTTGAATAAAGTTTTCATTCGTAAAATGTTTACGAATAAAAGGGGTAATTATTCTTGGTTAAAAATTAAAATTGATACTCTTGACAGTCAAACAAACGTGCACTTTTGTTTTTTTTGTCTTTTCCCTAAACAGCATTACCTGTTCTAGGTTCGTTGGGTATGATCTCAGCTCGTTTTTTAGAGCACCCCTTTGAGACAAAGCAAAAATAGTTATAATTTTCTAAAGATTATTCTTCAACAAAAGTTAATATTATATTCGCTTTCAAAAACTGTATTCTAAGCTTCAGGTCTCTTGCGATTTTGTTTTAATTCCGAGGTGTTCCGCTTTGCCTTAATCCTTTTTTCTATAACTGAACGTGGAATTTTTGTGAGCTTTCTTTTTTTTGGAATTATCAACGCATTTTGAATCAGTTTCAAAAAACGTTTTGTAACAATTTCTTTGTTTTTGAGTTGGCTACGATTTTCATCACAGTTTAATATCAATATTCCTTCTACAGTTAATTTTGTTTTTAATTTCTCGAAAAGTACTGTTTTTTCATCATCAGATAAACATTGTGAGTTAAACAAATCAAAAGACAAAACAACTTTAGAAGAAACTTTATTCACATTTTGACCACCTGCCCCACTACTTCTAACGGCTTTAAAATTTAGTTCCGCTATAATTTTATCACTATCCATTACTGTGGCTGATGAGCTGTTTTAAGTAAATCATTCACAGTTTTCACCGGATTAAAAGTAATTAACGGAACCTCAACAAAAACGGTCAGCCATTTTGCCATTGCACCATTCCAAAGTCCGGGAAGTTCGTAAGCTTTTAACTCTTTTCCACCCTTGTTTTTATGAACAACAAATCCGCTATTATGGTCAACAAATTCGTTCAAATCAAAGTTGACACCCTTGTAGTTTCGAATGCCGCATACTAAATCAACCGGATTAAAATGGGTTGAACTTTCTAAAATTTTAACTTGCGTTGCATCGGTCTCATCAATTTGAGTTGTTTCAACTATTTGTAAAAAGACAAGGCCTTTTTTATCGCGTACCCAAAAAGGTCCGCCTCCGGGTTCTCCTTCATTTTTTACCATTCCACATACTCGTATCGGGCGATTTAAATAATTTTTCAAATAGTCAATTTTACTTTCTTTAGTATATTTTGAAAAATCTTCTACTACTTCAAAATGAAGTTTTGTTTGAATAAAAGTAACAACATCATCTAAAAAAACTTTATCCACTTTATCTGTATCTAATTGAGAAAGATACAGGAAGATTTGTTGCTGTTTATCTAATAAAATCCCCGCTAAAGCTTTTTTGTATAACGCAATTTCTTCAATGTGGTTTTGGATAACATTATCAATATTTTTAATAAAGATTATATCTGCATCTAAACGATTTAAATTTTCTATTAAAGCACCATGTCCACCCGGTCTGAAAACTAACAAGTCATGATCATCACGAAATAAATTGTTCTCCATATCTAATGCTATACTATCGGTAGCTTTATTTTGGTAGGAATAGGTTACGTTTATTTCTGTTTGAAATTGGTTCTCAATTTTGGGTTTTACTGATTCAACAATTTTTTCAAAATCCTCTTGATGCTCTTCTGAAACGGTAAAATGTAAATGTGCTTTTTGATTGGAAGCAGCATAATAAACTGCTTCGTTCAAGTGCTCTTCAATAGGAGTTGCACAATGTGATTTATATTTGTGAAAAGGCAACACACCTTTAGGTTTATTAGCAAAATCAAATTCGTTTTTAGCCAACATAATTTTAATGAAGGCAAACATTTTACTGTCATATCCCCAACTTTCATATTCCGGAAAAATAATTTTTACTCGTGATAAAACCTTTTCATAAAACGGTAATTTTTCTATCCCAATTAAAAATAGCGATAAATTTTTTGCCTTTTTTCTATTGATATAAGCATTGATTGATTCCTCTCCTAATTTAAAATCATGTAAAAAATCATTCAAAAATTTAAACATTCTACTGGCTGCACCGGAAGCAGGAACAAACTTTTTGAGTTTTAACTGATTTTTTTTGTTATCAAAAAAGTTAGCATAATAAATTGCCTCTTCTTTGCTTAGCTGTTCAATTCCATCATCTATTTTGGCTATTCGGTCTAAATCAATTCTAGGTATTCCTTCGGTTAAAAAATGGATTTGATTTTTTACTTTATCTAATTCTACATTTCGCTGATAGAATTGTATAAAATCAAAAGAATTAAACCCTCTCCCTTTTGCTTCTAAAAAATCATTGATTAATAACGTTGCTTTTTGAAATCTCTTTTCTTTAGATCCAGAAATTTTAATAAACGGTTTATTGTATTGAATTAAAGCATCTTCAAATAGTTTAAATGTATCTTCTCTATTATCCGGTCTGTCACGCAAATCGTCTTTTTCCCATGGAACATCAATATCCGTCAGTAAAAACAAATCATATTTATGCTTTTTAGCCGCCTTTTGTAATATCGGATTTGTATTTCCGTAATAGATATCTGAAAAAACTTTAGTCACCATCAAGTTTGTGTCCGAAAACAATACTTGATTTGCCTTTTGTAATCCTTCATTTTCAAGTTTCGTTTGACCAATAGCAATGGGTAACAAATCCTCTTGTTGACAAATCTGTTTCGTTTTATTCCATTTATCCTGAAGATAATCTCTTGCAAATTCCGGTATCCATACGGTATTAAAATGCTCAGCAAGTTGTTTTGCTAAGGTTGTTTTTCCCGTACTTTCTGGTCCGTAAATAGCAATTTTAATTATGCTTGTGTGTTGCTGTTTAAGATTTTCTTCCATTCGATATAGCCATAAAAGGCAATGATTGTGAAAATTAAATATTGTAAACTCGTAAATGTATAACCTTTACAAAAATACAAAGGAATTGAAATGATATCACCAATTATCCAAAAAATCCAATGCTCAATTTTTCGTTTAGCCATGAGCCACATGCCAACAAAAAAAAGTCCTGTTGTTAAAGTATCAACGTAAGCTGTCCATTGTGTAAATTTATCAAAAAACTGATAGATTAAAATTACCCCAATCGATGAAACTATAAAAATAATAATTGCCCATTTCTTTTCATTTTCAGAAATTTTGGCAATTGGAAACACCGTTTGATTATTCTTTTTTCGAGTCCAATGATACCAACCGTAAATACTCATGATGGTATAATAACCATTTATTGACATATCTCCTAATAACGACCATTTCCAGAGCAAATATATAAAGATTGTCGTGCTAATAATTCCGGTTGGGAATACTAAAATGTTATCTTTTTTAGCATACCAAACACTAACTAAACCAAAAAGTACCGCGACAATTTCCAAATAAATATGAAAACTTGAGTATGTTTTATATTGAGAAAAAAGAAAATCAATCATTTTCAAAGAAAGTTACATCATTTTCAAAAGCAGTACCTATCACAACCAAATCTGCTCCGGCATCGTAGGCTTGTTTAATTCCTTTAAGCGTTCGAATACCTCCTCCTACTATCAATGGAATCGAAATGCATTTTGAAACTTCATGAATCATTTCTAATGGAACGGCTAATTTAGCTCCGCTTCCGGCTTCTAAATAAATTAATTTATTGCCTAAAAACTGTCCTGCCATAGCCGTTTGACAAACATAATTACTATTATTTCTGTCTAACGGTTCCGTTTGACTTACCCGTTCAACCGCTGTTTGACTACCACTTTCAATGAGAAGATAAGCCGTGGGTATAATTTCTAATGATGTGTTTTTTAATTTTGGAACTGCTTTTACATGATGATCAATTAAAAAAACAGGATTTCTTCCTGAAAGTAAACTTAAAAACAATATTCCATCCGCATAAGTTGAAATCTGAGATGGATTCCCGGGAAAAAGCAAAATAGGAATCGTTAAATTATCTTTTAAAAATTGAATTAATAAGTCAATTTTATTGGTTTCTACAATACTGCCTCCAACAAAAATATGAGTTGCCAGAGATATTTTAATCTTATCTGTCAACAACAATAAACCATCAAAATCTACTTTATCCGGATCGAGTAAAATGGCTAAAAGCTTTCGATTGTCAATTTTAGCTTGTACTATTTCTTGGTATATTTTTTTCATTTTTCAGTTTCCCAAAGCCAAACTAAAGTATAAGATTCAATTTCTGTAAAGAAAACTTCAAATTCTTGTTTAGTATCATTAAAATCTAATAAACTTGTCGTTTGTTTATCATCCATTTCAAAAGGGCAAACAAAAATATGATCTTTAAAACTAATTCCTATTTCATTTCTTACTTTAAAAACGGCTTCTTTCACTCCCCAAATAACGGTTAATTTACGGATAAAATCATCGGAATTATGCTCTGATTCGTATACAAATTTCTCGGCTGCAAATTTTCGGGCAATTTTTTTGACTAAATCACGACGCAATTCTAAATCGATTCCAATATTTCTATCTGATAAAACAATAACGGAAAAATCAAATGAATGAGAGATTGAAATATGTTTCCCATCTTTTAAATGCGGTTTCCCAAATTCATCATAATACAAATCAAAATCGGTATAACCTGCCTGTTGCAATAACATTCGAACCGCCAAAAAACCCTTTTGATGGCTTTCTGATTTCATTCCTTCCATGCGAGCTAACGAATTGTCTTTCAGTGAAACAGAACGGAATAGATCGTTATACGATTCTGAAATTTTCCAAACTAAAACAACTGTTTTTGAATCAACGTGTATTTTTTTATGAAAAGGCATGGTTTTTAAAAAGATATCAATTTGTATTTCAAAACTTTAGCGTATTAAACAAATCACAAAAAACCTAAAAAGGTTTTTAAAATCTTATCTAAATGCGTAAGTTTGCAAAAATTTTTAGCTAATATAACTATTTTATAAATGAGTACACAAACATTACCTTATGTTGCGTTCAAAGTGAAAGATATTTCTTTGGCCGCTTGGGGAAGAAAAGAAATTGAATTGGCCGAAGCAGAAATGCCAGGTTTAATGGCTCTTCGTGAAGAATATGGCAATAGCCAACCTTTAAAAGGTGCCCGTATTGCCGGTTGTTTACACATGACCATTCAAACGGCAGTTTTGATTGAAACATTAATTGCTTTGGGAGCAGAAGTGACTTGGAGTTCTTGTAACATTTTCTCTACACAAGACCAAGCAGCGGCTGCAATCGCTGCTGCCGGAATTCAAGTATATGCTTGGAAAGGTCTTGATGAAGCGTCTTTTGACTGGTGTATTGAACAAACTTTATTCTTTGGTGAAGACAGAAAACCATTGAATATGATTTTAGATGATGGTGGTGATTTAACCAATATGGTTTTTGATCGTTACCCAGAATTAATTCCAGGAATTAAAGGTCTTTCAGAGGAAACAACCACAGGCGTTCATCGTTTGTATGAAAGAATGAAAAACGGTACTTTATATATGCCAGCCATCAATGTAAATGACTCTGTTACTAAATCTAAATTTGACAACAAATACGGTTGTAAAGAATCGGCTGTTGATGCTGTTCGTCGTGCAACAGATATTATGTTGGCAGGTAAAAGAGTAATTGTTTGCGGATATGGTGATGTTGGTAAAGGAACAGCTGCTTCTTTCAGAGGTGCCGGTTCAATTGTTACGGTTACCGAAATTGACCCAATTTGTGCATTACAAGCTGCCATGGATGGTTTTGAAGTAAAAAAATTAAATACTGTAGTTGGAAATGCTGATATCATCATCACAACTACCGGAAATAAAGATATCGTTGTAGGTTCTCACTTTGAACAAATGAAAGACAAAACAATTGTTTGTAACATCGGACACTTTGATAACGAAATTGATATGGCTTGGTTAAACAGTAATCACGGAACTTCAAAAATTGAAATCAAACCACAAGTAGACAAATATACCATCAACGGAAAAGATATCATCATTTTGGCTGAAGGTCGTTTAGTAAACTTAGGTTGTGCGACAGGTCACCCAAGTTTTGTGATGAGTAATTCATTTACAAACCAAACCCTAGCTCAAATTGAGTTGTGGAATAATTCAGCTAATTACAAAAACGAAGTGTATATGTTACCTAAACACTTAGATGAAAAAGTAGCGGCTTTACACTTGGCTAAATTAGGCATTGAACTGGAAACATTGAATGAAGAACAAGCTGCTTATATTGGAGTGGATGTTCAGGGACCATACAAGCCTGAATATTACAGATATTAGTTTTAAGTCTTTTGTTTTATTAAGACTAAAAATAAAATTGACCCTTGCTGAAAAGTGAGGGTTTTTTGTTTAAACTTGTGATATAATTTGAGAAAGTTGAGTTTCCTTTTTTTTAATAAAGATTAACTGGAAAAAATCTCTAAAGATTTTCCATGAGATATAATCATTTTTTGTAGCAATTAATTATTTTATTGAATTAATAGTAACTTCTGATAAATAATTTTCTTAAAAATAGCTAACTTTACTAAAGATTTGTTGAAGTTTGATGAAAGTAATCTTCATAAATTGATTGTATTGTTTTACTATTAAATAATGAACCATGAAAAATTATTTATTCTTACTCACTCTTTCCTTTTTTCTTATTTTCCCACAACTAAATTTCGCTCAAGATAAAAAACCTAAAGTAGTTTTGGTATTAAGTGGTGGTGGAGCAAAAGGTGTTGCACATATCCCTCTTCTACAGGCTTTAGATTCGTTACACATAGTTCCTGACCTTATTGTTGGAAATAGTATGGGAAGCGTGATGGGCGGGCTTTACGCCATGGGGTATTCCGGAGACAGCATTGCTAAAATGACAAAAAACATGGATTGGGACAAACTTCTTGGTGGAGGAGTTTCATTTGACAAAGTAAGCGTAGAAGAAAAAAGTGAATTTGAAAGATATTTGATAGGTCTTGATATAAAAGAAGGAAAACCCACAAGTGTTAGCTCTATTTTGAGTGATCAAAATCTAAGAGAGTATCTTTCAGAATTAACTTATCCTGTTTACAATATAACTGATTTTGACAAACTTTCTATTCCATTCAGAGCTTTAGCAACGGATTTAGTTACCGGAAAAGAAGTAGTGGTAGACAGTGGGAATCTTGCAACAGCTATTCGGGCAAGCATGTCTTTGCCCGCAGTATTTAATCCTGTTCCTTATAAAGAAACACTCTTGGTAGATGGAGGTGTTGTGAATAATTTCCCAACAGATATTGCTCAACAATTAGGTGCTGATATTATAATCGGTAGTGATGTGGGCGGTGGCATGGAACCAAAAGAAAAATTGAATAATTTTGTTTCTGTTTTGGTTCAAACAAGTATGTTGACCAGCAACGTGAAAGACCCAGAAAAAAGAAAACTCTGTACTATTTTGGTTGACCATCTTCCAAATTTGAAATATTCTACAGGAGATTTTGCAAAAAGCAATGAAATCTATGAAGAAGGTAAAATTGCAACGAATCAAAACATGGATGCTCTAGTCGCTTTGGCAGAAAAATTAAATAAATTTAAACAAAGAACCCATGAACTTCCTAACGTCCCAAAAGAATTTACCTTAGACACGATAGTTTTCACAAACATCAGTAAAGAAAACCTTGCTTTTGTTAAAGAAAGAATGAATATAAAACCTCACACAAAATATGTATCCCATGATTTAGTTGAAGGAATAAATAGAGCAATGGGAACAAATTTATTCAGTAAAATTACAACTAGTTCTTTTGTAAATGATGGTAAAATAGGCCTTGAAATAACCTTTTTTGAAAATTCTAAAAATCAAGTAAATGCTTCTCTTCATTATGATACTTACAGAGGTGTTGGAGTTATTCTTAATTATACCGGTAGAAATATTCTTGGTGAGTCATCTCGTTTTTTGATTACCGCCGACATTGCGGAACAACCACGAGCGAGAATAGAATATCAAGATATTTTTGGTTCAAAAAAAGAATGGTGGTGGAATACAGAACTTTATGGTGAAAATTTAATTCAGGAATTATTTGTAGACAATAAACTTGTGACGGATTTAAAATATCGCTCTTATCAATTCAATAATCAAGTAAACAGAAACTTAAATTCATTTAAAACCTACGTGGGGATGTCTTTAAATTATCAATATACTTATTTAAAACCTAAAGCAGATGCTGATTTGACCGAATATCCATTTAAAAGTTATTACTTCAACAATATTGAACTAGGTGTTCATTTTTCTTATAATGATTTGGATAAAGTTTTTTTTGCCAATAAAGGGACCTTTTTTCAAGCAAAAATAAGCAGATCATTATTGCATGATGTTGAATTAAATTTCACTGATGTAACAATACCAAAAATCTCCGGAGCTACAAATGGGTTTACAAAATTAGGCTTGACTTTTGAAAAAAGAATTCCTTTACAAAGAAAATTAACGGGAATTATTGGTGCTACTACTAATTTTATTTTTGAAGATAGCCTAAAATCAGATGAAGTATCCTTTTCCAGACACGGTTATGGAGCAAAATATTTTTTAGGAGGAACATCTATAAGTCCAACAAGTAACAGAACTGTTTTTCCAGGATTAAATGAAGATGAATTGACAGTAACACAACTGATGAAAATGAATGTTGGTTTGCAAACAAACTTGACCGGAAAAATTTACCTGACTCCGCACATTGATATAGCCTCAGTAGGATTCAAGACTTTTAATGATTATATGGATGATGCTTTTTCTCCGAAAGGCAAATGGCAAGAACGAACTGAAACTAGTTTCTTGTTTTCCGGTGGGGCTAACATTTCCTACCTTTCTCTTTTGGGCCCAATTACTTTTGATGCCTCATGGGTTAATGATATAGATGAAACTAATCTTTATTTTAGTATTGGATTTTTATTTAATCCATCCTAAGTGAAAATAGTATAATTAATAAGACAGTTCACTTTGAATAACCAAATTTTAAATATTTTCCTATCACAAATAAAAAACCCATCTCTCTCGAAATGGGTTTTTATATTTTGAAGTAGATTCTAATTA
>ERZ795055.910-NODE-910-length-25175-cov-167.217436_pt1 | contig 25175 bp, 23 predicted proteins | sample MGYA00375139_ERZ795055 | MGnify/ENA primary metagenome ERZ795055 (study PRJEB30184, sample SAMN05720283) | anaerobic digester metagenome | isolation source: active sludge of municipal wastewater-treating anaerobic digesters | place: USA | collected 2015-01-23 ... | reverse complement strand
GCATACATCTTGCCCATGACGACGCCGATAACCAGCACGCCGACAATAACCGCCAAGCTCATCAAACCGATGTCGCTACCGAACAAAAGTTCCCATGCCATATGTCACCTCCCAGTAACTAAACAATGATTACTACTTCCCGGACCGCGCTGCGAGGTGCAAAGGCTCCTCCGCATCCGCATGCCACTCTCCCTGCAAACGCCATTTTTCAGCCGGATCTTCAATCGAGACATGCCAGCGTCCGAACACGTCGGCAGTCAGCTTGCCACCATAAAAACCCTGCCCTTCCGACACCATCTTGAGCAGCTGGTCGTAGCCTGCACGCGTCGGATGAGCCAGTTTCACCATCAACACGTCCGGCAGGACAGCGTCTTTCTCCGCCGTGACCAGGAGGCGAATTTGATCGCCCGAGCGCATCAGATCGGCGCGCAAGCCAAGTTCGGCGGCTTGATGATCCCGCTGCAGTCGCTGATTAACCGACAAGCCCTGCTTGTAATAGTCGTCGGCGACCAAGCCGTCATTGCTGACGATCGCCATCCAGGCAGTGATGAATCCGGCAACGATAACGATCGCCGGACCAGCCATCAGCAGCCACGGCCACGGTTCCTTGTACCAGGGCTTGCTGTCGCTATGCAGGGTCATTGAATTGCTCATGTCAGGGCATCAGGAAAGAGGCTTTTTCATGAACCGCGATCTTGTCGTGATTCTGGGCCTTGATGTCAAAATATATCGTATTGGCGCCCTTTTTGCCCGACTCGGGAGGGACACGTACGACGACAGTTACTTCATGGTTTTCAGCGCTGGCCACTTCGACAAGACGCTCACCGACAATCTCTATGCCGTCCATGCCTTCGACCGACAGCGAATAGCGCTTCGGTTCTTCAGTGGTATTCATGATCTTCAGGTTATAGACGTTTTCGATACGGCCATCATCGGCTTCGCGAGCCAGCAGGGAGCGATCGCGAATCACGTCCACCTTGAGCGGCACACGGGTGGCCAGCGACCAGATCGTGGCCAGCGTGATGGCCACCAGGATGGTCGTGTAGAGAATGATGCGTGGGCGCAGGATGTGGCCAACCACGTCCTTCGAAGTGAAGTGTTTGGCCAGCGCATTTTCTGTCGTATAGCGAATCAGGCCGCGCGGCAGGCCTACCTTGTCCATTACCGGGTCGCAGGCATCGATACAGGCGCCGCAACCGATACACTCGTACTGTTGCCCCTTGCGGATATCAATACCCGTCGGGCAAACCACAACGCACAAACCACAGTCGACGCAATCGCCCAAGCCGGCAGCCTTTGCATCCACCGACTTCTTGCGGGCACCGCGCGGCTCCCCACGCTCCGGATCATAGGTAATGATCAGCGTATCCGGATCGAACATCACCCCCTGGAAGCGGGCGTAAGGACACATGTACTTGCACACCTGCTCGCGCAGGAAGCCGGCTTGCATATAGAAGAAGCCTGCGTAGAAAAATGTCCAGAACGTCTCCCATCCCGAAAGCTGGAACGGAAATGCCGCCAGCAGTTCGCTGACCGGTGTGAAATAGGCAACCAGCGTAAAACCCGACCACAAGGCGATGACTATCCAGCACAGGTGCTTGAAGGCCTTCAGCCGGAACTTTCTCGCCGTCATCGGGCCGTTGTCGAGTTTCATGCGGGCCGAGCGATCACCTTCGATCCGATTCTCGATCCACATGAATATTTCGGTGTATACCGTCTGCGGACAGGCATAGCCGCAGAACAATCGACCCGCGATGGCCGTAAACAGGAACAGCCCATAGGCAGAAACAATCAACAACAGGGCCAGATAGAAAACATCCTGTGGCCACAGCACCATGCCGAACAGGTAAAACTTGCGTTCGGCCAGATGGAACAACACCGCTTGGCGTCCATTCCATTGTATCCAGGGCAGCCCGTAGAAAAGAATCTGGGTGAACCAGACAAACGCCCAGCGCCAGCTATTCCACCAGCCCTTGACGTTGCGGATATAGACTTTCTTGTGTTTCTCGTAAAACGATATCTGAGCCGCTACCGGCTCAGGCTTCTGCTTGCTGTTCTCGCTGGGTTCCATTTTTGGCTGTATCCGTATCGAAATTGCGCTAGGAGTTTGATTCTGCGACGTTTGCCCAAGTGCAATTTTGACACAAATCAGATGTTGCTAATATTCATAGAAAGAAAAACGGGGCGGTTGCCCGCCCCGTTATCGTTATTACTTGGCGCCTTGGCCCAGGCTGAGCACGTATGCCGCCAGCAAATGAACCTTCGGATCGCCCAGGAATTCCTTCCAGGCCGGCATCTTGTTCTGACGCCCGTTCGTGATGGTCTCGATGATCGTAGCTTCCGAGGAACCATACAGCCAAACCTTGTCGGTCAGGTTCGGCGCGCCGATCGCGGCCATGCCCTTGCCATCCGGGCCATGACAACCGGAACAGCCGGCTGAGGCGAAGGCTTCCTTGCCCTTGGCAGCGCGAACCGAATCATTCGGCAAACCGGAAAGGGAACGAACGTAGTTCGCCAGATCCTTGATGGTATCGGCACCCAGCTGAGCATGCGGAGGCATCACGCCCATACGGCCATCGGCAATTGTCTGCTCGATCTGGGCCGGTTCGCCACCGTACAGCCAATCGCCATCGGTCAAATTCGGGAAGCCCTTGGCGCCACGCGCATCCGCGCCATGACACTGCACGCAATAGGTCATGTACAGGCGCTTGCCCATTTCCATCGCCTGCTTATCGCCAGCGACGGCCTGCAAGTCCATTGCCGAATATTTCGCGTACAGGGGATTGACGACTGCATCCATACGCTCGCGTTCAAGCTTGTACTGACCAACCGAAGTCCAGCCCAGCAGACCCTTGAAGCTACCTAGCCCGGGGTAGAGCGCCAGGTAAACCAAAGCGAAGATGACCGTGATGACAAACAGCCAACTCCACCACTTAGGCATCGGATTGTTGTACTCCTCCAGCGTCTCATCCCAAACATGACCCATGGTCTTGCCCGGGGTGAACTTCGCCTTGCCCTGAACGTAGAGAAGAACTGCACAGGCAAGAATACTGCCCAGCACAATCACAATCACGTATACGTTCCAAAAACCGCTAACAAAATCGCTCATTTGCTTTCCTTTTTTCAGCGAGGAGGCGACGTACGGGACGTCGGCTCCAGATCATCGTGTTCCGCGAACGGCAAGTTGGCAGCTTCGTCGAACCCCTTCTTGCTGCCCTTGCTGTAGGCCCACCACACAATTCCCAGAAAGCAGAGCAATCCGGCAACCGTGACGATGGAACGCAGATCGTTGATGTCCATGACTATTGCTGTGCCGTCTTCAGCGCCGTACCCATACCTTGCAGATAGGCAATCAGGACGTCCAATTCGGTCTTGTCACCAATCGCAGCCTTGGCACCCTTGATTTCTTCATCGCTGTAGGTGGGAATGCCGCGCACGTTCGCAAAACCGCGCATCACTTCCATCTTCTTTTCGATGTCGGCGCCAACCGTGTCCTTGGCCTTGGTATTGGCCAGGAAAGCAAAGGCGGGCATGTTGGACTCTGGCACCACGTCACGCGGATTCATCAGGTGGGCACGCTGCCATTCGTCGGAATAGCGACCACCGACACGATGCAGATCCGGGCCGGTACGCTTGGAGCCCCACTGGAACGGGTGATCATATACAAACTCACCAGCCACGGAGAAGTGACCATAACGCTCGGTTTCCGCACGGAAGGGGCGAATCATCTGCGAGTGGCACAAGAAGCAGCCTTCGCGAACATAGATGTCGCGACCAGCCAGGCGAACGGCATCGTAAGGCTTGAGGCCTTCTACCGGGGTCGTGGTGGACTTCTGGAAGAAAAGCGGAACGATTTCCAGAAGGCCGCCCCAGATCACGGTCAGGAGCGTCAAAACAATGAGCAGCCCAACGCTTTTTTCAATTTGTTCGTGCTTGAACATTATTATTTCTCCCTAATCAGGCGTGGTGAGCGACAGGAACGTTCACCGGCGTATCCTGAGTCTTGCCGCCAGCCATGGTCTTGAACATGTTGTAAGCCATGAGCAGCATGCCGGTCAGGAACAGGACGCCACCCAGCCAACGGATCGCCCAGAACGGGTAGGAACCCTTGACCGATTCAACGAAGCTGTAAGCCAGCGTGCCATCGGCGTTGACTGCGCGCCACATCAGGCCCTGCATCACACCGGCGATCCACATCGACGCGATGTAGAGCACGGTACCGATGGTCGCCACCCAGAAGTGCGTCGTGACCAGCTTGGTGCTGTACATCTCGGTCTTGCCGAACAGCTTGGGCAGCAGATAGTAGATGGAGCCGATGGAAACCATGGCGACCCAGCCAAGCGCGCCGGAGTGCACGTGACCAACTGTCCAGTCGGTGTAGTGCGACAGCGCATTGACGGTCTTGATCGACATCATCGGGCCTTCAAACGTGGACATACCGTAGAAGGACAGCGAGGTGATCAGGAACTTCAGGATAGGATCGTCGCGCAGCTTATGCCAGGCGCCAGACAAGGTCATGATGCCGTTGATCATGCCACCCCAGGACGGAGCCAGCAGAATCAGCGAGAAGACCATACCGACGGACTGGGTCCAGTCAGGCAAGGCGGTGTAGTGCAGGTGGTGCGGGCCCGCCCACATGTAGGTGAAGATCAGTGCCCAGAAGTGAACCACGGACAGACGATAGGAATAAACCGGACGACCGGCCTGCTTCGGCACAAAGTAGTACATCATGCCCAAGAAGCCCGCGGTCAGGAAGAAGCCCACGGCGTTATGGCCGTACCACCACTGGATCATCGCATCCTGCACGCCGGAATATACCGAGTAGGACTTGGTCATCGTGATCGGCATCGCGGCACTATTCACCAGATGCAGCAGCGCGACGGCGATGATGAAGGCACCGAAGAACCAGTTGGCGACATAGATGTGCGAAACCGTACGCTTGGCGATGGTGCCGAAGAACACCAGCGCATACGAGACCCAGACCAAGGTGATCAGGATGTCGATCGGCCACTCCAGCTCGGCATACTCTTTGCCGGAAGTGATGCCGAGCGGCAGGGTGATCGCAGCAAGCAGAATGACGATCTGCCAGCCCCAGAAGGTGAAGGGTACCAGCGGGCCACCCCAAAGGCGCGCATGGCTGGTGCGCTGAACGCACCAATAAGACGTTGCGAACAGCGCGCAACCGCCGAACGCGAAAATGACCGCGTTGGTATGCAGCGGACGCAGACGGCCAAAGTGCAGGAAGCTGATATTCAGCTCCGGCCAGACCAGCTGCGCCGCGATGATGACACCGACAAGCATGCCGACGATGCCCCAGATGACGGTCATGACGGCGAATTGCCGTACGACCTTATCGTTATATGTGGTTTGCGTTCCAGACATGAACCCACCTCTCGTTAATTAAAAACTGGATGCCCACCTCCCTGAACCCAAGGCGGCACATGAAAGCGGATGTTATTCTAGATCAGAGGCGGGGATTTGACCTAGATCAACCTACCGATTATCTAGGTCAAATTAGATCGAAGGGCGTAGCAACTTGCCACAATCACGCCAAAATCCGGCACGCGTGGACAAAAAAAGGGTGCGTCGTAACGCACCCCAACCCCAACAGAGAATATTCGTGAAGCAAGCGCTCCACATGGCCCGATTCTCATTGGAACACCGCCAGGGTGCGTTGACGCAGGTCAAACTTTCTCCGATTCGTCTTTTTTGGCAGCATTTGCCTGCGGAATGTTTGGCCCGTCATCGTCCATCAGTATCTTGAAGCCCGGCCCTTCGAGATCGTCGAACTGGCCGCTGCGCACCGACCACCAGAAAATTACTGCAATCGCGAACACAAGAATGATCGAGAACGGGATCAGCAGGTAAAGGCTTTCCATCAGTCTTTGTCCAGGCGCTGAATGCGCAACGAGTTGAGAACCACCAGCAATGAACTGGCCGACATGCCGATACCGGCCATCCACGGCGTAACAAACCCGGCGATCGCCAACGGTAGCGCCACAAAATTATAGGCGAACGACCACCAGAGATTCTGCCGTATCACGCGAAGTGTCTTTTTGCCGCGCAGCATTCCGCGACGCAGGTGATCGAGGTTTTCCGACAACAGGACGAAATCGGCCTGGGTTCGGGCCAGTTGCGCGCCGCCACCCATCGCTATCGAGACTTGTGCCTGGGCAAGAACCGGGGCGTCATTGACACCGTCGCCCACCATCGCCACGATCGCGCCTGCGGCTTGCAATTGGCTGACGCATTCGTGTTTGCCCTGTGGTGTCGCGCCGGCCCGTACATCGACAATGCCCAACATCTCGGCGACACGCCCGGCGACCGACGGGGCGTCGCCGGTCAGCAGGACAACCTGTCTGCCCTGAGCCTGCAACGCTTCGATCAACGGCTTCGCTTCCGGGCGTATCTCGTCGCCCAGCTTGAACAGCGCCAGGCAACCGCTGGCGTCGCCCAGCACGACCACGGTGTCGCCGCCGGCAAGCCAGGCCGCTGCCGTATCCGGCAGGCTGCCCCCGCTGAGGCGCAGCACATAGTCCGGACGGCCGATACGGAAGCGGCAACCGGCGATGGTGCCTTCAATGCCCTGCCCGGCCTCGCTCAAGGCGTTTTCGACCAGCGGCAGCGACCGATCCGCAGTTGCTGCCCTTAGCGCGCTTGCCACCGGATGCTCCGACGCCTGTTCCAGCGCGGCGGCGAGCGACAGACAGTCCTCATGCGACCGAGAAGCGGTCGGCAAAATGTCGAACAGGCGCATGCGACCCGTCGTCAGGGTGCCGGTCTTGTCAAAGACAAAATGAGTCGCACGGGCCAGCGTTTCGATGGCATGTCCGCGCGTCACCAGCAGGCCGTCCTTGGCCAACGCGCCGGCAGCCACGGTCAGCGCGATCGGCGTCGCCAGCGAAAGCGCGCACGGGCAGGTGACGACCAATACCGAAACGGTAATCCACAAGGCTTTAGAGGGATCGACAAAATACCAGCCGATAGCCACCGCCAGCGCTACGAAAAGCAGCGCGGCAACGAAATAGCTGGCGATTCGGTCGGCCAACTCGACGATCTGCGGCTTTTCCGCTGCCGCCCGCTCCATCAGGCGAATGATCGCCGACAGCCGGGTTTCCTCACCGACTTCCTCGACGCGCACCACCAGCGGGCTTTCGGCATTGATCGAACCGCCGGTCACCCGCATCCCCGGCGATTTCGGCACCGGCCGGCTTTCGCCGGTCAACAGCGATTCGTTGGCGCAACTGACGCCTTCGACGACCCTGCCGTCGGCTGGCATCACGTCGCCCGCTCGAACCAGCACCACGTCGCCCGGACGGAGGTCGGCGACCACACACTGCCGGGTGCTGCGGTCGACCGGAAAATCGGGCATGATTTGGGCGAAAGCCGGCAACAACTTGGCCAGCGCCTCGGTCACGCTGAGCGCCTTCTGGCGCGCCGTCATTTCCAGGTAACGCCCCCCCAGCAGGAAGAACACGAACATCGTGACCGAGTCGAAGTAGACTTCGCCCTGCTGCGTCACCGTTGCCCAGCAACTGGCCAGGAACGCCGCCCCGACCCCGAGCGCCACCGGCACATCCATGCCGACCCGGCGCAACTTGAGATCGCGCCAGGCGCTACGGAAGAACGGCGCCGAGGAATAAAACACCACTGGCACCGTCAATAGCAGACTGGCCCAGCGCATCAGGCTCTCGATGTCGGCCGTCATGTCGCCGTCGGCGATATACACCGGGTAGGCATACATCATCACCTGCATCATGCCAAAGCCGGCCACCCACAGGCGCCACAGCGCGTCGCGCCGCTCCTTGCGGGAAATTTCCTCGTTTTTCGCGGCATCGTAGGGGTAGGCGCGATAGCCGATGCTGGCGATCGCGGCGAGGATGTCGGAAAGCTTGATCTGCGCCTCGTCCCAACGCACCCTGGCGCGCCGGGTCGCATAATTGATATCCACGGCAGTCACCCCGGGCAGACTGCCGATGTGCTTTTCGTTCAGCCAGATGCACGCAGCACAGGTAATCCCTTCAAGCAGCAACGATGCCTCGCGCTCGGTTTCGCCCAGCTTGCGCACGAAACTCTTCTGGAACTCCGCATGATCGTAGAGCGCCAGTTGTTCCAGGATGGCCGGCACCGCCTCGCGTTGCGACTCGGGAAGCGTATCCCGGCTGCGGTAATAGTCTTCGAGTCCGCTGTCGACAATCGACTGGGCAACCGCCCTGCAGCCATGGCAACACATCGCTCGTCCGGCGCCCCCGATCTTGACGGACAGGTCGACATCGCCGGGAATCGGCTGGCCGCAGTGATAACAGGAACTTTGGGACATGCAGTGAAAAGGTTCCGGAGAACCTTCAATTCGAGGGCGGAGGCGAAGTATAGATTATTTGTCCACAGTCAGTATGAGGCCAGCCACGCTCGCTGAATCGCCGGCCGATTCGATTTCAGCGGTGGTTCGTATAGTAAGCAGCCACCAGGGCAGGCAGCGGAAAATTGACTAAAGTAATAGCCGGGTAATACCATGCTTCAATAGTAAATAACTACCAATGAATGATGCACAAGCAAGCAGCCGAACCGATCCGCGTCATGCTGATCTGCGAACTCCCGATAATCTCCTGGGGCCTCGAAAGACTGATACAAAGCGCTTATCCGCGCCTTGAACTGGCTGGCTCGCTGACCAGTTGCGAAGGGCTTTCGCAGATTCTTGCCACGATTGCCGTCGATGTCATCCTGCTCGATCTGGACGAAACAACCGGCAATGAAAAGATTGCCGGTCTATGCTCGACTTCGCCGGCCAAGGTTCTGGTACTGGCCGGCGCGAACGACGCGGCGCGCTGCGATGGCGTGGTAGTCGCTGGCGCGCGCGGAATGCTGGGCAAGCGCGAGTCGGTCGACACCCTTTTCAAGGCGATCGAAAAAGTGCATCAAGGCGAACTATGGGTAGACCGCGCGTCGACAGGCCGAATATTCGACCAACTTGCGCAGAAGAAACGTACACCGCACAGGAATGCCGATCAGCAAAAGATCTCCACCCTGACCAAGCGCGAACTCCAGACGGTGGCTGAAATAACCATGGATGCCGCGGCAACCGGCAAGGTGATCGCCCAGCGCCTGAACATCACCGAAAACACCCTGCGCAATCATCTGAATTCAATTTACGCCAAACTCGGTCTTGCCAGCAGACTGGAGCTTTTCCTCTACGCCAAAAGGCACAGCATGATCGGCAAAGCCTGAGCCAGCCCAGGGCGTGTCACAGTAAGTGGTGGGCTGCGCAAGGGTCTGGCAGGGCGCATTGCGGCGTTGCAGCTCGCTTGAGCAGATCACGCATTTCGCGTTACTGGTTGTTGCCTGTAGTACTGGAACCCCCCGTAAACAGGCTCTCCAGCCATCGAATCGATCAAGTACCCAATCAAGCGTCATTCCCGTTCTGCTGCTTGATCGCCGCCTTGATCATCTCCTCGCCGACATCCGGGCAGACCTTTTCGATGAAGGCATGGACATAGCTGCGCAGGTAAGTACCGCGGCGCACCGCCAGACGCGTGGTGTTGGCCGGGAACAACGATGGCACCGGGATCAGGGTCAGGTTGCGATCCTGTTCCGCGTCATAAGCCACCGACGCCACCACCCCGACACCCAGGCCGAGGGCGACGTAGGTCTTGATCACGTCGGCGTCGATTGCCGAAAGCACGATGTCGGGCACGATGCCGGCTTCGGCAAAGGCCTTGTCGACGTGCGCCCGGCCGGTAAAGCCCTCGTGATAGGTGATGATCGGGTATTCGCTCAAGGTTTCCAGGGTGATTTCACCGGCACTGGTCAGCGGATGGCCGTGCGGCACGATGATCGCGTGGTGCCAGGAGTAGAACGGGAAGGAAGCCAGTTCCGCCACCTTGTCGACGCTTTCGGTGGCGATCCCGACATCGGCCTGCCCGGACACCAGCAGGTCGGCGATTTCCCCCGGGCTGCCCTGCAGCAGCGTCAGGTGCACCTTCGGGTAATCGCTCTTGAACCACTTGATGATCGCCGGCAAGGCATAGCGCGCCTGGGTGTGCGTGGTCGCAATCACGAAATGCCCGGTTTCGCGGCTGGCGAACTGGTCGGCGATACGGCGCAGGTTCTGGGTGTCGAGCAGGATGCGCTCGACGACCTCGGCCAGTTCCTTGCCCGGTTCGGTCAGGCCCAGCAGGCGCTTGCCGCGGCGCACGAAGATCTCGATGCCGAGTTCGTCCTCGAGATCCTTGATGTGCTTGCTGACGCCCGGCTGGGAGGTGTACAGCGCATTGGCGACCTCGGTCAGGTTGAAGTCCTGACGCACGGTTTCGCGCACGATGCGCAGTTGCTGGAAGTTCATTGCTCTCTCCTTTTTATATTGGGTCAGGCGGCGAGCCGCTCGCCCTGGAAGACGCGGATGGTGCGCGGCCGCAGCGAGACGTTGTCGCCTTCGCGCAGGCCGAGGACGCCCAGGGCATCGCGCGAAATGGTCACTTCCACCAGCTCGCCATCGAGACGCGCCAGTTCGACCTGCGCCGTCGGCCCGACTGAGATGACGCGCAAAATCCTGGCCGGCAAGCCGCCCTCCGGCGAACCGACCGGCAGCAGGTCGAATTCATGCGGGCGCACGAAGGCAATCGCCTGATCCGTCACATTGTGGTCATGCCCGACATGCAGCGCATGCTCGCCGACATGCAGATGGCCACCGTCGACGCGACCGTGGAAGAGATTGACCGAGCCGAGGAAGCTGGCGACGAACGGCGTCGCCGGGTTGTCGTAGACCTCTTCCGGGGTGCCGACCTGCTCGACCTTGCCCTTGTTGATGACCACCACGCTGTCGGAAACTTCGAGCGCCTCTTCCTGATCGTGCGTGACGAAAACGCTGGTGACGTGGATTTCGTCGTGCAGCTGGCGCAGCCAGCGGCGGAGTTCCTTGCGCACCTTGGCATCGAGCGCGCCGAACGGCTCGTCGAGCAGCAGCACTTTCGGCTCGACCGCCAGGGCGCGGGCCAGCGCGATACGCTGGCGCTGGCCGCCGGAAAGTTGCGACGGATAGCGGTCGGCCAGCCAGCCGAGTTGGACTAGGTCGAGCAGGCGCGTCACGCGCTTCCTGATCTCGGCCTCGGCCGGGCGGAATTTCTTGGGTCGCACGCGCAGGCCGAAGGCGACGTTGTCGAACACCGTCATGTGGCGGAACAGCGCGTAATGCTGGAAGACGAAGCCGACCTGGCGCTCGCGCACGTGGCGGTCGGAGGCGTCCTCGCCATCGAGCAGGATCTTGCCGCTGTCGGCGAATTCGAGGCCGGCGATGATGCGCAGCAGGGTCGTCTTGCCGCAACCGGAGGGGCCGAGCAGGGCCACCAGCTGACCGGAGGGAATATCGAGCGAAACGTTGTCGAGGGCGCGGAAGGCGCCGAACTGCTTGTTGATGTTGCTGACGTGGATACTCATGATTAGCTCTCCGAAGGTTTTTGCGATTCGCTGATCTGTTTGCGGGTCTGCCGCTCGACCAGGGTTTTCAGGCCCAGCGTGACGATGGCGAGCATGGCCAGCAGGGAGGCCACGGCAAAGGCGGCGGCGTAGTTGTATTCGTTGTAGAGAATTTCGACGTGCAGCGGCATGGTGTTGGTCAGGCCGCGGATATGGCCGGAAACCACCGACACCGCCCCGAACTCGCCCATGGCACGGGCATTACACAGAATCACGCCGTAGAGCAGGCCCCACTTGATGTTGGGCAGCGTCGTATGCCAGAACACCTGCCAGCCGGAAGCGCCGAGCACCACCGCCGCCTCTTCCTCCTCGGCCCCCTGGGCTTCCATCAGCGGAATCAGTTCGCGGGCGACGAAGGGAAAGGTCACGAAGATGGTCGCCAGCACGATGCCCGGCACGGCGAACAGGATCTTGATGTCGTGTTCCGCCAGCCACGGGCCGAACCAGCCCTGGGCGCCGAAGATCAGCACGTAGATCAGGCCGGAAACGACCGGCGAGATCGAGAACGGCAGGTCGATCAGGGTGATCAGGAAGCGCTTGCCGGGAAACTCGAACTTGGCGATTGCCCATGCCGCTGAAACGCCGAACACCACGTTCAACGGCACGGCAATGGCCGCCGTAATCAGGGTCAGCTTGATTGCCTGCAAGGCATCATGATTGGTCAGGGCGGACAGGTAAGCCCCCCAGCCCTTGCGCAAGGCCTGCACGAAAACGGTGCCCAGCGGAAAGAGCAGGAAGATGACGAAGAAAGTCAGGGCGACGGTGATCAGCGTCACCTTGATCCAGGTCGGCTCACGCGTGCTGGGTGTTTCGTAGCGCGCCAGTGCGCCGGGTTGCAATGCGATGCTCGCGCTCATGTCAGGCTCCCTTGGTGTAACGGCCCTGCATCCAGCCCTGCAGCCCGTTGATGACGAGCAGGAGGATGAAGGAAATCAGCAGCATGACCGAGGCGATGGCGGTGGCGCCCCGATAGTCGTACTGCTCCAGCTTGGTGATGATCATCAGCGGCGTGATTTCCGAGACCATCGGCATGTTGCCGGCGATGAAGATGACCGAGCCGTATTCGCCGACCGCGCGGGCGAAAGCCATCGCAAAGCCGGTCAGCAGCGCCGGCGTCACGTGCGGCAGGATGATCTTCAGGAAAGTCTGCCAGCGCGAGGCGCCGAGGCCGGCGGCGGCTTCCTCGACATCCTTTTCGAGATCGGCCAGCACCGGCTGCACGGTGCGCACGACGAACGGCAGGCCGATGAAGATCAGCGCGATCAGCACCCCGTTCGGGGTATAGGCGATCTCGATGCCCCAAGGCGCCAGCAGGCTGCCGATCGGGCCGTTCGGCGCGTAGATGGTGGCCAGCGCGATACCGGCGACGGCGGTGGGCAGCGCGAAGGGCAGATCGACCAGGGCATCGACCAGCCCCTTGCCGGGAAAGCGGTAACGCACCAGCACCCAGGCGAAAATGAGCCCGAAAACGACGTTGACCGCAGCAGCCAGCAACGAGGCGCCAAACGTGAGCTTGTAGGTGGCCACCACGCGCGGTTCGGTCACCGCCGAAATGAAAGCCTCCCAGCCCATGCCGACGGTGTTGGTGACGACCGCCGACAGCGGAATGAGGACGATCAAGGTCAGGTAGAAGAGCGTGTACCCGAGCGACAGGCGAAAGCCGGGCAGCGGGCTGAAATTTTTAAGACTTGCCATAACCATTTCCCTGTTGAGAATTTTGCGCGGCATGCGCGCCGCTTGCTGCATCGCAGCATCCGATGATCCAAGTGTATGGACGCCGGTTTATAAGTAGAAATACTTAAATTGAAATAGTTAATACAAAAAATATATAAGAAAGGGCGAAGGGCTTTCGCCGCTTCGCCCTTGCTGCTTCCGGGAGCCGCTTATTTCTTGCCGGACGGGATGTAGATCTGGTCGAACACGCCGCCGTCGGAGAAGTGCACCTTCTGCGCGTTGCGCCAGCCACCGAACGATTTGTCGATGGTCACCAGCCTGATCTTGGCGAACTGCTTGGCGTACTTCGCGGCGACCTTGGCGTCCTGCGGCCGGTAGAAGTTCTTGGCGGCGATTTCCTGACCTTCCGGCGAATACAGGAATTCGAGATAGGCCTGCGCCACCTTGCGCGTGCCGCGCTTGTCGACCGTCTTGTCGACGACGCTGACCGGCGGTTCGGCGAGGATGGACAGCGATGGCGTGACGATCTCGAACTTGTCGCCGAGTTCCTTGAGCGACAGGTAGGCTTCGTTTTCCCAGGCCAGCAGCACGTCGCCGATGCCGCGCTCGACGAAGGTCGTCGTCGAACCGCGGGCGCCGGAATCGAGCACCTTCACATTCCTGAAAACCTGGCCGACGAATTCCTTCGCCTTGGCTTCGTTGCCGCCCGGCTGTTCCAGCGCGTAGGCCCAGGCCGCCAGGTAGTTCCAGCGGGCGCCGCCGGAAGTCTTCGGATTCGGCGTGATGATCGAAACGTCCGGCTTCACCAGGTCGTTCCAGTCCTTGATGCCCTTGGGGTTGCCCTTGCGCACCAGGAAGACGATGGTCGAGGTATAGGGCGAGGCGTTGTTCGGCAGGCGTTTCTGCCAATCGGCCGGGATCAGTCCCTTGTCGGAAATCGCGTCGATGTCGTAGGCCAGCGCCAGCGTCACCACATCGGCGTCGAGCCCGTCAATGACGGCGCGCGCCTGCTTGCCGGAGCCGCCATGCGACTGGTTGACAGTGACATTGTCGCCGGCCTTGGCCTTCCAGTGTTTGGCGAAAGCCGCGTTGTAGTCCTGATAGAGTTCGCGCGTCGGATCGTAGGAGACGTTGAGCAGGGTAACGTCCGCCGCCAGGGCATTGCCGGCGAACACGGAAGCGGCGAGCAGGCCGGCGATGATGGATTTGAGTTTCATGGGGACTCCGTTGTGTTGAGGTGAAGCGGAGTCTAGGAAGAGCGGGCTGGCAGCAAAACGAATCATTATTCATTTGCTTATATGTAAAAATCCAGACGTGGTCTGACAGATACTGTCCGATCAGATCAGATCGCCGCTCATCGGGCCCTATCGACCTGCTGCTACCGGTCAAGCACTCGGAGGCTCAACGGATGGTAGCGGAGCGAAGCTGTCGCTTAATAAGATTGCCCACGGCCAGCAGGTCGGCCAGAGCGGTCACCATTGCGTGCCACTTGGGCGGCTGCAACTTGGTGCATTGCAGCCATTTATAGTTGAAAAATCGGTTTCTGGACAATCGACTGACGTAGAGGCCTCGTTGGCTCAATGTCTGCTCGACCCAGCTCAAGACGGTTTCGTCGGAAGCTACTCGGCCCCCCTAAACCGCTGTTGCTTCGTCGGACAATTCATCAAGCACAGTGAAAATCCCATCCAGATCTTTGCTATATGAAGCTGTGTAGCTGGATGTGACTACATATCGCTCTTGGATACACTGAACTCGCTGGCGAATGAGTTGCCCGTACTGACTCCAGTATCGTCCCATCTCTTTCGGATCAAGACCTCCTGGAAGTTCAGCCTTCGATGCAAAATAGCCTTCTTCATTTTCGTCGGAGAAGAAAGGATTTCTCAAATTTGACAAGCAGTGGTCAAGGAAATGAAAGACGTTATCTTCATGGGTATCGGGGTTGAAGCAAACGCCAAATACATACTCATTCATTAGCTTGGCAATATCACCACCATCGCCCCCACCGCACTCGTCGTAATACCCACAGCCCACACCTGAGCCATTTGGGGGCAGCCGATTGCTCAACTGGTAGATCACGAATACTTTTACAACCGAGCGCGCCGATGAAACAAGCCGATCAAATGAAGCGGCACCTTCCTCGGATTGATCTCCGATTGAAGCCTGCAGGCCCAGCTGCAATGAAGTTTCGCCGAGGAATTCTTCAACTGGGGCATCGCTGACTTCTGAAAGAAAGTTTCGCTGCGGTTCAATGTAGGCTTGTTTGAATAGTGCAAAAACCTCTTGAGACAGGGTTCTCATTCCCGCTATTGCGAGTTTGCTGACCAAACCGGATGTCTCCGCACTCATATCATCATGAACAATGAGGGCTGAATGCAGGTTGTAAATTTGTCCTTGGCGATCTGCCGAGCATTGAAGCCTAAATAACATGAGGTCGTTCCAGCCGAGGACGCCACGATCACTACCGACAAGGCGGTGAAGGACACCTCTGCCCTTGTAGGAGTATTCACCGAAGATCCGCCATGAAATCTCTATGATATTTTCTTTGGTGTTCGGGAGACGCCGACCCGATGTCCTTCCCCAGCCAGCACGATCTAAGAGCCGTATCAGAGAGTAGATCGACCTCTGCCGCAATCCGCGATCATCATCCTTGATTGCCGAGTAGCGCGGCAAATAATCGATGAGCGTGTCGATTGCATCTTCAGCGATAGCACTATTCAAGTCATAAGACTGATTGACGAGTACCCGCCAGAACTGGTCATGCGCGGATTCCAACTGAAAATCAGGTGACGTCAGAATTGAGGCAATAGAAGCCCCATTTCGAACTCGTTTTACCGCATCTTGATACAGTACAAATGTCTCCTGCGGCTCCGGTGTAACAAATCGCACTATGAGTTTGAGGTACTTCTCCAGATTCCTGAACGAGTCGTGATTAAAGCAAGCACGTGATGCCAGGATTGCCTCATCTACGTCACTTTGATCACTGAGGCCCAGTGTTGTTACATCGAATAGTTGATCCAAAAGGAAACCTGAAGCTCCTTGATGTTCTGCAACTAACGTTGAAAACCCAGTTGAGTTCTTGAACACAAATTTGCTGTCTTCGTATTCGCGACGCACTGAGAAGGCCCCGCAACGCCTCTCTGTCTCTTCGGCGTAAATACTCCTGAACAATCCTGGGTAGTTCAAATGCAGAAGCATGAGGTTGATAAGGTCGCGCTTATTGAAGTCTGTTCGACCCAAGTCGCTCTTCTCGATTTGCATGAGCAGCATGGCGTTTACGAAGCGCTTCACCTTGCGTAAGTCCCCCACAAGGGGCAAATACTTCGCCGCCAATTCTCCGTCGAGAATGTTTGCCAATTCGTTGAGCACAGCTCCAAGCTTTAGCATCGTGTCTGAAGGAATTGAGCCCAGTTGGTTTTCTGAGCGCTGCCAGTCCCTCCGCAAGAAGTCCCGAATACTGGAGCTGTCGACAAACAAGCTCAGCTTGACCGTCACAAACTTTTCAAGAAACTCCCGTGCCCTCGAGTCCTCTTCCTTATTTCGAGCAAGTGTCTCGGTGTCGTAGCAGAGAACGTAGGTTGCCTGAGAAAGCTTGAACGTCCTTCGCGTTGCAAACAAAACGTTGTTGGTAGTCTTCGCATCCAATCGGTCCAGATCGTCGATGACAATGATTACACGGCGGCCGATCCGCCGAAGCACCTCATCGATATCGTCAAGCAATTCGTCAACAGTCTCCTGTGACGGCTCCAAAGAAAGTTTGAACCCCAGGAATGACAAATCTGCCTTGCCCTTTATCAGCCTGGAGTAGCGGGATGCCGCTGGCCGAAACTCTGGGGCGAAGGCTTTTCTTTGGATCGCGGCAGTCAAGTCGCGAATCAGTCGTTCCGCAAGGTCGGGCTCCGATGCATACCGAAGAGGTTCAAATCTACAAACAATGATGCTGGCTTCGGCATTTTCCCAATAACGCTCGGCAAGGTTGATAAAGCTTGTCTTACCAACTCCCCACGGCCCATCGACCCCAAATACAACTCCCGGATGGGCTCCACTGGCAAGTACCGTCTCGGCGAACGACTTGGCTTGAGCCTTGTTTGCAAGCAGATCTTCATTCTCGTCTCTGATTTCCTCATCAGCGATGAAGTACATCTGTGAAGGCGATTTTTTGCGTCTCGGCCAGTACTGCTGTAATAGTGGCGAAAACAGCACGGCGCATAGCAAAAGGAGGAGTACTGGCGCCCACTGAGGATCAGCATTTTTGAGCGATGAGTGGGCCTTGTCTAACCAGGGTGAGGCTAATTCGTTTGACCAGATTCCGGCAACGCTGGTAGCCAGCAGATCAAGTCGAAGACTACGGCACATACGACCAGCAGTTAGATGCACACCCCGTTTGAATGAGTAGATCAGGCATAACAACGTTACGACCAGAATCCCGCTGATTTTCACCAAGAAGCCAAGGTTGGATGCTGCCGTAGCGAAGTTCGTGCCGAGGTAGAAGGCAACCCGAAACACCTCCGTTCCGACGAGGCCAATGGCCAGATATCTGGCGAAAACCAGAAACTCAGGCATCTTCATCACTGGCTTGGTAACCGTCATCTAATTTCCCTCTGTGATATGTCGCGATCTCCTCGCTAACCCGCCACAACCGCAACCGACTTAACACTCTACACGAGTGCAAATGGCATACCCCCACAAGGTCAGAAATCTAAGCGACACCGGCCACTCCGCACAGACACCACCAACGGCAACTTTGGCCGAGGTGCTGAAGTAGATCATCCGGCAGGTTTCGGAGCGGAGCCGCCGCACGAATGTTCGTTGTGGAGAGCAGGTGACAGGCCGCTCATGGCCGATACCAGAGGTTTGATCAAACAGCCGCTGCAAGATCAAGTCTGGATCTTTACAGCTTTGGCTTTTGCCGGGCGCTTATAAGACCGCTAGCCGCCGGTATCGTCCCCGGCCTGTCGTATCGAATAACCGTGGGTGCGCAGCAGGCGGACGGCCTGCTCGATGTTCCGGCGGGTTCTGCCCGGCAGCTTTTGTTCGCCGGCGGCCGCTTCCGGCGGTTTCAGTTCGTAGCCGCAACTCTGCAGCCAGGCGCCGATCGCCTGCAGGCCTTTCTGGCCGATGCCCTCGGCCTGCTGCAGGCGGCGGTAACCGAGCGCGGCGACTTCGGCCGGGGAAAATTCCGGCCGGTCGAACACCTTGCGCAGGGCGTTGCGCTGCAGCGTCGGCAAGCGGTTCATGGCGCCCGCTGCGTCGCTGTCTGGACAGTCACTCGAATCGTCGACCATGGGGAAATTTCCGGCGCCGGAGGGTTATACAGAAAAGACATGGACGCCAAGCTTAGAACCGCAATTCGAGGCTCCAAACGACAATTTATTGATATTCATATGCCGAACAGTCAAGTTGGGCAGCACCTGCAAGCTGCGCCGCACTTCTTTGCTTATGCAAAAAACGTCGTTGGCTCACCGCCCGCCTTCCGGCACATTCGGGGATGAATTAAACGACTGCCGGCTTGAGTTTGCGCACCCCGCAACCCATGCCAGGCGAAGCAAAAGGAGAAGCCATGGATAAGGTGCTGATCGTTCCCGGCCTGCGCAACAGCGGCCCGGCGCACTGGCAGAGCTGGTTCGAAAGCGTGCTGCCGGATACGCGCCGCGTCGAGCAGGCCGACTGGGAACGCCCCCGCCTGAGCGACTGGGCGGCGCGCGTGCGTGCGGAAATCGATGCCAGCGACGAGCCGCTGTGGGTGGTCGCCCACAGCTTCGGCTGCCTGGCCACGGTGACCGCCGGCCTGCTGCGCGGCGAGCGGATTCGCGGCGCCCTGCTGGTGGCCCCTGCCGACCCCGAGCGCTTCGGCGAGCCGACGGTTTTGCTCGAGGAGCGATTGGCCTTCCCCAGCCTGGTCGTCGCCAGCGACAACGATCCGTGGGTTGGCCGACTCGTTGCGGAACATTGGGCGCGCCAATGGGGCAGCGGCTTCATCAGCATCGGCCGGGCCGGGCACATCAACGTCGACTCGGGGCACGGCCCGTGGCCGGAAGGCTTGCGGCTATTCGAGCGGCTGCGCAATGGAAGCCTGCAGGGCGCACTCGCTGCCTGAACGCATAGCGGGCGTTAGATGGTTTTCATATAAGCAACTGAATATTCATTCTTTTGCCTGAGCAACTACTGCCCGTACACTCCGGCCATCATGAATTTCACCCGGAATTCGCCTGAGTGCAAATTTGCCCTTTTTTCGGCGTCGACCGCAACAGGCGTTCTCGGGGGTTTCAAGGAAGCGATTTGCCGGACACGAACGCATTGCACGCAACACTGAGCGACACGGAGGTCGCGCTGATCGCCAGCGGACTGAAGGCCGTCGCCCATCCCCTGCGTCTCGGTGCGGTCTGTCTGCTGGCCGATGGCGAGTTGTCGGTCGGCGAAATCTGCGAGGCGCTCGGCACCTCGCAGCCGAACATCTCCCATCATCTGACACGGCTGGCCGACCGCAAATTGCTCAACGGCAGGAAAGACGCCAACCGCGTCCTCTATTCGGTGGCCGACCCGAAACTGGCCGCCATCGTCGGCCTGCTGCGGGAAATCTACTGCCCGTGACGATCCTCACGCACCAATGAAACGGGCCCGCAGAACGGGCCCGTTTCGTTTCAGGCGTTAGCCGGGTCAAGCAGCGACCCGCCCCCTGCCGCGTGCCAAGCGCTGCACCACGGACACCAGCAAGTCGACTTCCTCGCAGGTGTTGTAGAAGGCCAGCGACGGACGCACCGTCGCTTCGACCCCGAAGCGACGCAGGATCGGCTGCGCGCAATGGTGGCCGGAGCGCACCGCGATGCCTTCCTCGTTGAGCGCCTTGCCGACCTCTTCCGGGTGATAGCCGTTGAGGACGAACGAGGCCACGCTGGCTTTCTCCGCCGCCGTGCCGATCAGGCGCACGCCGGGAATCGAGGACAGGCCGCGCGTCGCATAGACCAGCAGGTCGTGCTCGTAGCGGGCGATGTTCTCGAGGCCGATGCGGTCCACATAATCCAGCGCCGCACCGAGGCCCACCGCGTCGGCGATGTTGCCGGTGCCGGCTTCGAACTTGTTGGGCGGCGGCTGGAACAGCGTGCGCTCGAAGGTGACGTCGGCGATCATGTTGCCGCCGCCCTGCCAGGGCGGCATGCTCTCCAGCAGTTCCTTCTTGCCATAGACGACGCCGATGCCGGTCGGGCCGAAAATCTTGTGGCCCGAGAAGACGAAGAAATCGGCATCCAGCGCCTGCACGTTGACGCGCAGATGCGAGACCGACTGCGCGCCATCGACCAGCACGCGAACACCGGCCCGATGGGCGATCTCGATGATCTCCCGGATCGGCGTCACGGTGCCCAGCGCGTTGGAGACTTGCGTCACCGACACCAGTTTGGTCTTGCCGTTGAACAGTTTCTGGTATTCGTCGAGCAGGATCTGACCCGAGTCGTCCACCGGGATGACGCGAATCTTCGCCCCCTTCTCGGCGGCCAGTTGCTGCCAGGGCACGATGTTGGCGTGGTGTTCGAGCAGGGAAACGATGATCTCGTCGCCCTCGCCGATGTTCTGCGCCCCCCAGGTCTTGGCGACCAGGTTGATGGCCTCCGTCGCCCCGCGCACGAAGATGATCTCGTCGGGCGAATCGGCCCCGATGAAACGCGTCACCTTGTTGCGCGCCGCCTCGTAGGCATCGGTCGCCCGCGCCGCCAGTTCATGCGCCGCACGGTGAATGTTGGAATTCTCGTGGGCGTAAAACCAGGCGAGACGGTCGATCACCGCCTGCGGCTTTTGCGTCGTCGCGGCATTGTCGAACCAGACCAGCGGCCGGCCGTTGACCCGTTCCTGAAGGATCGGAAAATCGCGGCGGATGGCATTGACGTCGAAGGCTGGCCGGGCCGTCTGACCGGCTTCTGGCACCCTGGCCGCATCCAGGAAATAGAAATTCCCCGATTGCTGCGGTCGACTGTTGGAATCGGCCGATTTTCGTTCGCTGCCGATGTCCGCCAGCAGCGCCAGTAACTCGCCCTGCCCCGGCAGGCCAAAGCTCTGCGCCACAATCCGGTTTTCCGGCACCGACGGCGCCGCACCCGACTGGGTATAAGGACTGGCCTCGCCCAGGAAATAGTAGGGCGAGCCCGGCGGAGAAACCGGCAACTGCTCGGAAAACCGGCTTGGCGGCTGCGGCGGCGTCACGCTCGGCAGTGAAGCCGCGTAGGCTTCCGGCACACCGAATTCGCCACCAGCCGAACCGACCGGGTCGACCGGATCCGGCGCCACCGGCACCGGCGCGATACTCGGGCCGGACTGGATCAGGCTGGGTTCCGGTGCCGCGAATTTGCCAACCTCGCTGCCCGCGCCGAGCGACGTCGGCAACGCGTCGAACGACGGTTCGGGCGAACCCGGCAGCCGCCGGAAGAATTCCGAAGCAAGCCGACCAAGCGTGGCCTCGTCAGGGAGGCCTGGCGCCGAACCGGCGCTCAGCCCCTGGACGCCATTACTTGTAGGTGTCGGGATAGTCATGGTACTTGCCGATCTCCACGTCTTCGAGGACTGCGATTGCATCCGGCACCAGCACGGCCAGCGAGCAATACAGCGAAATCAGGTAGGACGCGATGGCGTTGCGGTTGATGCCCATGAAGCGCACCGACAGGCCAGGCGACTGTTCGCCGGCGAGGCCCGGCTGGAACAGGCCGACCACGCCCTGGCGCTTTTCGCCGACGCGCAGCAGGATGATCTTGGTCTTGCCGCCATCGACCGGCAGCTTGTCCGACGGGACCAGCGGAATGCCGCGCCAGGTCAGGAACTGGGCGCCGAACAGCGAAACGGTCGGCGGCGGCACGCCACGGCGGGTGCATTCGCGGCCGAAGGCGGCAATCGCCAACGGGTGGGCGAGGAAGAAGGCGGGTTCCTTCCAGACCTTGGTCAGCAGGTCGTCGAGGTCGTCCGGGGTCGGGGCGCCGGTCAGCGTCGAAATGCGCTGCTCGTCGGCCACGTTGGCCAGCAGGCCATAATCCGGGTTGTTGATCAGTTCGGCTTCCTGACGTTCCTTGATGGTTTCGATGGTCAGGCGCAGTTGTTCCTTGATCTGGTCGTGCGGGCTGCTGTACAGATCGGAAATGCGAGTATGGACGTCGAGGATGGTGGAGACGGCGTTCAGGAAATATTCGCGCGGCGCCTCGTCGTAATCGACGTAGGTTTGCGGCAACTCGGACTCGTCGCGCTGGGCGCAGGCGACGCGCACGTCGCCCGGGTTCTTGACCTGGTTCAGGCGGTAGATACCGGCTTCGACCGGCAGCCATTGCAGCAGGTGCACCAGCCAGCGCGGGCTGATGGTCGACAGTTGCGCCGTGGTCTTGGTTGCATTCGCCAACTGCCGGGCGGCGACATCGCTCAGGGCAGTATTGGCTTCGTGGGTTGTTGCCATGTTGGACTCCTTGGATCAGGAATGAAAATAGTTATAAGAAAATTGGCTTTCGATTGTCGCGGGCAGGCCCGCCTGCTTCAACATGCTATAGCCATCAAAACGCCGCTCATGCCGCCTGTTGCTCGCAGTGCGAGAGCAGGCGCGAGAGGCTGATTTCCAGCGCGGCGGCGAGCTTGGCGGCGGTCGCCAGCGAAGGAATGACCTTGCCGCGCTCGACCTCGCCGAGGTAGGAACGATTGAGGTCGGCCTTCTCGGCCAGCAATTCCTGCGACCAGCCCTGCGCCTCGCGCAGGTGGCGTACCGCCGCCCCGAAACTGTCGATCAGCCCGCTCACTGGGAAATCCGTCCGGCGCCGCCGGGGTCATGCTGCAGGCTGGCCTGCGAGACGTTGCTGCCCGGCGCTACGCTGCGGGTCAGCCAGACGTTGCCGCCGATGCTCGAACCGCGCCCGATGGTGATGCGCCCGAGGATGGTGGCGCCGGCATAGACGACGACTTCGTCTTCGAGGATCGGATGACGCGGCGCACCCTTTTCCAGCACCCCGCTCTCGTCCTGCGTGAAGCGCTTGGCGCCCAGCGTCACGGCCTGGTAGAGCCGGACATGCCTGCCGATGACGGTGGTTTCGCCGATGACGACGCCGGTTCCATGGTCGATGAAGAAGCCCTCGCCGATCTGCGCCCCCGGATGGATGTCGATGCCGGTCGCCGAGTGGGCGATTTCCGCGAGGATGCGGGCGATCAGCGGTACGCCCAGCACATACAGCGTGTGGGCCAGCCGGTAATGGATCACCGCCAGAATCCCGGGGTAGCAGAGCAAAACCTCGTCGACGCTGCGCGCCGCGGGGTCGCCCTGATAGGCGGCCAGGACGTCGGTGTCGAGCAGGCCGCGCAGCGTCGGCAGCTGGCGGGCGAAGGCCTGGACGATTTCGGCCGCATGCGCCTCGACGCCCTCCTTCTCCTCGCATTGCAGCCGGCGGTTGTAGCCGAGTTCGAGCTGCACTTGCAGGAACAGTGCGTTCAGGGCCTTGTCCAGCGTATGGCCGACGTAGAAATTCTCGCCTTCCTGGTGCAGGTCCGGCGGGCCGAGGCGCATCGGGAACAAGGCGCCGCACAAGGCTTCGGCGATCTCCTTCAGCGCCTCGCGCGCGGGAAACTCGCGCACCGCGAATTCCAGGCTGCGCTGCTGCGCCGCCCGCCAGCGATCGCGCGCCGCGTGCAAGTCGGCGACGATCTCCTTGACGCCCCAGCCGCCGATCTGCTCGTAGGCCGGCGAGGCATGGGCCACGGTATGGTTCATGCCGGCAACCCGGCCTCGTTGAACAGGCCCTCGAACAGCACCGAGCTCAGGTAGCGCTCGCCGGAATCGGGCAGCACGACGACGATGGTCTTGCCGGCGTTTTCCGGCTTTTGCGCCAGACGGGTGGCGACGGCCACCGCCGCACCGCTGGAGATTCCGGAGATGATGCCCTCCTCCTTGGCCAGACGACGGGCGAAGAGCACGGCATCCTCGTTGCTGACCTGCTCGACGGCATCGACCAGCGACAGGTCGAGGACGCCCGGCACGAAACCGGCGCCGATGCCCTGGATCTTGTGCGGCCCCGGCTTCAGCGGTTCGCCGGCGCGCGCCTGGGTCAGCACCGGGCTGGCGGTCGGCTCGACGGCGACCGCCTGGATGGCCTTGCCCTTCGTTTGCTTGATGTAGCGGGAAACGCCGGTAATGGTGCCGCCGGTGCCGACCCCGGAAACCAGGATGTCGATGGCGCCGTCGGTGTCGTCCCAGATTTCCGGGCCGGTGGTCGCTTCGTGGATGGCCGGGTTGGCCGGGTTCTTGAACTGCTGCAGCAGAACATACTTGTCGGGGTCGGAGGCTGCGATTTCCTCGGCCTTGGCGATGGCGCCGCCCATGCCCTTGGCGCCTTCGGTCAGCACCAGCCTGGCGCCGTAGGCGGTGAGCAGCTTGCGCCGTTCCAGGCTCATCGTTTCGGGCATGGTCAGCGTCAGCGGAATGCCCTTGGCGGCGGCGACGAAGGCCAGCGCGATGCCGGTATTGCCGGAAGTCGGCTCGACCAGTTCCTTGCCGGGGCCGAGCAGGCCGCGCTGTTCTGCATCATTGATGAGCGCCGCGCCGATCCGGCACTTGACCGAATAGGCCGGGTTGCGCCCCTCGATCTTGGCCAGCACGGTGGCCTTGGCGCCGTCGGTGACGCGATTGAGCTGGATCAGCGGGGTGTGGCCGATGGACTCGGCGTTATCTTTGAACCATTTGGACATGCTGTTCTCCCTGAGTTTTTCGTGAATTCAGTCCTGCACCCACGGCAGGCCCGAATGGCGCCAGCCGTTGAAGGCGCCGCGCCGCTGCTGCTCGTCGAGATCGCCCTCGAAACCTTCGAGAATGTTGAACACGCTGGTGAACCCGGCCTTGGTCGCCGCCTCGGCAGCGGCGGCTGAACGCTTGCCACTGCGACAGAGCAGCAGGACTACCTCGCCCTTGCCGGCCTTGGCTTCCAGTTCCCTGGCGAAACGCGGGTTGCGCGACAGCGAGAGACCGGTCATCCAGGCGACGTGTTTCGTTTCCGGCACGTGGCCGACGAACTTGCGTTCCTCGGCGGTGC
>ERZ795055.908-NODE-908-length-25184-cov-5.693780_pt1 | contig 25184 bp, 20 predicted proteins | sample MGYA00375139_ERZ795055 | MGnify/ENA primary metagenome ERZ795055 (study PRJEB30184, sample SAMN05720283) | anaerobic digester metagenome | isolation source: active sludge of municipal wastewater-treating anaerobic digesters | place: USA | collected 2015-01-23 ... | reverse complement strand
TTATGTTCAGGATCAACAGCCAGTCCGAAAGGTATCACTCCTCTGAAATGCTTAACGGCTTCATGCGGTCTGATGAATATTTCTTTTACAATCTTGTCTGTTTTAATATCAATAACTGAAATATTGTCATTGTTGCCATTACTTATAAAAACATAGCTGTCGGTTGCTACGAGGGAGTTTGGACTTGAGCCTCCAACGGCAGGTATTCCTTCAACAGGCTCACCTATCAGGTTGCCTGTCTTAATCTTTGCAACAATCTGCGGATCAGTTATATCTTCAATTGATACAGCCCAGACTGAAAAAGATAAATCACTGTTTGGATCACCAAGTCCGGGAATTTCCACTGAATCCCTGCTTGTCCCCTTTATCATCTCCTCAGAACCATAGGCAAAGGCCGGAAAATCCAGAGCTCCCTTTATATCCCTGTTCTTCTCTATGTCGCCTATTTTGCTGTACTGGAACATCCCGACATTTGCCACATAGAGTTTTTTCTCATCAGGCGTCAGTACAAGACCGAAAGGATACCTGCCGGTTGCTACAGATTTGACAACCTGCATACTGCGGGTATCGATAATTGCCAGGCGGAAATTCATCTGATCAACTGCAAAAAGCCAGTTTCCGTCCTTTGTGAGCGTCATATCACCGATATAACCGTCAGGCCAAAGCTCACCGTCAGCCGATTTTGAACAATCAACAGAATCAGTCTTCTCACCTGTAGCCAGGTCAAAGACAAAAACTCTGTTTGCCTGTCCTCCCGCCACATAAACCTTTTTATTGTCAGGTGTGATTGCCAGGCCCATGAAAACAGATTCAAGTACCCCCTTGTCGGTATTGTAACCCTCCGGCACCTGGATTATTTTTGGATCGCTGTCGATATCCCTTATAATTGAAATTGAAAGCGGATTTGTGCCTGAGTTTGCTGTTACGGCTGTCTTTCCGTCATTACTAAGAGCCAGTCCGAAGGGATGCGGGGCCACTGTTAGCTGTCGGCCTGCAGGCGTGATCAGACGACCGTTTGGAATTACTGTAGCACCTTCCTTGTTTATAGCTGTATACTTCTCTCCGGCCGGAGCAGAAATTGTGTAAAGCTTTGGTTTTTGTTCTGTGCAGGATGATAGCAGAAGAAGAAAAACAAAACAATAAAATGCTGATATTAAATTACTTGCGTTATTGATAGATAGTCTTTTCATAATTTTTAATTAAACCATGGGGTTTACGGAGTTTCACTGAGCAAAAAACAGAATCAGATAAAATCCAAAAAAACTACACTCAGCAAACTATTCAACCCGATTGTAATGAATAAAAAGAACCACTCTTCCGAATGGTTCCTTTATATCTGAAATCAGGAATAATTACATCAGTTTATAACCTGTTCTGTACTCGTAGTGCATAAGCTTTGTGGCTGCACCGTCGGTATCATCAACGAAAGTTTCAGTTTCGGGATTCCATTTGATTGTTCTCTTAAGGGCACAGGCAATATTTCCGAGAGTACAAACTGTACAGCTGCTGTGACCAACTTCAACAGGAACAACAGGATCCTTCCTTGATTTTACAGCTTCAATAAAGTTTACCTGGTGCGGTATCCTTGTTTCATAAGGTCCGTCATTTGCTGTTGCTGATGCAGGAGGATTGAATGATGGGTCTGAAGCATTAAAGTAGCCTCTTGACACCTCTATCCAACCGTTTTCACCAATGAATTTAACGCCTTTTGTGAGCTTCTCATCGAAAGGCTCAGAACTCATAACAACACCGTTTGCATATTTCCACTGGATAAATTCTGATCCGTCACCTATCGGCGATATTTCAACAGGTCCGCTCTTATCCATTCCGAGCCCCCACTGTGCAATATCGAACATGTGTGCTCCCCAGTCGGTTGTGAAGCCGCCACCCATTTCTGTGTACCATCTCCATGCGCCCCATATTTCCTCATCTTTAGGAGGATCGAGTGAGATAGGCGGGTTAAGCTGGTTATTGAAATGTATTGGCATTGGAAGTGAACCAAGCCACAGGTCCCAGTTGAGATCAGCAGGGAGCTGTTCTTCCGGAAGGTCATAAGGTTTTGGAGGGGCGCCTACATAGGCATTAACTTTTGTAATCTTGCCTATTTTGCCTTCCTGAACAAGTTTTACTGCGTGCTGGAATTCAGCGCTTGAACGCTGCTGGCTTCCAAGTCCGAATATCCTGTTATTTTCACGAACCACCTTTTTAAGCTGCTGACCTTCATAGATTGTGAAAGTCATTGGTTTCTCGAGGTAAACATCTTTTCCTGCACGGCATGCAGCAATTGCAATCCTTGCATGTGAATGATCGGGAACTGCTATAACAACAGCATTGATATCTGTCCGGGCAAGAAGGTCTTCAAATTTCTCGTAAGTCTGAACTTCTACTTTCTTACCGGCTTTTTCATAGAATTCACCAACGCGTTTTTCAAAACGTTTGCGCTTTATTCCGTAAACATCGCATCCGGCAACTGCCACAACGCCCTGTACCTGCATAAAACCGTTTAGCAGGAACATGGCCTGACGGCCCAGACCTATGAAGCCAAGCTTAATTTCACCAGAGGCAGCAGGTGCTGAAGTGCAGGAAGTAAGGTGAGGAAGAACGGCCAGTCCGGCAGCGCCTCCGGCCGTCAGTGTGATAAACCGGCGGCGTGACAATTGATTTTTTTCTTTCATAATAAGTAAGGTTTATAGTTTAAGTTTAGTCATCAATAAATGAATGTGATAAAAATAAGATTTTTTTTGATTTGATTTATCCTGATATTTTAATCAAATAATCAGAACCTTCCGAAAATTGAATATTTCTCGGTATTGCAGAAGATTGATGAATAAATGAAAAGGCTGGAAATATTTGTTTCCATTTTCCTTTCAAGATGAAGTACCGGCTGATTCTTTTCAAGCTTCAGAAACCTGCTTATTTTTGAATTTGCCGGAATTGCCTTTATCCTCTGCTCTCCTCCCCTGATTTCCACAAGATAGCTGTCGCGCAGAATCTGAAACAGAGAACGGTTTTCAAACTGCCGTGAGGTTATCCTGGGCAGATTAATATTACCGATATAGCTTATATCATAGAAAATGGGCACATCTTCAAGAAGCCTCAGCCTTTCCATATATATACACCCTGATTCATTCTCAAGCTCAGATACCGGGAACATAAAATTACCCGGCCAGGGTATCAGGACAGGCTTTTTAATGATCTTTGTTTTCAGATTCCTGTCTCCCACAGCTGAAGTTGTTCCCGAAACTGAAAGGATTCCAATATCTCTTGGCATCTGGTGTACAATGCTCCCTTTTCCCTGATATTTTCTTATCAGTCCGTCATTTGCCATTGTTGAGAGGGCCTGACGCACTGTTGGTCGTGTCATCCCATAGATCCGGCACAACTCATTTTCCGAAGGGAGCAAATCACCTTCCGTATAGACCCCGTCAAGAATATGCCGCCTGAGGATCTCATAAAGCCTTCTGTGACGAGGAAGGGAATCTGAAACCATCACTCATTTTTTTTGTAAATATACATTAATTTACTTGTAAATACAAGTTAAATAATTTATTTTTGTACTGACTGATTATTAGATATATCTGTAATTAATTGAATTTATTTAACTTACTTATATTAACAAGTTGACATGGCAACAGCAGTACTAATGCCTAAGCAGGGACAATCGGTTGAAACCTGCATAATCACACAGTGGTTTAAGAAAAAAGGCGATAAGGTAACGGCAGGTGAAATATTGTTCTCCTACGAGACTGACAAGGCAGCATTTGATCTTGAAGCGCCGGCAGACGGCACACTCCTTGAAATATTCTACCCTGAAGGCGCCGAAGTACCTGTACTTGTGAATGTTGCAATGATTGGAAATGCAGGAGAAGCTGTAGAGGCTGTAAAGGCTGTAGAAGCTGTAGAAGCTGTAAAAGCTGTAGAGCCGGCAGAGGCAGTAAAGGCTGTAAAAGAAGTGGCGAAAAGCAAGCCTGCTGAAGAAAATAAAAGGATAAGAATATCACCGAGGGCAAGGAAAATGGCTGAAGGAAGGGGCATTGATCCTGCCGGACTTTATGGTTCAGGCCCTAATGGAAGAATAATTGTAGCTGATATTGCAAATGCTGCTGCAGCATCTGTAAAAACTGCTGCCCATGACGGACAAGAATTCTCCGACAAGCCTCTCAGCAATGTAAGGAAGCTTATCGCCAGGTCAATGCACGCATCACTGCAGAATTCTGCCCAGCTTACCCATCACATGAGCGCTGATGTAAGGAAACTGCTTGAGGCCAGGCAGAAAATAAAGTCAAACCTTGAAAAGGATAAAAAACAGCAGGACATAACACTTAATGACATGATTTGCTGGTGCGTAATCAGGGCGCTTGAAAAATTCCCGGAGATGAACAGTCATTATCTCGACGACAAAATCCGGACCTTCGGGAAGGTTCACCTGGGTTTTGCCGTTGACACACCAAGGGGGCTCATGGTTCCTGCCGTGAAAAACGCCTCCGGCATGGACCTTGCCATACTGTCGAAAGAATTAAAATCAGCAGCAGATGCATGTAAGAAAGGCAGTATAAATCCTGAACTGATACAGAGCAGTGCAGCTTCATTCACGGTTTCAAACCTGGGGAATTACGGAGTTGAACTGTTTACTCCTGTCATCAACCTGCCACAGGCCGGAATACTAGGTGTATGTACAATAATCAACAGACCGGCCAGCCTCGGTAACGGGATATTCGGTTTCGTTCCCTATATCGGACTGTCACTTACCTACGACCACCGGGCAGTTGACGGAGGACCTGCAACACTGTTCCTGAGGGAGATAAAGGAGCAGATTGAAAAGTTCAGTTATTGATAAAGAGAAGAAAAAAATAAATATTCAATTAAGATAAATAATACTGCACGACTGCACGACAAAAAAATTAACCATGCCAAAGAGTCAGAATATCAATCCGAAAGTTGTACGCAAGCCAAAATTCATAGAATTTGGTAAAATACCTGTAAACCAGTACAATAAGACAATAGATGATGAAAAAAAGTCCTTTTCAAAAGACGATTTTCTGAGGATCTACCATGATATGGTGGTTATCAGGGAGTTTGAGACCATGCTCAATCTCATCAAAACAACAAATGAATACAATGGTATTCCTTACAACCATCCGGGTCCGGCACACCTTTCAATAGGACAGGAAGCTTCAGCAGTGGGCATGGCATACAACCTTGACGTTAATGATTTCATTTTCGGATCACACAGAAGTCATGGTGAAATACTTGCAAAGGGCCTGTCGGCAATTCACAAGCTTGATGATGACAGCCTCTATACTGTCATGAAGGAATATTTCGGCGGCACTGCTCTGAAGGTAGTTGAAAAGGGATTCTCCGGCTCAGTCAGGGAACTTGCAAGGAACTTCCTTCTTTACGGAGCCCTTGCAGAGATCTTTGCCCGCGAGAATGGATTCAACAAGGGTCTTGGAGGCTCAATGCATGCTTTCTTCACTCCCTTCGGGATATATCCCAACAATGCGATTGTGGGCGGATCGGGTGACATATCTGTCGGCGCTGCCTTATACAAAAAGATAAACAGGAAACCTGGTATTATTGTATGTAATATAGGTGATGCCTCAATGGGTTGCGGTCCTGTCTGGGAGGGAATCTGCTTTGCCACAATGGATCAGTACAAAACACTCTGGAGCGGGGAATATAAGGGAGGTCTTCCGCTTATATTCAACTTCATGAACAACCTTTATGGTATGGGCGGCCAGACTATGGGTGAGACCATGGGCTATGAAATACTTGCCAGGGTTGGTGCAGGTGTAAATCCCGAGTCGATGCATGCAGAAAGAGTTGATGGTTATAATCCTCTTGCCGTTATAGATGCATTTAAAAGGAAAAAACAGCTGATCGAGGAAAAGAAAGGTCCCGTATTGCTCGACACCCTTACTTACAGGATAAGCGGCCATTCTCCGTCAGATGCATCATCATACCGTTCAAAAGAAGAGATTGAGGCCTGGCAGCAGGAAGATTCTATTCTTTCATTCGGCAAATCACTTGTAACGGCAGGAATTGCCGGACAGGACCAGCTTGATGAAATTACATCCGAAACCCGTGAGACTCTGAAGGAAATGCTTAAGCTTTCAATCGATGACAATATCTCTCCCCGCCTCGACCTGAGCTCAGATCCTGACGTTATAGGAAAGATGATGTTCTCGAACAGCTCAGTCGACAGGATGGAAGAAGGCACTCCTGATGTTCTTATGCCGCTTGAGGAAAATCCGAGAGTAAAATCAATAAAAACAAAGGAACGTTTTTACCTTGATAAGGAAGGCAAACCTGTATCAAAAGCCAGGATCTTTCAGTTCAGAGACGCTATTTTTGAAGCTGTGATAGACAGATTCTATAAGGATCCCACGCTTGCTGCATGGGGTGAAGAAAACAGGGACTGGGGAGGCGCTTTTGCCGTTTACAGGGGACTTACCGAGGCCCTGCCCTATCATCGCCTGTTCAACTCTCCGATATCCGAAGGTGCTATTGTCGGTACCGCTATTGGTTATGGAATGTGCGGCGGCAGGGTGATTGCAGAAATAATGTACTGTGATTTCCTGGGAAGATCGGGAGACGAAGTATTTAATCAGCTTCCCAAATGGCAGGCAATGAGCGGTAATATTATTAAAATGCCTGTTGTTTTAAGGGTATCTGTCGGATCAAAATACGGTGCACAGCATTCTCAGGACTGGACAGCCCTGACAGCTCACATACCCGGGCTGAAAGTAGTTTTCCCGGCCACTCCTTATGATGCCAAAGGACTCATGAACAAGGCTTTACAGGGAACCGATCCTGTAGTTTTCTTCGAAAGCCAGAGGATCTACGATATCGGTGAAATGTTCCATGAAGGTGGAGTGCCGGAAGCTTACTATGAAATTCCTTTCGGTGAACCGGATATAAAAAGAAAAGGTGATGACATCACAATACTCACTATCGGGGCAACCCTCTACCCTGCCCTTAAAGTAGCTGACACCCTGAAGGAAAAATACGGCCTGAGCGCTGAAATAATAGATGCCAGATCACTTGTTCCATTTAACTATGAACCTGTAATTGAATCAATTAAAAAGACAGGCAGAATAGTACTCACAAGTGATGCATCCTCAAGGGGTTCCTTCCTGAAGGAAATAGCCCAGACTATTACAGAACTAGCCTTCGACCACCTTGATGCCCCTCCTGTTGTTGTCGGATCACGCAACTGGATCACACCTGCTTATGAAATGGAGGAATATTTCTTCCCGCAGCCGGGCTGGATACTTGATGCAATAAATGAAAAGATCATACCGCTGAAAGGCCATCAGTCAAAAACCGACTTTTCCGATGAAAAACTGATACAGCTTAACAGAGAGGGAGTTTAATAGCTTTTTGATATCTTTGCACCGCAAATAAACTATTTATGGAACAGGATATCCAGAACATCAGATCAAAAGCCGGATTCATAATTGATATGGACGGTGTAATATATCACGGGAACAAACTGTTACCCGGTGTAACCGACTTTGTCAACTGGCTTGAATCATCAGGCAAGAAATATCTCTTTCTGACAAATTCCCCGGAGCGCACTCCGAAGGAACTTCATGAAAAGCTCAAACGGCTTGGAATAAACGTAGGGGAAGAGCATTTTTACACAAGCGCTCTTGCAACTGCCAACTTTCTGGCAAGTCAGAATCCGACCGGTAGTGCATATATAATAGGTGATGCCGGACTCATTCATGCAATGTACTCTGTAGGCTATACGGTGAATAATGTCAATCCTGATTATGTTGTTGTGGGTGATCCCAGAAGCTACAATTTTGAGAAGATTGAACAGGCTGTCAACCTTGTAATCAGGGGTGCAAAACTTATTGGCACAAATTCCGACATCAGCGGTCCGGTTGAAAACGGCATAGTTCCCTCAACAAAGGCTCTAATTGCTCCTATCGAAATCGCTACAGGCAAAAAGGCATATTTTGTAGGAAAACCAAATCCCCTCATGATGAGGAGTGCACTTAAAAGACTCGGTATCAAAAGAGAAGATGCAGTAGTTATCGGCGACAGGATGGATACGGATGTTCTATGCGGACTTGAATCTGAGATCGACACTCTCCTTGTGCTGAGCGGTATTACTTCACAAAATGATATAAATAATTTTCCGTACCGTCCAAAATATGTCCTTAACGGAGTCGTTGACCTTGTCCAGTAACAATGAATCAGATCGAAAAATTCAAAAAGGAACGCAAGGAAGTTGCGAGATTCATGAGAAGGCTCTACAAACAAGGCCTTACTTCAACCTCAGGAGGAAATATCAGTGTCAGAATATCAGATGAACTGATAGCCATAACACCATCTGCCACAGATAAAGGTGAGATGAGATGGAAAGAGGTTGGAGTCATGAATATCCTGGGAGAGAACCTTACTCCCGGTCTTAAGCCATCGATTGAGGCAGGAATGCATCTTGCCATTTATAAAAGGAAAAACACGGTCAGGGCTATAGTTCATGCTCACCCGGTATGCGCTTCAGCATTTACCGCTATGAAAATGAATATTGACACAAGCCTGACTGCAGAGGCCTGTGCCATACTTGGCACGCCTGTAATGGTCCCGTATGAACTTATGGGAACAAGTGAGCTCGCTGCGAAAGCTGCAGATTATATCGAAAAATCGGATATACTCCTGCTCGAGAACCATGGAATACTTGCCACGGGAGAAAACCTCCTGCAGGCTTTCGACAAAACTGAAGTTCTCGAAAATGCGGCCAGAATGACACTCATAACAAACCTTTCAAGGAAAAAAAGCCCGCTTACAAGATCCAGGATACTGGAAATAGAAAGACTCTTCAGATGATAAAGGGAGTGCTGTTCGACATGGATGGAGTACTTGTTGATTCCGAGAGGTTTATTGCCGCGGCAGCAATTAAAATGTTCAGTGAACTAGGAGTAAATGCCAGACCTGAAGATTTTCATCCATTCACTGGTACCGGTGAAAACAGATATCTGGGCGGTGTTGCTGAAAAATATGGGATTACAGTCGATATTCAAAAAGTAAAAGCAAGAACTTATGAGATCTTCGGGGAAATAGCCCGGAATAACCTTTTCCCTTTGCCAGGAGCCGGTGAGTTTATTGAAAGGTGCAGGAAAAAAGGACTCAGCCTTGCTCTTGCAACAAGCGCTGACAGGGTGAAAATGCTTATAAACCTCGAAGAGATAGGTTTGCCTGCAGAAACTTTCAATGCAATTATAACAGGTGAGGATGTTTTGCATAAAAAACCTGCACCTGACATTTACCTGAAAGCTGCTGAACATCTCGGACTTAAGCCTGAAGAATGCCTCGTTGTTGAGGATGCTGTAAGCGGGGTGAAAGCAGGAAAGGCTGCAGGATGCAAATGCCTTGCTGTAACAACATCATTCAGGGCGGAGGAACTTAAGGAAGCAGACTGGATTTTTCCTACTCTTGCTGTGGTGAATGAGGAGGTTCTGAACTGGTAGGTAAATAAAAGGCGAAAGGCGAAAGGCAGAAGGCGGAAGGAAGAAGGCAAAAGGGATTTTTAAGGATTAGGCGTTTGTCTCCGGACATCGGGCTCCAGTAACAGAGAATTTTAACTCATAATATATATTGACATGGAATACAGGACACTTGGAACATCGGAACTTAAAGTCTCGGAGCTGGCTTTCGGTGCATGGGCTATCGGCGGATGGCTATGGGGCGGAGCTGATGCAAAAGATGCGATAAAAGCCATTGAGACAGCTGTTGATCATGGAATGACAACAATTGATACAGCTGCAGTTTACGGATTCGGACTGAGCGAAGAACTTGTAGGTAAGGCAGTTAAGGGAAAGAGAAGCAAAACACAGATACTCACTAAGTTCGGCATGGTGTGGGATGAAAAAAAAGGCAAATTCTACTTTTCAACAAAGGACAATGACGGAAAAAACATTGACATCTACGCCTATTCCTCGAAGGAACGTGTTCTGGCCGATTGCGACATGAGTCTGAAGAGGCTGGGAACCGACTACATTGACCTGTATCAGATACACTGGCCGGATGCCACAACACCAATAGCCGAGACAATGGAGGCCCTGCAGATACTTATAAGGCAGGGAAAGATAAGAGCCGGTGCGGTATCAAACTATTCAGCAGGGCAGATGGATGAAGCTTTGAAAACTTACCACATCGCATCAAACCAGATACCATACAGCATGGTTAACCGTGCAATAGAAAAGGAATCTGTTCCTTTCTGCCTGAAGAACAATGTTGGCATTCTTGCATATAGCCCGTTGCAGAGAGGCCTGCTCACAGGTAAATTCAAAAAAGATCACAATTTCAATGATGGCGACAGCAGACCGGATACTCCATTCTATAAGGAGCCTAACCTGTCAAGGATAATTGAATTCACGGAAAAACTGAACGTTATTGCCGGAGAGCTTAATGTTACGCTTACACAGCTCGTACTTAACTGGACCAAGGAACAAGCAGGCATCACCTGTGTCCTGGCAGGTGCAAGAAATCCGCAGCAGGTTCTTGATAATGTAAAAGCTGTTGATTTCAGAATTCCGCAAGACCTTATGACAGAGATAAATAATCTTGTTGCCGGACTCAGATTAGAAATAAAGAACTGATTTACAAATGAAACATTTCCTCGAAGACATTCCGCCCCTTGACCTCCTTGTAAAAAAGATGAAAGGAGTAACTACCGACTCTTTCCGTGAGGTGAACGGACATATTCATACTCCTTATTCCTTCAGCGCCTTCCCTGACATGGAGGCCATCTTCAGAATGGCTAAGGAAGAGAAAATTGCTGTTCTCGGCATTAACGATTTCTATGTAACTGACGGATATGCTTCTTTTCATAAGGGCTGTGTTCAGAACAATATTTTTCCCTTGTTCAACATAGAATTTATCGGATTGCTCAAAGAGGAACAACAGAATGGTATAAGGATAAATGACCCAAATAACCCGGGCAGGATCTATTTCAGCGGCAAGGGACTGGACTATCCCTTCCATACCGGTTTAAAGCAAAGAATAGCTCTGTGGAAATTAATCAGGGAAAGTCAGGGACAGATGAAAGCCATGATAGGCAAGCTGAATGAACTGATAGTAAGACAGGAACCTGAACTTACACTTTCATATAATAAGATAAGGAAGGATTATGCAAGGGAACTTGTTCGGGAACGCCATCTTGCAAAAGCAGTGAGGATGGCAGCTGTTAATAAATTCACAGATCCGGAAAAACAGCTTTCCTTCCTTGAAGCCTTATATGGAGGAAAAAAGGCAAAAGCTGACATAAACAATCAGGCAGCTGTTGAGAATGAGATCCGGTCGAACCTGCTCAAAAGCGGTGGAGCTGCCTTTGTTGAAGAGAACGAAAAGTCATTTCTTGAACTTAACAAGATAATTGAAATCATTCTTAAGGCAGGCGGCATACCATGTTATCCGGTGCTCCTTGATGATCCCTCAGGAAAGTTCACGGAGTTCGAAGGCGATTATGAAAAACTATATCAGTCACTTAAAAAGCTCGGAGTTGTATGCATTGAACTTATTCCGGGGAGAAATGACGGAAAAATACTGAAGGAATTTGTTGATTTCTTTAACAGCAAAGGCTTTATTATTACTTTCGGAACAGAACATAACAGCCCTGAAATGATTCCTCTGACTGTAAGTACACGCGAATCGGTGCCTCTCGATGAGACGATGAAGCTTGTTGCCTGGGAAGGTGCATGTATAATTGCGGCACATCAGTATCTCAGGTATGAAGGCCGCCAGGGATATGTTATGGAAAACGGAAAAAACAACGGCGAACAGAAAAAGGAACTGGCCAAACTCGGACAGTATGTAATTGAATATTATCTAAACAGGAAGGTAAAATGAAACCTGAGCTGAAGGAACTTATAAGCATCTCCCATTTATATGGCAGGGATAAGAATTATGTGATTGCAGGAGGAGGAAACACATCTTTCAAGGATGAATCGACACTTTGGATAAAAGCCAGTGGCTACCCGCTGGCAGATCTGAGTGAAGACGGCCTTGTAGCCCTGAAAAGGGATAAGCTGCAGCTTATTTCCTCTAACAAATATTCAGAAAATCCTTCGGAAAGGGAGGAACAGGTAAAACAGTACCTTTTCAAAAGCCTTGCAGATCCTTCTCTTAACAAAAGACCATCAGTTGAGACTTCCCTGCATAATCTTATCCAATACAGCTATGTTGTTCACCTCCATCCTACCCTGATAAACGGTGTTCTGTGCAGCAGGAATGCAAAAAACATAATCAACAGGCTTTTTGGTGAAGCTGCTTTGTTTATACCCTACACCGATCCCGGCTACATCCTTTTCAAAAAGCTTGAGGATGAAATAATTGCATACAGGGCAAAGTATTCTTCCGATCCGAAAATCATCCTTCTTGAAAACCATGGGTCATTTGTCAGTGCCGATACAACTGATGAAATAAAAAGCATTTACGAAGAGATAATCTCTGCAATCAGTTCTGAGGTAAAGCCTCTTGAAGAAGCTATTGAAATTCCATATAACAAGATATTGCACAAGGCATTGCCAGCGCTCAGAATGCTTCTTGCAGGGGAGAAACCAGGTGTAATAAGGCACAGGAACAACAATATAATTTCAGAGTTTTACAAAAACCAGCAGGAATTTCACAAGATATCTTTGCCGCTTACTCCCGACATAATAGTTTATTGCAAAACAAGATACATGTATGTGGAGCATTCTTCAACAGCAGAGAAAATTGTTGAATCGGTCAGATACCAGTTGCCACGATTCCGTGAGGAATACGGATTCACTCCAAAAGTACTGGTAATAAAAGACATGGGCATTTTTGCCTTTGCAGAGAGTTTTGCTTCTGCTGAATCAGTCCTCGACATCTATGAAGATCTTGTCAGGATCAGTTATTATGCAGTCAAATGCGGTGGAATCAAGTTCCTGACACCGGAACAAGTGTCGTTCATAGATAAATGGGAGGTTGAAAACTACAGGAGGAAGATAGCTCAGGCGCCTGGTTCTGATAACAGACTGAACAACAGGATAGCAATTGTTACGGGAGGTGCCCAGGGATTCGGCGCCGGGATAGCTGAAGCCCTGTATCTTAAAAACATGAATGTTGTAATAGCTGACATGAATGAAGTGACAGGATCGGCTCTTGTGGAAAAACTGTCTTCACTGAAATCGACAGGAAAAGCGCTGTTTGTAAAAACAGATGTTGCTGATCCTGAATCAGTAAAGGAACTTGCCATGGCAACTGTAATGAATTTCGGAGGGCTCGATATCATGATAAGTAATGCCGGAATACTGAGGGCAGGCGGACTTGATGAGATGGACCCTGAGGCATTTTCAAAAACAACATCGGTGAATTACAGCGGGTATTTCCACTGTGCCAAATATTCAGCCGAAGTTATGAGGATACAGCACAAAGAGAATCCTGATTATTTCTCCGACATTATCCAGATAAATTCAAAATCAGGCCTGAGGGGCAGCAACAGGAATTTTGCTTATGCCGGAGCCAAATTCGGTGGTATTGGGCTCACCCAGTCTTTTGCACTGGAGCTGGCTCCTGACAGGATAAAGGTAAATTCAATCTGCCCCGGTAACTTTTACGAAGGGCCGCTCTGGTCCGATCCGCATAACGGGCTCTTTGTTCAATACCTTAAGGCTGGGAAGGTTCCTGGCGCTAAAAATATTGACGACGTAAGAAAATTTTATGAAGACCAGGTACCTATGAAGCGGGGATGCAGGCTTGAAGATGTCATGAAGGCCATATTCTACATCATCGATCAGGAATATGAAACCGGTCAGGCTATTCCGGTGACCGGAGGACAGGTGATGTTGGGATAGATGAAAAGTTACAGGCAACAGGCGTCAGGCGACAGGTATTAATCATCAGGCGTGATGTTGAGATGTGAGATGTGAGAAATGCAGAATTGAGAAAGAACGTTAACAAAGCAGAAAGATTTGATATGGTTCCCCTCCTTGGAGGGGCAAGGGGTGGGTTAAAATTAATTTTCAAATTATGAAGACTAAGGCAGTTAGGATATACGGTAAAAAAGATCTCCGTCTTGAGGAGTTTGAACTTCCGGAAATGAAGGAAGATGAGATACTTGCACAGGTTATATCCGACAGCATCTGCATGTCATCATACAAGGCAGCTATGCAGGGTGCTGACCATAAAAGAGTGCCGGATGATATACATGTTAATCCGACAATGATAGGGCACGAATTTGCAGGCATAATCCTTGAAGTGGGCAAAAAATGGAAGGATAGTTTCAAACCCGGTCAGAAATTCTCAATTCAGCCGGCAATGAACCATATGGGAACACTTAATGCTCCCGGCTATTCATACAGGTATATCGGAGGTGATGCAACACACATACTTATTCCACCCATTGTAATGGAAGCAAACTGCCTTCTCCCCTATGACGGGGAAGCATTTTTCCCGGCATCCCTCTCAGAACCAATGTCATGCATCGTTGGCGCTTTCCATGCAAGCTATCATGTTCCACCCGGAACCTACAAGCATGAAATGGGAATCAGGAAAGGAGGCAAAATGGCAATTCTCGCGGGAGTTGGTCCTATGGGACTCGGAGCCATCGACTATGCCCTGCACCAGGAAAGGAAACCCGGATTGCTTGTTGTGACCGATATAGATGATAACAGGCTGGCGAGGGCTGCCTGTCTTTTTACTCCGGAACAGGCAGAAAAAGCAGGAGTTAAACTTATGTATGTCAATACCGGCAAAATGAACAATCCCGTTAAGCACCTGCGGGAACTGGCAGGGGGAACCGGTTTTGACGATGTTTTTGTTTTTGCCCCAGTCAAAAGTGTTGTCGAACAGGGAGATGCAATACTAGGATTCGATGGTTGCCTGAATTTCTTTGCAGGCCCCACTAATCCCGAATTCAGGGCAGAATTCAATTTCTACAATGTACATTATGCATTCACGCATATAGTTGGAACCTCCGGAGGTAATACAGACGACATGCTTGAATCGCTTAAGATGATGGGTGAAGGAAAGATCAATCCTGCAGTGATGATCACCCATGTGGGCGGACTGGATGCTGTTGTTGATACTACGCTAAACCTTCCACAGATACCAGGAGGCAAAAAACTCATTTATACAAACATCTCAATGCCTCTGACATCTCTCTATAAACTTGAGGAACTGGGCCATCAGAATATATTATACGCAGGATTGCATGAAATTGTTTCAAAAAACGACTATATATGGTCGCTTGAGGCAGAGAAATACCTGCTGGCCAATGCAAAGCATATATAGCTAATAATGGAAGGAAGAGACCGGGACAGATACAGTGTAAATAATGTCACTTATATACCTGGCTGGCGAATTCCTCAGAAATATAATTTTCGTAGCTGAGACAAACGTGAGTTGCGAAGTTAACGGCTGTTTCAATTATTGATGTCCATTCCTTCTGACCTGTCATGGCAAGCTGATCCCTGCCAATCCCATTCCGGTATATTGATGTGATCATTCCTGCATTGAAATTATCTCCTGCACCGATTGTACTCACCGGTATTATGCTTTTTACCGGAAACTTTCCGGAAAATGACCTTGTCCTTACATAAACGCCTTCTGTACTTGCAGTATAAACAAGGCAATTGCAGTAGTTCTTAACAATCTCCCAGGCCTCATCCGGACTATTAACCCTGAATATATTCCTGAAATCCTCATCAGAAGCCCTGACAAGGCTTGCCATCCGCATGTTTTCTATTATCAGGGGTTTAAGAGCCGACAACTCATCAAGATGTGACTTTCTGAAGTTCGGATCATATACAACTAGTGCACCGGAATTATGAGATTCCTGCACAAATTTCCTGATCTGAGTTCTTATCTCCGGCCAGATTGCATAAAATGACCCAAACTGAAGAATATCATCCTGCTGAAGATGAGGAAATTCTATATTAAGCCTGCGTGAAGGATAATCCTTGTAAAATGAATAATGGGCATCATTCCTTTCATTGAGGAAGGCAAGGGCCAGTGTTGTTTTTCCATCCTCATAACGATGTACAGATGAGGTGTTTACTCCATTTTTATTAAGAAAACTGTCGATAATGTCACCTACATCGTCCGCTCCATACTCGCTTATAAATGAAACCGGCAATCCCATCCGTCCCATCGACACAACGCTGTTCAGCACCGATCCTCCGGCTTTTGCTGCCTGCGGCTGACCTTCCTTGAATATAACATCCAGAACCGTCTCTCCTATTCCGAAAATCTTCCTCATATAAGAATAAAATGATGGTGAATTTAGTACTTTTATTTGTCAGTATATTTAATATCAATTTTTAATGTTGATATTCAATACACAAAGTTCTCTATTTTTCAAAAAACCTCTCCCCAAACCCCTCCCCCGGAGTGGGAAGGGCTTAATGCACTACTGTATTCAATTGTTTTTGAAATTAATATGGTGAAATTCAAAAAGGTAATTGAAAAAGATATGTTCTTCGGCGCTGAGGCTGAAACATTTTCACTGGCAAAACAGATGAGAAAGAAACCAACTGATGCAGAAAAGGCTATGTGGAAGATCCTTAGAAAGTATCGAACGACAGGTTATATATTCCGCAGACAGCATCCGGTTGAATTTTATATTGCTGATTTTTATTGTCACAGACTGAAACTTGTAGTTGAGGTGGATGGAGATATCCATTTAAAAAAGGAAGCTCAGGATCACGATGAAGGAAGAACTGGTGAAATGGAGAGATATAGCATTGAAGTACTGAGGTTTACAAACTGCGAAGTATTAGAAAATCCCGAACTTGTCACTAAAAAATTAAGTGAGTTCATCCATAAACAGACCAAAAATCTGAATGACCTTCCCCCTCTCACCCCGGGAGAGGGGGAACGAGGGGGTGAGGTCGTTAATACATAAAATCAACTCTTTCTTTCAAATATAAAAACAGGCATTCATGAAAAACCTTTCACGTCGCAACTTCATCTCAACAGGAACTGTTGCCAGCCTCGGAGCCCTGACAACTATTGGTAGTTGTAAACAGAATTCTCCTTCACCTGAAATAAAGACTTTCAGGAATCATCCTCTTGATGGCGTAACAAGGGAAAACATTAAAATCACCGGCCTCAAAGTCACCCTTCTCTCCTGCCCCCTGCCACCTGATGAACAGTGGTATCTCGACTGGATACCTGAACGATATAAATGCTGGAAGACAGATTCCATCCTGGTTGAGGTCTTTACTGACCAGGGTATAAAAGGCATAGGCGGTTCCACCCAGTATGGTGGTCCTGATGTCGTGAAAAAGTATCTCGAGGAAATCATAAAACCTGCAATAACCAGCAAGAATCCATTTGATATTGAATACCTTACAAGCGGAGTAAAGCAAAGGGGTCCTATGGTTGGCTGGGCTGGTGTTGATGCAGCCTTATGGGACATAATAGGAAAGGTAAAAGGCAAACCTGTGTATGAATTCCTTGCCACCGATCATACCCCGGACAGAAAAATACCGGTTTATGCCAGCGCAGGTGAAATGTATGACGGCGACATCTGGCCTGATAACCTTATTGAAGAAGCACTCAGACTGAAGGAAAGAGGATTCAAAGCCTATAAGTTCCGCCCGGGTACTCACTGGTCAGTCAGCGGAATGAACATGACAAAGTATATTGACGGCGTTTGGAAAATCAGGGATGCCGTGGGTCCTGAATTCGGACTCATACAGGAGGCAAATGCCCAATGGAACATGGAACAGACTATGCAGTTTATCCCCGAGGCGGAAAAGATGAACCTTGTATGGCTCGAAGATCCGGTGGAAAGGATGGGACCACAGGCAAAAGATAATTATAAGAAGATAAAAGACTCTCTGTCAAAGGTTAAGCTGTCGTATGGCGGTGATGTGATGGACAACAGGTTCGATTACAAGGAATGGATTGACAGGAATGCCATGGACATAGTGCAACCCGACGCCGGCGTGATGGGGCTGACTGAAGCATGGTTTGTTTCGAGGATGGCACACCTGCAGGGACAGCTCTGTGCTCCGCATAACTGGCATGATGCCCTCCTTACGGCTGCAAATGGTTCACTGGCTGCCGGAATACCAAACCTTATAATGCTTGAGACAAACCAGACGATGAATCCATTAAGGACTGAATTATTTAAGGATCCTCTTGTTCCAAAAGACGGCTTCCTGGAATTACCTGATAAACCGGGATTCGGTGTTGAGCTTATTGACGATGCTGAAAAAAGGTTTCCTTTTATTGAAGGAAGGTATGACAGACCAAGACCGGGAACTACTTAACCAACCGTGAAATACTTTTAAAGGTTTCTGTTCCTGCACATTGTGTAAGTTCAAAAAGTATGCTTTCGAGTGTGGTAATGCGCGCACCCTCCTGTCGCATACGTTCAATGGCAATAAGCTTATCCTGAGGCTTCCTCGAAGAAACACAGTCCTCAACAACAACGGGAATATAACCTGACTCCAGAAGATCAAGACAGGTCTGCAATACACAAACGTGAGTCTCTATTCCGGAAAGTATGACATACTTCTTCCCTAAAGTTGCAAGCTTATCCTTAAATACTGGTTCTCCGTAACAGCTGAATGTATTCTTTTCTATAAAACTGAATCCTGTTATTTTATTAACAATAGCCGGATCAGTCGGCCCAAGTCCTTTTGTATACTGCTGTGTAACAACTAAAGGCACCGACAGTACCTGAAGTCCGTCAATAAGCCTGGTGCAGTTCTGAAGCACCTGTTCCCACTGATGAATATGAGGCAGAAGTCTCTCCTGAATATCAATAACAACTGCAACTGAATTTTCTTTAATAATTCTCATTATTCCAAAATATTGTTACTTAACAAAAATAGAGCTTTTACCGAAGCAGTAATAAGTTTTACTTCATAAATTCCTCTTTCGAAGGGGTTAAGAGGTATGTTATTTTAAAAAGAAAATGAACTAAAATTTAATTTTCGTAAGTTTGGATAAAATGATACAGAATGAAAGCAATGCTTCTTACGGGCATAAGGAAAATGGAGATGAGAGAAGTTCCTGAACCTGTGCTGGTAAATAAAGATGATGTTAAGATCAGGATGTCCGTTGTTGGCATCTGTGGTTCGGATATACATTACTATACCCAGGGACAGATTGGTTCACAGGTAGTTGAATACCCCTTTGCTGTGGGGCACGAGGGAGCAGGCATTGTTGTTGAAGTCGGCCCTTCAGTAAAAAAGGTCAGGCCGGGCGATGCCATAGCTATTGAACCTGCTATGCCTTGCTGGACCTGTGATCAGTGTCTTTCTGGAAGGCATCACACCTGCCGAAAACTGAGATTCCTCGGATGTCCGGGTCAGGCTGAAGGTTGTCTTACCGAATATATTGTAATGCCTGAAACAAGCTGCTTCCCGCTTAAAGGAGGACTCAGGACCGACCATGGCTCAATTTCAGAACCGCTTGCCATTGGAGTATATTCGGTTAAAAAAGCAGCCGGAGTAAAAGACAGAAAAATTGGAATACTTGGTTACGGACCTATCGGGATGAGTGTGATGCTTGCTGCCAGGGCTGAAGGTGCAGAATCATTTTTCGTTTCAGATAAGATTAATGCCAGGCTAGCAATAGCAAAAAAGGAAAAAGCATTTCTTACTGTAAATCCTGCAAATGAGGATCTTGTTAAAAAAGTGCTTGCAGCGGAAAACCTGGGACTGGATGTTGTTTTTGAATGCTGCGGTCAGCAGGATGCTATGGATCAGGCTATTGAAATACTCAAGCCGGGCGGCAAACTGGTTGTTGTTGGAATCCCCGAATTCGACAACTGGATAGTAAATGTTGAAAAGACAAGACGAAAGGAAATATCGTTGCAGTTTATCAGGAGGCAGGTGGATTGTGTTGAAACAGCTCTTTCTCTTATGGAAAAAGGAAAGATAAATATCGATAACATGATCACACACCGCTTCTCTTTCGGAAAAACTAAAGAAGCATTTGATCTTGTTGCAGAATATAGTGATGGTGTAATGAAGGCGATGATTGATTTTTAAATATCCACATATTAAATCATGGTGAGACTTGGTGTCTTTGTGGCACCAGGCCACAAAGAATCACAAAGAAATAAACACCAATAAATCAAAGTATCAGACAAGAAATGAATAGAGAAAACACGATAATACATAACAAGATTTCAAACGACTTCTCAAGAACAATAGCTCATCTTGAAAATGTGATGGTTGTTATTTGTGATTTCACAAATGGTCCGATGAAGGAACCTGACCTGCTGCATTCTCATACGCATGAACAGATAACTTATGTGGCTGAGGGTGAGGTAATATTCTACAGGGGAGGCAGTGAACACCACCTCAGAAAGGGCGATCTGATAACAGTCCCTTCAGGTGTGAAACACTGTATCAAAACACTTACTGCTGAGGTCAGACTGGTTGACAGCTTCAGCCCGATAAGAAATGATTTTTTACCAAAACAACAGTAGTGATGAAAAGCAAGAGCCTGCTGAAACTGATAATTTTCCTTATCTGCACAGCTGAGATCGTCCTTAACAGCAGTTGTGTAACAATTGTTACATATCCGACCCCTCCCGGTTTGAAGACCAGCCCAGACCTGAAGCTCACAGTAAGCAACAAACCTGTATGGGTTGAACGCATTGAAACAAAGCTTGACACCTTTAATTATACAACAGGCATCTACGGGGGAATGAAAATGGAGGCCATGGATGCTGCAGGATTCTCTTTTGAAGGAAAGGTAAGAATTAACATAACGGTGAGTGATGATATAGTCCGCTATGTCATCAGGCCAAAAAGCAGAAACATCAGCGCCAGCGTTAATGGCAATGAGCTCAGCTTCGAAATCGACAGTCCGCAGAAGCTTTATATTGAGATAAATGATCTGCCTCATCTTGCAATATTCGCTGATGCACCGGAAAAGGAACCTCAAAGTGAAGGCAGCAGGGATATTTTATATTTCGGACCCGGAGAACACAAACCCGGAAAGATTGAACTTCAGAGCAATCAGACTCTTTATATCGCAGCCGGTGCAATTGTTTATGCCGATATCACAGGCAGGGATCTTGCAAATGTCACTATCCGGGGAAGAGGCATGCTCAATGGAAATGTCAGGATTTCGGGCACAAGAAATCTGAATGTAAGCGATGTGTTCATAAGAAACACAAAGGGATGGACAAATACCTTAACTGACTGTCAATATTGCAGATACAGCAATATTAAAGTATTCAGTTATGAAGGAATATGGGGACTTGACGGAATAAATCCTGTATCATCAAAAAACTTTTCCATTGACAACTGCTTCATGAGATGCAGAGATGATTGCGTGGCAATAAAATCAATGGATCCTAAACTCAGCGTCGATTCTGTAAGTGTAACAAACTGTGTAATGGTTGGCTGGTCATGCAGCGATGGTGTGACACTTGGATTTGAGCTTAATGGTGGTCCGGTACAGAATATCAGCGTGAAAAACTGTGATATATTGTATGCCCGGGGAGGAGGCAGAACCGGAGGTCATGCAGGCTTCAGCATAGTCTGTGACGGCCCGGCGACAGTACAGAATATACTGTTTGAGGATATAAGGATTGAAGAACAGGTTGAATTCAGGAATCTTGAACTGATTATTACCGATGGAACACTATATGGAATTGATCCTCCCGGTCACATAAAAAATGTAATTATGCGGAACATCAGCTGGGAAAATGGTGATAAACCTTTCATAATCAGTGGATTCTCATCTGAAAACAAAGTTGAAAACGTAATTTTTCAGAATTGCACTTCAGGGGGAAAACCTCTCAGGTCATCAGCTGATGCTGACTTCAGAATTAATGAATTTACAGATAATATTATATTTCAGGCTGACTGACAATGAATCTGATAGGAATCGATATAGGCGGTACAAAATGCGCAGTATTACTGGGGGAGCTTACCGAAACAGGAGAACTGAAGGTTACTGACAAAACCAGGTACAGGACTGCAGATTATCCTTCACCTCTGGCACTCATTGAGCAGTTCAGTAAAGATATTGAAGCTATTATTGCAGCAAATAACCTGACAATAAGAGATATAGCTACTATAGGAATAAGCTGCGGCGGACCGCTCGACAGTAAAAAGGGGATAATACTCTCACCGCCAAACCTTCCCGGATGGGATGAGATCCATATTGTTGAAATCCTTGAAAAGAAACTGAAGCTGCCTGTCGCTATTCAGAATGACGCAAATGCCTGTGCACTCGCTGAATGGAAATTCGGTGCCGGAAGAGGAACTCAGAATATGGTTTTTCTGACATTTGGCACCGGCATGGGATCAGGGCTTATACTAAACGGTAAGTTATATTCCGGTACAAATGACAATGCAGGTGAGGTCGGTCACCTCCGGCTCGACAGGCTGGGACCGGTAGGTTACGGAAAAGCCGGATCATTTGAAGGCTTCTGCAGCGGAGGCGGAATAGCACAGCTTGCCAGGACTAAAGCCCTTGAGAAGCTTCAGATGGGGGAAAAGGTCTCGTTTTGCAATTCCTTGGATGAATTACAGAACATAAGCGCTCTTAGTGTTGCAGAGGCAGCAAACAATGGCGACAAACTAGCCCTGGAGATTTATGAGATCTGCGGCAGCTACCTTGGAAAAGGACTGTCAGTAATAATAGATATACTTAATCCTGAATGCATTGTAATCGGCAGCATTTTTGTAAGGTCGGCAAAACTCCTGATCAGGTCAATGGAAAAGGAAATTGAAAAGGAAGCTCTTCCACTTGCCTGGAAAGTTTGCAGGATAGTACCTGCAGAACTTGAAGAGACAATTGGAGATATAGCCTCATTATCAGTTGCTGCCGATAAAGCCATGACATTAACTAACCTGCAATCAATATGAAAGACAACAGAAGGGAATTCCTTAAGAAGGGCGGAGCAATGGCAGCTGTGGCAATCACAGGTCTGGGCTCATGCACAACACAGGCAACTGAACCTGAAAAGAAAAAAGGCAGCCTTGTAAAAGATCCCTCATTCAACCCAAAACAGGAACCATACATCAAGATTGCCTACCAGGCTCCTGCTGAACCAACAACTGATGATATAAGCTTCATACAGCAGCTTGGCATTGATAATGTTGTGCTCTGGACAGATGCAAAGAAAGCAGGTTACGAATATTATAACAGCAGAAGAGAGCTCTACGAAGCTGCAGGTATTAAGGTCTATGGTTTTGGCAACTGGGACGTTCATAACCAGGATAAAATTACTCTTGGGCTGCCAGGCCGTGATGAAAAGATCGAAGAATATCTTACTCACCTCCGCAACCTGGGAAAAGCCGGGATACACTATACAACCTATGCGCACATGGCAAATGGTATCTGGAGCACAGAACCTGAGACCTGGAGGGGAGGATCAAAGGCAAGAGCCTTCGATCTCAGCAAGGCAGATAAAGGATACTGGCACGGAGTAACTTATGAAGCTCCTCTTTCACATGGCCGGAAATATTCAAAGGATGAGCTTTGGGCAAACTATGAGTACTTCATCAAAAAGGCAGCAGCTGTTGCAGAGGAGCAGAAAGTAAGAATAGGTATCCACCCCGACGATCCTCCTGTTGAGGAACTTGGTGGTATCCCACGATGCATATTTGGCAATTTTGATGGATACAAAAGGGCTCTTGAAATAGCTGACAGTCCTAATGTTGGCATGTGCCTGTGTGTAGGCTGCTGGCTTGAAGGCGGAACCATGATGGGAAAAGATGTAATTGAAACAATAAGGTATTTTGGCGCTCAGAAAAAAATATTCAAGGTTCACTTCAGGAATGTTAACCAGCCAATGCCCCATTTCACCGAGACCTTCCTCGATGACGGCTATGCAGATATGTACGAGATACTCAAGGCCCTCAAAGAGGTTGATTTTGACGGTGTTATAATTGCAGATCACATACCCGGAATGGTATATCCGCATATCGGATCTGCTTTCTCAATAGGTTATATGAAAGGGCTTGTTGAGAGGGTTATTGCTGAAGGGTAAACGGCATAGCCGTCAACCTAAGGGTAGTTTTATGGCGGTAAAGATTGTAATAAGTTTCCCCTCCTTTTGAAGGAGGGGTGGCCGGGACTATTGATTATCTGATATATACAAAGTTCTTTACCCGGCCGGGGTGGTTGATTAAATTGATCTTAGAGTTTAGATTATAAATAGGTTACTTATTACACGGGTTTCAGAATGATAATAATATCAGTAGCCAGGTATGGATTATGTAATAAATTCTGAAAACAGTTTTGCATTTCATAATTTTCTTTGAAAAGAAGACGATAAAATTTTAAATATGATAATGAATTTATTTGACATAAAAATCAACCACCCCGGCCGCAATTAGACTTTACAATACTCTGATAAACATTGTACTGCGGCCACCCCTCCTTCAAAAGGAGGGGAAAATGCAAACTTGCAATTCCACCATAAACCACTCTTAAGTTGACGGCTATGGGGTAAACGGCTACCGCTTACCTGAACTTATAAACACTAACCTTCTGTATTGATACCCGTTCCTCAGGAAAGCGGAGACCAGCCCCATCAAATGTAGTAGCGTGGGTTTCATCACCGTTAAGGCGGCGTTCAGCCATCCATCTGCCGCCGGAAAAAGTACCCTCCTCAACTGTATCAAGGGCTACTCTTTCCGAGCCTTCCTTTGATATGAAGAATACATCAAGGGCCCTTCCCGTGCAGATAAATTCCTCAGGACCAGTCTGTATTATAAGTCCCCCTGTAGTTTTAAGTCTGCGTGAATCAAGCTTTGCCTCCACAATAAAATCACCCAGTTCAAAACGGCAAACCGGTTCTTTTTCACTTACCAGTATGCCTTTCATAGTGCCCATACCCTGGTGTTCAAGTATTAGCGGTTCGAGCTTTCTGAGAGCACCATATGCCATATCAAGGGGATCATCGTTCTCCCACATCCTGTTGTCGATACCAAAAGGTGCAAAGCATCCCGCACTGTATTCACCAAAAGTATAAAAAGCCCTGGCTGCACCGGCCTCGCCTCCCCTTGTCTCAGGAACAAAAAGCGGGTTTCCTCCCCTCATGAATTCCTCACAGGTCCATTGATACTCATCTATATAAATATCCGGAGCAATAAATGATATTGAAGGTGCTGCAGCTCTCCAGATATCAAGCACCTGTGGCAGCGGGCCACCTGACGGGTACCTCCCGGGCCAGCGTGTTCCGGGTTGTTTCAACCATGCATTTACATACATTG
>ERZ795055.904-NODE-904-length-25237-cov-8.013065_pt1 | contig 25237 bp, 39 predicted proteins | sample MGYA00375139_ERZ795055 | MGnify/ENA primary metagenome ERZ795055 (study PRJEB30184, sample SAMN05720283) | anaerobic digester metagenome | isolation source: active sludge of municipal wastewater-treating anaerobic digesters | place: USA | collected 2015-01-23 ... | reverse complement strand
GGCGCGCGCGAGCGGCGGCGGGACGAGGCGGCGCTGTCGGTGTGCCGGGCGTCGGCGCCCGGGGGGGTCCGGCCGCGGCCGGCGCCGGGGGTCCCTCTGCTGGGCCCGGGCGTCGAGGTGGACGACCACGCGGTCCTCGCCGCGGTCGCTGAGGTGACGCTGCCGCCTGGGCTGGCGCTGGGCGTCGACCTGGCGGCCGGCCCGGACCGGGCGGTGGTGCAGGTCCGGGGGGCCGACGGGCAGACGATCGGGGAGTCGGAGATCGGCCGGGGTGCGGTGGGGTGGCTTCCCGGCGAGGTCGACCCGCTGGAGATGACGCGCGACGAGGCCCACGCGGAGATCCGGCGGCTGCGTCGGGTGGTTCCGGCGGACGGGCTGCTGCTGAACCTGGTGTACGGGGAGCGGGACGAGGCGCGCGGCGTGCTTCGGGCCGCGGCCCGCAGGGGGGACCCCGGGGCGCGGGAGTACTTCGAGCGGCTGGGCCTCGACTGGGCGGCGGACCCCGACGGGAGGGCGCCGGCGGCGGCTCCGGGGATGTCTCGTGGGGAGTCGGTGGAGCTGGAGGAGGTTCTGGCGCCGTTCGCGGGTTACCTCGGCGCGCTGGACGACGGGCTTCCCGACGGGGACGGGGTCGCGTCGGTGGTCCGGGGCGGGGGGACCGCCTGGATCCGGGTGGGCGACATCCGGCGGCTGGTCGCGGGGGTTCGTGCCGCGGAGTCGCGGGTCCACGAGCTGGTCGCGACGGCTGAGGACGTGCGAGCGACGGCGGACGTGTACCACGCGGGGCTGCAGGGGCGGGCGGGCCTGGAGCGGGCCGACCTGTTCGTGGCGTACCGGGAGCGGCGGTTGCGGTGGTTCCAGGTCGCGCGGCTGGGCGGCTTCGCGGCGGGCGCGGCGCCGGCCGGCGGAGAGGACACGCGGAGATGAGCGGCGAGCGGAAGGACTGCGTGCTGTGCGGAGACGGGCGGCGGGTCGCGGGTGTGCCGCTCTGCCCGCGGTGCGTGGAGGCGTGGCGGGAGCATCCGGACGAGGTGCTGGCCGCGCTGGGTCGGACGCTGGATGGCCTCGCCGCGACGCATGCGGAGGCACGGGTCGCCGCTCGGGAGACGCTGCTCGCTGAGCGGGTCGCGCCGGATGCCGATGCCGCCGCGCTGGCAGCCGCGTCGACCGAGACGGTCATCCGCTCGTGCCTGAAGTGCGGGAAGCGGGTGCGGGTCCGCCGGGGCGAAACCGTGTGCCCGCTCTGCGGCGCCGACGGGCTCGCCATGGTTCTCGACGAGCGGGACGCCGAGCCGGCGGCCTCGGATCCGCAGCGGACGGCTCTGCGAGCGCTGCAGGACGCGGCGGCGCCGTTCGTGCGGTACGCCGCGGCGGTCCTGCCGATGGACGCCGACCTGCAGAACACGGTGCTGCTGCGGGCGGAGTCGGCGGGCTGGGCCGCGACGATCACGCGGGACGACCTGCGTCGGCTCGTCGCGAGCGCGACGCAGGATGCCGGCGGCGTGCAGCTGGTGGTGACGCAGATCCGCGACGGCCGGATGGTGCGGGTGTTCCCGGGCTTCGTGATCCAGGTCGACGGGTCGGGTGGGGAGCTCTACGCGTTCGCGGCGGCGAAGACGCTGGAGGAGCTGCCGCGGGCGCTCGCCGAGGACCTCGAGGAGGAGGGCGGCGAGTTCGACGCGGAGGAGCGGGCCGCCATCCAGGGAGCGGTCGAGGAGGCGCGGCGGCGGTTCCCGGAGCCGCGGGAATGCTTCGGCTGCGCCGCGGCCCGCGCGATGTTCGAAGCGGAGGACGCTCAGGAGGCGAACCCGCGGCTGGTGGTGGAGAGGCTGCAGGCGTACCAAGCGGCGCGGCTGGCGTTCGGGTTCGCGGTGCGCCACCCGCTGAGGACGGGGCGCGAGCTGGCCGAAGTGCTGCCGACGTTCAACGACCCGGAGATCAGCGCCGTGTTCGCGGCCGCTGCCGACGGGTTCCGGAACGACGACGCCTCGCCGGCGCGGGGCGGCGGGGTACGCACGGAGGACCTGGTGGAGCGCCACGGGTCGATCCCGATGCCGGCGGCGCTTCATCGGGAGCTCGCCGGCGGGGCGCCAGCGCTGGCGGCTGATCGACCGCGCGGCGCGTTCGGGCCGCCGATGCTCGACGACGAGACGGGTCCTGGCGGCGGCGGTCTCTGGCCGGCGGCGGCGCGCGCGGTGCTGGGTCGGCTGGAGGCGTGGACGCACGAGTTCGGCGCCGCGCTGAAGCCGCCTGGCCCCGACACGTTCGGCGAGGGGGTGCGGGCCGCGAAGGGCGAGGTGGCCGCGCTCCTGTCGGGCGCGCTGAGGGGCGTGGCCGAACGCACCGGCGCGGACGCGGTCCGGGAGCGGGTCGAGCGGCTGGAAGCGATGTTCGCGGAATGGGACGCGGACCCATTCGACGACGCCGACGCCGCGATGTTCGACGAGGCGATGTCGATCGTGATGCGGGAGCGCGGGGAGCCCGCGGAGGACGACCCGCGGGTGGTCCGGCTGGAGACGTGGTTCCGGGCGCGGGACCTCGATCCCGCCGATCCGCGGAAGGGGTGGCCGGAGAGCGGAGTGCACGAGATCCGGCTGGGTGACTCGCTGCTCGAGCTGACCGGGGAGACGGTCTGGACGTTCGGCCTGGCGGCCTGGCGGCTGGCGTGCGGCGCGCGGTTCCAATGGGACGAGGACGCGCGGGTGTTCTGGTGGCGGAGCGCGCACGGGATGGGCTTCGCGCCGCTGGCGGTGGCGCTCGTCGCCGCGGGGGTGCCGACGCCCGGGCTGGAGCGGCCGGCGACGGCGCCGGAGGCGTGCCCGCACCTGCAGACGGTAGCGGTCGGCGGCCGGAAGCGGTGCGTGAGGTGTCGCCTCGACGTAACGAACTTCGACGAGATCCTCTGAGCGGGGGAGGCGTCCATGGGAGCCGCGGAGAGCGTGATCCAGGAGGCGCGGCGCCGGCTGCGGTTGTGGCGGGACGCCGGCGGCGACGAGAGGAGCATCTCGTCGGTCGACGAGCTGCTGCGCTGGGTGTTCGACGTCGGCGGGACGGTCTGGGCGGGGGCCGACGCGTTCGCGGGCCGGACGTACCCCACGATCTCGACGGACCTGAACCTGAGGCCGGGGAGCGCGCTGGCGATCGACGTCGGGGTCGGGCCGCGGCTGACGCTGCGGATGATCCCGCGGCCGGACCGACGGGCGATCAAGGACCAGCCGCGGGCGATCTCGGGGCTGTCGGCGGAGCAGCTCCTGGTGGTGCTGGTGGACGTCGGGGTCGAGGTCCGTCCCGACGTGGTCGGGGCGCTGCATCCGTTCGCGCTGGCCGGGGCGCTGCTGAAGAGCGGGGCGGCGGCCGACGCCGACGGGGCCGCCGAGTTCCCGGGGAAGTTCCGGGCCGACGAGCTGCGGCTGGCGCACGACGTGCATCGGAGGCTGCGGCGGCCGGGCGTCCCGCGGGAGGGGACGGCGGCGGCGCCGCTCCAGCTCGTCGGGTCGGGGCTGGAGACCGCGGCGCCGCCGGCGGAGAAACCCGAGACGGCGTCAGACCCGCCGAAGCCCAGCGACCGGGAGCGGATCGAGGCCTGGTTGGAGCGGCGCGGGGTCCGCGAGGACGACGAGGAGTCGGTGGCCGACGCCTGCGAGGCGCTGGGGCTCCGGCGCAACGCGGTGGTCCGGGCGGGCGACCTCTGGGTTGTCGGGGCGGGGGCGGCGAACGTCCAGGTCCGGGCGGAGCAGCTCTCGTGGGCGCTGTTCTCGTTGCACGTGATGCAGCCGTTGGACCTCGACGCGCTGGATGGCGCCGCGGGGCCGACGAAGACGGGGAAGGAAGGCGACGGCCATGGGGAAGGTGCGGCTGACGGGGCGGGACGCCGAGATCCTGCGGGACGCTGAGGTCGACGAGGAGAAGCGGACGCTGCGCCTCGGTTCGCAGCTCGACCGGGCGGAGTACTCGCGGGTCGCGAAGGTGATCGAGGCGCTCGGCGGGAAGTGGAACCGCGGGGCGCAGGCCCACGTGTTCCAGGAGGGCGTGTCGGTCGGGGCCGTGCTCGAGGAGGCGCTGCTCGAGGGCGAGGTCGAGAAGAACCCGCTCGGGTTCTTCGAGACGCCGCCGGCGATCGTGGAGCGGCTGATCGACGCGGCGTGGGTCGAGGCGCACCACCTGGTGCTGGAGCCGAGCGCGGGCCGCGGGATGATCGCGGGGGGTCTCGCGCGCCGGGGCGTGCAGGCCATGACGCTCGTCGAGCTGGACGCGCAGCGGTGCGTCACGCTCCGGGCGGGCGGCTTCGATGTGGTGCAGGGCGACTTCCTGGACCCCGCGCTCGAGCTCGGTCGGTTCGACCGGGTCGTGATGAATCCGCCCTTCGCGAAGCGGGTGGATCTCGCGCACGTGCGGCGGGCGCACGGGCTGCTCCTGCCTGGGGGTCGGCTCGCCGCGATCATGGCGGCCGGCGTCGAGTTCCGGGAGGAGCGGGGGTCGCGCGAGTTCCGCGACCTGGTCGCGTCGACGGGGGGGAGCATCGACCGGCTGCCGGACAACGCGTTCCGGGCCGCCGGCACCTCGGTGCGGACGGTGCTGGTCACGCTGAACGCGAGGTGAGCGAGATGGACAGCGTGCATGTTCGGCTGCGACGGATCCCGACCGGGCTGCGGCGCTTCCGCGACGAGTGCGAGGCGAACGTCGCGCCGGGCGACTGGACCGCGATCGAAGAGCGGGCGCGGAAGTTCATCCTGGATGTGAAGGGCCAGCGGCTGGGGATGTGGTTCGCCGTCGAGAACAGCCGCGTCGTGGTCGAGGAGCTGTTCGAGGGCACCTTCCTCGGCGACGAGTGGCGCGAGCTCGTCGTGTACCGCGTCGAACTCCTGGAGGGCAAGATTCCGGAGGGCACGGTTCCGATGCGGCTCCGCGAACTGCGGCGTCGACGGCTGCCGGCGAACTCGGGAGGGGCGGCATGATCGACTACTGCCCGATGTGCGGTGCGAAGTGGAGCGTCGAGATCGACGCGTGTCCGGGGTGCGGGACGACGGCCCAGGACCTCGATAGGGAGGCGCCGCCGGAGGGCAGGCGTCCGGGCCGGCTGGACTGCGCCGCGCTGCGGCAGCTCGCAGAGGAGGCGGGTCCGCTCCCGACGATCGGGCCGCCGATCGGGACGGTCGACGAGCTGCGCGGGGCGCGCGGCGAGGAGATGGAGCTGCGGCACGTCGAGGACTTCGCCGCGGACCCGGTGAACCTGTGGCGCTGGGTCGCCTCGTCGGAGGCCGCGGAGGACGGCATCAACGTGGTGGGCGGAGGCGAGGCGGGGCGGTGGCACCGCCTCGAGCTGCGCCAGCTGCCGCGGGGCTGGCGCTGGGCGCCGCTGCCGATCCCGGGCTACCCCCTGCACATGGGGTGCGTCGCGGAGCGGCGCTGCGACGTGTTCGACGCGCTTCCGCAGCCAGAGGGGACCGCGGTGCTGTGCGAGGAGGACGGCTGCGGCTACCGGGTCGACGAGACGGGGGCGTGGGTCGTGCTGTCGGAGCCGACGATCGAGGAGCGGATGGCCCGGGTCCGCGAAGGCCTGCGGACCGGGGACAGCCGGCGGGTGCCGGTCGCCGACGTGATCGAGTACTGCCGGCGCGAGTGGGGGATCGACCCGCAGACGCCGACGGGGCAGGTCCGGACGGTGGTCGCGCTGGAGCCGACGTCGGCGGACGTGCTGGGGCTGGGTCCGGCGCCTTCGGTCGCGCCGGCGGAGCCGTCGCTGCGCTGCCCCGCCTGCCGGGGGGCAGGGGCGACCGGGGTCTTCCCGGGCCCCGACGGGGAGCCGGTCGAGATCGTCTGCGAGGTCTGCTGCGGACGGGGCACGTTGAGCGAGTCCATGGTCGCGGAGCTCGTCGAAGAGCTGCTCGCGAAGCGGAAGCGCCTCCAGGAGGACCCGGGCGGGAGCGACATCGTCGACCAGCTCCAGCAGGCGCTGCAGTTCGCCCGCGCGCAGCAGGCGCCGACGCGGAAGGAGGACGGCGGTGGCGATCGGTAGGCAGGACGCGGGCGGTGGGTCGGTCGCGGAATCCTTGCGGAAGTCGTTCGGGGCGCTCGGCAAGCGCATCGACGAGCTGCTGGCAGAGAACCGGAACCTCAGCGCCGCGGTCGACGAGAAGGCCGGCTACATCGACGAGCTGCTCGGTCGGCTGAGGGCGGTGAGCCGCGCGCTGATCGGGCGCGATGACGAGCTGGTCGACGGTCCGTGGGCGGAGAAGATCTTCGAGGCGCAGGCGCGGGACGCCGCGGAGCTCGAGGCGATCCGCGGCATCTGCGACGCCGCGGGGGTCCTGCAGCGGATCGCGCTCGCCGAGGGCGAGACGAACGAGCCGGTGGCGGTGTCGGCGCTGGTCCGGGCGCTGGCCGGGCTGGCGGAGCAGGCGCGGAACGAGTCCGCGGGCCGCGCCGACGAGGTGGCGCAGGCGACGGGGGAGGCGAATCGGCAGCGCGAGGCGTTCCTCGGGGAGTGCCAGCGGCACCGCGAGACCGCGGACCGGATGCTGGAGCACATCCAGGCGGAGCGGAACCGGGCCGACGCGCTCCGCAACTACGCGCTCCACAAATCGGCCTGCGCGGTCCTCCAGACCGCCGTCAAGGTGAAATGCACGTGCGGGCTCTCCGCGCTGCTGGACGCTCCGCAGCGCGGGTCCAGCGGGAAGAGCTGATCGATGCCGAGGAAGGTGGCGGCATACCTCTGCAAGTTCGAGTGCGGGCGACACGCGACGACCGACTTCGTCGCGGTGCAGCGGCACGAGGGTGTCTGCCTCTTCAACCCGGAGAGCAGGTCTTGCGAGACCTGTGCGCTCCAAAGGAAGGTCCGCAAGAAGCGGTTCTGCGACGCGACGGGCGGTCCGGATGACGCCGGCGGGTGGCTTCGGGATCCGCTCTGGCTCGAGGTGTGGAAGTCGCAGCCGCGTCACCACCATGCGACATGGCCGCCGCGAGCCCGCTGGGACTGTCCGGGCTGGAAGGAGAAGGCGTAGATGGGGAGCGTGCTCGGAGCGGTGTTGGCGCGGACGATGCCTCGGAGGTTCCCCCTGCTCGACCAGGCGGTGGTGGCGCTGCGGCTCTCCGCGCAGGCCGGGATGTTCCGGGGCACCGAAACGCTTGCGGAGGCGATCTACATCGCGAGCTGCAGGGGAGTCGTGACGCTCTACGATCCGACTCCGCTGATCCTGTTCACCCGCGACTGCGGGATGCACAGCTCGGGCTGGTGGAAGAACCCGGACTACGAGCGGTGCTACCACCTCTCGCTGTCGTTCCACGATGCCGCGACGGGGGAGCCCGCGCCGTTCCGGCAGGATCGGGCGCGGACGATCGCCGAAGCGTTCTTCCGGGACGACGCCGCGAAGCTCTGGATGGAGCCGCCCACGGAGGACGGCGTCGGCGAGAGCACCCACCACTTCCGGCTGTTCTGCGACGAGGGCTGGCAGGGCATCATCCCGCGGGGCGAGGTCTACTCGACGGAGGCCACCGAGGCGGGTTGGAAGTCGTGGAGCGACGTCCAGGCCGCGGCGGCCGCGGAGCGGCTGGCGGAAGCGGAGCGCATGGATCGGCCGGCGCCGCGTTCGGCGCCGGCCGGCGAGACGGACGACTGGGTCCAGGTGGTGCGCGGGGAGAAGGCCGCGGGGTAGGGCCTGGGACGAGGGGACGAGGAGCTGGTGGACGACGGTGGCGGTGGTGCCGCCGAAGTAGTCCACTCGGAGGTCGGCATGAGGTTCGTCGAGAAGGGGTTCGAGGCACTGCGCGGTCTCCTCGCGGTCGTTCAGGATCTCCAGCTTGCCACCGACAGCAGGACGCGTCGGTCCGCGGAGGACGGACTCGCCGCGCTCGAGGAGCAGCAGGAGTGGATCGCCGGTGCCACCGGTGCCGCGACGATCGCGCATCCCGTCGGGACGGGGCCGCACAGCGAGGACGCGTTCCTCGAGCACGACCAGCGCTACCGCACCGGATCGGAGGCGTACCGCGTCGGCGCCGACGTCGTGTCGGCCGGGCTGCAGGCGCGCGTCGAGCACGTGTTGCGATGCGCGGAGCCCGTCGAGATCCGCGTCGAGCTGATCTCGATGCTGCAAGCGCTCGGGCTGGGCGAGGACGTGCGGCGTGCCGCGGAGAGCGCCGTCCTCCTCGAGGTTGCGAAGCTCGTCGGCAGCGGCATCGGCGGGATCGTCGCGCTGCGCGACAAGCTGAAGCGCGAGGCCGCGGAGGACGACAACCTGCTCGACTCGCAGAGCGAGGACCTCGCGCACCGCGGGATGGGGGTCGACGGTGCGGCGGAGATCCTGGTCGACCTCCTGGAGGGTGATGCGCGAGCGCTGCTGCTGCTCGAGGAGCGGCGTCGCATCGTCGAGTGGCTCTCCACCTACGTGGAGGGCATCGCCGAGTGCGGGTCGTGCGGCGGGTCCGGGATGTGCGAGCTCTGCGGCGGCCGCGGGTTCGTCGTCGTGGAGAAGGTCGAGGATGACGCGGTCCCGCTGTGAACGGGACCGCGGGGGTCGTGAACGCGGGGGCCGGCGTCGTGAACGCCGGGCGGAGGACGCCATGTTGGAGTGCCCGAAGTGCGGTGGCCAGGTCGTTGTCGCCGACGAGGTGATCTCGACGAGCGACGTCGGCGTCGTGGTCTCGCTGCGCTGCGACGACTGCGAGGCGGAGGGGAGTGCGCTGATCCGGTTCGACGCGCTGACCGACGTCACGTGGGACGGCGACGCGTCAGGCGACGAGGAGCAGAGCTGATGCAGGGCCTCGCCTGGGTCGTGGACCAGGCCGGCGTCGTCGTGACGCTGGGCGAGCTCTTGGCCGCGAACGATCGGGGGCTCGACGGCCTGGCGGCCCGTCTCAATCTGAGACGGTTGCAGGACGAGTCGGACCCCGCGCTGCGGATTCGTCTTGGCGACGAGCGAACCGCGCTGCTGGCCAGGCGGTCGCTGGAGCCCACCGACTTCGAGGTCGGCAACGTTGGGACGCCCGACGGGCTGCTGAAGGCCTGGACGTGCCGGCGCTGCGGGGCGACGACCGGCCGGCAGTGGATGCCGGGGAAGACCGGCGCGCCGCGACCGGAGCGTTGCCTGGGCTGCGGCCGGACCGCGTCCGATCTGCTGTGGGACACGCCGGCGGTCGCGGAGCGTCCGGCCGGCGTCGTGTCGCCGGGAGGCGACGGAATCTAGTGCCGGGGACCGGCCTGGAAGGGGGCCGCCGGTGCTTCACCGCGACGATGGGGAGGACGGGGATGCCAGTCACGCTGTTCTCGAGGTTCACCTGCGACCGCTGCGGCATGACCTACGACATCGGCCCGGGCGGGCATCGCACCGACGCCCGGACGCCGGAGGACGAGGGGCGCGTCAACGTCTCGGTCGACGGGAGCTACTACGTCGGCAACGGCGGGACCTTCGTTGCGTCGCGGACGGACGGGAAGGTCGTGCTTTGCAACGCCTGCGCCCGGGCGCTCGACGACTTCCTGCGGAACGACACGAGCGAGAGCGCGCTCGCGAAGACGCTGATCGGGACCGTCTCGCTGCTGAAGCGCGTCGGAGAGCTACTCGGCAAGCGGGCGATCGGGACGACGGCGCCGGGCTGGCTGAAGACGCTGTCGGATCAGGTCCGCGTGGCGCTCGGAGGCCAGGACGAGGCGCCCGGTCTGCTGGCTCTCGTCGGGGCGCTGGAGAGCGGTCGGCCGGTCCGCCGCGGATGAAAAAAGTGCGTCGCGGCCCTTGACTCCGTAGCTACAATCTAATAAGGTGTAGCCACAGAACGCAGGGAACCGCAGCGAGGAGCACGACGATGGGAACCGCGATGGACAAGCTGCGCGAGGCGGTTGACGCCTCCTCGCAGTGGTCTGGGTGCGACTGGAAGACCCAGCACGGACGGACGGGGATCGACCTGGACGGCGTCTCGGCGGTGTCCGCCGGCGCTCGTGCCGAGGAGCTCGACGACCTGGCGTCCTGGATGCGCGACGGCGGCATCGTCTCGCTCGACGACGACGCGATGGACGAGTACGCGGAGTCCGACGTGACGTCGCTCCGGAGCGCGCGCGACGAACTGCGGTCGCGAGAGGACATCGAAGAGGGCCGACCGGAGGTGCTCGCCCAGGTGCTGGCCGCGGACTGGAGAAGCGCCGCGGAGTGGCTCGCCGAGGTGGAAGGCGCGGCGCGCCTCGCCGAGGAGAACGGGCGGGCGGCGCTGGCCGCCGCGGAGCGCGGGGAATGGAAGGAGGCCTTGGAGAAGGCCGAATGTGCCGCAGAACAGGAGCGGCACTACGGGGACGCCCATTGCTGGGGAGGCCTCGCCGCGCTGGTGAGCGCCGCCACGATCGAGTCGGCGGAACGACGGTGAGAAGTAGGGGATGAAGGCGCGCGTCGCGCCGGCCCAAAGGGGCCCCGCCGGCAACCTCCCCCCCGAGCCGCCGGCGGGGCCCCGCCCCCGAGTGCATGGTGCCACAGACGGAGACCCGTTGCTACGGGTGGGGAGGTGCGTGATGAAGCGCTGGTCCGTGTTGCTGATGCTGGTGGTGCTCTCCGCGTGCGAGACCGACGGCAGCCTCGACGCGTTGTCGGACCTCGGAAAGCTGTCGGGCGCATCGCCGTCCGGGGTGACGCTGCCGAGCTGGCTGCACGCCACGGACCGCGGCCGCTGCCTCTACATCCAGGAGCCAGCTGGCGACGGGTTCGAGCTGCGGCGGAACTGCTCGGTCGACGGGGACGTGTCGTTCGTCGTCGTCCCGCCGGACTGGAAGCAGACCACCTTCGACGGGCCTGTGGAGGAGGTCCCCGACGTCTGCCTCGTCGGCGTCTGCGTCGAGGCCGCCGGAGGCCAGCCGTCGTGGCTCTGGGTCGAGGAGTACGTGGTCGGCGGGGTTCGGTGCGAGACCCGCATCGGGTTCGACGGCATGTGCTCGGTCTGCTGGGAAGCCGACGTCGAGTGGGTGCCCTGCGCCTGGAAGAAGGCGGTATGGGGCTACTACCCGATCGCCGGGCTCGACGCTCCGGGCTGGCCGAACGAGTGAGGTACGAAGGGTGACGCCGAGGGTCCTCATCCTCTTCGGAGACGCGACGGCCACGCCGTTCGCACCCTTCCGCGGCTTCGCCGAGTTCTTCGACGTCGCGGAACGCGACCGGGGCTGTCGGGAGGCGCTCTGCGCGGTGCGCGCGGTGCTGGCGCTTGCGCTCGCCCGAGCCGGCGTCTTCCGCTGGCGGCGCCCAACGCTCTCCAGCCGTCCGGCGCGCCGCGGGGAGGCTGCGGCGGCGCGGCGCTTCGGTGAGGACCGGCCACCGCCGCGGGGACGAGGTGTCGCCGGCGCGGTGTTCGCCGTTCGCGAAGGTCGCGGGCGGTCGGGCCAAGCACCGCCGCGCCGGCGACGCGGGACGACCGGCAGCCGATGAAAACGGAGGAAAGGAACCAGGCAGGTGAAGAGCGAAGCACGAGAGATCATCCGGGAAGTGGTCACGAAGCGGGGCGGGACGATCGAGGACGCTCCGGACCAGGACGGGGTGCCGGTCGTCCTCGTCAGGATCCCGTTCAAGGACACCGGGAAGTTCGTGACGTTCTACATCGGCGAGTCGATCGGGGACAAGACCAGCGGCGTCGAGGCGGCGGTCTCGATGGCGTTCGAGGCCGCGGAGGCGGAGGCCGCGGAGGACGCCGACGGGTTCTGATGCGGCGGGCGGGAGTCACACCGCCCGGGGCCCGCGAGCCACTCGCGGGCCCCGGGGAGTGCGACGCTAACCCAAGGAGGACCCGTGAGACAGGAACCAGATCAGACCCACGAGCTGCACGTGATCATCCCGTTCACCCCGGAGCCGCCGCCAGACGGCGAGGGCACCGACGCAGAGGCCTACGCGCTGCGCGAGGGGAAGCCGCTGCTCGTCGTCCCCCAGGTGGTCGCCGAGGCGGTCACCGACCTGCTCGAGACGGTGCGGGCGGAGTCACGCCAGACGCGCGCGATCGGCCGGCCGCTGCTCGCCATCGCGCAGCACGAGAGCCGGGCGGGTCGCCAGATGATCGTCGTGGAGCGCGCCGCGTTCGTCGCCGGAGTGCTCGCCGCCCTCGACCAGTGCGCCGGCGTCGCCGACGGGATGGGCCTCGGGGTCGACGAGGACGTGTGGCAGCGGGCGGTCGCGGAGCGCGCCGGGCTGACGCTCGACGAGTGGCGGGCGCTCGACGACGACGAACGTGCCATCGCGCTGATGCGCTACGTCGAGATCAAGTGGACCGGCGTGGTCTGGAACACGACGCACGCCGACGGGCAGCGCAACCGCGAGGTGCTGGCCTCGCGGCCGAAGCCGTGGAACCAGAAGACGGTGGTGCGCCCCGAGGGCCTCGGGGAGCGGTTCGAAGCCTGAGCGGAGGGCGGGATGCTGTGGCGCGCGGTTCGGGTGGCGGCCGGCGTCGTGGACGCCGCGGTGTTCGGCGGGGCGTTCGCGGCGCGTCGGCGCGAGCGGGAGGTGATCGCCCGCTTCGAAGCGGAGCAGCCCCGCGACTTCGACGAGGCCTCCGCGCGCTGGCCCGAGCTCGTCGGAACCGCCCGCTGCGTCGACTGCCTTCGGACGACGCCGTCGATCATGACCTTCCCGCTGCGGACCTGGTCGTTCCTGCCCGATGGGTGGACCAGCTGGAACGAGGAGGGTCCCGGCCGGCGCGTCCGGGACTGGGGAGTCGCCCGGGCTCGGTGCGGTGGCTGCAACGCGAGAAGAGAGCATCCAGGATTATGATGCGAGCGTGATCTTTCCCCTTGCCTCCGTGGGAACGTGACGGTATCGTGTGGCCACATCGAGAGCGCGAGAGCGCTGGGAAGGCGGACACGATGGGGAGCGCGAAGGCCGCGGAGATGCTGGAGGGGCTCGAAGGGATGACGCACGAGGAGCAGCTCGCCGAGATCGAGCGGAGGGCCAGCAACCTCTTCGGCATCATTCAGGATTTCCTCGCGCACCAGGCCCCGGACGACGAAGGGGTGGCCTGCGCGGCGAGCTGCCTAGTGGCGTTGGGCAAGGTGGTCGAGGCGGGATGAACGGAAGACGCGGGGCCCCTCCGGGGGCCCCGCTGGAGGTCGAGATGCACCGCTACGGGACGAAGCCGCAGGACCGCTCCTGCTGCCCGGGGCACAGCCGCTACCCGCGGGTCTGGTACAGCACGACCTCGGCGCGGCGCCGCCGGCAGATCATGCGGGCCGCGGCGCGGCGCGCGCGGCGCGAGGGTGCCGCGGCCGCGAAGGACGACGGGGACGCGTGATGGGAGTCGCGCACGAGCAGCGCGCCTCCGCGTTGTACCGGCGGGAGGCAGATGCAGCGACAGCCGAAGCCAACCGGCGGCTCGACCTGCGCCTGAAGGGGGATTCGCTGTGCTGGCAGGACCAGCGCGCCGCGCTGCAGGCGCGGGTCGCCGAGCTGGAGCAGCAGCTGGCCCGGGCCATGCGGAGCGTCCGGGAGCTGCGGGCGCAGCAGACGCTGGATCGGACGCGCTGGCGGGAGGACGTGGAGCGCCTGCGAGAACGAGCGATCAGCTACTTCCGCCTCGCCGACGTCATGGAGAGGCGCTGGCGGTGGGTCTCGCGGTTGGTCCGGGCCTTCGTGAGGCCCGACCAGGTCCATCAGTTTCGCGAGGAGGAGCGGCGGCGCGAGGATCTCGCCGCGGACTGGCGGGCGTCCCACGGGGAGCCCGGGGAAGGTGGGGAAGCCGCATGATCGGGGTGATGCTGCTGTTGATCGACGAGGCGAGGAGGCGCGGCCTCTGCATGCTGAACGTGCTGCGGGGCCGCCCCACTGCGTATCGGATCCAGGTGGTGGGGCGGATCGTCCCGAGCCGGGACAGTCGCGTCGAGGAGTGCCAGCTCACCGTGAACGACGGACGGCACGTCTCGATCGGGCTGGCGGACCGCCAGCGGGGCAACGTCGACGGCCTGGTCGGAGCGCGGTGAGCGAGGAGGTGCGAGGTGGCACGGGAAGGGATCGTGCGGTTCCGGGTGTCGGCGGAGGAGCGCGCCAGCATCGAGGCGCGCGCCGGCGCGGCCCGAATGAGCCTCAGCAACTACCTGCGGTCGCGTGCGCTCGAGACGGGCTCCGAACGCGAGACCCGCATGGCGCGGGAGATCTCCCGGCTGAGGGACCTCCTCGGGGAGGTGGAGCGGGCCGCGCGAGGGGACGAGGCCGCGGAGGCCTGAGAACGCGGAACCCCGGCGCGGGAGCATGAAGAAGACCGCGTCGGGGCTCCGGTCCGCTGGCACCGCGGAGGGACCACACGAGGGGGATCGTGGCACAGCCGCCGGCCGCGATCAACCTGGCGCGGGCGCGGGGAGCGCGTCCGTCTGCGCGGCTGATGGGAAGGAACTGGCCGGTGGGGAAGGCAGCGATGTTCGACGTCGACGGTTACGGTCCGACGAAGCCTCACGAGGACGGGTGGTCGACCGAGGGTCGGACCTGCGACCCGGACACCTGGAACGCGGTGGTCCCGATCGGGACGCCGGTCCGCTACTACCCGATCGCCGGGAGGCCCGGGTTCGAGCTGCGCGTCACCGACTCGGAGGCCTGGGAACTCGGCGGCCACACCACCGTGGTGAGGCTCGCTGGGCGCTCGGGCGGCGTCGCGGTGACGCACGTGCAGCTCGTCGAGTTCCCGAACAACGGCTGGTGGTCGACGCCGCCGCGCGAGGAGCAGCCGCTCTGGCTCCTGCGACCCGGGGAGACGAAGCCGGTCCGCGGCGTCGGCTACCTGGCGTCGGCCGACATCGTCGAAGACGAGCGGTTCAGGCACGGGGTCATGACGGAGGACGGGTGCGGCGTCGCCGAACCGTGGATGACCGGCATGGTGTGGCACGTCCGGGTCCCGGAGCGGCCGCCGGCCCTCCCCGACGGGTGGGGGACGCAGCCGACGTCGCTGGCCTGAGTAGAGGACGAACGAGATGAGCGCCTTCACGGTCGTGACCTTCGTGGCGTCGTTCGTCGCCGGCGCCGGCGCCTACGCGGTGTGGACGCGGCGACAGCAGAGGACGTTCTACGACGGCCTGGTGGATCGGCTGCGCCTCCAGGACGGGATGTTCGACGACGCCGGCGGCTGGGCGGTGGTCGAGCTCTTCGGCCACGTGAAGTTCGGGGCCCACGTGCAATCGGTGTTCGTCGCCGGCTCGCGCCGGATGCGCTGCGTGATCCCGGGCCTCGACCCGCTCGACGGCGGGACCCAGTTCATCGGGGCGTCGTCCTGCTTCCGCCTCACGCGGTGCTCCGAGCAGCACGCCACGGAGGTGGCAGAGGACGAGATCGCGAGGTGGAAACGCTGGGGGGCGGGCGCTGTCGTCCCGTTCCTGCACCACGCGGAGGAGCCGGCGCCGACGTCGTCCGGGACCCCCTCTGCGGCCGATCCGCAGCGGAAGGACGTCTGCTCCGAGTGCGGGACCGAGTGGCCGGATGGCGCCACCGCCTTCCCGCGGTGCGGCTGCGAGGACGTGGCAGAGGCCGAGGACATCCCGTTCTGACCGGGGGACCGATGCCGCAGTTCGACGAGCACGACGCCGGCGTCCTGGAGGCAGGAGCGACGTCCGGGCCGGCGAGGATTACCGTCGCCGGCGAGATGATCCGGGAGGCCATCGCCGGCGGCGCGTCGCCCGAGTTCGCCGCCGCCTTCACCGCGATGTGGGTGGCGAGCTCGGTGGCCGCGTCGGCCGGCGTCGACCGGAAGCGCTGGATGGCGCTCGCCGAGCTGGCATTCGCGGCGGCGCTGGCCCCGGAAGACAGGCTGCAGGCGGTGCTACAGGAGTTGCAGGCCTTCGAGGCCGAGAACGCTCTCACCGCGGCGGTGAAGCCCTGGGGAGCGCGAGAGGAACGCGGAGATGGCGGTCGGGGTGAACGTCGATGTTGAAGTCGAGGTCCGGAACGCGGGGGAGCCGAGCGGCCGTGTCCTCGTGGTCTCGGGCTTCCTGCTGTTCGCGCTGGACGTCCACGGGGAGCCGATCGCCCAGGGCGGGGCGCCGACCATGCGGGAGCTCCTCGAGGCCTGGGGACGGTCGGGAGAGCTGCAGGAAGGTCTCCCCCCGGAGTTCCGGGACGCGCTGAACGAGGCGCTGGAACGCGCCGTCGCTCAGCAGGCGCTCCTCACGATGCCTGCGCCGCGGAGGTCGTGATGTCGAAGACGATGCGGGCGATCTCGGTGATGCACCCGTGGGCCTGGCTGATCGCCCAGGAGCTGAAGCCGGTCGAGACGCGGGAGTGGGAGATCCCGGGCCCGAACTTCAGCCGGGCCCGGGGCGCGATCGGAGAGCGGCTGGCGCTGCACGCGTCGAAGAATCTGGACCGCGGAGGCCTCGAGTTCCTGCGTCGGCTCGGCGTCCGCCAGCTCGACGGTGCGCGGTTCGAGGCCGGCGTGATCGCGACCTTCGAGTTGCTGGATGCCCGCGAGATGAGAGCCGAGGACGCGATCGGGGCGGTGTCGCTTCAGCTCGAGCCGTGGGCCCGGGCCTACCTGGCGCGCAACTACCAGGTCGACGGGAAGACCGCCCTCGTGGTCGGCGCGGTCCGCCGGCTCGCACGGGTCGTCCCGTGCAACGGGGCGCTCGGTTTCTGGTGGCTGCCCACGGACGTCCACAGGATGGTGGTCGATCTCGGTGGATGAAGGAGAAGGACGTGACGATCTTCGACGGTGCCTGCAAGCTGGTAGGGGTGCTCGGGGTGCTCGGGATCGGTCTCGAACACGACGGGCGCGACGACGCGTCGCCGCGCAACTTCGGGGCGTGGATCGGCGTCGGGAAGGTGAGACGCGACGTCGTTCCGCTGCGGGACGGGCGGCCCGGACCGACGATCGGTGCGAACCTGTCGTTCCCCGTCGATAGCTTCGACGCCCCGAACGGGGCGCCGTCGATCATGATGTGGGCTGGGATCGACGGAATCGGCGTCGCGCTCGGCGTCGAGGTTCCGACGGGACGACACGCGGTGTCGCTGTCGCTGTCGTTCGGATGATCGCAGGCGCGATCTTTTTTTCGTCACGATCCGAGAAAATGCTTGATGTCGTGATCGCACAATGGCTGAATGTTTCTCGACAGGGACGACGGACGCCCCTGAGGGAAGGACGGAGACGATGGCGACCACGACGAGCGCGAGGGTGATCTGGACGACGACGACCTACCAGGGACCCGCGGATGAGCACCCCTACCTGAACGGGTACCAGGTCCGGATCACCGCGGTGATCAAGGGCGGCTGCGCCCCCGACCGCGACGCCGACACGGACTGCCCCTACCTGACCGACGACGACGACATCGCGCGCGCCGGCGGGGTGGGCCCGCACGACCGGATCGACGTCCAGCCCTGGCTGGAGAAGGAAGGGCGCTTCAGCTTCGCGAGCAGCGACGCGCGGGCGATCGACTTGGCCTGCTTCGCCGGGCTGAACGGTTGAACCGGATGGGGCCCGGACTGGGCCCCCGAACGAGGAGCACGACGATGCGCAAGGGGACGCTGGTCAGCTACCTCGGGGAGCTCGCCGAGGTCGTCCGGACGAGGCAGGTCGGAGGAGACACGGCCCACGACCTGAGCAACGGCGTCACGGTGGTCCCGCGCTACGCCGGTGAGGACTTCCGGATCGTGGCGCTTCCGAAGGAGCTGGCGGCAGCCCGTCGCATCGCAGCGAAGTCCGGAGGGCACATCGTCGACCTCAAGCGGCCGGAGAACGAGCCGCTGTCCAAGGTCTTCGGCCGGAAGCACGGACAGCGCACCGTCGCCGGCATCACCGGGGAGGTCGTCGTGGTCGACGGCCTCTGCCACTTCTACTCGAGGAGGTGATCGGTGTCGGACGGCGAGAAGGTCGCGGTCCTGACGCGGCGCATCGACGACGTCTGCGCCGCCGCGGACGGTGTCCTGGAGGGACGCGGCGCCGGCCTGTCGGAGGGCGCGTGGAACGCCCGCTGCGAGGAGTTGGCTACGGCCGTCGAACGGGCCCGGACCGACGCCGACGTCGCCGGACCGCCACGCATCGGAGGGGGCGGCCCCGCCGATCTCGACGAGCTGGAGCGGGTGGCCCAGGCCCGGATCGGCCGCGTCGATGTCTCCTCGGAGCTGCTCCTGTCGATCGCAGCGGAGCTCCGGTCCGGGCGCGCGCTCGCGCTGGCGCGCGCCGCCGTTGCCCGGGGGGACCTCGTCCGCGAGGACCTCGCCGTCCAGTTCGCCCAGGCCGGCGTGCTGCGCTCCTACATCGTCGAGGAGGGGGGTCACCGCTGGGCGGTCGCCGAGCTGAGCGGCGGCGGCAACACCGCGATGGCCCGGGTCGACGTGAAGATCAACGCGCCGGATGTCGACAAGGCGGCGCGTGCCCACGCGGAAGCGGAAGCCGCGCAGCGGTTCCTCGCCGGGGAGGACTTCGGGGACGTCATCGGGGACGCCGCGCTGGTCTTCGCCGGCGCGCGCCGCGACCGGAAAGGGGGCTGACCAGGTGGCCATCCGGTGGGGCTGGAAGCAGAACGGGAAGTGGACCGTCGGGCTCGTGGAGCAGGAGCTGCAGCGCAGACGCATCGCGCGGGTGAGGCGGGCCACCAATCGCTGCTCGAGGGACGGCGCTGCGCAACGCACGCGCCGCCGGCGGATCGCTCTCATCGGACTCGTCGTGATGCTCCTCTGCGCCGCGGCTCTGGCGCTGGCGGCTCTCGCCTCGGGGGCGGCATGACGACGTTCTTCCACTCCGACAAGATCGCGTCCGGGACGCAGCAGGACTGGGATTTCGAGGAGCGGCAGGTGATCGTTCTGCCGCACCGCGCCCCTGAGCGGTGCGTTGTGATCGCGCTGCACCCCCCTGACGAGCGGCACCCCAGCGGCTACGCAGAGACGTCCACCCCGCTGCGCCGGACCATTCGGCGGCTCACCACCGACCACAGCCGCATGGTCCGCGGCGCGCTCGCCAACATGGAGCGCTCCGCGTTCTGCCGCGGCCGCAGCCCAACCGACATCGCGCGCCACACTCTCGCCGAGCTGCGGAGGAATCGATGCGTCACCCAGGTCGACGAGATCTACTCCTGCGGCGCCGCGGTGAAGGCGGTCACGCCGCAGGGGACCTTCTACCTGGTCGACGCCGCGGATCTCGACGACTGCGATCCGGACGCAGGGGAATGCGCGAAGGTGGTCCGCGACATCGCCGAGGAGAACGGGCTCAGGTGCGTTGGCGACCGGGCGCGTCGCCGTCGATGACGAGGTCTCGGCATGGACGAGCTCCGGGAGTTGGTCGACTCGGTCCGGGTGTTCCTGTGGATCAGCTCGCAGCATCTGACCGGGCCCAGGAGGGTGGCGGCTCGGGAGCGGATGCGGCTGGCGCTGGAGGCGTTCGACCGGGCTGCGACAAGAGGAGCTCCGGGCGGGGGGAAGGTCCCGCCCGGAGCCAGGTCCACGACGATGGGAACGCGTGGTTGATCCCGACTGTACCGAGGTCGGGCCCCGGTCGCAACGAAAATCGCGAGTGGACCCCGGGCTCTCCGGCTGTGGTATCGTTCCGACCTGTGGAGGGTCCTGGATGCGGGGAAGGGCGTCAGCAGGGCAGCTGGGCGACGGCCCGGGCCATGTCCTCGTCGGTGGGGTGGGTGTAGATCGCCGTCGAGGTCACCGACTTGTGCCGCGCGAACCGCTGGGTGACCCGGATGTCCCTGGTCCCGCGGTAGAGGTTGGTGCAGGCGGTGTGGCGCAGCGCGTGGAAGCTGAACCGCCGGTCGAAGCCGGCCTCCCGCTGCCACTTCGCGAACAGCTCCCGCAGCTGGCGCGGGCTGAGCCGGTCGCCGTTCCTGCTCAGGAAGAGCGGGGCGTTCGCCTCGACCGGCTGCCCCTCGGAGCGTTTCCAGGCCAGCAGCTTCTCCAGCTTCGCACGCAGGGTGTCCGGCGTGAGGACCTCCTGCATCGAGACGTCGCGGTTCGAGCGCTTGAAGACCTGCAGCACCAGGCGCCGGCGGGCGCGCCCCGCCGGAGTGAAGACCTGGCCGACGTTCAGCGCCAGGATCTCGTGCTCCCGCAGCCCCGTGCCCAACGCGATCGAGAAGATCACGTGGTCGCGGAAGCCGTCCTTCCGGAGGCCGGTGACCCGCAGCAGGTCGGCCTGCTCCTTCGCGTCGAGTACTCGGGCGGGCGCCTTCACTGCGCCGGAGTAGGTTCCCATCGTCGTCCTCCTCGTCCTTCCCGTGGACGCCTCCAAATATACGGATGCGCGATCCGGTTGTCAAGAGGAAAGCGGCGGTTCGGGGGGGCGACATGACCGCGGCGTGCCCCGGCGTCATCGTCCGCAGGACCGAGGAGGAGTTCGCCGAGTGGCTGGCGACCGAGGCCGGCTTCCTCATGGGGCTCACGCGCTACGAGGACCGGCCCGTCCAGCTGGAGCGCTACCAGGTCGCGTTCCTGAACAATCGGTCCCGCTTCCGCTGGGTCACCAAGTCGCGCCAGGTCGGCTTCTCGTTCGTGTTCGCGCTCGAGGCGCTGGCCCGCTGCCACCTCCGGGACGGGCACACCGCGGTCTTCCTGTCCTACAACCGAGACGACGCGAAGGAGAAGATCCTCGTCGCCCGCGAGGTCTACGAGACGCTCCCCGCTGGGTTCCGGAAGCGGCTGATCGTTGACTCGAAGAGCGAGCTGGCCTTCGAGTCGAACGCTCGTGGCCGCCGGCCGTCCCGCATCGTCAGCTCGCCGTCGAAGGCGCCGCGCGGCAAGAAGGGCGACATCTACCTCGACGAGCTCGCCCACTACCTGAACGACCGCGCGGTCTACAAGGGCTCGACGGCGCTGATTCTGCGCTCGCGCGGCCAGCTGACCGGCTGCTCGACGCCGCTCGGGAAGCGTGGCATCTTCTGGGAAGTCGCGGAGGAGGAGGTCCGTCCCTACCCGCACCACACCCGCCAGGTCGTCCCGTGGTGGCTCTGCACCTTCCTCTGCAACGACGTCCCGCGCGCCGCGCGCGAGGCGCCGGCCATGGACACGGAGACCCGCGTCCGGACCTTCGGAACGCCCGACATCGTCGACCAGTTCGAGTCGCTGCCGCTCGAGGACTTCCAGCAGGAGTTCGAGTGCCTCTTCGTGATCGAAGGGGCCGCGTACTTCCCCTACGAGCTGATCATCCCGTGCACCGACGACGACCTCGAGGTGGTCGACGACGTCGACGACATGCCCCGGGCGCGCGGCCGGCTCGTCGCCGGCTACGACGTCGGGCGCCGGCACGACCGGGGCGAGCTCGCGATCTTCGACGAGCTGGAGAGCGGACGGAAGATCTGCCTGCTCCTCCGGACGTTCTGCGATGTCCCGTTCGACGACCAGCAGGCGTACCTCACGCACGTGCTCGAGCGGGCGCCGATCGCCAGGCTGTCCGTCGACGAGCAGGGAATGGGCATGCAACTCGCGGAGAACCTCGCGAGGGACTATCCTCAGGTGGTTCCCGAGGCCTGGACCCAGGCGTCGAAGGAGCGCTGGGTCACCGACCTGAAGCTCCAGATGCAGCGGAGGAGCATTCTGCTGCCCAGGTGGAGGGACCTCACCGGCGAGATCCACAGCGTGGAGCGGACGTTCTCGGCGAACGGCCGGCCGTCGTTCGATGTGAAGCGCAGCGCGCTCGGGCACGGCGACCGGTTCTGGGCTATCGCGCTGGCGTGCCAGCGGGATCTGGGCGAAGCGGACGAGTCGGGCGGGACATCCGGGTTCCACGTGTTCGGCTGAGCGGAGGACGACATGGTCGAGGAGCGCAGGTCGATCAGGAAGGCGACCGGGGGAGTCCGCTTCATCGGGCGCGACGTCCCGGAGCAGACAGCGGAGCCGGGCGGCGAGAACCGGATGCTGTTCACCGGGACGAACGCCATCGAGCCGCCGCACGACCTCGAGGACCTCACCGAGACGGTCGTCTACTCGAGCACGCTGCGGCAGTGCATCGACGCGATGGCGGTGAACGTCGACGGCTTCGGGCACCGCCTCGATCCCGCGATCGACTGGGATGAGCCGGACGCCGCCGAGAAGGTGCGCGAGATCATGCTGATCGAGCGCGAGGCGGTCGCGGAGGAGCAGGCGCGCGCGGCCCAGCGGGACGTCGCGGTGGTCGAGGAGCCAACCGACGCGGAGGTCGCTGCCCGGACGGCCCAGATGAAGCGCGAGGCGCGGCGCGAGCACGCGCGCGTCGCCGCGTTCTTCGGCTACGCCGGCGGGAGCCTCTCGTTTCCGAAGCTGCGCCGGATCACGCGCGAGGACATCGAGAGCACCGGGAACGGCGGGTGGGAGGTGCTGCGCAACGCGCGCGGGGACATCGTGCGGCTCGTCTACGTGCCGTTCTTCTCGGTGCGCGCGCTCCCGCTCGAACGCGACCCGATCGAGGTCGAGGAGAGGGTCAGGAACTCGCCCGTCGGGTTCGAGACGGTCCACGTGATGCGCCGGTTCCGCAAGTACCTGCAGCGCGTCGACCCGTCGGAGCCGCTGGTCTACTTCAAGGAGTTCGGGGACCCGCGCGTCTACGACCGGCTCACCGGCGACGTCTACCCGACGATGGAGGCTCTCACCGCGGCGGAGCGGAAGCCGGCAAACGAGTTCATCCACTTCCGGCTGCACAACCCGCAGTCGCCGTATGGGCTGCCCCGCTGGTACGGGACGCTCGTGAACATCCGCGGCGCCCGGGCCGCGGAGGAGGTGACCTACCTCTACTTCGACAACAAGAGCATCCCGCCGCTCGCGTTGCTGGTCAGCGGCGGGAAGCTGGACCCCGACACCGTCCCGCGCATCGAGCGCTACGTGGAGGAGCAGCTCAAGGGACGCAAGAACTTCCACCGCATCATGGTGATCGAGGTCGCCGCGAAGACGACGAAGCCTGGGGCGGAGCCGAAGCACCGGCCGCAGGTCGAGCTCGTCCCGCTGTTCGGATCGCAGCAGGAGGACGCCCACTTCCTGAAGTACGATCAGCGGGTCACCGACAAGACCGGGAGCGCGTTCCGCATCCCGGCCGGGCTCCGCGGCGAGTCGAAGGAGTTCAACCGGGCCACCGCCGACGCGATGCTGCGCTTCGCCGAGGACCAGGTCTTCGCCCCCGAGCGGGACGACTTCGACTTCTTCATCAACCAGCGGCTGCTCGTCGCGATGGGCGTCCGGTACTGGCGGTTCCGGTCGCTGACGCCGGTCACGAGGGACCCGGAGCGGTTGTCGCAGATGATCCAGCGCCTGGTCGCGGTCGGCGTCATCCTGCCTGCCGAGGGGCGGGCGCTGGCCCAGGACGTCTTCAACCGCGAGTTCCCGGTGATCGACGCCGACTGGACCCGCCGGCCGATCACGCTGACGCTCGCCGGCATCCAGACGGGAGGGGAGTCGCTCCCCACCGGCCGCCCCGCGCTCCTCGAGGACGCGCGCAAGCTCCTCCGGCTGCGCGACGATCTCGATGCGGAGGAGGGCCGGCTGGCCGTCGAGCGGCTGAACCTGGCGCGGGACTACCTGAGCCGGTCCCAGGACGGCGACGGGGAGCGCGTCGTGCTCCAGGTTCCGGAGGAGGAGTTCGACGCGTGGTTCAGAGGAGGGAACGGTGCCAGCGCCTGACCTGGACGATGCGGTCCGCCGGGAGGACGATGCGCTCGCCGAACTCGGCAAGATGCGTTGCCGCTGCTGCCGCCAGGTCGCAGAGCTTGACCGGGCTCTCACGGTGTGGCGGAACGGCCAGCTCGTGTTCGGCGTCTGCGACGGCTGCACGGCGTCGCAGGTGATCGTGATCGGGACGACCGAGCGCGGGATCGTGGTGCAGCGCGCGCAGCGCGCCCTGCTCCCGGTCGCTCCGCGAGGGGGGTGAGGTCGGGATGTGCCTGTCGGTCCACCACCAGCACCGCGTCGTTCTCGAGGCCAGGGAGACGCTGGACCGAGTACTCGACGGCTGCCCGGTCGCGACGATCGCCAAGGCCATGGACCTGCGGACGCCGACCGGGTTCGACCGGGCGGTCGCCGCGTTCGCGGCCGGGCTCGCGAAGGACACCCGAGCCACCGACCGCGAGGCGGTGAAGGCCGCCGTCGCTGCTCTCGACGTCGACTGGCCGAGCACGACGGCGGAGCAGCGGCGCCAGCTCGTGGACGGGGCGCTGCGCGCCGCGGGCCGGCGCCTCGTCACCGTCCCGAAGACGATCGAGGGTCGCTTCGGCCGGACCGCGACCGACGTCGCCCGCGCGGCCCGCGTCGGCGCGATCGACCGGCACGGGCTGCGCATCTCGGTGGACTTCGGCGCGCGCGACACCGCTGCCATCGAGTACGTGCAGCGCAGCTCCTCGCTGTTCGTGAGCGACGAGCTCCGCCGGCGTCTCGACGACTTCGGCGCCGAGGCGCGTCGGTTGGTCGCTGACGGTATGGAGCGGGGACTGGGCCGCGTGGAGATCTCGGGCGAGCTCGCCCGGGCCGCCGAGACCCAAATGGTGGCCAGGAGCGCGGCGTACTGGGATGTGATCGCCGCGTCGTTCGTGGCGAACGCCCGCTCGTGGTCGCAGATCGGCGCCTACGCGGACGCCGGGATCCAGCGGTACGTGATCGAGGCCGTGCTGGACGAGCACACGACAGAGATCTGCCTCTTCCTCGACGGGAAGTCGTTCTCCGTCGGTGACGCTCTCGATCGGTTCGACCGGCTGTCAAGTCTGGAGTCACCGGAGGACATCAAGGAAATCGCTCCGTGGGTCCGCTCCGGCCGGGACGCGGACGGCAACCCGATCCTCTACGTGAAGCAGGGCGGAGAGCGCGTCCAGCTGGCCCAGGTCGACCGCGCCGGAACGGGTCAGCGGGATCGTCACGGGGAGTACTCGCGCGCGATGTCTGCCCGCGACATGAATGACGCAGGAGTCGGATTCCCGCCGTATCACGGACTGTGCCGTTCGACGACTGTCGCTGACATCTAGAATTGATTCTTTCCCCTTTATTTTCAATGGTCGCGCGTTCGTGGTATCGTCCCGACGACCACGTAGTGTGTCGTCTGAACGGAGCTTCGATATGGATGATCACACCAACGGTGCAGCGCTCTCGATGCAATGGCTCTTCGGCGCCGACGACGTGGCGAAGGCCATCTGGGGCTCGTCCATGGGAAAAGCCAGGCTCGCGAAGCGCCTGGTCGACGAGATGCCGGCGCACCGCGTCTACGTGGAGCCGTTCGCTGGCAGCGGTGCCGTCCTGCTGGCGAAGCCGCCGTCCGACGTCGAGGTGGTGAACGACCTCGACCCGGAGATCGCGGCTGCCTTCCGCTTCGTGAAGGGCATGACGCCAGCGCAGCTTGAGCAGCTCCGCCACAAGAAGTGGGTGGGGGACGC
>ERZ795055.902-NODE-902-length-25243-cov-21.953470_pt1 | contig 25243 bp, 22 predicted proteins | sample MGYA00375139_ERZ795055 | MGnify/ENA primary metagenome ERZ795055 (study PRJEB30184, sample SAMN05720283) | anaerobic digester metagenome | isolation source: active sludge of municipal wastewater-treating anaerobic digesters | place: USA | collected 2015-01-23 ... | reverse complement strand
GGCGCCGGCGCCGGCGCAGATCGTCCCGGCGCGTACCGCCCCGCCGCAGGCGCCGATCGACGCGCAGTTCATCGGTAGCCAGGCCTGCGCAGCGTGCCACGCGGCGCAGTTCAAGGACTGGTCGGGCTCGCAGCACCACGCAGCCATGGCCGCGGCCACCGAGACCACGGTGCTCGGCAACTTCCGGGACGCGCGCCTGCGTCACGCAGGGGTGGAGTCGAGCTTCTTCCGGCGCGACGGCAAGTACTTCGTGCGCACCGATGGCCCCGACGGCAAGCTCGCCGACTTTGAAGTCAGCCGCGTGTTCGGCGTGTATCCGCTGCAGCAGTACCTGACCGAGTTCCCCGACGGCCGCGTGCAGGTGCTGCCGCTGGCCTGGGACGCGCGCGCACGCGAGCAGGGCGGACAGCGCTGGTTCCACGTCCACCCTGACGAGAAGCTCGACCACCGCGACGAACTGCACTGGACCCGCCCCGCGTACAACTGGAACCACATGTGCGCGGACTGCCACTCCACCGAGGTGCGCAAGGGCTACGACGCCGCGGCCAACGCGTACCGCAGCGGCTATCGCGAGATCAGCGTGGGCTGCGAGGCTTGCCACGGCCCGGGCTCGGCGCACGCGGCATGGGCCAAGGGCGGGGCTAAGGGCGACCCGCAACTGACGGTGCGGCTCGACGGGCGGCGCGGCGGCGCCTGGACCATCGACGCGGCCACCGGCAACGCACGCCGCAGCGCGCCGCGCCCGCACGAGCGCGAGATCGAGGTCTGTGCGCAGTGCCATGCGCGCCGCGGCCAGATTGCCGAGGGCTACGTGGCCGGCCGCCCCTTCCTGGATCACTACCGGCCGGCGCTGCCGCTCGCGCCGCTCTACCACGCCGACGGCCAGCAGCGCGACGAAGTCTTCATCTGGGGCTCGTTCCTGCAAAGCAAGATGTACCAGCAGGGCGTGAGCTGCGCCGACTGCCACGACCCGCACACCGGCAAGACGCGCGCCCAGGGCAACGCGGTATGCGCGCAGTGCCATCTGCCGGCGAAGTACGACACGGCCGCGCACACCCAGCACGCGGCGGGCAAGCCCGGCAGCCAGTGCGTGGACTGCCACATGCCGGCCACGACCTACATGGTGGTCGATCCGCGGCGCGATCACGGCTTCCGCATCCCGCGCCCCGACCTCACCGCGTCCACCGGTGCGCCCAACGCCTGCGGCAGCTGCCACGCCAAGCAGGGGCCGGCCTGGGCCGCGGAGCAGATCAGGCAGCGCTGGGGCGGCACCCGGCCCGGACTGCAGCGCTACGCCGAGGCCTTGGCCGCGGCCGAGCGTGGCGCGGCCAGCGCGCCGCGGCAGTTGGTCGCGGTGCTGGCCGACCCGACGCAGCCCGCGATCGCGCGCGCTGCCGCGCTGCAGGCCCTGGCCGACAGCCGCGCGCCGCAGGCGGGCGAAGAACTGCGCCGCGCGGCCGCGTCGCCCGAGCCCCTGCTGCGGCTGGCTGCGGCGCACGGCCTGGTCACGCTGCCTGCCGAGGCCCGCGTGGCCGTGGGCGCGCCCCTGCTGTCCGATCCGCTGCGCGTGATCCGCATCGACACGGCCGCGGCGCTCGCCGGTGCTGCGCCGGAATCACTGGCTGCGCACCGCGTTGCCTACGAGCGCGCGCTGGCCGAGTTCATGCAGGCGCAGCGCCTCAATGCCGACCGGCCCGAGGCGCGCGCGACGCTGGGCAACCATTACGCGGCCACGGGCGACGCGGCGGGCGCCGAACGCGAGTGGCGCGCCGCCATCGCGCTCGAACCGCAGCACGTGCCGGCCTACGTCAATCTGGCCGACCTGCAGCGCGCGCTGGGCCAGGGCGCGGCCAGCGAGGCCACGCTGCGCGCGGGTCTGAAGGCGGTGCCTGGCGATGCGTCGCTGCTGCATGCGCTGGGCCTGGCCCAGGTGCGCAGCGGGCAGAAGGCGGCGGCGCTCGACTCGCTGCGCCAGGCCGCGCAGCGCGCGCCGCAGGCCCCGCGCTACGCCTACGTCTACGCCGTCGCGCTCAACGACGCCGGCCGCGACCGCGAGGCCCAGCAGGTGCTCGAGACCACGCTCGCGCGCTGGCCCGACGACCTCGATGCGCGCTTCTTCGCGGTCCAGGTCGCGCAGGCGCGAGGCGACGCCGCCGGCTTGCAGCGCCACCTGACGGAACTGGCGCAGCGCCACGGCACCGACCCGCAGGTGCGCGCCTTCCTGGGGTCGTTGCAGGCCCGCCCGCCGGCGGCCGGTGGCGCCGCGCGCTGAGCCGTTCGCGGTTGCGCTCTTGACGAGCGCCCGCGCGGCGAACGGCGCACGCGCCTTCAGCCAGCCTCGTTGCTGAACTGCAGCGCCGCCAGCCGCGCGTAGAGCCCGTCGGCGGCCAGCAGTTGCGCGTGCGTGCCGGTCTCGACCGCGCGGCCGTGCTCGAGCACCACGATCCGGTCGGCGCGCTGCACCGTGGCCAGGCGGTGCGCGATCACCAGCGTGGTGCGGTCGCGCATCGCGGCCTCGAGCGCCTGCTGCACCACGCGCTCGGACTCGGCGTCGAGGCTGCTGGTGGCCTCGTCGAGCAGCAGCAGCGGCGCGTTGCGCAGCATGGCGCGCGCAATCGCGATGCGCTGGCGCTGCCCGCCCGACAGGCGCACGCCGCGCTCGCCCAGGAAGGTGCGGTAGCCCTCGGGCAGGCGGCTGAGGAACTCGTCGGCAAAGGCCGCCCGCGCCGCGGCCATGACCTCGTCGTCGCTCGCCTCGGGCCGGCCGTAGCGGATGTTTTCCATCGCGTCGGCCGAGAAGATCACCGGCTCCTGCGGCACCAGGGCGATGTGCGAGCGCAGGTCGGCCAGGCGCAGCGCCTCGAGCGGCACCCCGCCCAGACGGATGGATCCGGTCTGCGGCTCGTAGAAGCGCAGCAGCAACTGGAAGATGGTGGTCTTGCCCGCGCCGCTAGGCCCCACCAGGGCCACGGTGGCGCCGGCGGGGATGTCGAGCTCGAGCGCGTGCAGCACTTCCACCTGGGGTCGCGAGGGATAGCGAAAGCTCACCCGCTCGAAGTGCACCGGCAGGCCGCCCGCGGCCACCGGCAGGGTCTGCGGCGCGGGCGGGTCGGCAATCGCCGAGCGCTCGGCCAGCAATTCCATCAGGCGCTCGGTCGCGCCCGAGGCGCGCAGCAGGTCGCCCCAGACCTCGGCCAGCACGGCCACGCTGCCGGCCACGAGCATCACGTACAGCACGCTCTGCGACAGCTGCCCGGCCGACAGGCGTCCGTCCACCACCGCGGCCACGCCCGCGTACACGCCCGCGAGCAGCGCCGCGAACACGCCCACGATGACGAAGGCGGTGAGTGCCGAGCGCGCGCCCGTGCGGCGCACCGAGGTGGCGAAGGCCTGCTCGCTGGCCTCGTCGAAGCGGCGCGTCTCGAGCGCCTGGTTGGTGAAGCTCTGCACCACGGGGATGGCGTTGAGCACTTCGGCGGCGATCGCCGAACTGTCGGCGATGCGGTCCTGGCTGGCGCGCGACAGGCGCTGCACGCGCCGCCCGAAGATCACCGCTGGCAGCACCACCAGCGCCACCACCGCCAGCACCATCAGCACCAGGCGCGGGCTGGTGACCACCAGCATCACCAGCGCGCCGGCCAGCAGCACCAGATTGCGCAGGCCCATCGACACGCTCGAGCCCACCGCGTTGTGGATCACCGTGGTGTCGGTGGTCAGGCGCGAGAGCACCTCGCCGGTCTTGAGGGTCTCGAAGAACGCGGGGCTTTGCTGCAGCACGTGGGCGTACACGGCGCGCTTGAGGTCGGTGGTCACGCGCTCGCCCAGCCAGCTCACCATGAAGAAGCGCGCGGCCGTGAACAAGCCCAGGGCCACCGCGATGGCGAACAGCAGCACGAACTCGCCACGCAGCGCCGCGAGCCGCGCCGCCGGGTCGGTCAGGTGCGCGGCAAAGCCGGTGTCGACCAGCTGGCGCACGGCGAGCGGCGCGGCGAGCGTGGCGCCGGCCGCCAGCAGCAGGAAGGCCAGCGCCAGCGCGAACTGCGCCTTGTAGGGCGCGAGGTAGGGCAGCAGCGCGCGCAGCGGTCGCAGTCGCGGACGCGCGCCTTCAGTGGCCGGGGTGGCGCTCATCGGGCGAGCAGCAGGCCGATCACGCCCCAGCTGGCCATCAGCATCAGCGCGCCCCAGGCGGCGAAGGCGAGCACGAAGCCGCCGCCGCGCGACTCGGGCGCACGCAGGTAGGCGGCGGCAAACCAGACGCGACCCGCCAGCCACACGGCGGCTGCGGCCGTGGCCCAGCCGGGGCTGAAGGCGAGCGCGGCGAGCCACAGCGCGGGCAGGAAGATGAGCGTCGACTCGAGCGTGTTCATCTGCACGCGGAAGGCGCGGTCGAACATCTCGTGGCCGCTGGTGGCAGGAGCGCGGATGCCGTAGCGGCCGCGCGCGCGGCCCACGATCGCCGCGCAGGCAAAGAGCAACAGCAGGGTGCCGAGCGTGGCGAGCGCCGGCCAGGCGAGGGCGGGGTTCATGGACTGCTCCGGTTATGGATTGCGGGCCGGGCGGGCGGACGGTGTCAGACAGCCCACTGCCTCGACGAGGAAAGAGCGCATGCGGGGAAGCGGCAGGGCGCGACTGCCGGCGACTGGCCGGGCGGTGTGCCGCGTCACGGTGGACAACGCAGGCCGCAGTGTGCGGGGCGAGCGGGCGCGGAGCAAGCCGGGGCTAGAGACGCATGGGTTCGAGGTAGCCGGTCATCTCGAGGTAGCCGCGACCCACCGGGCGGCCGGCCTCGCTCAGGGTGCTGGCCCCTTCCCAGTAGACCGCGCCGGTGGAGCGGCGCGAGTCGAGTTCCTGGTCGGGCATCAGCGGGCGGATCTCGAACTCCCGAGCGCCCACGCGCAGGCGCTGCGCCACCGGCCACACGGCCCCGGTGCGCGGCGAGCGCCAGGACTCGAGCGTGGCGAACTGCACCGCCTCGGGCCCGTAGACCTGCACCGCCCCGCCGCGCGCGCGCAGCGAGGCGTAGGCCCACAGCGGCTCGTCGCCCGCACCGCCTGCGCCGCCCGCGCCCGCCTGCGGCCGGACGCGGAAGGCGGTGAGCGCGCTGCCGTCGTCGAGGTTCATGCCCACCCAGTCCCAGCCCGCGGCGCGGGGATCGAGCAGGGTGCTCGACCATTCGTGGTCGAGCCAGCCGACGCCGCGGCGTGCCTGCGTGCGGCCTTCGCGGCGCAGCTCGGCCTGCACCGCCAGTTGCGGCTGGGTGTAGTAGTAGCTCGCCTGCTCCACGAAGGGCCCCTTGCGCGACCAGCCGCCCTGCCCCTGCAGCAGCGGCGGCTGGGTGGGCGTGGCGCTGAGCGCCAGCCCGAAGCCGCGGGCAGGGATCTCGGCACGGTAGGCGCCCGTGGCGGGATCGCGAGTGAAGCGCCAGCGGTCGAGCTTGAGCGCGGTGTCGTCGGTGCCGGCGAAGGCCGCGCCGAAGCCCGCGCGCGCGATGCGCTCGTCGTGCAGCAGGTGGCCCACGCGTGGGTCGGCCAGTGCGGCGTGCGCGATCACCAGCTGCTCCGCCGCGAAGGCGCTGCCCGCGGCCGGGCGCACGTCGGGGCGGGTGCGGAAGAAGGTCAGCTGAAAGCCCAGTGCCGGCTCGGCGCCGGCGGCCTCGAGCCAGCCGGTGAGGTACCACCACTCGGTGCGGAACTCGGGGTGTGCGCCGTAGTCGCGCGGGAAGGCCAGCGCGCGCGGGCTCACCACCGGGTAGGCAACAGTGCCGGCGGCGGCCGGGCCGGGCAGGGCGCTCGCGGGCAGCAGTGCGGCGCTGGCGATCAGCCGGCGGCGCGCGGGGCTGGGCAGCCGCACATCGCAGGGTCGCGGGGCGTCCATCACCAGTCCTCGCGGACCGCCATCACGGCGGAGCGCGTGGTGGCGCGCCGGCCGGCGACCACCGCGGTGAGCGTGGCGGCGGCGAGCAGCGCGGCCACCAGCACGGCGATCAGGCCCGCCGGCGCATGAAAGTCCATGGTCCAGTGGAAGGACTGCGGATTGACCACGAACACCAGCACCAGCGAGATCGCCAGCCCCGTGGCCAGGCCCACCGCCACCGCCAGCGTGGTGAGCATCAGGCCCTCGAGCGCGATCAGGCGCAGCACCGCGCCGCGCGTGAGCCCGAGGTGGCGCAGCATGCCGAACTCGCGCGAGCGGGCGATCGCCTGGGCCGAGAAGCTCGCCGCCACGCCGGTGAGCCCGATCACGATGGCGGCGATCTCGAGCAGGTAGGTCACCGCGAAGCTGCGGTCGAAGATCTTGAGGCTGGCCTCGCGGATCTCGCCCGGCGCGATGAACTCGGCGGTGGCGCGCGCATCGAGCGTGCCGCGCAGGTCTTCGGCGAGGCTGGCGCTGCTCCAGCCCGGCGCGAGCCAGATCGCCGCGTCGGTGCGGGCGCGCTCGCCGGTGAGCCGTTCGTAGTCGGTGTCGCGCAGGGCGATCGCGCCGTACTGACGCGCGTAGTCGCGCCACACCCCGGCCACGAAGAAGCGCTGCGCCTGGCCGGCGATCGGCAGCGTGATCGTGCTGCCGGCGGGTGCGTCGTACAGGTCGACCACCGCCTCCGAGACCCACACCGGCGGATCCATGCCCTCGCGCCAGGGCCGGCTGGCGCCCGCCAGCGGAAAGGCGCGCGCGGGCTCGGCCGCGTCGATGTTGCGCACGATCAGGGTCACGGGCGCGCGGGCCGGATCGAGCGAGGCCTTCACGAAGCGCGTGAAGTCCACCCGCGCCACGCCGGGGTGGCTGCGGATGCGCTCGAGGTCGGCCTCCGAGAACGCGCTGCTCGAGCCCGCCGGACCGGCGCGCGCGTAGAGCTCGGCGGGCAGCACGCGGTCGAGCCAGTCGCTCACCGAGTCGCGGAAGCTCGCCACCATGGTGGCCATGGCGACCATCAGCGCGAAGCTCGCGACCACGCTGGCCAGCCCGATCGCCGCGGTGCCGGGCGCGCGCGCGATGCGGCTCGCGGCGAGCCACAGCAGGGGCCAGCGCTGCGACAGAGCGGATCGCTCGAGGCGGGCCGCCAGCGGCGTGAACACCGCGGCGGCCAGGCGCGGTTGCAGGGCGATCACGCCGATCAGCAGGGCCACGATCGCCAGGTACCCGGCCAGAGCGACGCCCTGGACCGGCGGCAGCCAGACGAGTCCGGCGGCCAGCGCGAGCAGCGCCAGCCCGGGAGCGGCGCGGCCCAGCGGGCGCAGCGCGTCCTCTTCTGCGCCGGCCTTGAGCGCGGCCGCGGGAGCGGTGCGCGCCGCGTCGCGCGCCGGGATCCACGCGCCCGCCACCGCTGCCGCCACGCCGAGCGCGAAGAAGCCCAAGGCCGCGGGCCAGGCCAGGAGCAGCGCCGGCTGCGCGCCCTGGAAGAAGCCGCCCCCCAGGTCGCCGCCAAAGAGCGCCAGCGCGGCGCGCGCCGCCAGCGCGCCCAGGGCCAGACCCACCAGGCTGCCCAGCGTGCCCAGCGCCAGCGCCTCGGCCACCAGCAGGCGGCGCAACTGGCTGCGCGTCACGCCCAGCACGCGCAGGAAGGCAAGCTGGGTGCGGCGCGCCAGCGTCGCCTGGGCCTGCAGGCTGAAGACCAGGAAGGCGCCGGTGAACAACGCGACCAGCGCCAGCACGTTGAGGTTCACGCGGTAGGCGCGCGACAGATTCGAGATGCGGGTCTGCGCCGCGTCGACCGCGGTGAGCGCCACGCCCGCGGGCAGCGCCAGGTCGCGGGCCAGAGCCTGCGGGTCGGCGCCCTCGACGAGCTTGAGGTCGATGCGCTGGATGCGCCCGGCGCGCTCGAGCAGGCTCTGGGCCTGGCCGATGTCCATCACGCCCAGCACCTGGCCCGCGCGGGCGCCCGGCACCGTGCCCGCGATGCGCAGCGCCACGACGCGCGCGCCCACCTGCACGCGCAGCGTGTCGCCCGGCGCAACGCCAAAGCGCGCCAGCGCGGCGGGCGACAGGAACACGCCCTCGTCGAACAGCGCCCAGCGGCCCGCGCCCTCGGCCGGGCGCGGGAGCACGCCCACGCCCAGGGCGGCCGCGCGCAGCACGTCGATGCCGACGATGGGCAGTTGCGCCTCGCGCTCGCGGCTGAGGTCGACTTGCGCGCCCACCACCGCGGCGTCGAGCTCGAGCACGGGACTGGCCAGTTCAACGGCCGGGTGGGCGAGCACGCGCGCGTAGACCTGCTCGTCGAAGCCCTCGCGCGTGCCGGCGATGCTCGCGTCGGCCTGGCCGGTGACCTGGCGCACGGCGGCGCCGAACTCGGCCAGCGCCGAAGTGTTGATCAGGTGCACGCAGTAGCCCAGCGCCACCCCGAGCGCGATGGCCACGACCTGCACCAGCGCCCGCAGCGGATGCAGGCGGCTCTGGCCGCCGATCACGTGGGCCAGCAGCCAGGGCAGGGCGCGCGCGGAAGGGACGACCCTCCGCGCTGAATCGCTTCGGGGTGCTTCGCGCTCGGGGCGGCCCAGCGCGCTCACACGCTCACCAGGCGGCCGTGTTCGAGCAGCAGGCGGCGGTCGGCGCGCGCGGCGGCCGCGGCCGAGTGGGTCACGATCACGCCGGCCGCGCCGCGGCTGCGCAGTTCGGCCAGCAGGGTGTCGAGCACCACGCCGGCGGTGTCGGGGTCGAGGTTGCCGGTGGGCTCGTCGGCCAGCACCAGCACGGGGCGGTGCACCAGCGCGCGAGCCACCGCGACGCGCTGCATCTCTCCGCCCGACAGTTCGCGCGGCATCGAGGCGGCGCGCGCTCCCAGACCCACCGCGGCGAGCAGCTCCTGAGCGCGGGCGACGCGTTCCGCGGGTGCGACCCCGGCGAGCACCAGCGGCAGCTCGACGTTCTGCAGCACCGACAGGTGCGGCAGCACGAGGAAGGACTGGAACACGAAGCCCAGGCGCACCCGGCGCAGTTCGGTGCGCGCGTCGTCCGAGAGCGTGGCCAGATCGGTGCCGCCCACGCGCACCGAGCCGGCGTCGGGCAGGTCGAGCCCGGCGATGAGATTGAGCAGGGTGGACTTGCCGGTGCCCGACTCGCCCACGATGGCCGCGACTTCGCCTGCGGCGATCTCGAGCGAGGTGCCATCGAGCACGGTGCGGCTGCCGTAGCGCTTGACGAGGCCGTGGACGGCGAGGGCGGGGATGGACATGGACCGATTCTATGGGTGGGGCGCCGATAGAATCCTTGCCCTGAAGGATCAAGGGGAATGCGGGTGAGCGAAGCTGGCGTGGCCGTGGGCGGGGCGAAGGCGCAAGAGGGCGCCCGGCAGGAGACCGGCGGCGTGAGCGCGGCCGACGTGCGCGCGGCGGCGATCCGGCTCGCGGGGCAGATCGAGAACACGCCCTGCCTGCACTCGCGCACGCTGTCGGCCATCACCGGGGCCGAGGTGTGGCTCAAGTTCGAGAACCTGCAGTTCACCGCGAGCTTCAAGGAGCGCGGTGCGCTCAACCGCCTGCTGGCGCTCGAGGCCACCGAGCGCGCGCGCGGGGTGATCGCGGTGTCCGCCGGCAATCACGCCCAGGGCGTGGCCTACCACGCACAGCGCCTGGGGATCCCCGCGGTGATCGTGATGCCCGCCTTCACGCCCACCGTGAAGGTCGAGCGCACGCGCGGCTTCGGCGCCGAGGTCATCCTCACCGGCGACAGCTTCGAGGACGCGCGCGCCGCCGCGGGCGCGCTGGCTGCCGAGCGCGGCCTGACCATGATCCATCCCTACGACGACGCGCGCGTGATCGCCGGCCAGGGCACGATCGCGCTCGAGATGCTGGCCGCCGCGCCCGAGCTCGAGGTGCTGGTGGTGGCGGTGGGCGGCGGCGGGATGATCTCGGGCATGGCGCTGGCCGCCCGCGAGATCAAGCCCGGCATCGAGATCCTGGGGGTGCAGACCGAGCACTTCCCCGGCATGTACGCGGCCTTCAAGGGACTGCAACTGCCCTCGGCGCAGGCGAGCCTCGCCGAAGGCATCGCGGTGCGCGAGCCCGGCGTGCTGACGCGGGCGATCGTCGGCCGCACGGTCGACGACATGCTGCTGGTGGGCGAGGGCGACATCGAGCACGCGGTGGTCATGCTGCTCGAGATCGAGAAGACGGTGGTCGAGGGCGCGGGCGCGGCCGGGCTGGCGGCGCTGCTGCGCCACCCGGAGCGCTTTGCCGGCCGCAAGGTCGGGCTGGTGCTGTGCGGCGGCAACATCAACCCCATGGTGCTGGCCGACATCATCGAGCGCGGCATGGTGCGCGCCGGGCGACTGGCACGCATCCGCGTGCACACGCGCGACGTGCCCGGCGCGCTGGCGCGCGCGGCCACCCTGATCGCCGAGGCCGGCGGCAACATCGAGGACGTGAGCCACCAGCGCGCCTTCACCAGCCTGCCGGTGAACAACGCCGAACTCGAGTTCGTGCTGCAAACGCGCGGCGCCGAGCACGTGCAGCAGGTGCTCGACACCCTGCGCCGCGCGGGGCTCTGGGCCGAGTCGCACCCCTACTGAGCGGGCAGGTCTGCTCCGCGGACCTCGTCGATACCGCGCCCCAGCCGGGTGCACCGCGAGCGCGCTCCGAGTGCTCGCGCGGGCCATGGCGCTGTGAGCCCGGTCACGCCGTCGCGGTGCGTGCCTCGCGTGCGACCTGGATCAAGTCCCGTGCTCGGGCGTCGCTCGCGACTTGCTCAAGGTCAGCGCGCGACGCGCTCGCGAGTCCACGCTTTTGGCTGATTGCGGCGCGGCCTGGTGCTGGCGCCGGGGAGGTCGGCATGGCCGAGGACAAGACGGTGCAAGCGTCTGGCCGGGCAGGCGTGGCGAGTCCGGTGGGTCTGGAGCGCGAACTCGTGAGGCTGCGGCGCGATGCCCAGGATCAGGGGCTGTGGCTCTTGCCCGGCCCCGCAGCGGTGGCGGCCGTGCTGCGCGAGGTGCCCGCGGGCACCGTGATCACCGAGTCGCAACTGCGTGAGCGACTGGTGGCGCGCTACGGTGGCGACCGCGTCGGGCCGCGCGCCCTGCGCGCGGCGGTGCGCGCCCTGGCGGCCAGCAGTGCAAAGTCACGCGGCGGGCCGATGCGCTGCCCGCTGTGGCGCCTGTTGCGCGACGACGGCAGCGTGGCACCCGACACACCCCTGGCGCCCCTGTACTGCGCCGCCCGCCTGCGCGAGGAGGGGCAGCGCGTGGGCTGGGACCACGGGCGCTGGAAGGTGCTGCCGCGCCCGGCCTGAGCTGCCGCCACGCGCCAGCGAGACCAAAACAAAAGGGCCGCGGATGCGGCCCTTCGAGCATCGCGCGCCCGAAGGCGCGCAGCGCTAGATCACTCGCCCATCGGGCGGATCATCGAAGCCTGCAGGCCCTTGGGGCCTTGCTTGACTTCAAATTCAACGCGCTCGCCTTCCTTCAGGCTCTTGAAGCCCTTGGACTGGATTTCGGAGAAGTGCGCGAAGAGATCGGCGCTGCCATCGTCGGGCTTGATGAAGCCAAAGCCCTTGGAGTCGTTGAACCACTTGACGGTACCGGTAGCCATGAAACGTTCCTTGAATGAATGTGGAAACGGCGCCATCTTGGCGCCATACGCAGACGATCAGGAAACGCTTGCCTGGGAAGACCGGAGGTGCCGCAAGGGCGACCGGGGAAACCTGGGTAATCGCTGAACCTAGACCCTGACAACGGCAGTGTACCCGAGGACCGGCGCGCGGCCTAGCCCCCCGTCCAGTCGCCCGATCGGCGGGCCGCGCGGGCCTCGCGGTCGCGCCTGAGGTTTTCCTCCAGTTCCTGGCGCCCGCTGCGCGAGATGTCCAGCAGCCGATCGCGGTCCCCGGTGTGCCGGACCATGGCCCGCAAGGTCGAGAAGTTGTGGCGCCGGAAGGCGTCGGCCAGCTCGCGCGCCTCGTAGGGATCGACGCCCAGGGCCTCGAGCACCGAGCGGCCCGAGCGCAATGCGGATTCGAAGGTTTCGCGCTGCACCAGCGTCACGCCGCGGTGCGCCAGCTCGAGCTCGTGGCGCACGTTGCGCGCCCGGGCCACCAGCGCGAGTGCGGGAAAGCGAGCACGCGCGCGGTCCACGAGTTCCAGGCTGTCCTCCACGCCGTCGATGGCGATGACCAGTACCCGGGCGCGGTCGGCACCCGCCGCCTCGAGCAGGTCCAGGCGCGTGGCGTCGCCGTAGTAGACCTTGAAGTCGAGCTTGCGCGACAGATCGACCTGCTCCGGATCGTGGTCGATCACCGTGGCCGACACGCCGTGGGCAAACAGCAGGCGGCCCACGATCTGCCCGTAGCGGCCGAAGCCCGCGATGATCACCGGGGCGTGCTCGTCCTCGATCGCGTCGTCCTCGCGAGTTGTCGCATGGTGCCGCGTCGCCCAGCGCTCGCAGGCCGCCACGACCAGGGGCGTGGCCCCCATCGAGAGCGCGACCGCGGCGGTGAGCAGGGCGTCCCAGGCGCCGACCAGCAGCTGCGCCTGGCGGGCCAGCGCGAACACCACGAAGGCGAATTCGCCGCCCTGGCACAGGAGCGCGGCCAGCAGCCAGCGGTCCGGCCCCTGCACGCGCAGGCGCGGTGCGATCAGGGCGAGCATCGCGAACTTGGCGGCGAGCAGGCCCACGAGCAGTGCGGCAAGCGCGAGCGGGTGCTCCAGAACCAGGCCCAGATCCACCGCCATGCCCACCGAGATGAAGAACAGGCCCAGCAGCAGCCCTTTGAAGGGAGCGATGTCGGCCTGCAGCAGGTGGCGGTACTCGGAGCTGGCCAGCAGCACGCCCGCGAGGAAGGCGCCCAGCGCCATCGACAGCCCGGCCGAGGCCATCAGCCAGGCGATTCCCACGACCAGCACCAGGGCGAAGGCGGTGAAGATCTCGCGCACCTCGCTTTGCACGATGCGGCGGATCACCGGCCGCACGAGGTAGCGGCCGAGCACGATCACCGCGGCGATCGCGCCGGCGGCCTTGAGCGCCGCGATCCAGCCCGGCTCGCCGCTTGCCGCGCCACTGGCTGCCAGGATCGGCACCAGCGCCATCAGCGGGATGGCGGCGATGTCCTGGAAGAGCAGCACCGCAAAGCCCGCCCGCCCCACCGGCGCGCCCATCAGGTTGCGCTCATTGATCAGCTGCATGGCGATCGCGGTGGAGCTCATCGCCAGCGCGAGGCCGGCCACCAGCGCGCCCTGCCACGCCAGCCCGGCGGCCCACAGGCCCAGGCCCAGGGGCAGCGCGCACGCGGCCATCTGCAACGCGCCGCCGCCAAACACCTGCAGCCGCATCTGCCACAGTCGCTTGAGGTCGAGCTCCAGGCCGATCAGGAACAGCATCAGCACGATGCCGAACTCGGCGAAGTGCATGATCGACTCGACGCTGCCGATCAGTCCCAGCACGTGCGGCCCGACCAGCACGCCGGCGAGCAGGTAGCCCAGCACCGAACCCAGGCCGATGCGCTTGGCAATGGGCACCAGCACCACCGCGGCCGCCAGGGCCACCAGGGCGTCGCGCAACAGTTGCGGATCGCTACCCATGGCGCTCGCGCCAGGCGTCCAGGCGGGTGCGGTAGGCGCGCGCGGCGGCGGCCAGATCAGCCTGGGCCGAGCGGCCCGCGCCATGCACCACCAGGGGATCGAGCCAATGCATGCCGCAGTAACGCGCCGTCTGGCGCACCGCCGGCTCGAAGGCCGCGAAGGGGTGGCCGTGCTCGTGATCGGCCGCGTAGGCCTCGAAGGGCGCGCCCGTGGTGCACACCCACAGGCAGTCCTTGTCGGCCAGCGCGCGGCCGCCCTCGTAAGCCCAGCCGGCAGTCAGCACGGTCTCGAACCACAGCTTGAGCAGCGCCGGCACCCCGTACCAGTACACGGGGTGCTGCCAGATCACGAGCCGGCTGGCGCTGAGCGCGGCCTGCTCGGCCGCGGCATCGATGGCGAAGTCCGGGTACAGGTCGTAGAGCGAACGCACGGCGAGCCCGGGCAGATCGGCCACCGCCCCGAGCAGGGCGGCGCCCGCGCGCGAACGGCGCGGGTGCGGATGGGCGTAGATCAGGGTGATCACGCTCGGCGTTGTACAGGGCCACCGCCCGGTGCGGCAAGCCGCCGGCGCCACAGCCCGCCGCTGCCCTTGGGGCGGATCAAGCCGCGTACGGCGCCGGGGCGATAGAGTGCGCCCCTTCGCGCCTGGCTTTGCCTCATGCAGTCCGATCCTTCCCTTCCGCCGGTACGCCCCCACAGCCTGGTCGACGACGCCCAGGCCCTGTGCACGGGCACGCTGTTCGTGGCCCTGGGGGTGGTGCTGTTCCAGACCGCGGGCCTGCTCACCGGCGGCACCGCGGGCATTGCCTTCCTGATCCACTACGCCACGGGCTGGCCGTTCGGCGCGGTGTTCTTCGTGATCAACCTGCCCTTCTACTGGCTGGGGGCACGCGTGCTGGGGTGGCGCTTCACGTTCAAGACCTTCGTGGCGATTGCGCTGCTGTCGGTGCTCAGCGCGTGGCTGCCGCAGCTGATCCGCATCGCTGAGCTCAACCCCGTCTTTGCCGCCGTGATGGGGGGCTTCCTGATCGGCGTGGGCCTGCTCGTGCTCTTCCGTCACCAGGCGAGCCTGGGTGGGCTGAACATCGTCGTGCTCTGGCTGCAGCAGACCCGCGGCTGGCGCGCCGGCGCGCTGCAGATGGGCGTCGACGTGGCGATCGTGCTGGCCGCGTTCGCGGTCGTCAGTCCGCTGCGCATCGCCCTGTCGGTGCTGGGCGCGGTGGCGCTCAATCTCATCCTCGCCATCAACCATCGTCCCGGGCGCTACCTGGGCGTCTGAGAGCCAACGCCGCATGAGCCGCATCAGCTACCAACTCGACGAGCGCGAGCTGCAGTTCGAGGCAATCCGCGCCCAGGGAGCGGGCGGGCAGAACGTCAACAAGGTGGCCAGCGCCGTGCAACTGCGCTTCGACATCGCGGCCTCCACGCTGCCCGAGGCGCTCAAGCAGCGCCTGCTCGCGCGCGCCGACCGGCGCCTCACGACCGACGGCGTGCTGGTGATCAAGGCGCAGGCCCAGCGCACCCAGGAGCGCAACCGCGCCGAGGCCGTGGCGCGCCTGCGCGAGCTGATCGAGCAGGCGGCCTTCGTGCCGCGCACGCGCGTGGCCACGCGGCCCAGCTCGGCCGAGCGCCGTCGCCGACTCGAGGACAAGCGCCAGCGCGGCGAGGTGAAGGCGGCGCGCGGCCCGGTGCGGGACAATGGCGGCTGAACCTCCTGCGGGCTGCGCCTGAGCTGCACCGCACTGGCGCCGGCGCTGCGGCCCGGCCGCGATCCGTCCTGCCCGAGCCCTGCCTGCATCCCAACCGACCGACGCGCCCGCCGCCCATGAAGATCGACGAACTCCCCACGCCCTGCCTGGTGCTGGACGAAGCGCTGATGACGCGCAACATCGAGCGCATGCGTACCCGCCTGCGCGCTCTGGGGGTGGGCTTCCGGCCGCACCTCAAGACCTGCAAGAGCGTCGAGGTGGCGCGCCGGCTGATGGACGCGCCCGGCGGCCCGGCCACGGTCTCCACTTTGCGCGAGGCCGAGCAGTTCTTCGCCGCGGGTGTGACCGACATCCTCTATGCCGTGGCGATCGCTCCGGCCAAGCTCGCCCAGGTGGCGGATCTGCGCGCGCGCGGCTGCGAGCTGGCGATCACGCTCGACAGCGTCGAGGCCGCGCAGGCCGTGGCGCGCGTGCCGCCCGGTCGCGGCGGCGCGATCCCGGTGCTCATCGAGATCGACAGCGACGGCCACCGCAGCGGCGTCGCGCCGGAGGCGCCCGAGCTGCTGGCAGTGGCCGCCGCGCTCGCGCCGGGCGGCCGCGTGGCGGGCGTGATGACTCACGCGGGCGGCTCCTACGACAGCCGCGACACCGCTGCCATCGTCGCCATGGCCGAACAGGAGCGTGCTGCCGTGGTGCGCGCCGCCGAGCGCCTGCGCGCCGCCGGCCACGACGCTGCGACGGTGAGCGTGGGCTCCACGCCCACCGCGAGCTTCGCCACTGCCCTGCCCGGCGTGACCGAGGTGCGCGCGGGCGTGTTCGTGTTCCAGGACCTGGTGATGGCGGGTCTGGGCGTGTGCACGCCGCAGCAGATCGCGCTGTCGCTGCTGGTGACGGTGATCGGCCATCAGAAGAGCCGTCACTGGGTGATCACCGACGGCGGCTGGATGGCCAGTTCGCGCGACCGCGGCACGGCGGCGCAAGCGGTGGACCAGGGCTATGGCCTGGTGTGCGACGCGGCCGGCAGGGTGATGGACGAGTTCATCGTGAGCGGCGCCAACCAGGAGCACGGCATCGTCTCGCGCCGCGACGGCGGCCCGATCGACTGGGCGCGCTTTGCGATCGGCACGCGCCTGCGCGTGCTGCCCAATCACGCCTGCGCCACCGCGGCCCAGCACGACGCCTATCACGTGGTGCGCGGCGGCGACGAGGTGCTGGCGCGCTGGCCGCGCTTCGGCGGCTGGTAGGCGGCGCGCGCCTTCAGGCGGGCGGCAGGTTGTCGATCGGCACCGGCTCGATGGCGTCGGCCGGCGTGAAGCCGAACACGCGCCCCAGGAAATAGAGCTCGGCCTCGAGCCCGCGGGCGATGTTCTCGGCGCGGCGGAAACCGTGCTGCTCGCCCTCGAACTCGAGGTAGGCCACCGGGTGGCCGCGCTCCCGCGCCGCGGCCACGATGGCGCGGCTCTGCGCCGGCGGCACCACCTTGTCCTCGGCGCCTTGCAGGGTGAGTAGCGCGCAGTCCAGGGTGTCGAGGTGGCTCAGGGGGCTGCGTTCGCGATACACCGCCAGGCCCTCGGGCAGGGGCGCGATCAGGCGGTCGGTGTAGCGGCTCTCGAACTTGTGCGTGTCGGCGGCCAGCGCGACGAGGTCGGCCACGCCGAAGTAGTTGATGCCCGCTCGGAACCGATTGGTGCGCGTGAGCAGGGCCAGCACGGTGAAGCCGCCGGCGCTGCCGCCGCGCACGGCGACCCTGGCCGGATCGATCCGGCCGGCGGCGGCCAAGGCGTCGATCGCGGCCACGGCGTCCTGCACGTCGACCACGCCCCATTGCCCGAGCAGGCGCTCGCGGTAGGCGCGGCCGTGGCCCGAACTGCCGCCGTAGTTCACGTTGACCACCGCGAAGCCCCGGCTGGTCCAGAACTGCACCGCCAGAGACAGCGCGGCGCTGGCGTGCCCGGTGGGCCCACCGTGCAGCAGCACCATGAGTGGTGGCGGCCCCGCGGGCGCCTGCACCGCCGGGTTGCAGGGCGGGTGGAAGAAGGCGTAGGCCTCGCGCGGCGCGCCATCGGCGCCGGGCACGGTGGGAAAGGCGAGCGGCTGGGCGCGCGAGACTTCGGCCGGCGCCAGCGGAGTGTCGCCCGCGCTGCGCACCACCTGCACTGCTCCCGAGCCGAGGTCGATGCGTGCCAGCACCGGCAGCGCGTCGTCGCGGTAGAGCACGGCGTGGGCGGCGTCGGCGTCGATGCGGCCGAGCGCGCCGATCGCCACCGCGTCCAGCGGCAGGGGTGCGCTGGCGCCGCTCTCCAGATCGACCAGGTGCAGTTGATCCAGCGCGCGCTGCGTCACGCGCACCAGGGCGCGGCGTTCGTCGAGCAGCGCGTAGCTCGACAGTCCCAGCGACCACAGCGCCCCGCCCAGATCGCCGTCGAAGCGGGTGAGGGTTTCGGTGTCGTCGCCCGCCAGGCGCTGCAGGTTCCAGGTGCCGCTTGCGTCCGACAGGAAGTAGAGCCGTCCGTCCGGCCCCCACTGCGGCTCCAGCACCGACACGCCGGGGCCGCCCGCCACCACGCGCAGTGCGGCCAGCACGCCTGAGTCGATGCGCCCGAGCATCAGGCGGCTCTCGTCCCAGGGCATGTTGGGATGGTCCCAGACCATGAAGGCGAGCCAGCGGCCGTCGGGGCTGATGCGTGGATAGGCCACGAAGTCCGAGCCCGAGTACAGCACCGTGCCCTCGCCGCCGGCGAGCGGGTCGAGCGCGACCACCGCGTTGATCGGCTCGCCCGGGGCGCGGTGATCCTCGCGCACCCACCAGCTCGTGCGCCCGTCGTGGCTGGCGCAGCCGTCGGCCCAGCGCAGGCCCTCGGGCGTGAGCACGCGCGGGGCTTCGCCATCCGCCCAGCGGTAGAGGCGCTGGTCGGCGTCGTTGGCGAACAGCAAGGTGTCGCCAGCGACCGCGTAGGGCAGGCCGCCGTACTCGTGCACGCGGGTGCGCACGCTCCAGCCGGCGTCGAGCGGCTCGCTGATCGCGCCGTGCTCGTCAGCTTGCATCAGCGCGTTGCGACCGCCTTCCTCGGGCCGGCCTTCGATCCACAGCAGACCGCGTGGCGTGAACTGCGCGTAGGACAGGGAGCGCGCGGCCGCGCCGGCGCGAGCAGCGCCGAGCGACGAGGGCCAGGCGCCGTAGGGCAGGGTGGGCAACGAGTTCATGGCAGCGAGCATACGGCGCTCGAGCGCGGCAGACGGGTGCCAGTGCCACGCGCCGGGCCGCGTCATCGGCGCGTCGCACGCGGCCGCCAAGCTCCGGCTGTCGCGCCGCGCCCGAAGTGGGCGCGAGGTGGGCGACTCGCACCGTGTGCTGGCGGTTTCGTCGCCGCGTGCCGCCGCTTCGCGCCGTTGGGCACGTCAGGACGCAGTTCGCGCCGCCCTTGGTGCGCTTCATCGCATCTTCGTGGAAGGGGCGGGCCCGTCTGCCTAGAGTGCGATCCATGGCATCGAGCACCGATGCCCGTCAACAGCCTGGGAGTACACCATGAAGACATCGATTCTGAGCCGCAGCCTCCTCGCCATCCTGGCGCTGGCCACCACCCTGTCGATGCTCGCGGGCGCCGAAGTCCTGTTCTCGCCGCCGGCCCCGCCCACCGAGGTGGTGAGCCTGCCGCCGGTCACCGTCACCCTGCATCGCGACCTGGCCCTCACCACGGTGAGCTTCGCCTCCGACTTGAAGGAGCCGATGCCGGTGCTGGCCATGGACGCCGGTCAGCGCGATCCGCTCGATCGCTGAACAGGCAGTGACCATCGGGCGCGGCACGCTGCGCGCACGCACCACCCGATCGGCCGCCAGGACTTAGGATCGCGGCTGTTCTCTCAATCGACGCGCCCCCGCGGGGGCGCGTCTTCTCGTCATGCTGGCAGGCACGCTTTGCGCCCTTGGCGCCGGACTGCTCTGGGGTCTGGTGTTCGTCGCGCCGCTGTGGCTGCCGGACTATCCCGCTGCGCTGCTCTCGGCCGGGCGCTACCTCGCCTTCGGGCTGATTGCCCTGCCGTTGGCCTGGCTCGACCGCCGGGCCTTGGCGCAGTTCACGCGCACCGACTGGCTGCACGCGCTCGAGCTGGCCGCGATCGGCAACCTGCTCTACTACTTCCTGCTCGCCGGCGCGATCCAGACCGCTGGAGCACCGCTGCCCACGATGATCATCGGCACGCTGCCGGTGGTGATCGCGCTGATCTCTAACCGGCGCGACGCCGCGCGCGACGGGCGCCTGCCGTGGCTGCGGCTGCTGCCTTCGCTGTTGCTGATCGCGGCGGGCATCGTGCTCGTGCACGGCGTCGAGCTGGCCGCAGCGCGCGCTGGCGACGAGCGCGCCGAACATCGCCTGTGGCTCGGGGCCGCGCTCGCGGTGGGCGCGCTGGTGTGCTGGACCTGGTACCCGATCCGCAATGCCGACTGGATGCGCGCCCATCCCGAGCGCAGTGCGCGCGCCTGGGCCACGGCGCAGGGAGTGGTGACCTTGCCGCTCGCGGCCGCGGCCTTTGCTGCTGCGCTCGCCTGGGAGGCGGCGCGGGGATCGGGCTACGCCGCGCCGCTGGGGCCGCGCCCCGGCCTGTACGTGCTCGTGATGCTGGCCATCGGCCTGCTCGCGTCCTGGCTGGGGACCCTGCTGTGGAACGCCGCCGCGCGGCGCCTGCCCACCACGCTGGCGGGGCAGCTCATCGTGTTCGAGACGCTCGCGGCCCTGACCTACGCCTACCTGCTGCGCGGTGCCTGGCCCGAGCCCGCGACCGCGCTGGGCATCGCCCTGCTGGTGGCCGGTGTGCTCTGGGGACTGCGCGCGTTTCGCTGATGCGCGGCTACTGCTTGATCGCCTCGAGCGCGATCGACAGCGTCACCTCGTCGCCCACCAGCGGCACGAACTTGCCGGCGCCAAACTCGCTGCGCTTGAGGCTGCCCGTGGCGTTGGCGCCGATCGCGTCCTTCTTGGCGAGCGGGTGGTAGATGCGCTTGAAGGAGGTCACGGTAAGCGTCACCGGCCGGGTGACGCCCCGCAGCGTGAGCAGGCCCTCGATGCGCGCCGGCCGGTCGCCGTCGAACACCACCTCGGTGGAGCGGTAGGTCGCCGTGGGGAAGCGCGCGGTGTCGAGCAGATCGGCCTCCTGGATCGTCTTGTCGAAGGCCGTCGAGCCGGTGTCGACCGAGCGCATGTCGATCGTCACTGCGACCTCGGCGCGCCGCGCCTCGAGGTCGAGCGTGACCGTGCCGCTGGTCTGGTTGAAGCGCGAGATCTGGGTCGACAGGCCCAGATGCTCGTAGGCGAAGCGCGGGTAGGTGTGCTCGGTGTCGATGGCGAAGACCTCGGGCGCGGCCAGGGCGGGCAGCGCGAGCGCAAGGCCGAGCGTGGCGAACAGGGAACGCAGGGGCATCGAGAGCTTCATGGCGGGCGGGTGGGCGGGTCAGCCCATGAAAAATACGTTGAGCTTGTTGCCGTCGAGGTCGCGGAAGTAGCCGGCGTAGAAGCCGTCGCCGCGCGGACCGACCGGGCCCTCGTCGGTGGCGCCCAGTTCCAGCGCCTTGCGGTGCACGCGGTCGACGAGTTCCTTCGAGCCGCAGGCCAGCGCCACCATCACCCCGTTGCCCACCGTGGCGGCCTGGCCGTCGAAGGGCGTGGTGATGCCCAGGCTCGCCTTGTCCCACGACGTGCCCCACGCGATGCCGCGGCCAAACTCCATCAGGCGCTTGGCGCCGAGTTCGGCGAGCAGCGCGTCATAGAACGCCGCCGCGCGGGCCAGGTCGTTGGTGCCAAGGGTGACGTAGCCGATCATGGCTGCCTCCGGGGTCGGGGGGAGCTTGCAGTGTAGGCCAGGCCCGGCGCCGCGGCCTGACCCGCGGTGGTCAATGACCCTGGCCGCAGCGGCGCTGGCGCCCCTGCGGCGTCCATACACTGGCGCGCGCTCGTCCACGCCAGCGCCCCCCACCTCATAGAAAGGTTCGTCATGCGCATGCGCTTGATCGCGGTGTCGATTGCCGCCCTGCTGCCTCTTGCTGCCCTTGCCCAGGCCGCCAAGCCTGCCGCGCCCGCGGCCCCGGCGGCCTCCGCTCCGTCGCTCGCCGAGCAGGAGGAGATTCGCTTCGAGGAGGCGATCCGCAACTTCGGCTTCGTCTCGGGCGCCGCCTACCAGTGCCTGCCCGAGGCCGATCGCGCCGCGCACGACCGCGAGGTGCTGAGGGCCTACTCGGGCCTGGTGCAGCTCTTCGGCAGCGACCGCGCCTTCTTCTACGCAGCGGCCTTCGGCGCCGGCACGAGCATGAGCGTCGACAAGGCGAAGTGCGCGAGCTACATCGAGGACTTCAAGGCGGCCATGAAGTCCGGCGGCCGCCAGCGCTGAGGAGAGCCACGATGACCAAGACCATGGGTCGCTCGGTCCGGGCCGGAGTGCACGCCGTCTTGCTGGGCGCGGCGCTCGCCGCCGCGCTGCCGGCCGAGGCGGCCAACTGGGGCGCGCGCCGCGAGTTCCGCGAGGGCCAGCGCGAGATCGCCCGCGAGCGGCGCGAGATGCGGCGCGAGATCCTCCAGTCGGGCTCGCGCGCCGAGGCGCGGCGCGAGTTTCGCGAAGGCCAGCGCGAGATTGCCCGCGAGCGGCGCGAGATGCGCCGCGAGGTCGGCCGCGAGCTGCGCTACGGAAGCTGGGATCGCGACCGCGACCGCGCGCGCGACCTCGTCGCCGGCGTGGCCCTGGGCGCGGTGCTGGTGGCGGCCACGCGCGGCGTGGCGCCTCGGCCACCCGCGCCCGAGCTGTGCTGGTACTGGTCGGACCCCTACCAGGAGCGCGGCTACTGGGAGCGCTGCGGCGGCTACGGCGGCTACTGAGCAGGCGGGCACCAGAGCGAAGACGGCGGGCCGCGGCCCGCCGTTTTCTTGACTGGCTGGCGACGCGCTCCGCGCTACCTCCCGCCCCAGGAGTCCTTCAAGCCCACCGCGAGGTTGAACACCGGCTTGCCCGGAGCGTGGTCCTTGCGGTCGGCGACGAAGTAGCCGGTGCGCTCGAACTGGAAACGCTCGTCGGGCTGGGCCTCGGCCAGCGCGGGCTCGACGTAGGCGGTGAGCACGGTCTTGCTCGCGGGGTTGAGCAAGTCACGGAAGTCGCGCTCGCTGGCGTCGGGCTGGGCCTCGGTGAAGAGGCGCTCGTAGATGCGCACTTCGGCCGGCACGGCGCGGCTCACCGGCAGCCAGTGGATCGCGGCCTTGGTCTTGACGCTCGAGGCGCCCGGCGTGCCGCTCTTGGTGTCGGGCAGGATCTCGGCGTGCAGGGCGATCACCGCGCCACTGGCGTCGCGCTCCACCCGCGTGGGCCGGATCACGTAGCCGTAGCGCAGCCGCACCGGGGCGCCGGGCGCGCCGTCGGGGCCGAGCGCCAGACGATGGAAGCCCGGCGGCGGCACCTCGGCGAAGTCGTCCGCCTCGATCCACAGCTCGCGCTCGAAGGCGATGGCGCGGGTGCCAAGCTCGGGGCGCTGCGGGTGCACCGGGGCGTGGGTGTGCTCGGTGTGGCCCTCGGGCACGTTGTCGAGCACGAGCCTCAGCGGGCGCAACACGGCCACGGCGCGCGGCGCACGGGCATCGAGGTCGTCGCGCAGCGCCTGCTCGAGCACCGCATAGTCGATCCACTGCGGGCTCTTGCTCACCCCGATGCGCTCGGCAAAGAGCTGCAGCGACTGGGGCGTGTAGCCGCGGCGGCGCAGCCCGACGATGGTGGGCATGCGCGGGTCGTCCCAGCCGTCGACGCGGCCCTCCTCGACCAGGGTGATGAGCTTGCGCTTGCTCATCACCACGTAGCTCAGGTTGAGGCGGTTGAACTCATGCTGGTGCGGCAGCAGGAAGAAGTTGGGCTTGCGCGATTCGAGCGCCCTTTGCAGAAGCGGCGTGAAGTGCTCGGTGTGGCGCTCGAGCAGGTCGAAGAAGGCCGGCAGTTGGGCGAGCACGCTCTCGCGGTCCCGCTCCCAGGTCTGGAACAGACCTTCGACGTGGCGCTCGTGGATCGAGTCGCCCAGCTTGTCGGCGGCGTTGAAGCAGGCCAGGGCGAATTCCTTGGCGCCCTCGATGCCGCTGGCGCGGATCTGTGCGATCAAGGCGCGTGCCTGCTCGAATTGCGGCGCGCGCAGCACGGGCACGATGCGCTCGAGCACCCAGTCGTAGAACGGTCGCTGATCCTCGAACTCGAGAGTGCAGATCGAGTGGGTGATGTTCTCGAGCGCATCCTCGATCGGATGCGCGTAGGTGTACATCGGGTAGATGCACCAGGCGTCGCCGGTCATGTGGTGCTCGGCGAAGCGGATGCGGTAGATCGCCGGGTCGCGCAGGTTGATGTTGGGCGAGGCCATGTCGATCCTGGCCCGCAGCACCATGCTGCCCTCGGGGTGCTGTCCGGCGCGCATCTCGCGGAACAGGCGCAGGTTCTCTTCGGGCGCGCGCTCGCGGTAGGGCGAGTCGCGGCCGGGCTCGGTGAGCGTGCCGCGGGTGGCGCGCATTTCGTCGGCGCTTTGCTCGTCGACGTAGGCGTAGCCGGTCGTGATCAGGTGCTCGGCGAACGCGTACATCGCGTCGAAGTAGTCGCTGGCGTGATACAGATTGCGCTCGGCGCCGTGCTCCCAGTCGTAGCCCAGCCAGCGCACCGCGTCGAGGATCGAGTCGACGTACTCCTGGTCCTCCTTGACCGGGTTGGTGTCGTCGAAGCGCATGTGGCAGCGCCCGCCGAAGTCGCGCGCCAGCCCGAAGTTCAGGCAGATGCTCTTGGCGTGGCCGATGTGCAGGTAGCCGTTGGGCTCGGGCGGGAAGCGGGTGCGGATGCGGGCCGGGTCGAGTGCGCCGCGCGCCTGCTCGGAGTAGACGCCGGGCCGGCCGATCCAGTGGCGCGGCTCGTAGGCGCCGCGTGCCAAGTCCTCCGCAATCAGGGTGCGGATGAAGTTGGCGGCCGGGGCCGGCGTGTCCTTGCCTGCCTTGGGCGCAGGTCGGGCGTCCTGGGTGCTCATGCGCGGAAACGATGTTGCGGTGCAGGGATTGTATCGGTCCCGCGCGCAGTGCCGAGGGCGGCCTGCCGGCGATGCTCGGGCCTCGCGCGGCGCATGCCGCACGGGATGGGGCGCCCGCGCGTTGACGCTGCGCGGCGCCGGCGACACAGTGTGCTCAAGCGGGCGCGGTTCGGCGAGGCAGGAGCAGCCAATGGCAGTCGAGGGGAAGCAGCAGAAGGACGGACGCGGCTTGTGCATCGGCACGAGCGGCTGGAGCTATCCCGAGTGGGGTGGCGGCTTCTATGACGGCGCGCCGCGCGCCGACTGGCTGAGCCGCTACGCCACGCGCTTCGACGCGGTCGAGGTCAATGCCACTGCCGACCCGCGTTTCGACCGCGAGCCCCTGGCGCGCTGGGCCCTCGAGACACCGCCGGGCTTTCGCTTCGCGATGAAGGGTAGCCGCCACGTGACCCACGTGCGCCGCCTCGCGGTGCAGCCCCACAACGTGGCTGCCGAGCGCGCGCGTGCCCAGGCCCTGGGCGACAAGCTCGGTGTGGTGCTGTGGCAGATCAAGCGCGCCTGGGCCTGCGACTACCTGCGTCTCGCGGGCTTCCTGCAGTTGCTGCGCGCCTGGCCCGAGGTGCGCCACGCCTTCGAGTTCCGCGACGAGTCCTGGTTCATCCCCGAGGTGGCCGAACTGCTCTCGGAGCACGGCGCGGTGAACGTGATTTCGGATGCGCGCAACTGGCCGCGCTGGGACGCCGTCACCGGGGGCACCGTGTACGTGCGCCTGCATGGTCGCGAGCGCACCTATGTCTCGCGCTACGGCGACGCGGAACTCGCCGAGTGGGCCGGCCGCATCGAAGGCTGGCGCGCCCGGGGTTGCGCCGTGTGGGTGTTCTTCGACAACGCCGCCGCCGGCCACGCGCCCCAGGACGCACTGCGCCTGCTCGCCCTGTGCGAGCGCTTCGAGCCCAACCTCGCACCGGCCACCCGCGCCGCCTGAGCGCGCACCGCGGCGGCGGCTAGCCGCGA
>ERZ795055.901-NODE-901-length-25248-cov-4.521375_pt1 | contig 25248 bp, 11 predicted proteins | sample MGYA00375139_ERZ795055 | MGnify/ENA primary metagenome ERZ795055 (study PRJEB30184, sample SAMN05720283) | anaerobic digester metagenome | isolation source: active sludge of municipal wastewater-treating anaerobic digesters | place: USA | collected 2015-01-23 ... | reverse complement strand
GTCCAACCTTGCTGCACTGGGCCTGCGCCTGACCGGCGTGCTGATCGAAAACCGCCCGGCGACGTTCACGGTCGGCGCCACAATCGAGAACGGCCCGCCGAGCGCCCTCGGCTACCAATGGCAGCGCGACGGGATCGACATTCCCGGGGCGGTGGGGACGAGCTACACACTGCCCTCGGTCACCGTGTTGGATGACCAAGCCCGGTTTCAGGTCAAAGTCTCGGCCCCGGGCCTGACCTCGGTTTCGAGTGAAGTGGCGACCCTGACGGTGCAGCCGGACAACACCGCCCCGCAACTCGTGTCCACAGCGGGGCTCGAAGGCCACTCGATCGGGATTTGCTTCGACGAGGCGCTCGATTGGTTCACGGCCACGGATATTAACCGGTACACGGTCAATGGAGGCCTCTCGATCGAGAACGCGCTGCTCATGGCAAACCAACGGACCGTGGTGCTCCAGGTCTCGAGTCTCGGAGCCGGACCCTACACCCTGGGCATCGATGGCGTGACGGATCTGGCAGGCAACCCCGCAACCATCAACACCACCGGCCAGGTGCTCGATTACGCGGTCCAAGACCTCGGCAACCTGCCCGAACCTTCGCTCGTCTATGCCTGCGCGCCCGACGCCATCACCGTGCAGGAAAGCGGCGGCGCAATCTGGTTCAGCTCGGACGCCTGCAACTACGTGCACCAGGAACGGATCGGCGACTTCGATGTGCGCGTCCAGGTGGCACGGGTCGTGGGCGGCAATTCGGCCTCGAACCTGACTCTCGATGCGCGCGAGTCGGCCGATCCCGAGAGCCGGCATGTCTTCGTCGCGGCCTATGCCCAGGCTCAGAATGCCTGGGCAGCCGCGCGGCGCCACGAAACGGCGGGCGCGTCAAGCGTTCTGGATGGGAATTGGCTCGTCGCGTGGCCGGCCGGATTCGGCTTTCCGGACATCTGGCTGCGGCTCAAGCGGAGCGGCAACACGTTCACCGCCTACGGGAGCACCAACGGCCTGGATTGGATTCAGGCGGGTGACGCCTACACGCCGGATCCGCCGTATCCGGCCTCGATGCGCCTGGGCCTCGCCACGGCTGTGACCAGCGGCACGGACCGCATGGAGGCGGAGTATCGGCACTTTGGCGACTTCGTGGTGACGAACGCCGTGATCGTCATTACAGCCCAGCCCGAGAGCATCACCGTGATCGAGAATCGGCCAGCCATCTTCACCGTCGGCGCCACGCTCGAGAACGGCCCGGCAGGGGCGTTGAGCTACCAATGGCAGCGCGATGGCGCGGACATTCCGGGAGCTGCGGGCGCAAGCTACACGCTGCCTTTGCCCGCGCCCTCCGATGACGGCGCAACGTTCCGGGTCCGCGTCTCGGCCCCGGGCGCCACCCCGGTGCTCAGCGAGGCCGCGACGCTCGACGTCCTCTCCGACACCGCGGCGCCGCTGGTCGTGTCGGCTCACGCGTTCGTCGCGACGATGGTCGGTGTCTGTTTCGACGAAGCCGTCGATCCAGCCGTTGCCGGCGATGCGACGCATTACGAGGTCGGCGGGGCTGTCGTGGTCGAAAGCGCAGAGCTCCAGGCAGACGGACGGACGGTGGTTTTGCGGGTCAGCGGCCTCAGCGAGCCGGTCTTTGCCCTGACGGCGACGGGCATTGCGGATCTCAAAGGCAACACCGGCACCACAACGGTCACAGGCGTGAACGCCGGTTTTGCCTATGTGGATGTCGGTGACGCGGGCGATCCGGGCCTTGTGATCAGTTGCACGCCCGGGCCTTTCACGATGCGCGCAGGCGGCGAGGATATCTGGGGCGCGCAGGATTCTTTTGGCTTCGCGTACCAGATGCTCAGCGGCGATTTCGACATCCGGCTGCAGATGACCGGCATCCGCGGAGGCAACGCCTGCACACGGGCGGGGCTGATGGTCCGCGAAGACGAAACTCCGGGCAGCCGAAACGTGTTCGCAGGCACCTATCCGCAAACCGGTGACAATCATTGGGTCGCCACCTACCGGGAGCAGATCGACGCGGCCACGTTGATCACCGCGGGCGGCTACATCCCGCGCGCGGACTTCGCGTTTCCCAACGCCTGGTTCCGGCTGACACGGTCGGGTCAGACCTTCGCCGCGTACTACAGTGCCAACGGCTTCGACTGGACGCCATTGGGCGGCAGCGTCACGGCCGACATCCCCTACCCCAATCCCGTCATGGTCGGCATCGCGTCGTCCACGATCTTCAACTGCGGCGCCGTGCCTCAGGCCTTGTTTGACTTCGCCAACTACGGTCCCACTGTTGCAGAGCCTCCGGCCGTCAGCATTGCCCTCGATGGATCGACTGTTGTGATCAGTTGGTCGGCCAGCGCGGCGAACTTTGCGCTCGAGGAAACAGCCCAGCTCGGCGCAGCCGGCGCCTGGACCGCGGTGTCCACGCCACCCGTGCAGGTCGGCGACCGCGTCCAGGTCACGATTCCTGTCGGACCGGGAACGCGCTTCTTCCGCCTGGCGCAGTAACGCGTCCCATGCCCGGAAAACGGATGCAGTGCACCTCGCGATGGCGTCGCGGATCGAGTTCAGAGATCCCGGGCGCGGGGGCACTGATCCGGAGCGTTCACCTTGCGTCGGCGTGTTGACAGAGAAACGTCACGAGAGGACAGTCCAGACATGAACATCGCCCAAATTGAGGAGGCGGCGCATCGAGGTCTTCCGTTCTCGCTCAAAGTTGCCGACGGTGACCGGTACGACGTGCCACACCGTGACCACATCTTCCTTCCACCGAAGGAGTCGGCAAAAAGGACGTATGTTGTTGTGCACAGGGATGATGGGTACGCCTCCATTTTGCCCCTGATCACGATCACCAGCTTGACGTTCAAAGTGGATGCCGGTGCGGTGTAACAAGGGCCGTCTGCCATGGGGACAATGGGAACAGTCTGTTGTATTTCTCTGCCTCTCAAGCCTGGCGCGGTTTTGCCTCTCCAGCCCGCGTAGCAGACATCATGCGAAATCTGATCGCCTGTGCACTGACGGGGGTGAAATATGCGGGCTGAGGGGTGGACGTCGGAACCATGCCGCCGGAGAGGGCCTGAGTGATGACGATGGACATCTCGAACCAAGGTCTCTCCCGCAGCCGCGCATGCGCGTCAACCTTGGGGAGGCTGAGATGCGGAGCTTGCACGCAAGCTGCCCGCGCACGAGCGCGTCCGGCGGCGCGAAGTCCCGCGGCCGCGGGAGAGTGCGTGTGCTTCAGCACCGCTTTGGTATGGGAAAGCACCGAAGACCGTCCTCGGAAAGCGGCGGTCAACCGCCGCACTGCAAACGCTTCGCGACCTCGGAGTCGAACCGAGCAGAGGCGACTGCCACAACGAACACCGGCCCAAGGAGTTAGACACCCTCGAGAGCGCTGCTCCGAGAGACCACTCAGGAGCTTTGCTTAGGTTGACGCGTAACCGCAGCCGCGGGATCACACCTCCGAGACGGGTTCATCGGCCCAACAGGTTTTTAAGTGAAACAACATCGCTCGATATGAAACGATCGCTAGGATGTCGTGCTCTGGTTTTTATCTTCAGCTCGATCCTGTTGTCATGCGCTCAGGGCATCGGGGCTCCGACTCAGTCGTTGCCGCTTCCCTACCGCGAAGTCTTCGGCGGGAGTCCGCTCGAAGCGGCGTGGACGGTCGATGCTTCCCAGGGCAACACAATCGATGCAAGCCGCGAGGGCCTGAGCATCAGCGCGGCGCATAACACATATGCCCACATCGAGCGCGCCCTCGGGATCGATCACATCCGGGCATCAACCGTCATCAAACCAGGCGCCGGGATCAGTTGGGTCAGCTCGCTGTTTCTCTACTGGGATCCGCGCAACTGGTGCCAGATCTCCGTGCTCGAACACGAGCCCACCTGCTACGCCGTCGAACTGGTCAACGGACAGTTGCGCGAACACCGACGTCCCTTGGCTGCCAAGACGGGCGAATACCGCCTGGCCATTGCCCTGGGACGCGACTGTGTGCGTTACCAGACCAGCCCCGACGGACACGCGTGGTCGAGCTGGCTTGTCCTGGATCGTCCGGAACCGTGGCGGCGCCGCCCCCCGGCCCTCCTGGTTCTTGGCAAAGGATTCAGCCGCGACGAAGGGGAGCCGCGCTACACGGCGCCCGATCTCGACAATGACTACCCGGATCGCGGCAGCCCGACGGTGTCCTGGATCCGAGAGGTCGCAATCGAGCGCACACCGCCCGATGAGATCCGCCTGACGCAGGCCGAGCGTGAGGAACGCGCCACGATCGGACGCGATCGTCTAGGCGAACTCGAACTCGCGGCCCGGGCTGATCCGAGTTTCGAATCCGTGATCCGCCATTTCCCTCCGATGAAACACCCGCGCGAGTCTCTTGGCGTGAAGGATGGCCCAGACGAATTCGTTGTCCTGCCTGATGGTTCCCTGGATTTTGCCGGGGTGCGCGTTGGGTTCAGGGTCGGTTCTCCCCCGGGTGCGTGGGGTGAAGGCGTTTGCGCGCGGCGCCTGCACGAAGGCTGGCTGCCGATCGTCACCGCCACGCGCGCCTGGGAGCACCTGACATTCGAACAGACTGCCTTTGGATGGTCGCCCGAGTTCGACCCCGACAAGCCCTTGACGGGGTTCATCCGGTTGCGTGTGATGAACCCGGGTGTCGAGTCCAGACGCGTGCCGGTCGAACTGGCGGCTCCGAACCGGGTTGCCGACTGGGCACTCGAAGTGCCGGGCGGTGGGTTTCGCGACGTCCAAGTCGCCATTCCCTTCACCCAACCCGCACAGGCCAGGGCGATCGAGCCGGCGGAGTTCGACCAGCGTTTGGCCGAGACCGCCGCGTGGTGGAGCGGTCTGCTCGCCCGGGGCGTCCGCATCCAGGTGCCCGAGGAACGTGTCAACCAGGCCTGGCGCGCCTGGCTGGCATGGAACTACATCAACGTCGACAAACGCGGCGATGTTTACGAACCGCACGACGGCGGGGGCGGTTTCTATGAGTTGGTCTATGGCTACTCGGCCTCCCGCTACGCCTACGCGCTCGATGTCATGGGCTTCCCTGAAGACGCGCAGCGGTATCTCGATTCGATCCTGACGTTCGTCACGCCCGAGGGATTGCTAATGGTCAACTACGGGCTGCCGGACACCGGGACTCAGCTCTGGGCGATGAGCCAGCATTTCCGGCTGACGGACGATGCCGCGTGGCTCCGCCGCGTGGCCCCAACCATGATCCGCATGTGCGATTGGATCCGCAACGCGCGGCAAACCAGCATGCAATCCCAGGCCCGGTCCGCTCCCTGGCATGGCCTGCTCAAGTACCGCCCGTATTGCGATGAACCGACGCCAACCTACAGTTTCCACACGGACACCTACCTCGCGCTGGGGATGCGCGACACGGCGGCAGCCCTGCAAGCCGTCGGCCTGGCCGACCCTGCGCGCCGCATCGCGGCCGAAGCCGCGGCCTATGAACGCGACATCCTGCGGGCGATGGACCGCGCGGCCATCAAGCGGGACGGCCGGACGCTGCTGCCGGTCTTTCCGGAGACGCACGCGCTGCTTCAACGCGTCGGGTATACCGGGGCGGATTACTACAGCCTGGTGGCCAGCATGGTGCTCGAGACCGGCCTGCTCCCGGCCCGGGACCGGCGCGCCCGATGGATCACCGATCTGCTCGAACAGAAGGACGGGCTGCTGCTGGGCGCCAGCACGTTCCAGGGCGGCATCGACCATGCCTACACCTATGGCTACTGGCTCAATTGCCTCGAACGCGACGACGTCAAGCGGGTCATTCTCGGCTTCTACACCTCGCTCGCCTACGGCATGTCGCGCGATGCCTATGCCGGCGTCGAGGTGACCGCGTGCCGCACAGGCGAGAACCAGGCGACCCTGCCGCATCTCTACTCCGGCACCCAGCAACTCCTTCTCCTGCGCAACATGCTCCTCTGGGAACAGGGAGGCGACTTGTGGATCGGACGCGCCGTTCCGCGTCCCTGGCTCGAAGAGGGCAAGACCATCCGTGTCGATCATGCGCCGACCTTGTTCGGCCCGGTCAGCTTCACGGTGCAATCGTTCGAAGGCGCGCGGCGCCTCGAAGTCGAATTGACTCCGCCCGTCGAGCGCCCGCCCAAACACATCCGGCTGCGCCTGCGGCATCCCGAGCAGCGGGCCATCCGCGGCGTCTCGGTAAACGGCGCGCCCTGGGCTGATTTCCGCGGCGACACGGTGACACTGAGGGGCGGGACGCCGCCCGTGCGCGTCGAGGTTCGGTACTGAGGCTGCGCCGCATCTCGGGACCCGGCTGTATGAGCACGGTGGACTGGGCAGTCGTGGCGGTGGTGATCGGCATGGCCGTCGTCGCAGGCATGGCCGTGACGCGCCTGTCGTCGAGACACGGCGCGATCAGCTACTTCACCAGTGACCGCAACTTGCCCTGGTGGGCGATCGCGATCTCGAACACCGCCACCTACCAATCGGGCAACGGCGGTTTTGTGATGCTGCTGGTCGTGTACGGTCTGGCGGCCAACTGGCTTTGGTGGTCCAGTTGGATCATGTGGATGCCCCTGGTCGCCATCGTCTGGGCCCCGCTGTGGCGGCGCATGCGCATCATCACCACCGCCGAATTGATCACGCTGCGCTACGGAGGCCGGCCCGCCACGGTGGCCCGGCGGGCCTATGCCGTCGTCTGCTGTTTCGGGTTCTCCGTGCTGCTCATCGGCTACATCACCGGCTTCTTCGCCAAGACCATCGCCCCAATCGTCCAGATGTCCGAGCTGCAGATCCTCCTGATCTTCGGCGGAACGACGGCGTTGTATACCATGTTCGGCGGCCTGATGGGCGTCGTGGTGACTGAAGTGTTGCACTTCGCGATCATGGTGGCCGGATGCACCGCGTTCATGTTCATCGCCGTAGCGCAACACGGCGGCTGGGCCGAGATCCTGGGCCGCATCAGCGCCGTCCGTCCCGAGGCCCTCACCCAGATCCCGCCGGTCCTCGCGGCGGCGCCCGACAATTCGATCGCCCTCTTGACCGTCCTGGTCTTGCTGCTCCAGGGCGTCTTCTTTGCCGGATCGCCCACCGCGGGCGAAGGCTCGACCGCCCAGCGGTTCATGGCCGCTCGGAATGAGCGCCATGCCATGGCCGGGCAACTGTTCAACTGCTTCCTCGCGCTGAGCTTCCGCATCCTCCCGTTGATTGGCGTCGGCCTGGTGGCCCTGTCTGTGTTCTGGCCCGCTTCTCTGGCCAAACAAGTCCCGACGCCCCCCGGCATGACCACCATCGACGATCCGGTCACGGCCTGGGCGGAGTTGGTCAACCGATGCCAACTGCCGCCGGGGCTGGTCGGCCTGCTTGTCGCGGTCGAGGTCGCCGCTTACACGTCGACCCTCAGCGCGCTGATCAACTGGGGCAGCAGCTTTGTCATCAACGATCTCTATCGTCCGCTTGTCCCGCGCACGACCATTCGACGCGAGATCTGGGTGAGCCGGTTCACGACCCTTGTGCTGTTCGTGGCAGCCAGCGCCGTCGCCATCCTGTTCGTCAAACAGATGGTCGGCTGGTTCATGTTCATCAATTCGGCCATGGTGATCTTCCTCCTGCCGCTGTCGTTCTTCCGCTTCTTCTGGTGGCGCTTCAACGTCTGGGGCGAACTCGCGGCAATCGTCCTGGGACTCCCGCTCTCGATCATCGTCTGGTTCGGCCTCGATTTCCAGAACAGTGCCGCGCATCCCATGTGGCAGGGACTCGGCTTGCTCTTCGCCCTGAGCTTCGTCGTGCTGATCGGCGTCACGCTGCTCACACCGGCCGAATCGGACGAGACCCTGGCCCGCTTCTATGCGCGGTGTCGTCCGCCCGGCCTCTGGGGCCGAATCCGCGCGCACGCCGGGATGTCCGCGCCGGCCGCGCCGCCGATCGCACCGTTGATCGTCAACTCGATCCTTGGTATCCTCGCCTGTCTCGGGCTGGTCCTGGCCACCAACGCCGTCTTTGTCGGCGATTGGCCGCGCGTGCTGGCCGGCCTCGCGGCTGCCATCGGCCTGGGCGCCTGGCTGGTGCGGCGGATGTTTGAACCGATTGGCCCGAATGGCGGCGGCGGCGAATCCGCCGCCGCCTTGGATTCCACGACGCGTGGTGAACAACAACATCCAACGATCTAATGCGCAGGACGGGCATGCGCCCGGACAGTTCGCAGACCTTCCTTCTCTCAGATTATGCTGACCACTGGCCCCCGAATCACTGCGTTGACCGCCCTGGCATGCGCCAGCTTCCTTGCCCTCGATGCACTCGCCGCGACCGCGTTGGTCGAAATGCCAGGGCTGACGTTCCAGGGGGGCGCCCAGACGCATTTCGGCGCGACTCACTATGGCCGCACCGAGGTCAATTACGTCTATGCCCAAGCGACCGGCGCCGCGGCCTCGATGACCGCTCGATTCCAGCTCGAACGCGTCCCCCGATCGCGGCTTTTCCTGCATCTCGAAGCCATGGACGACGACGCTGCGAGTCCGTGCCAGGTCCGCCTCGCGCTCAATGGACTTGTCCTCCATGAAGGGCCGAGCGGCTTCCCGGACGCCCGCTGGGCTTGCCACCGGTTCGCCGTGCCTGCCGACGCTCTGCGTGCAGGGACCAATGAGCTGACGATTGTGAATCTCGAGAAGAGCGGACCTCTGGGCGCACCGCCCTGGTTCATGGTGGCCCGGGCCGCCCTGGCCGGCTCGAAGTACACCGTGCCGACAGTCGCAATCCCGCGCCTCGACGTCCGCCTGCCAGGGGCCCGCCGTGCGATCCCCGAACCGCTGCGCGATGCGTCGGCAAAGCCTGGCTTTGCCATTCGCGGCACGAAGGGCTGGCTCTGGACCCCGGAACAGTATCTTGAGGAAATCCCCACCCTGGCCGACCTGAAACTGAATTTTCTGATGAACTGCTACGGCTCGATGTTCACCTCCGAACCGGGCACACCCTGGCGCAACGAGTGGTGGCTTCCGATGACCCAAAGCCGCAAGGAGGCTTATGCACGGATCATTCGCTCGTGCCGGGACCACGGCATCACATTCTGCTTTGCCTTCCATCCCCAGTTGGCTTCGCCGCGTCCCCTCGACCCGACCAGCGATTCGGACCTCGGCCAGTTTTACCAGCACTATGCCTGGGCCCAGAGCCAGGGCGTCCGCTGGTTCAGCGTTTCGCTCGATGATGTCAGTTGGGGGAGCGAAGGTCCGGCGACCGGCGGCATGCGACACGCCCGGCTGGTCAACGCGCTCTTCGGCCGGCTCCGCGCCCAGGACTCCGAAGCCCAGATGATTTTCTGTCCGGTGCCCTACTGGGGTGACGGCACCAATCCGGAACACCGCGCGTACCTCGAGACGCTGGGCCGCGATCTGCACCCGGATGCCTATGTCTTCTGGACGGGCGACGCCGTGGTGACGCCGCGCATCACACGCCAGGCCGCCGAGAGCTACAAGAGCATCGTCCGACACCGCCTCTTCCTCTGGGACAATTACCCGGTCAACGATGCGAGCCCGACGCTTCACCTTGGGCCGGTGAGCGGACGCGACCCCGACCTGGGCGAGGTCGTCGACGGTTACATGAGCAATCCCCTGGCATCGCAAAGCCGCATCAACCGCATCCCGCTCGCCACATGCGCCGATTACGCCTACAACCCGCGCGCCTACGATCCGCGGCGCTCGATCGGCCAGGCCATCCTCCGGCTCGCCAAAACCGCCGCCCAGCGCCGCGCGCTCGAAGAACTTGTCGAAACCTATCCCGGTTTCCTGGTGACCGGCGGTGGCACCGGGACAAACCCGGTCCGCGGCGAGTTCGGAAGCCTCCTGGCTTCCGAGAAGTCACCCTCCGCCGCGTCCGAGTTCGTCCGCCGCCTCGAAAGACTCGGGGATCGCCTGGCGCGGGCGTTTCCCGGGCAATTCCCGGCCACGGAGAAGACGGTGGCGGACGATTTGGGCTGGATGAGGCAGCAATTGAGCGCCGATCGCGAAAGACCCTGAAACGCCATTCCCGAATGTCCAAATGCAACTCTGAGGTGTTTGTCGGCACAGCCCAACTCGATATCACGCCCGAGCGCGGAATCGATCTGGCCGGATTTGCGGTGCGACCGCAGCCTGCGACCGCCGTGCTCGACCCGCTCCACGCCCGCGCCCTGTATCTCGAACACGGATCCGAACAACTGCTCTGGATCCAGGCCGACATCCTCGGCTTCGACCAGGCGTTGGCCGATCGGTTGCGCGCCTGGGGCCAGGTCGAGTTGGGCATCCCGGCGCCGCGCATTTGGCTCACCGCCACCCACACGCACAGCGGACCGGCCACGATCGCTTTGACGGGATGCGGCGCGCTGCAACCGGCCTATGTGGCCCGACTCGAAGACCGCATCTGCCATGCAGCCCGCCTGGCACGCGATACGACCGAACCGTGCCGCCTGATCGAGTCGCACGGCCAGTGCCGCCTCGGCATTGACCGCCGCGGCTTCGCCTCCGCTCACACCGATCCCCATGTCGCAGCGTTCGCCTGGCAAAGGTCCGACGGCACGATCAAGGCCGCCCTCCTCGATTATGCGATGCATCCGGTCTGCCTCCGCGGCAGTTGGATCAGCGCCGATTGGCCAGGAGAAACCGCGCGCGTCATCTCGGACTCCCTGCCCGGGCACCCCGTCACGATTGTCGGGTCGGGCGCCTGTGGGAACATCAACCCGCCACAGGTTGGTGTGGCACCCGAACAGATGCGCGATTGGGGCGCCTCCGTGGCCCACAGCGTGTTGCCCGGCCTCCTCCGCGACAGCCGAATGCCCCCCGCCTCCGGGGATGGGGCCTTCCGCGTGTTGACCGCTCGCATCGACCTGCCGCTCGACCACTGGTCATCCGGCGAACTTGACGCCCACAAGGCCTCATGCCTGGCTGATCTATCTGGTTCCCAAGCATTTGGGTACAAGTTCCGACTGGCACTCGAAGCCTGGCACGACATGATGTCGAGACGACTGCAGCGCGGAGAACCGCCCACCACCCGCCTTGAATTGGGGGCCTTGGCATTAGGGCAGAGCGCCATTCTCACGGTGAACGCCGAGGTTTTCTCGAAGTTCACCGCCTTGGCCGATCCCGGCGTTGTGCCGCACATCGCGACCGTCGGCTGCACCAATGGAATGATTGGCTACCTCCCGACCACAGATGCTTGCGACGAAGGGGGTTACGAGGTCAAGTGGGCGATGCTCTTCTACAACCTGCCCCGACCCCGGCGTGGCGGACTCGAACTGGCCGCCCGGACCGCCCGGAAGCTCCTCGGCTCGATTTTCTAGAGAAAATCGGTTGCTCCCGTAACTTTTCGCGCAACATTCGCTTTTCTCTTACGTAGAGACTCATAGTGGATGATTGCTAGATTCGGGATGGAACCTGAATTCGACACGTTGGAGTTGGCCGGCCAGGAGTCCGGCGGGAACCCCATTCTCTTCGTGCATGGGCTTCTGCACGGTTCCTGGTGCTGGCCCGCCCCCTGGCGGGACTTTTTCAACAAGCGGGGCCTCACCGCCCACTGTCTGAGCTTGCCCGGACACGATGGAGCGGACACCGGACGGAGGACCCTGCGATGGACCTCGCTGGCAGACTATGCGGACGCCGTGGTCCAGGCGGCGGCGCGGTTTGGACAATGTCCCATCCTCGTGGGCCATTCGCTGGGCGCCATGTTGATCCAGATGCGTTTACACAAGCTGAATCCCCCGGCGGCAGTTCTGCTTGCCCCGACGTATCCTGCCGCCTTCCGGTGGGCGGCCTGGCGCCGGTCTCTGCGGCAGCCCGGACTGTACTTCCGGGCGCATCGGCTGGGACGGCCCAGTCTTGTCATCAGAAGCCTGCAGAGTTGCCGCGACTGGTTCTTCTGCAACAAGACCCCCGAAGAAGTGGTCGCGAACTGCTTTGCCCGGCTTGGGGAGGATTCCTACCGCGTCTGCCTCGAGTTGCTGCTGCGGCCAAAAGTGGTCTGGCGCGCCCGCGCCAACACGCCCGTGCTCGTGCTGGGCGCTGGACGGGACGGGTGTGTGAAGCGCAAGTCGGTCGAGCGCGTGGCGGCGCTCTACGGAGTGCAAGCGGAGTTCTTCGACGACATGGGGCATGACCTCATGCTCGAACCGGGATGGGAACGTGCGGCGGCTCGCATCCTGCGCTGGCTGGGGGATCTGGGTTTGGTCGCGCGCGCGCGCACGCGCCTGAGCGCCGTCCCGGCCTGAGCCCGACAGCCGACAGACTGGCAGCGCCCCGTCAAGCGCTCGTCGGGCGCGTCAGGCTTGCGGCGGCGGTTGAGTTTCGACTAGCTTCTTGAATTCGAACCAAACCGCTGACCAACGCGTTCCAATGCCACCGCAATCATCACCACAACACACAACGCTCATCGGGCGGCTCTGTTGCAGCCTGTTCCTCGCGGCAATCGGGGTCCGACCGGCCCTCTCGCAACCGGCGGAAGCGGCCGCGTGGGCGAACGTGACCGAGACTGACCGTGCGATCAAGATCGAGACCGACCGACTCGAAGCCGTCATTCCCAAGAAAGACCCCAAGCACTGGATGACTGGCATCGAGAAGGGGTCGTTTCTCGACAAGGCCACCGGATTCCGCGAAGTGGGCGACGGGCTGATGGTGATCGACTGGCTCATGGAAGCGGGGAGCGACGAGGCCTGGAGCGACCAGGTCATCGCGGCGGACGGCGACGGCGTCGGTCGATACACCTGGTACGAGAACGAGACCGATCCAGCCCGGCGCGAGTATGCGCTGATGGCCCACGGCAGCAGCCACCGCAAGCGCGTGGTCGAAGGCCCCCAACTCTGCCACCGCATGAAACCCGTCCAACCCGAGATCATCCGCGGTCCGGATTTCATCGCCGTCAAGACAAGTTACCATTACGAATATGCGGCGCCGGGCCGCGTGCCCGGATCGCGGTGGACACAGTTGATTGTCTTCCCCAAAGGGGAGCGGTTTTTCGTGTTGATGGACCGAATCGAGAGCGTCAACAACTCGGAGGAGATGTTCCTCCGCAACGACACGCCCGGCTGCGTGCGGCACGAGCGGGGGAACACATTCAGCGAGATCTACCTCAGCTATCTGAGCGGCCCCCATGGCCTCCGCATCCCCTCGAGCGAGTTCTTCACACCTTTCCCGCCCGACTTGAAGTTCGGCTTTCGGCGCGACACGCACCGGACACCGCAACATTTCATCCGCGCTTACCACCTGCGGGACAGCGAAACGGGACGGGACGGTCCCTGGCTGGCGGGCCTGACGCTCGAACCGTCGATTGTCTACGAAGCCTGGTGCAGCCAGCGGCCCGGTGACATCATCGTGATGATCGAGGAGATCCACGGGCGTCGGGTCCGCGCAGGCGAATCCTTCAGCGCGGCCCACATTGTGGGCTACTTCGACACCATCGAGGCGATGCACGCGGTGTATGACCGGTACAAGGGGCACACCGCCCTGATTGCCGATTCCTCGGGCTGGCGCCTGGCCAAGGAAACACCCAAGCCGGCCGCGCCATCGCGTTGAACGAGCTTTTGAGTTGCACCCGGCGCCCTGCGCAACGAGATTCGAGGGCGCCGCAGTGCGAGACACGATGTCGAAAAAGGCGAGAGTCGAACAACAATCGGGAGCGGGATCTGCCTTTACGCTGATCGAGCTGCTGGTTGTCATCGCCATTATTGCCATCCTTGCGGCGATGCTGCTGCCTGCCCTCAGCTCGGCCAAGGAACGAGCCAAACGAGCCGCTTGCAAGAGCAACATGCGGCAATGTCTTGTGGCGATTCACCTTTACGGCAGTGACTTTGAAGACCGCGTTCCAACAGCCAGGGAAAACGCCGACCAATGGCATGCGATCCGCGTCTCCCACGCCACCTGGACAAACCTGGTGCGCTACTCGGGCAACGAACGGATTCTCGACTGCCCGAACTTCCGGTTCAATCCGAACTACCTCAACCGGACCAACTCGCAGTGGGGCTATCTGATCGGTTACCAGTATCTGGGCGACGCCCTGGTGCCGCCAGCCTACAAACAGTATCCCTGGCACTCGCCGACGCGCCTGAGCGACTCGGGAACGAACACGATTCTGGCCGATGCGAACCACTGGGGCGAGGACGGACTGAAGTCCGCGCCGCACACGCGGGGAGGCACCATTCTCGAGAGAAACAGCTCGCTCACGCGCACACTGCCCGGGCGCACGGCGGCGGATGTGGGGGCCGAGGGCGGCAATGTCGGCGCGCTGGATGGCTCGGTCATCTGGAAGGGCATCAAGCAGATGGGCGTCCACCAGGCGTCCTCGTACGTCTATTACTGGGGCAACTGGTGAGGTTTCAAAACCCTCTCACCAGTACCCGATGATGGTCCCGGCGGGAATGGTGGCGTTGTGCGGCTTCATTTTGCGCTGGGGCTGCCACTGAACCGATCATTTACCCTTCCAGCGTCCACGGCGGGCGCATCGGTCTGACCTTGCGCAAGGCGTTCGCAGCCTCGTCACCGATGAATTCCTCCCCCACTGGATCCCACCTGAGCTTGCGGCCAGTCTTGATGGCGATGTTGGCCAGGTGACACACGCTCGCCACGCGGTGCCCAACGTCGACGGGGAAATAGGGATCCTTGCGCGCCCTCACGCACTTGAGAAAATCGTGGTGCTCGCCCTCGGGGTTCGTGTAGAGGCGGATTTCGTCGTTGCCAATCCTGGCGTTCCTGATCGCTTCCGAACTGGCCTCGAGATCGCCGCGCCATCCGGTGTTGCCCACCCAGCCGTCGGCGCCTATGAACCTGATGCTCGGGTTGCCGGGGCGGCACGTCATCACCACTCCATTGGCATACCGGAATGTCACGTCGTACTCCTTCACCGTATTGTAAAGACCCCCAGACCAATATGTCCCAGTCCCTTCGATCTCGACCGGACCGCTCCGCTCGGTGTCGTTCGCCCATTGCGCCGTGTCGAACAGGTGCGTTCCCCAGTCACAGATGATCCCGCCCGAGTAATCCTCGATCCATCGGAAGTTGAAGTGGACCCGGTCCCTCGTGTAGGGGGCAAAGGGCGCCGGACCGAGCCACATGTCCCAATCCAGGCCGGGCGGCACCGGCTGAGGAGTCGGATCGCCGGGACCTGCCGGTTGCCTGGGCAGAATGACCTCGATCCTTTCGAGCCTGCCGATCCGTCCGTTCCGGACCAATTCAGCCATCCTGTGGTAGACAGGGATGGATCGGTCTTCGGTGCTGGTTTGGAACACCTTGCCGCGCTTCCGCACTTCCCGTATGAGGACTTTGCCCTCATCGATACTCAAGGTGGGTTTCTCGCACTGGACATCCTTTCCGGCGCGGAGGGCCATGACGCTGATCAAAGTGTGCCAATGATCCGGGGTTGAGACCATGACAGCGTCTATATCTTTGCGAGCAAGCACTTTGCGAAAACCTCCAGCCATCGCACAGTCGCTGTTCAGATACTGCTCGTCCACAATCCCCTTGGCCCGCTCCATCCGCGCCCTGTCGACGTCGCACACCATCACCACCCGGGCCTCCTCGAGGGTCAGGTAACGACGGAGGTTCCAGCCCGTGCCGTGGTCCCCGGTGCCAATGAAGCCGATAGTGATCTGGTTGCTGGGGGGATTGGCGCCAAACAGGCGGGCCGGCACGATCTGAGGCGTCGCCAGAACCGCGGCGACTGTCGAGGCAGAACGCAAGAAGGCGCGTCGCGATAGGGTGGTGTTCATGAAAAGCTACAGTTCCGCCGGACCTGCGCAACGGACATCCACACGTTCTCACTGTCCCGGTGGGAGCAGCCGAGGAGACCAAAGCATGATGATCGCAAAACGTCAACTCGATGAGTGTTCACTCAGTCATCTTGTGCGCATCTCAGGTTCGTCGGAGTTGGTGACGCACATCAGCCACGAGTCGATGAGTTGAGGAAGCGGGTGTTGTTGGTCAGAAGATGCAGCCGTTGGGCGCGGGTAGCGGGGTCCCAACCGCGGCGTGTCATCCGTTGAGGTATTCGGTCGGGAACTTCCACGGCGCCCGGTACTCGGGAACCGCCAGACGCGCCGCCTCGGCGTCGCCGACGATGCGCTCGGCATCGGGGTCGAACCGGATCGACCGGCGCAGCTTGAGGGAGAGCAGACTCAGGACAATCGGCACGTCCACCTTGACGTGGTAGAAAACGCTGCACGTCGGCTGCTGACGCGACTTGATGGAGTCGAGCCATTCGCGCTCGTGCCCGGGCGAGGGCGGGATGGTCGCCGGAGGCGGTTCTTTGCTCTTGAGACGCTTGCCCTCGGCCAGGAGCCGGTACATTCCATAGTTTGCGTAGAGCGTGGCGTCGGTGCCTTGAAAGTAGATCCCCAACCGCCGCTCGGGTTCGGCATCGCCGCGCATCGTGAAATCGTAGCTGTTGGTGAGGGAGGACATCCAGGTGAGGGTGAATTTTGGATACTGCCAGAGCACCTCGTGGTGGTCGTACGCGTCCCCATCGTCTTGAACGATGTACCGCCCCCCAGCCGCGCTGGTCACGGTCGGATAGCCCAGGTCCAAGGCCCATATCGGCAGGTCGATGATGTGGGGCGCCATGCCGGGCGTCCAGCCGCCGCTGTAGTCCATCCACGATCCGTGGTTGTAGGCGTCCTGAGCCAGAATGGGATTGAACGGGCACAAGCGCGCCGGGCCGCACCAGAAATCCCAATCCATCCCCTCGGGCGGCGTGGTCACCGAACTGGTCCCGACACCCTCGGGCCCCTGGTTCATCACGTTGAATGTGCGGGCCACGCCGACCGGGCCGAGCTGTCCGGACCGGACGAATTCGACCACCCGGCGGTAGTTTTCGCCGGCATGAATCTGGGTGCCGATCTGGCTGATCCGGTTGTGCCGCCGAACGGCGTTGCGCACGGCCAGACTCTCGCCCACATGCAGCGTCATCGGCTTCTGCAGGTAGATGTCCTTGCCCGCCTCGCACGCGGCAACGGCGTTCAACGTGTGCCAGTGCGGCGGGGTGGCGATGATCACGGCATCCAGGTCCGGCTGAGCCAGCATCTCGCGGAAGTCGCGATACGGCTTGCAGGTGTCCTTGAACTGCGCGCAGACGGAGTCGCGCCGCGCCTGCCAGACATCGCACGCCGCGGTGACAACCACGTCGGCATGCCTCGCGCATTCGTTGAGGTTCGCCCGGCCCATTCCGCCGCAACCCAAGAGACCGACATGAATCCGGTCGTTGGGGCCGATGCGCCGACCCGGACGCGGGGCATTCGCCGCCCCGATGGCCGGTGCGGCGAATCCGATGGCAGAGAGAGTAGCCGCCTTCTCGAGAAAGGAACGGCGTGTGAGGGTGTCAGATGTGTTCATAGGAGAGCGGAAGTGCACGTGGTCGATCTTGAGTCCCCGAGAACGCAATTCAATCCGAAAAGCGCCCGTTGAATGACGATGGCGCCTCTGCTAACGTTTGCGCCATGTCATCTCCGTGCCACGCACCACGGCGAGCCCGCATGGTTCATGGACTTGTGCCCACGGCGGAGTCGGAGAACTCCAAAACGCGAAGGATCTTTGACCGGTGAAACGTGTTGTGGACAGGTCAGGTTTCTCTCCTGCGTTCAGGAGATCGTGGATTCTCCGGGAACCTGTGTCCTCGTGTCGGCATGCGATTTCCGTGCTGGGCCTTGTCGCGCTGATCTCCTGGTTCTGTTGCGGGAGCGAGGCGGCGACCCTGGTCGCCCCAGACTCGATGTGGCGAATGCGCAAGGGGACAAACGAGGTTTCGACGCCTGTCGAAGCATGGCGCTCGGCGGCGTTCGACGACACCGCCTGGCCGCAGGCGCCGGCCCCGTTTCACTTCGGGGAAAGCGCCATCACCGGCGGCACCCGGCTGGGCGACATGCGAAACAACTACAACGGCATCTTCCTGCGCCGATCGTTTACAGTCACCGAGCCAGGCGAGCTGGTTGCCCTGACCCTGAGCGCCGCATGCGACGATGGCTTTGTGGCGTGGATCAACGGCACCGAGGTGGTCCGCTACAGGATCAACGCCGGAGAGGTCACCATTTCGACCCTCGCCAATTCGTCGGCGCCCGAACCGATCGAATACATCGACCACGCGATTGCGGACCCGGCGCGTTTCCTGGCCGAGGGAACGAATGTCCTGGCCATGCAGGCTTTCAATCGCCTCAAAGACAACGGCGATTTCCAGATCAACGTGGGCCTCGTCTCCCACCGACTCGACAACGAACCGCCCGCTCTGGCAGGCGTGTCCCCTCCGCCGGGCCTCGCCGGTGACCTGACGACCATCGTGGTCGACTTCACCGAGCCGGTGACCGGAGTGAACGAGGAGGATCTGCTCATGAACTCCGTCCCGGCGGAACGCGTCCGAGGCACTGGAACAGCCTACACCTTCACATTCCGCCCGCCGGCGTACGGTGTCGTGACGATGCGTTGGGCGGTTGGCCACGGCATCGTCGACCTCGCCCTGCCCCCGAACCCGTTCGTCCCAACCGGCGAAGCCGCAGAGTGGACCTACACCCACACGGACTTCAATCCACCCAAAGTGCTCAGTCGGGTCCCGCTGCCGGATGCTGCTGTCCGGCGCCTCACACAGGTCGAACTCCGGTTTGATGAGCCCGTGACCGGCCTTGATGCGTCCGATCTCCTCGTGAACGGGCAACCGGCCGGCGCGCTCAGCGGGATCGGAGCCGGCCCTTTTGTTTTCACGTTCTCCGAACCGCAAGCGGGAGCGGTCCAGTTCTCCTGGGCCGCGGCTCACGGCATCACCGACCGGGCGACTCCGCCCAATGACTTCGCCGGCCAGGGTTGGACCTGCGCCCTCGATCCTGACGCCCCGCCGCCCACGGTGGCAATCAACGAATTGTGCGCGGCCAATGTGAATGGACTCAAGGACGAGGACGGCGACGCGGAGGACTGGATCGAACTTCGCAACAGCGGGGCCGCGTCCGTGGATCTGACAGGCTGGGCACTCACAGACGACCCGGACATCCCGGACAAGTGGCGCTTGCCGCCCGTGACGCTCGGGGCGGGTCAATTCCTGGTCATCTTCGCCTCCGGAAAAGACCGCGCCGCCACGGGAGCGGGCGCACGACTGCACACGAATTTCAAGCTTGCCGACGAAGGGGAGTACCTGGGTCTCTACGACGCCGGATCGCCGCGCGCTGTGGTCAGCGAGTTCGCGCCGCGGTTCCCCGAGACTCGCAACGACTACTCGTATGGTCTCGCGGCCGAGGGTGCGGGGCGCTATTTCAGTCCGCCCACACCTGGCGCGGCCAACGGCTCGAGCCCCATCACCGGTGTGGTCAGCCAGGTCGAATTCAGCCTGCCGCACGGTTTCTACGACGCGCCGTTCGACCTGACTCTGTCGAGCGCCACAGCCGACTCGACCATCCGTTACACAGCCGACGGATCGGAGCCGACGTCCGTCAGCGGTTTTGTCTACATCGCGCCGATCCGCGTCGCTCAGTCGATGATCGTGCGCGCCGCGGCGTTCAGTCCGAACAGCCTGCCGTCGCGCGCCGAGACGCGCACGTACCTCTTTCCCGCCGCGGTCTTCGAGCAACCGTCGGCTCCTCCCGGTTTCCCGGGCGTCTGGGGATCGAGCAAGATCACGGCTGCGGATTACGCCATGGATCCCCGCGTGACGGACGATCCGGGCTATACGGATCGTTTGCGTCCGGGCCTGATGAGCCTTCCGGCGCTCTCGCTTGTCATGCCGGTGGACGACTGGTTCAGCGCCGCGCGCGGGATCTACTCGAATGGGCAGAGGGAAGGGATCGCCTGGGAACGGCGCTGTTCGGCGGAACTGCTGATGCCCGACGGGGAGGAGGGATTCCAGGTCAACTGCGGGGTGCGGATCCAGGGCGGCACGAGTCCCAACCCCTGGAATGACCAGAAGCTGTCGATGCGGCTGGTCTTTCGATCGGACTATGGGGCGGGCCGGCTCGAGCACGAGTGGTTTCCCGATTCGCCTGTCGACTCGTTCAACACGCTGATTCTGGACGCAGGCTACAATTACACATGGTCGTACGCGGGGGGAACGGAACCGACAACCCAGCGCGAGCGCGCCCAGTACGTGCGGGACCAGTTTGCCTGCGACTTGCAGACTGCGAGCGGCGCTCCGGCCTCATTCGGCCGTTACGTTCACCTCTTCCTCAACGGCTTGTACTGGGGGGTCTATGACGTGCACGAGGAACCTGAAGCCGCCTGGGCCGCCGATCATTACGGCGGCGACTCCGAGGAGTACGACGTGATCAAGCACACCGGCAGCAATGTCCTGGACGGAAATGGCGAGGCCTGGAACGTCATGATGAACCTCGCCCGGGCGGATCTGGCGAATCCTGACACCTATGACGCCCTGGCCCAAATGCTCGATCTGCCCGGCCTGATCGATTACCTCCTCGTGCACTTCTACATCGGCAACACCGACTGGCCACACCATAATTGGTACGCCTTTCGCCGGCGCAGCCCCAACGCCCTCTGGCGCTTCGTCAGCTACGACTCCGAACACTGCCTTAAGGAAGTCTCCCACGACCGGACCGGAGTCAGCGATGCCGACACGCCCGGCGAGTTGTACTCGCGCCTCCGGTCCAGTCCCGAATTCCGCCTGCTCTTTGCGGATCGGGTCCACCGCCACTTCTTCAACGGTGGCGTCTACTTCGTGGATCCAGCCAATCCGGCCTGGGACGACGCCCATCCGGAGCGCAACCGGCCCGCCGCGCTCTACCACCAGCGCATCGCGGAAATCGACCCCGCCATCGTCCTCGAGTCGGCCCGATGGGGGGACAACCAGCGACCGGCCCAACCCTTCACGCGCGACAGGGAGTGGATGGCGGAACTGAACCGTTTGCGCACCGGCTATTTTCCGCAACGCTCGGCCACCGTCCTCAACCGGTTGCGAACGCTCGGCCTCTATCCCACCGTAGCCGCCCCGACCTTCAACCGGCACGGCGGCGTCGTTCCCCGCCCATTCGATCTCGCGATGAGCGCGCCGGCGGGAGTCATTTACCACACGGTCGACGGCACGGACCCGCGCCTGCCGGGCAGCGGCGCAGTGGCCCCGAGCGCCCAGGTCTATGCGAGTGGCACGCCGCTGATGTTGACGCAGAGCACACACGTGAAAGCCCGCGCGCTTCTGGGAACCGTGTGGAGCGCGCTCACCGAAGCCACGTTCCGGGTCGGCGATCCGGGGATCCCTCTCCGCCCGACTGAGGTCATGTACAACCCGCCCGGCGGCGGCGCCTTCGAGTTCATCGAACTGCACAACGCGAGCCCCGTGCCGCTCGATGTCAGCGGCTTCACACTCCAGGGGATCCAGTTCGCCTTTCCGCCAGGCAGCGTGCTGCGACCCCACGAAGTCATCGTGCTCGCATCCGATGCAGACACCGCCGGGTTTGCCGCCCGGTACCCAGGCGTTGTCGTCTGGAGCACGTATAAAGGCGCGTTGTCCAATTCCGGCGAGGATCTGAGGCTGAGAGACGCCGGCGGACGCCTGATCTGGCTGTTCGAATACGGCGATGCCAACGGATGGCCCCGGGAAGCCGACGGCGACGGCCACTCGATTGAGATCATCGACGCGCGCGGAGCGCTCAGTGACCCGGCCAATTGGCGCGCCAGCGAGCGATCCGGCGGCTCGCCGGGGACTGTCACCCAGGCCCCGCCAATCCCGATCGTGCGCCTGAACGAGGTCATGGCGTCCAACCCCACCCGACTGTCCGGAAGCCCCGCCGCTTCGGACTGGGTCGAGTTGTGCAGCACCGGATCCGCTGCCATCGACCTTTCCGGGTGGAGCCTGAGCGATAGCGGAGATCCGCGCCGGTTTGTCTTTCCAACCGGAACGACTCTGGCTTCTGGTTCATTTCTGCTGGTCTGGTGCGACCAGGCGCCCGGCGAACACGGTCTGCACACCGGCTTTGGACTGGATCGGGAAGGCGAGACCCTCTTTCTCTACGACGCCCAGACCAACCGCATCGACGCCATCACCTTCGGCAACCAGATTCCGGAATTCAGTCTGGGTCGTGCGCAGGACGGCTCCTGGCAGCTTGCCCACCCGACTCCGGGAGCGCCAAACGCTCTGGCGCCGACGGCCTCCCTGTCGAACGCCGTTCTCAACGAATGGCTGGCCAACCCGCTGCCCGGAGACGACGATTGGCTGGAACTCTACAACCGATCGACCGACCAACCGCTCGATCTGCGCGGGCTCCACCTGGCAATCGACGATGCCTTGTTCACGGTCCGCACCGTCTCGTTCATTCCGCCTGGCGGTCACCTTCGCCTCTGGTGCGCGGCCGAGTCCGGACCCGATCACGTCGAGTTCAAGCTGCCGGCCGCAGGCGGCTCGATTCGGCTCCTGAACGTGGACGGCAGTTTGATCGACGATGTGGTCTATGCGGCGCAAGAAGAGGACCAATCGAGCGGGCGGTTGCCTGACGGCAGCTCTCAGATCATGGCCTTGGGCGCTTTGACGCCAGGATTGCCGAACGCGTCCGATCCCGCGCGCTCCGACCGCGACGGCGACGGTTTGGCGGACGCTTGGGAATTGGCCAATGGACTCGATCCGCGCAGCAGCCGCGGCATCGATGGGCCGACGGGCGATCCTGATGGAGATCAATTCGCCAATCTGGCCGAGTTCCTGGCGCTCACAGATCCCCAGGACCCGGCCAGCGCCCTGGCGATTCTCTCGACCGTTGCCGTGCCGGGGGGCGTCGAGCTCGTGTTTCACGGGGTGGCAACGCGGTCTTACAACCTCGAGTGGGCCGTGCACCTCGCCGGCCCCTGGACGATCCTCGAGAGAACCGGCCCGCTCGAGTCGAGCCGGAACCTCACGTTGACTGACCGCGAACCGGGGTCGACGGTCGCTCGGTTCTACCGGGTGGTGCTCGATTTGGATTCAAGCCCCTGAAATCCTCGAATCCAGGAACCTGGTCGTGAATTGGCTCCAACGCATGTTCGCCAGCCTCGCCGCCTGGTGGCGCACACTGAGTGTGCTGTGGCGCGTGGCGTACGCCGCGGCGGCAGTGCTGTTGGGTGCGGTCGTTGTCGCTTCCGGTGCGCCGATCGAGGTGACGGTCGGACTGTGGATTGCCGCAAACGGCGTCTTCCTTGCGCGCCTGGCGGTGTGGGGGCTCTTGCACCCGGCGGCCATCGTCCGCGCACGCGACGCCATTCTCGGCTGGGCGCTGGCAGTGGCGGTCAGCCTGACGTTGCTGCTGCACTCCGGTTTCGCGCAACTCCTCGCGCAGATCTCGGAAGTCTGGGTTCCGAACGGGCTGCTCTTTTTCGCCGCGGTGGTCCTGCTGTTGCCGCTGCTCTTCGTGCTCGGGCTGCTGACAGGGATGCTGGGCGCGGCGTTGGGCGATTTCCTGGCCCGCCGCACGCCGCACGTCGAAGCCCTGGCGCGGGTGGGCGTGAGCGGATTCTGGCTCACACTCCTCCTGGTCTTCATCGCGACGAACGCGCTGGTGCGGTTCGAGGCGCCCATGCCCGCGCGCCTGGCCATGGCGGGAGGTGTTCCGCTGCTCTCGCTGTGGCTCGCCCCGCTCGCGCGTCACCTGCAAACCGAACAATTGTCCGCCCTGCTCCACGCCTGGATGATGCGCTGGCTCATGGTCCGCCTCCCCTCGCCCCGCGGGGGCAAACTCATGGACCTCCGAATCGTCACGTTTTCGCTGGCCGGCTTTCTTGCGGCCGCGCTGTTGTCGTGGAGCGGCTTGCTGGGGTTCCTCGAGCCGTCGGTGCTGCTCTGGATGATCCGCCAGCAGAACGGCGCGGTTCACCTCCCCTGGCTGCGGGCTGCCGCTCCATCCATGCCCGAGACCCTCGTCCTGTTGACGTGGGACAACCCCGCCGCCTTTCGGGCCTGGGAGCAGAGCTCCGAACCGGCGGTTCAGGCGGAATTGCTGCGGCGTCTTTCGGACTGGGGCGCCACGCAGATCGTGGTGCCCGTGGCGAACCTGATCACCAACCTCGATCCCGTGCCAGATCCCGACCACACACCCTGGGCCCACGGCTTGGAATCGCACGAGCAAGACCAGGCCGTCGCACCGATGCTGCCTCATTCGCCCGCACCGCCCAACAGCGAGGCGCGCCGGCGCTGGGAGCGATCCGTGCTCGATCTGCCCGCTCTGTTCGAGGCGGCTCGCGCCTCGGGACGCGCCATCATCGCCCTCCCGGCGCGCGAGTTCGCCCATGTCCTGAACCATACGGCCTGGCCGCCCGATTCTCCGGAATGGCGCACCGTCGCCGCCGGCCTGCCCGTGGGAACGGACCGGCTCCCGCCATTCCGCGTGTCGCTGCTCCCGGCGGTGCCGCTGGTCTGGGCGGAAGACGCGCCGCCGCCGGTGCCATGGCTTGTCCTGCGGGCTGTGAGCGACGCGCCGGATGCACCCCTCGAACTGCGCCCCTCCGCACGCGAGCTGCCCATCGGCGACAGGCGCCTGCCGCTCCTGGCGCCCGGTGTGTTGCTCGTGGACTTCCGACCCGCATGGCCCGGCGAGGACTTTCCGCGCCTCCCCATCTCCGCCGTGCTGAGCGACCACAAGGTGCCCATCCGCGACCCCCAGGGAGTGCAAACCTGGGTTCCCGCGCACGAGTTCTTCAAAGGCCGAATCGTCTTCGTCGAATCCGCCCACCCGCGCCGCCGAGCCACGCCGGTGGGTGAATTGACGCGCATGGAAACGCTTGTCTATGCGACGGCGACCGTGCTTGGCGAAGGCGGATTGCGCCGCGCCAACCCGCTGGTGCTCGGCTGTTGGGCGCTGTTTTGGTCCATTGTGGTGGGGTGGACGAGCGCGCGGCGCGGACTGCTGGGCGGCATTTGGCGGCTCGCCGGCGCCGCCCTGGTGATCCTGCTGCTGACAGCGTCGGAGTTTCTTCAAGGAACATGGCTGGACCCGGTCTTTCCGCTCTTCGCGGCGGGCGGTTCACTGCTGCTGGTGACCCAACTGACCTTCGCGCTGGAACGTCGCGCCAGGGACCAAACGCGAGCGCTGCTGCAACGCTTTGTGGCACCGGAGGTGGTGGAGGAATTGCTCGAGGACCCTGACCAGAAACTCGGCCTGGGCGGGCGTCGCGAACGGGTGGTGGTCCTTTTCGCCGATGTGCGGGGCTTCACTCGGTTCGCCGAGCAGAATTCGCCCGAGGAGGTTGTCAAGGCGGTCAATGCCTACCTGCACGTCATGACCGACGCCCTTCACCACTACGGCGGCCTGCTCGACAAATACACCGGCGACGGCCTCATGGCCCTGTTCCGCTTCGCGCAGGATGAGACCGAACCGGTGGCGCGGGCTGTGTCCG
>ERZ795055.900-NODE-900-length-25248-cov-5.177311_pt1 | contig 25248 bp, 38 predicted proteins | sample MGYA00375139_ERZ795055 | MGnify/ENA primary metagenome ERZ795055 (study PRJEB30184, sample SAMN05720283) | anaerobic digester metagenome | isolation source: active sludge of municipal wastewater-treating anaerobic digesters | place: USA | collected 2015-01-23 ... | reverse complement strand
GCACTTGGTTCGAGGCATGAAAGAAGCTCTTCGGCACCCTGATTTATTGCGCGTCTTTTGAGTTCTGAGAAGGCTGCTCTTCGCTTTTGTTCTTCTTGCTCAAGTAAAGATACAGATTTTTTATACCCCTCCCCACCAGCTTTGCCGTCTGTATCAACAGGCTTATCGCTAGTGCCTGCAGCTGGGGGTTCATCAACAGCAACTCCTTTGTCGATAGTCTTTTGCTCATCTTCTTTATCTCCGTATTGCCCGGCATTTGTGAGTTTGTCGTCTTCGAGCACTGCTTTTGGTTTTCCCATTCCACCCCTTGGGGTTTGGGAGGGCTTGACAATTTCTTGGGCTGGTCCGGGCTGGGGGTCGAAGAAGTCATCTTTGACGTTATTGATTGTGTTTCTTGGCTTTGCGATTGTAGCCATTTGCTTCTCCTTTGGAGTGCATTCTGTATTTGTTTTCCTAAGCGTAGCATAATCTTCCTGCCCATGGCTAAACATCTCTCGCTATTCTATATCACGACATGTCTTCTCGTTACTGTACCAGTAGTACTCCTGAAAGCTCTGCTCTGATAGTATACCCTCAAGGAGCATTTCCTTAACAACGTTGTGTTCCATGAACTGTGGATAAAGGAAGCGAGCCTTCTTAAACTGGTCTATTGCCCGGGTGAAGTCACCCATCTCACGATAAAACATTCCACGGAAGTATTCAAAGGTAGCTGCGCAACACTGTATGTCACTTGCCTGAGCGTTGCTCCACGCATAACTATCGAATATTTCTGACATTTTCTTCAAGCCAAACTTATTGGCAGGGAGAGATGACAGGAAGTGGAACGTTATAAGATTTGAAGTATGCTTGTATGATTTTATTACATCTACACTATTAGAAACGTTTGACGAGTCTAAAAGTTTTAAAATTATATCCCTTTTCTGAAAAAATATTTCATTGTGCTCTTTATAGCGTTCTAATAGAAACGCATAGATTTCTTCAGCAAGGTTTATGAATGTGTGGTGTTCTTTATCTTTATTTAGTAATATCAGCATACATGAGTTATGCCCGGAGAACTGTATATCCCGGACTCCAAGTCCACACTTATTGGCAAGAAGGGTGATGGTCTCGGGGAGGAACGTATAATTGTGGGCAGCACTAAGGAATGCTCCAACATTAATGGCTGGGTACGGCATTGCAGCAGATGGGACCTCAATCAACATGGTGCCGTCGTCAGTCATATATTCAGAGGCCCTGAGCAGTGCCTCCTTCGGGCTGTACATGTGTTCCAGTGTGTTGCGAAGACAAACAATGTCGTACTTGCAGCACTTTTCCGCACCAGACATAAAATCTTCCTGAATGGTAGCAATGCCGTGGAGCTTTTGGGCAACCTCAACGGCTCGCGCATCCATGTCAATGGGGGTAACATCTGCCCCCTCAGCGGATAAGCATCTTGCAAACACTCCGTCACCAGAGCCAATCTCAAGGACTCTCTTTCCATGAAGCGGAAGCCTTGCCTTGAGCCAATCTATTGCCATAATGGCAGATGTGAGCGTGTATGTGAGCATGCTCTTAGAAATTGACTTGTCCCAACCGGGCCTGAACAGAGCTGAATAGTCTTCACGGTAAAACCTTGCAAGCTCAGAGCGAGTAAAGGACGGGTTCTTGTAGATTGTTCCACAGTCCATACACATTACATCTATGTTATGGAAAGCCTTCCCGTCATCGCCCCTCAACTGCACATTGGTCCCATCATTCATCTGTTCCCACAGGACTTTGTTATTGTCTGAACCGCATACGTCGCACTTCTTTTTTTCCATTTCGTATCTCATGTAATCTCCTATAGGTCAAGAAAAGATTTTTTGTTATGTGGTCTACCATCAGGGTTGTCGTCCCAAAACGTATCGTAATACATCTTGTCTCTTGCCTTACTTCCAATCTCGTCTGCAATGGGCTTTGGCTGCTCTACCCCAACGGTATCGGGGTCATGGTCTCCGTACTCCTATTCCATTGCCTTCAAGATGATTAAGAAAGCCATAACCCTATCATCCTTGCCTCTGCCATAGGCACTAGCACCAGCACCGCCCTCCTCCCGAACGAACGTAATCATTTCCATGACAAGAGGTTCGCTTCGTATAACAACCATCTTGTTATTAACAACCCATCTTCCGAGAGTTAACATAGACGGCTTGGTTGTTGGATTGGTGTTCCATCCATATTTGTTTAAATATGTTTTAGTTATAGCGTCAAGCTGTGTTCTCCTTATTATGTTTGGATAGTCACCCTTAAGCAATGCGCCGAGAACAGCATGACCATAACCAAATATTTCTGGAGCAACAAGTGCAGTATTGTAAAACATGCCAAGTACATGAGCAATCTTTGCAAGCTCGTCAGCATCGCATTTGCCGTGCCACTCAGCAACCTGCTCTCCCCAGTCACCCTTGTTTATTTGTCCAACACGAAAAACTTCTATGCACCCAAAGTCAGTGGCACCGGGCTCTCCGCTAGATGGGTCAACCGATACAACGTATTCTGCTTTTGGTTCGGGGAAAGCCCATACCCACAGGTCGCCATCAGGGTCTTCACGCAGCCTTCCACTAACCACGGACATCTTTGCTATCGGGTCTTTACATTGATTGTAATACAGCTTTAGAATTGCCCTACTAAACACGCTTCGTCCACTTACTATGAACGCTTCTTCATCAGTGGTAGGATACTGCTCGTGAAATGCTTCTATTGCACCAGTCTGGTCCCCGGTGTTACCACCGAGAAATTTTATCTGGTATCTTCTCCAGTTTAACTGTTCAAGGGTTGCTTTGTGTTTATCCCTAAGCTCACGCTCTTCGAGGTTCAAAGTACCAGCGAGCTCTCTCTTATCTGCATCAGAGGAGAACTCCATTACGTATCCCTCGTGCTGTAGCCACGAATAAAACAATGGCTTGAACACGCTCTTTCCTTCCTTGGCAAGCTTCCATTCAGTGTAGAAAGCTTCTCCGGGACCAGTCATTCCATTGGCTGTGCTTTCAATGACGACAAACGTTCCGGGCTCGTTAAAGGCTGTGGGTATAACAGCTTTACGAACTCCGTCTGCGTCTCGGTACATGGCGTACTCACTAAAATGAATGAAATGGTTACCAGTACCCAACCCAGCTTTATTTGTACAAGAGACAGTTTTGAGGGAAGACTTAAGTCCATAATTCTTACCACCCTCTTTTTGTATTCTTGTCTTGGGATAGTCAAAAACCATCTTGTGGATGTTCTTCTGTTTTGTTGCTGGCTTCAACTCTGGTGGAAGATACTCATAAAATATCTGAGACATGTTATGTATATACGAGCATCCCTCGTCGTCTGCAGCAATGGTTATCGCCTGCCTGTGGGGCTGGGTATGGCAACCCTGAAACATCCTCCCCTGAACATAAGTAGAAACTCCGTGACGCCTTGCTTTTAAAATGATGAACCTAACTGGCTCTCCATTCTTAAGACACTTCTCCCACTCTGCATTTATTTTAGTCTGGACATACCGCTGTGAAAAATCGAACGGCACAAGCCCACGGCCAGTTTGTATTCTTAGCAGCATCTTGGAGTAATACTCAAAGTCCTGCATACGAGACAAATCAAACTTCATTTATAACCCTCGTAACAGCATCAATAAACGATTCTTTGTCTGAGTTGCAAGCATAAGAATTAACCAGCTCCTTAATGAGGTTATACTTAGCCTCAACCGGACCAGTGCCCTGAGACCTCACTTTAATCCATAGCTCAGTAAGATGCTCCATGTCAAGGTCAAGTATCGTTGAGTGCTCGCTAAGATACGATGCTGGGTCATAACCTCCCGGAAGGATGAGAGCAATAGTGTTACAGAACCCTGCGGCAACCAGAGGGGCGCATGCGTCTGCCATGCCATGATAGCCCGGAGCATCTCCATCGAACAACAGAACAGCATTCCTACACAATTCACCGAGTATTAAAGCCTGAACATCTGAAATGTGCGAACCCATAATTGAAACTGTATTGTAGTATCCACGCTGGTACATTGCCATTGCATCAAATGTCCCTTCAACTACATACACAACACCCCTTTCCTTTATGTAGGGAGCTGCAACATTGATACCGAAAATGCTGTATCCCTTCTTGAAGAAAGAAGAGTTCTGAGTATTCTTATATCTAGGCTCGCTCATATCAACTGCACGCAACTGAAATCCAGCAACAGTGCTGAACTTTCCGTCGTCGCACGCATATAGTGGGAACATGACGCGACGCCCACCCTCTGCAGAGCCAAGCTTGAATGCATCTATGGTGTCAGGTAAAACCCCACGGCTAACAAGATATGACATTGCAAGCCTGTTACCTTTGAGTTCACGCATACCATCCTCGTGCTGCTTGCGGATATCCTCATAGTAAAGACTCGTCAGCTCCTGTTGTCTTGTGCTGTCCATCTTCGTCGATTTCAACATATCCACCTTTCTCAAGCATTTGTTCAAACGTAAGAGTAGTTTCCTTCTTGGAATCTTTCACGCCAGTAAAGTTTTTAATGGCTATGGCTATTCCAATTTTAACGTCCTCGTCTACACCCTTCGCCTGCAGCATTTTGTTGGCTTGGTTAATAACATCTGCCGCATCATTGGGGGCAAGCTTGTCCCAGCATTTCAACAAATACTCTATGGCTTTTCTTCTGGCCTTATCGTCGTTCCCGCTTTTGCATAACGCCATAACCTTCTTAACTCGAAATTCTTCTGTGGCGTCTGCCATCTCCTTAAGGGTTGGCTTATGCCCACGCCTAACTTCAATGACAGGGTAAGTCCCCTCGCATTCAATCACGTTGAACTTGCCCATAAATCTTTTGCGTGGCTCCTTAAACAGGGCCTTCACCTTTTCTGTTGAGCACGCCTGACATATGTAATCATATTTTTTGCGTCTGGAGTCTTTCCAATTCTCTTGTGTAAGGGGACTCCTGCAAATTCGGCAAAGCTTTTGGGTTGCTTGGGTGCTCATAATACATCTCCCTTGTGCCGTTGAATACCTTCTCGTAAAGCATTTTCATACCACGGAATAGCTCGTACAGCTTGAGAAGCTTTGTCGCCATCAGCTCCTTTCCCTTGTACATATCATTGCATGCTCTCAGGATATTGTCCCTGCCCATTATCCAAGACTGCATAACGTGCATCATTGCGTACCAGCAATAATCGTCATTGAACAAGTCTGCCTTTTCCATGGTTATTGTTCTTGCAAAACTCTCATACCTGTTCAGTGGAAGGCGACCAGCATTCATCTCCTTCATAGCCTCTTCCACAATCATTGTAATGTTCTCTATTTTCTTGATACCCTGATTGATGTATATATATCCCCTGTCAATACGGCTCTTGATTGTTTCCTTGTCGGAGGCAATCTGCTCTGGTGTTGGCTTCGGCATATACTCGTCAAGAAGCTTTTTTACTGGACGCTCCTCACTTAGCAGGTCAAGCACTTCCTGCAATGGCATTTGGTATGAGCCCTCTATTAATGCGCCTCCTTCTGTTGCGTTAATGCAAAAAATCTCGGGGTTCCTTGAGATGTCATACTCAAATCTTTTCTTCATGCCAACCCATGTATCAAGGGACTCGATTGGTTGCCCGTCATATCCCATGATTGTAACCTTCTGTTGGATAAGCGGCGACTTCTTTAGTCCCTCACTGGCGTGTGTGGCCCCCTTGACATGTGTCTGACCGTCACGGGCAAAGGCGAGGTCCTGTCCAGCAAGAATGATTGGATTGCAGCCCATATACTCGGCTACTTTCCAAGCCAAGTTTGTCACAGACTTTCCAGTATTGAGCGTGCCCTTATCCACGCCAAGCCAATGGAAGTGAGAAAAATCCCTATACATCATGCAGTACTTTCCGTGCCAGTTATCGTACACGTCTGGCCTCACAACGGGGCATGCACAGAGAAACGTATCGAGGAGCGGACCCCAATTCTCTTTTGGTATTTGAGCGAAGTGTCTGTGCGTTGTCGGGCTGCGTTCAAGGGAAGTTACCATGTCTGGAACAATTGGTTCCCTCTCTCCGTCTTCATTGACGTATTTCATGAACGTATTGATTGAGGCGTCAGCACCAAATATTACAGCCTTATTTTTAAACTTGTTAATAAGGTGGATGTTCTTGTTGAGTGATGGACCAGTGGCCACAATCAATGCTGGAAAATCTTTGAATTTGTCCTTGAGAGTTATAATGCCCGGGCTCTCGCAAATCAGGTCAGTGTTCTGAAGCATGTGGTCCATGCCAAGCCAAGAGTCTTCAGGGTCATTTCCGAAAGAACTCCTGATATCATAACACACACGTGATACGATATCATTAATTGGTTTGTAGTACGGCTTGTTAAACCGTATCAAAACGGGATGCTCTATTATTTCAAACGTAGAAAATACGCTCCCACTTGAAAAGTGCAGTATGTCAAACAACATGTTATAGAGCTCGTCATGCGGCAGGCCAATCAGGAAGTGAACGTTCGGCATGTCAAACAGAACTCCAACCTGCTGACCCTGTGGGTTGTTCATGAAAACAATCTTGTTCTCTACGTACTTTTTAAACAGCTGCAGATTGTTCTCGATAACAATGAAGATTGCTCCGGGAGCATTGTACCTGTTGAATATTGACTCAAACTGATACCCGAGACCAAGCCCGTAAATCAGGATAATGTTAGCGTGCTTGGAAGTTGCACCTATCTCCACCCTTGCGAAAGACTCCCCCTCAAGCTGTGGCTCGCTCTTGTCGTGCGGCAACCACTCAGCACCATCGGGAGTTCTAATGGTACAGTATGGCATGTTCTTTGCGTTCTTGGAAACGCGAACTGTTCCATCGTCTTTGAGCTCGTGTATCGCCCTAGCCAGTAACGGGTATCTTCTCGACAAGCTTGCCATGTTAATGTCATAAGGTTTCTGTTGCATGCTGTTCTCCTATCATCATTTCGGGTGCGATATAATTGTGTATCAAACAATGGCCTTCAAACATATCGTAAAGAAACTGCTGAAACTCAAACATGTTTTCGTGAACAACAACATATTTGTTGTCAAAAAAACGTTGCATTGCACGTTGAGTTGCTCCAGTAGTTATAACATGAAATTCAGAATTGCGCAACTCTTTTTCAAATATTTTATCATAATAAATATCAACAGCTCCGTTGGGCTTCTGGAAAAGATAGTGAACACCTATGCCGTCTGTCATGTCTGCTTCTATTGCAATGACTCCCCCCTCCCTAACTATTGGATAGTCCTTTGCGACAAGTAGAGAGTTCATTGCCAATATGAAGTCAGCATCCTTTATCCTTGGGGTAAGCAATGCAACGTCTGGTAGCTCTTTCGGTATTTCAACCTTGTAGTAATTGCGACATGCTAAAACCCACTGGTCGAAGTAGTATTTCTTTTCAGCAAAACAAAGGTCGAGCACGTATCCATGGTGGTCATACGCACACCCTATCCAGTAATCAATTGCATTTTTAAATACCTCCTGCATTGAAAGAGCAGCCTCGCGAGATGTCCCATGAAAATATGCCGTATCCTTAAGGCATGCGAAACCCGGCATTAAAAGTTTAAACCCACCGCTCATGCCAACATGATTGTGTGGAAGCGGGTTACTGTATGCAATGACAAAATAGTTTTCGTTACGTTTAAGTTTATCAACTGTATTTTCACGTACGTTCGGATTGTTCTGAAAAATCTCACAGTCAAGAACACCTGAGCCCCACTTGAGTAAAGCCTCAGAGAGGGTGCTTTGTCTGTGCATGCCAGTTGCTATGGCAATGTCAACCATATCTTTGCCATATTTTTTCTGTGAGCAATTAAGCAATGTTGACTCAAACCTGCTGAATTTCCTAGTATGGTCTGGAACAACCAGCAAGACTCTCCTGCCATCATTATCTGGAAGGCAAAGAGATGTTGCAGAATGTATGTCAAAGTCAGACATCCTGTCATTGTTCTTAAGCGTAAAAACCTTCATATCCATATGGTATCCCCAGTTCTTTCATGAATGCTTCTGTGATATGCAGGTCAGTCTCATCATTGATATTGTATCCACAACGTTTATCAACAACCATGTTCATTGTTTTGGGAATTGTTTTTGTGCAGTCTCCATCAAGAAGGTATCTCCTGTTATAAACATAGAGTGAACCGCTCTTGATAAATGGGCTCCCACCCTCGTCTTTGTTCCAATTGGCACCGACGATGTACTTCTTTTGTAAGTTGTCATCACGGTATATACACCTTGATAAATACGGCTCATCGCTTCCGTGATAATCAAGTAAAGTCGTAGCGTGAGCGAGCATCTTCTGGTTTCTTATTGGGTTGGTAGGCTGGAACAAATACACTGCGTCATATGTTTTCCCGGTGCAATGTTCTGCAAATTCCAAGCCATGCTTGACAGACAAAATATGCGGTGTGTCATCAAGTATTAAATACTTTGGTCTCTTGCATATTATCCATCCACCAAACAGTCTAAACGAAAATGGATTGTCAGAGCTGAATATGGCGTCCTCAAAGAAGAGACTTCTCCAGCTTTCAATGAACTCAACGGTCCACTTGTAAAGTGGCTTGCCGTGAACAATGTATTTGTTCTTATGGGCAACCCTTGTAGAATTTGCCTTAGCGGTAACCAGCGCAAGTATCTTCATTCCTTTATCCATTTGTGTTAAGACTACCTCCCATTCCATATGATGAAGCCCTTTGAAAACAAACCTGAACAAACCCAGTTCATTTTCTTGAAATAAGGAAACACGTGCACAATTCCGCTTCGCTTGTTTTGCAGATAATCAAGGCTCAGCAAGTCCTTGCACCTATCACGGTACACGTCCTTACTCTCTCCCCGATTTGTCCATTTTCTTGGAACAACATAGTGGAGCTCTATACCGGGGTCGCTGAGCATCTGATATGTATTATGAAATATTTCTATCTTTCGTTCGGTATCAAAGTGCTCAAGAAGACCGTACGTAATGATGATGTCAAACTTCTCTTCAAGTGGTTGGTCACGAAGAATGTCGTGCTGAATGTACCTATGGTTTGCGGCAGCTTGCTTAGTAACCTCATGCCCGACTCCGAATATATCAGAACAGGTTGTGTTACAAGCCCTTTGTTTAAACATATCGCTTATGGTTCCACGCCCAGCTCCAATCTCAAGAGTCTTCAATCCTCCAAACTCCCACCTGAAATCAAAGTAGTCACGGAGAATATCACACATGACAGCAAAGTTTTTCATGAACGGAGTCTTCTGCGAAGGAGACAGAACCTTGGTGTTGTGATTCCAGAAGGCGTCCCAATTGTTAGCTCCATAAGACATTGCTTATCCTCCAAGCTATTTGTTGCCCTGCCTTACCGTCTCCATAAAGGTCTGACGGCTTATAACGAACATGCAACTGTTTGTTAATGGCTTCAACAATTGCGCTCTCCTTCATTGGTATTGTCATGCAATTATCTGCATGTTCACGGTTGTTTTGACGCCATCCTATGTTAACAGATGGCGTTCCCAAGAATGAAGACTCGCGTATTCCAGTGGAGGAATTTCCAACAACGGCTCCACAGATAGACAATATGGCTCCAAAGTCCTCGGGTTCTATGTGCCGTATATACCTTGTATCGTCCCTGTGTTTGCCTTGATGCTCTCTCCAGATTTTGGCAATGTGCTCTCCATTGGGGTCGATATTATTCCAGAACACAACCTTCTGGCAATCCACTTTATCTAAAGCGGAAGGAAGGGAATGGGCACCACGAACAAAAGCATCGTCGGTAGTGTCACCATGGAAAAGCACAAGAATAAAAGGAAGGCTTGCATCTATCCACGCTCCAGTTCCCTTGGAGTTTATCGTGGAAGTTGCATGAGCGGTTGCTGAGCTAATAGCATCTTCATTAACGGCGGTCTCTATTTTACGTTCGTTTCTTATCCTGCGTGAGTCTTCCCTTGCAATCAGGAGGTCCATGGAAGGACATCCATATGGATATATATGTTTACACTTTGCGCCTATCAAACGCTCAAGCCTATATGAAGCATCTTGTGTAGCTGGAAAGTGTATGTCGGCAAGCTGAGAAACCGCATTGCGAACCTTATTGTCTATTGTACCAGTCTGCTCGCCGCCCTGCAGGTGAATAAGAGGAACGTTTCGATAGGACGATGCTATTGCAGTTGCCAACGTTTCAAACCTATCTGCGACTGTTAACACGGCGTCTACATTGATGTTGTCTATTAGGGTTGCTATTTCAATTAGCCCGAGACCAACCGTCTTTGACATTTTAGTAAGGTCGTCACCCTCAACTGCCATGTGCACGGTTTTGATTTCTGCGTCTGGAAAGTCACGCTCTATAAGGTGTGATATCCCAGCATACCTGTAGATGTTTACGCCACCGCCAAGCAGAAAAACAGGGTCAATGTTATCGTACAGATTTTGAACGATTGTTTTTACCTTGTTGTAACTGCTTCTGTTTGTTACTGCGATTAGTAGTTTTTTGTGCATTACCATCCCCGAGAAGAAGAAGCCCGATATCACAGTAGTTGGCTATATCCCTAAGAAGCTCACGAAGCCCCTCTTCCTTAACACGTATAACATGCCCCTTTTGGGATATTGTCTTGAGCCGCATGAGCTTATCGCCCTCACGGATAACTATGCCGACTATTCCATCGACAGAGAAACTGCTGCCGTAATCAATGTTCTTCCTTGCAAAAATCTGAAATCTTTTGGTTAATACATTTTTGAATTTTCTTATTGCGTCTTCTGACTTCATTATAATCTCTCCACGTGAATTTATCCATTAGAAGTATTCCGCTACGGTGGATACGAAGCGGGTTCAAAACGTCACCAGTTTTGTCGCTGTCAAACAGCCCGGTCATAAGGGCCAATGTTATACCCTTCTCGTCTTCCTCAACAAGCACACCAGCACCAACATGTATAACATCATTTGCATTGGGGAGCTCTGAACGCTCTGTCCATCCAGAAGAGTACGTTGGGTCAATAAAAACAACCACGGCAAATACATGCTCCGGTATTTCTGGAAGTGTCTTTTCCATGTTGTCTCATTTCTTCAAAAGCTTGAGAAGCTGTTCATTAGGAAGCTTATACTCGCATGGGGTTAATATCTCGCTCTTCCTACTTCCACGCCTATATATAGTGGTCCCCTTGATGTCGTCAATGTTGTCGAGTAACAGATAGCTCAGCTTGCCAATCGGGTAGTCTTTCTCTATGTTTATTGTTTTTGATATTGAGTTATCTACATACTGTTGAACAGTACTCTGAACCTCAATGTGGTGTTTTGGTGAAACCTCAGTCGCGCCAATGAAATGGCTTACGTCTTTTCCTTTAACGACAAAGTCTTTGAACAGAGTGTCAAACTCAGTTACCTCTTTAACCTCTCTTCCCTCGTAATACTTTCGTTTGTATATGGGGGCGAATATAGGCTCAAGGCTTTGGCTTGTTCCAGCAAGCAGACCGATAGTACCAGTGGGAGCAATGGAGAGAACGGTTCCATTCCGCATGCCATTCTCCCTAATGGAAGTTCTTACTCTCCTTGGAAGAGTGGAAGGAAATGTTCCCTGTAAAAATTTCTCAGCAACAAACTTATCGAAAGACCCCTTTTCGAGAGCCAACGCAGAAGAAGCCAGATAGCTAATGTCACGGAACCTCCTGTAAAATTCATCTATAAACTCAAGAGCCTCATCTGAACCATACTCCTTAATGCCAAGCTTAAGCATAAGGTGATGAAGCCCCATCGTGCCAAGACCAATACGGCGAGCGGCCTGAACGTTTAATCCGATTTGTGTTATCGGATAATAGCTAACGTCAAGAACACTGTCAAGAAACCTAACTGAAAGGGCGATGGTATCCCTGAGCTTTTTCCAGTTTACTTCATTCTTCTTCTCATCATACATATTGCTCAGGTTAATGCTTCCTAAACAACATGCAGAGTTTACTGGAAGGGGAAGCTCTCCGCAAGGATTGGTAGAGGATATGGTATCGCAGTACCATAAATTGTTTTCCCTCTGCATCTTCTCAAAGTTTATTATCCCCGGCTCAGAAACTTCCCAAGCATGCTTTACGATGTAATCCCAAAGCTCAGTTGCTTTTATTGTTTTATACTTCTTACTTCCGAACGCTAGTTCCCAATCCTTTCCTCCACGCACAGCCTTAATAAATGCATCATTAACGCCGACGCTTAGATTGAAATTCTCAAGCTTTCCATCTTCGTGCTTTGAATTGATGAACTTGAATATCTCGGGATGCCAAACCTCAAGAAGGGCCAACCCAGCTGCTCGTCTATCGCCACCCCCACGTATCAGGCGCAATACATGATTTAGCCCATCAACAAATGAGACTGGTCCAGTTGCGAATGAGTTGTTTCCCTGAGTTTTGAGCTGCTCGCCCTCGGGGCGCAATGAGCTAACATTGAACCCTATGCCTCCACCGTACTTAGACACTATCATCCCGGGTCCGTACCAGTCCAGCGCAATGCTCTCAATATTGTCTTCAACTCCAAGAACGAAACAATTTAAAAGGTTGCCCTTTGGCTTCCCGGAGTTACGAAGTATTCTCCCTCCCGGAACAAAGTCGAACCTGACCATCATGTTGTAGTAAGCCTGACCAAATTTGGCACACAACTCAGGAGTCTTCTCTGACATAGAAATGGCATTTGCTGTCCTAAGAACAGTCTGAGACCACGTCTCTTTGTCGGAAGCAGCATATCTGAGCTTGTGAACAGTATCTTGAAGGCCATCAAGAGTAGGAACAGAAGTAATGGAACACGAAAGGTCTTCGCATTCCTCACATGAAATCTTCTCCGTCACCATTACAGTCCTCGTTAACTTGCTTGACGATAAATCCTTTTTGTTTTTTGAGCTCACCAATGACTCTGGCAATGTCAGTCCCTTTATATCTTCTGAAATACGGAGGTGCCTGCTTCACGATGTAGTCTTCTGTTTCAAGAAGGCCAGTGGCATATGGAAGCGATATCCACCACAGATGTTTAGTTGCCATCTATCCACTTGCCCCACACGTTGGTAACGCCAGCGGTAATATCAATCTGCTCTACGCGGAATGTTCCGTCAGAGTTCCAGTACACAATGGCAAAGGAGTGAGACCAGTTCATCTTTTTCCCTTTAAGCCATTTGTTATTTTCGCCTTGGCAGTCCTTAAGACAGCCAATACAAAAAGCAGCATGCACCCCACGCAGACTAGCCAGACTATCACGCTGAACACCATGGTTATGAGCATACAAAACATTGGCACCAAGATTGATGCAATGCATGCGAGTATGGTGTACACCAGCATGGTGCCCACCGTGATAGAAGCTGATTTCTCCAATTGTGACATACTCACCGTGCTTGTGCCAGACCCATCCTCTATTTTGAAGCTCCATGATGTTTTCGGGTTTATACTGAGGAAGGTAGAGCTCATTCTTGTCGTGCTCCTCTACAAAGTTGTTAAGCCATACTTCATGGTTTCCCATCAACACTATCTTGTCTTGTACTCCAGCAATCTCACAAACGTGGTCCAGCTCATCGAGCATGGCGTTTACTTGTTTCTTGTCGTTCTCCAAGTCCTTAAGTATGTACTCAAGCGGTGGACGCTTCTTCTTTGAATACTTCCACGCGCTGACACTGTCCCACTCTCCCACGTCTCCCAAGTGCATAACCATGTCAGGCTGTACCATCTTAATGGTTTTGTAGACACAATTGAGAGCAGCCTTGTTGTGTAGCGGAACGTGTGTGTCGGGGATAATAACAGCTGTTTGCTTTACCCTATTCCTGCCCATGAGACCTCCTATAAAAGAAACCTGTTTTTGTAGTGCTCGTAACTATTCCACTCACGTGGCTGCATACCAAGCTCGCCGCACCCAATGATAGAGTCAATGCGCCTTAAAGTCGCACTGAAGTTAGCAAGCTCTGCTGGGCTGCAACACACTTGAACGGTTGGTCCGAAGCACGCCTCGGTTTTGAAGTGACGTTCTATATACCTAGCCCCCATTGACACGGCAACAACACTTGCCAAATCATCCATGGTGTGGTCGCTGTACCCGTACACAATTGGAACATAATTGATTGTCTCGTGTCCGATACGTTTGTCAAGGGAGCGCAGCCGCTGCATGTTTGTCTCGTTATCATTGTGAGGATACAACGAAACGCAGTGCATCACAACAACTTCTTCAGCTGATTGTATCTCTCGTATCTGGTCAAGCTTGTCAGCCTCATTGAGCATTCCAGTTGAAACAATAACACGCTTCCATTTGTACTTATCAAGCTCTTGTAAAAGAGATGGATGCAGCTGGCCGCTGGCAATTTTTATGTTCTCAACGCCAAGCTCACGCATGAAAATAAATCGGTCTGGAGTGTTGACTGTAACAACAAACTCCATGCCGTTTGCCTCAACGTGGCTCTTAACGTCCGACAGGCTTTTAGAGTCAAGCTGGCATTTGGAATAGAACTTCTTCTTCGGCTGGAAGGCAGGACTAAGCCTTTCAGGATTAAAGCACTGGTACTTAAACATGTCGCACTGTGCTGCAGCGGCATAGTCAATCATGTTGTGAAGAATCATCTGGTCGCCATGCCAGTATATTGCAGGCTCAGCTATCAGTTTTGCTTTCATTACTGAACTCCTCCAGCTTCTGTATTATTTTTTTTAGAATCCTCTGCATCATTGCGTCCATCTCTTTCTTTATCTCTTTGAGACTTGGACTTTCCTGCATTGTAATCCTCGCGCAGTTTAATAAAATTTTTGAGTGCAGTGGTTTGTGCGGCAACAACAAACGCGCAGCCACTAAAATTCCCACTGGATATCCAAGCTGAACATTTTTCTTGAATGCAATCAGTGGGCTCTTGCACCGGGTCAATTGTCCTGAAGCATTTAGGCATCCTCTCCTCCGCTTTGAAGGAACGTAATTTTGACAGAGTGTCCAATTAGCATCAATCTTTTACCACCTATCTCGTCTCTGAACGCAATTGAATATCCGTCGTCAAATGTCGAGTACTCATTTGTGTAGTAGACGTTACCGTTGTCAAGCTCAATCTTGTACTTGTAAGAACTCTCTGAAGAGCTCTTGTATAAGTCTGAATTTCCCTGAAATGTAATTGAAGGCATAACGTCCCTCTCTTTGCAAGATGCAATGCACATAATAGCCATGATTACAAACATGATAATTAACAAAACTGTTAATAATCTGACCTTACCATCGGGTCCCACAATGCGCATTTCTGTCCCTCCCGGTAAAACACCCAGCTACCGTCAATATCTTTCTCTGAGGAATCTGTTCCGTGGAATTTGTGCAGTCTTTTGCAGTGGTTGTACTCGTTCCAAGAACGAAATCCGTTGTATTGTATTGGCTGCTCTTGGCTGTTTCTCATTGCCACCGTGACACGTATTGCAATAAGCGTGCCAATAACAACAAGCAACCATGTTATGATGTCCCATATTTTGTCCGACATTTTGTCACCGTGTCCAAGGAACGTTTTTCTTGAAAATTGTTTTAAATATCATACAGATAGAACCTCCTATCTCTTTGATGAGAAACTTTATTGACTCCTTTTTTGTCAGGAAGTATGACACTCCATCTGCCACAACAAGAGTCGAATTGTTCATGAGGTAATCAATAAGTGCCTCGCGTTCACTTTTAAGCGCATAACGCTCCATACACTTTGACCACACATCGCACGTAAAACAGTTTGGCTGGATTAGAGAACACCAGTCTTCTTTCTCATCATCCATTCGAGCGGCCCAAGGCTTTGGTGATTCTGTAAGATGGACAGCAGCGTATCGCATCGCATCTCCTTTTCAATCTTTGGCATAACCTCATCACGAACAAATATGTCCATCTCGCTAAGTGACATCTTTTTCAGTAGAACGTCTTGCCTCTGTGATATTCTAAAAACACAAAAGGCTTCGTACGCATTGTACAATCCAAACAGTATCAGGCAAATTACAATGAACGTTATCATTCTTCTTGGTCTTCCTCTCTCGGACCAACTATCGTGGTGTTTGGTCCAAACTCTGCATGGTCTATCACCTTCGTTACCCCGGGTTCACACTGGCAGAAATCAGACTCGCATGGGCAAAGGTCCCCGAGAAAACAACCGCACTCCAAGTCACTGTTGAACAATCCGTCAAAATTAAATTTAATCAAATACTCTTCTACAATCTCAAGAACGTTCATATTTTTCATATAACCTCATATGTGGTTGGAGGTATAGGAATCGAACCTATCTAGCCGAGGCGGCTGATTTACAGTCAGCTGCGTTTCCCAGTCTGCCAACCTCCATTAAAATTCTTTCTCCGTACGCACTCAGCATCCCAATGACCTATCCTGAGCACCCGCTGCAATTTGGCCGACCACCCGAACGGCAGGCGTCCCCGCCGTTTACGTACGAAGAATGTTGGTTGCGGGGATGGGACTCGAACCCATGTTTAACCAGTTTATGAGACTGGTGTCTTACCATCTTGACGACCCCGCATTTAAAAATCTTTCACCTTAAGCTTTGTTATTATGCGCTCACCACTTCTTGAGAACAGCTCATAAAACGGTCTTGCTACAATTCCCTCTGCAGGAAACTGTCCAAATGCAGACTTGAGTGGAAGCTTAACGAGCTCTACCATTTGTTCAAGATTTCCAAGGCCAACTAATGGTACAACTCTAATGCAGAGCATGCTTGCAATATCCTCCACATCGGTCCTCTTTAACCACCACCTTCCAACCCGAACGTCAAACAATATGAAGTCAACACCGTTGTTGATGTAATTGCCACCGCCCTTTTGAATGCGAGCTCCAAATCCCTCACCATAGAGGCACACTGGAGTTTCCTCAAACACAGAGTTCATTAACTCAGCGGTGAACAGGTCATTAAGTTTCGTCAGAAGGAACGACGGGATTTGCGCTTTGTCTGTCTTTCCAGCAAATGTAACCTTAGACTCGCCGTCCCATATGACCCTGATATTAGTACCGTCAATTTTCTCGGTAAACTCCCATATATTGTCCTTTAAGTACGCAAACTCGGGGAGTGAGAACTCTCCGGGTATCACCTTCTCAAAGTTCTTTTGTGGGTCACGTTTAAAAAGCGTCTGTATTTTGTGATACTCTTTCATAAAAGCCTCATGTCAGCTAATGCAACAATAACGTCTTTCTTTGTTATGCCAAGCTTTTTGAAAAACTCAGACAACGTAAACGAGCTTCCCTCGATACCAACAAACTGGTCATACCAACCAGATATGTCTATGCGCTGGGCACTCTTTGTCCATGTGATTGAAATGCCACTGTGCATATCAGGTATATCTTGTGGAACGTAAATTGTTGTCGGCATTTGTTGATACACATAAATTTGTTATGGGTTTCAAGTAATCACAAAATAAACAGTGGCAGTCCCCTAAAGTCTTGATGGATTATTGACAGAGCAAAATCACCACCTACCGTTTGTAGTAGTCTGTCTTCTACGTTCGGGGTCTAGAGGTAGACTTGCCGTTAAGCACTGCCACCGATTACATTCTTGGAACACTCGGGAGGCTGGGATGGGGCAGGTCATCCGAGCCCCCATGTGTTCCTTGTTATGGTACTGCTCCCTTTCTACGCTATAGAAACGTTTGAACTGCACACCCGGGTCTAATCTTTTTTGCATTTTCCTCACTTTTTTCTATCCACGGTTTATTTTTGTTAATAAATGTTGACTTACGGCCTTCCAGAGACAACAAATGCAAACCTATTGTAAGGCAATTGTCAACCGTTTGCAACTAATTGTCAACTCAGATTTCGCAAAGTGTCGATAGTTGTAAACAAAACGTCGATAATTTGTCGATAATTTCAAACCAAATCGACACATTCACCTCAATATGTCGATAACTGGAGTGCTTATTACCGATTACATCACGATACTTACCAATTAACTACCGATTTGCTACCAATAAATTGTCTTTAGTTACAAGCTAACAGCTAGATTAATCTATCCTTTATAGCCAATAATAAAGATTAATCTTACTTACTACTAAAAAGGCATGTTAGAAACTAATAATGTTGCTAGTTACTAGCAATGTTGTTAGTAACTACCAATATATTGTAAGCTTCTAACAATATATTGGCAACAATTAGGAAATCCTTAATGGTTCGATTGAGCCAATGCAAGATTGAGCCCATCTTGAGCCCATTATGAGCCATATGCTCTCATTCGCACGAGGTTGCCCTGTATTGAACGAACGCTAAAAAGACGGGTCATTGGTCATCTTGCTTGAGAAGTCTTCAGGAATGAGCTGTCAGGGCCATAGAAAGCGATTTTAAACTGGCAATTTGACTGGTATTGGCAACAATTGAGAAGATTAATGCTGTGTTGAAAAGAAAAAAAAGGAAAATTTCCAATTTTTTCAGATGGTTAAACGGTAATATCACCTCCATAGTGCCATACCCCATATTCGACCCACACGTACCCGCCCGGGCCTGTCGCAGGAAGCGCATTTTCAGCCCAATTTCAGCATTCCCGGCCAGAAAATTGCAGCAACATTGCAATAAAATGCAATTAATTCAGTGCAATTGGCAACGAAACTGTGCAAAAAACTGCAATAAACTGGCAATAAACCCCTATATGTAGCTAAAAACGGGCCAAAATAGCTGAAAATAAGGCAATATGCGCTGATAATTGCATAAAATAAATGCTATACTCCCGGCAGGATAAAAGCTGCATTCCAATTATTTAGCATTCCCATTGCTTGCAAGTCTCTAATATATTGCCAATTAATTCAATACATTGCCAATAACATATATTGCTAACAATATATATTCTTAATAATCTAGATTATTAATAATCTATATTATAAGCTTCTAATATATTATTAGTATCTAATATATTATAAGCTTCTAATATATTGCCAATAGCAATAGATTAAAGCTTTTAAGCTTTGCCTTATAAGCTTTTTCAATATATTGCCAGAGAATGCCAATTGAATGCTAGAAAACGGCCAATTGCCAGAAAACGTCGAAAAAACAATAGCTTGCAAGCTTTTTGCAGTAAAGTGAAGGCAAGCTAAAAACGTTAGAAAAAACAAACACTAACAACAGGAGACATGCTATGAAAACACTGGTAGAATGCACACTCGGTAACAGCAAGTACAGAAAAAACAAGACTCAAAGACTCCGAACAATGATAGTGAACATGGGTAGCGCGCATGATTGCCCCTCTGCAAAACTGGGCCTTTGCCAGCTGGCCAATACGTCGAAATGCTATGCATTCAGGGACGAACGCATGTATAAGCAGTGCCTTCCATACCGTAGAAGACAGGGAAAGCAGTGGAAAGCCAATTGTGCCGGGGATATCGCAAAAAGCTTCTCTGAGATGAACGGGAGACTTCGCAAAAAGGTTACCCATCTGCGCTTGAATGAGTCAGGAGACTTTGCCAGTTTAGATGACTTCGCAAAAGCTTGCGCAATTGCCAAAAAACTGCATGATACCGATGGGATTGAAACGTTCGTCTACACTGCGCGCCGGGATATCCTTACCCCTCTTCTCTTGGAGACCGCCAGAGAATGCCATATGACCGTGAACGGGTCCGGGTTTATGGCGCATAACAACTACCGAGTAGTCCCAAAAGGCTATAAACCAGCGAACAAAAAGGAAATTTACTGCCAGAACAATTGCCATATATGCCGGGCCTGCAAGACTTGCAAGGGCCTTACAATCCTGACAGAATGCAGGGGCTAGTGCCAGCGAAAACAAAACGGTCCCGGGACAATCCGGGACCATACCCAAAACAGGAGAAAAGCCATGAGAAACGGGACCTTAGTGAAGCCAATATGGGATAGGAAAGCCGATGAACAGAAGAGACTCTTCGAGCAGTTATGGTGGCAGATGGAGAAGGTGTGCGAAATTGCCTGGGGTATGAAAGAGACCGGAGACTGGTTGCAGGGTATCAGAGCGGACAGACTGCTTGCAATTGTTAGACAAACAGAAGACCTTGCGTACACCATCGAGCGGCATCATGCACAGAAACACGTGCGCAAGATATGGCCCGAGAAGAAGCGCGTTCGTAAGGTGAGAATGCCAGAGGCAGAAGCATATGAGCAGGCCATGGCAGAAGCAGAGCACAAGATGGACCTGAAGGAAGGTCGCTAGGAAAATCAACTGGTTGCCGTCTTTTTGCAGTACAGTGAGGGCGGCAACCTAACACAAGGAGACAAGGCCATGGGAAAGAAAAACTGGAAGGTTACAGGGGTGTTCGCAGATGGGGAAACGGAAGTGTACCAGCTGTACTACACACAAACGGCTATAGAGATTGCCAAGGACCTGCAGAATGAGGGCGCATCAGTATCCATCGAGCGCATATAGGAGGCGAACATGTACTGGGTAAGAGCGTGCTACAATGCAGAGTGTTGGATGAGTGCCAAGGTGAGCAGCATGGAGCAGGCAATTGAGGCAGCAGCGGAGTGGTTCCTGATACCGAACGTCAACTACGTCGAAATCGAACAGGCATAAGGAGGCTACCATGCAGCACGTAACATGCAGGTTCTACAGCAAGGGTACATTGTGGTCAGTGATGGGGCAGCGCATGATACTGATGGACTTCGATAACAAGGACCTGATGTTCGAGACCAGAGATGGCAGGCTGTGGCTGCAGCGCGACGAGATGGAGCAGCTGGTCCAGTCAGGAGATGCAACGGTAGTAAGGCAGGCAGCATAACGATAACACACAGGAGACAGGGCAATGCCAAAATCAAATTGCAACGCATGTTTATGCAGGGACTGTGACACACTGGCTGCAGGCTGTGACGTACCATGCTTGTCAAAGATGGGGTGCGACAGCGCAGTAAATGGGTGCACAAAATACGTATCACTCGCAGCTAAAAACTATCAGAAGGAGAATGAACATGAGGCTTGAGCTGTATATAAACGTGAAAAAGGGCAGGCCAGAAAAACTGAACACCATCGAGTCAACGTTCTATTGCCAAGAGTATCTTCGTGAACACTCAGCAAGCAGGGCCATATCACTCAAGGTTACCAAGTTCAAGAACGGTGAAGTGGTTGCGTTCATCTACGACAACGAGATGTGCGCCGAGGAAATGTCGTACGAGCAGGCACTGGAAGTGATAGGGTCCTGGTACGTGAACGCAGCCCTGCTCAGTGGGCACCAGATTGTAATCAGCATGGGATACCAGAAGCCGTGGCGGCACACCGAGGGATACAAAGAACGCATGTATAATCGAGGGCTTGCAGTTTAATTGCAGTACTGTGAAAGGAGACACGCCATGACACGATATGCGGGAGACCCATACTGGACCACCGGAAAGTACGGCAGCTGTTGCAAGTGTGGCTGCAGCGTGAAGGGCAAGCGCATCTTCTACTATCCAAAGGGTAAGCACGTATACTGTGAGACGTGCGGTGCACCAGAGAGCAAGTCATTCAATGAAGCGGCGTTCGATGAAGACGTGTACAATTATCAGCGTCCCTATTCAATGAGCTACTAACAAACAGGAGACAGGCCATGAAGAGACAAACACCTGACCAACAAGTGGCAGCAGAACTCAAGACAGGAATTGAAACAGGCATGAGGGGATACCATTACAAAGAGCTTGAAGGTTTACTCGCGTATGTATCGGGCTGGATGATGAGGGTTTATCCAGAGACAGCGAACGTTCTCTACTCTGCAGTGCAACTCGTACGTCAGGAGAAAAACAATGAGACTAAAGGTTGCTGACAGAAAGAAAATGAATGCACGTTTCTACGAGCTGGGCAAGAAGTATCACGAAGCTATACCACTGCATGATATCAGCGTAACACTGCAGGACCATGGCCTTGAATTACTGGACGATGACTACACCCCATGGTCAGGGCTGCTCTGTGGCAGCAACAGTCAGTGCACGTTCAACGTCGGGCAGCACACCGACAACGGATATGATGCCGTTAAGAACAGCGTTCTCTGCCTGAGCTGGTATCGCATGCCGTCAGGTAGGTATGAGATTGTGGTGTACTTAAGCTGAGGCACAACACAAACCTTAGAGCGTGCAGGGAGACGGGCGCATGGCAAGTGTACCGTGGACCGAGTGCGAAGCGGTGGGGTGGGGTGGAGCACCGACCATCACCCCGGTGGGACGCCAACCACCAGTGCAATGAAGCCACACCCCACTGCGAATTATAAACACGACAAAGGAGACATGCAATGAGCAGATTAATTCCCGAAGAAATATATCAACGCATCATAACTGCGCTTAAGGGATATCGTGACATGAAAGACGACGAGTGCGGTAGAAGTGCATGCTACTGTGGATATGAAGGCCAAGAACCTCACTCCCAATGGATTGTTGAGCTTATAGATGAGCTTGAAAGAAACATCAAACGCTACTGAAGGAGACAGGACCATGGCAAGACGGGGATATGTACCACTGTACAAGAAGCAGAAGAGCTACCTTACTGAGCTGTTCAACAAGCATAACATCAAGAGTGTTGACGACATGAGCGGTGAGCAATGGGACACGCTGAATAACATGCACTGCACTGAAACATTATGGTCAGATGCCAACCGTTTCTTATCTGACCTGCACTTCTGGCGCATGAGAACAAAGCCGTGGTAAATCAATAGCTTGCTGGGTTATTGCAGTAATGTGAGGGTATCCAACATCAACGCATGCTCAGGGAGGAAGGTATGAACTAGCAACACGGAGGCGAAAGCCTCCCGACAAACAACATCGAGCAACCGATGATAAACAATTGCAACAAAACAATTACACAACAACACAAACAGTTATCAAAGGAGACGTACAATGAAAAAGACTTACATCACAATCGGTAGGAATAGCATCAACATGGCTCAGGTTATCGTGGACCTGCTGCTCAACAGCGGTACTCGCATGCTGACCGTGGACTTCACCAAGAAGGACGGGTCACTCCGTACCATCAATGGTATGCTGGTTCGCAGAGCTGGCAAGATGAACTTCAATCCGTTCGAGCGTGGCCTTATCCCCGTGGTTGAGAACCTGTACTCACGGTATCGGAACGGTCAGTGCAAGACGTACAACAAGCAGCTGAGAATGATTGACCTCAAGACTGTGAACAGGGTTGCCTTTAACAAAAAGGTAATCAACATTGTACCAGTGATTGCTTAACGGTATTGGCTGGGGCTCGACTGGTCCGACGCAGGGCCAGTGACCCGGGGAAATTGAGTACCCTGCCACGGCCAATAATAATGGCAACCTGCAGTACGAGTGAGGCGAGATGCCCGTCACCGGAGACGGGGCCTATGAACGGAGACTGCAGCTGAGGGGTGGGCAGCGTACGGTAACCCACCCCGGCCATAACTTCAAAGCGGAGACATGCGATGGAAACAATATTTCTTGGACGGCACGAAGAGCATAGGGTGTGCTCAAAGTTTACAGTAAAGCACGCCGGGAAAGTTATCATCATGATTAAAAGATACTACAAAGACGAGGCTCAGGAGCTCACGGTTTATGAGCTGCATCATGGAAACACCATATCTTTCTACGATGAAGAGCCAACGGAAAAAGATGTTGCTGCATTCATTAACGAGATAAATCAATAGCTTGCAGTTTAATTGCAGTACAGTGAGAACAGTAGCGTGGGGTGCACAATAACCTCTAGTAAAAAGGAGACAGGCCATGGACAATAAGGTGTACGAAATCATCACAAATCAAATCATAGAGCTGTTAGAGAAGGGCATCGTGCCTTGGCATAAGCCGTGGAAAGGCATGGCCAACACACCGAAGAACCTCAAGACCAAGAAGGAATACCGTGGCATCAACCCGTGGATACTGGCATCACATGGTTACGCCAGCCCGTGGTGGGTATCGTTCAATCAGTGCAAGTCGATGGGCGGTGCGGTTAAGTCAGGTGAGAAGGGAACCATCATCGTGTTCTGGAAACCAGTAGACTACAAGACCAAGGACAACGATGGTAACGACACAACCAAGAAGGTATTCATCCTCCGGTACTACCGTGTGTGGAATAGTGAGCAGTGCGAAGGACTCAAGGTTCCTACTGAAAAAGAGGAAGAGAAGAAAGACTTCACACCCATACAGGAATGCGAGCGTGTCGTGTCAGAGTACAATAACATGGTCCCGGTAAACCATGGTGGAGGACGTGCGTTCTACAGCCCGGACCGTGACACCATCGGCATGCCAGAAAAAGAAACGTTCGATGGGTCAGAGGAATACTACAGCACCCTGTTCCACGAGATTGTGCACAGCACTGGACATGAGAGCAGGCTGGACCGTGACCTGAAAAACTGGTTCGCCTCTCCAGAGTACAGCAAGGAAGAGCTGGTTGCAGAGATTGGTGCTGCGTATCTGTGCGGGTTCGCCGGGATAACCAACACCATCAAGAACAGCGCAAGCTACATTGGCGGCTGGCTTAAGAAACTTAGAGACGACAAGAAATTTATCATCAGCGCAGCTGCTCAGGCTCAGAAGGCGTGCGACTTCATCCTTAACAAAACATACAAGGAGAAGACCGATGAAGAAGCACAAGCTGAGTGACGGAGCAATACAGTTCTCATCATTCATACTGTGCCCACTGCTTAAGTGTGGTGGGTTCAGGTCAACGCTGGTGTGCAGGGTAAAGAAGTGCAGGCGATATAAACTGGCAACGTGTCCGAGCGTAGCCCACCACTACAGTAGCATGGGATATGAGCAAGAGCAAAACAAAGCAGGTAAAAGAAAAGAAGCAAGCAAAAAGAAACAGAGACGACAGCGCACCGTTCCAGCTGAGGGACTTTCTCAGATTAAACATCAGCAGGCTGGACCGCATGAACGAGGGGCAGAAGCAGCTGCTCAACTGGATAGTTAACTCATAGCAATCATGGCAAGGGAGCGGGGTAAGAGTCTTATCGGTACAAGTCTCCGCTGCTCCGCTCCCCTGTCTCCTGTATGGGAGGGCGCATGTTTACAGATGGCTTCATGTTTATAATGAACAAGGTGTTGGCCGGGATATGTTCAACGTTCACGCCATACAAGATGGGTATGTTCTGTGGTGCGCTGCTTGTTACTGTTGTTGTGGTTGCACTGTTGATAGGAATTATTGCACTGTTAACCATGGACCTTGATTAGTGAGGGTAACATGAATAAAAAAGAAACGTTGTTGACAATTGAAAGAATGAATGATACAATATGTGAGCTCAAGGCTGCTAACATAGAGCTTAGCAAACAGATTGCCGTGCACGTGAAGCACATTGAGTCAAAGCAGGCAGAGATTGATAGGCTGCGCAAACTGTACAATGAGCAAGAGGACGAGAAGGTTTATTTTTTCGAGCCTTTGGAAAAAGAAATATCCGTTGAGGATATGCAGAAGATTGTGGATG
>ERZ795055.895-NODE-895-length-25359-cov-7.746325_pt1 | contig 25359 bp, 17 predicted proteins | sample MGYA00375139_ERZ795055 | MGnify/ENA primary metagenome ERZ795055 (study PRJEB30184, sample SAMN05720283) | anaerobic digester metagenome | isolation source: active sludge of municipal wastewater-treating anaerobic digesters | place: USA | collected 2015-01-23 ... | reverse complement strand
TGTGGGAGAGGATTCGATCTTCATCACCGGAAGTGTTCATGGCCTGGCGCGACTGCGGCCTGGTCGATGAGACCGGTCAGAACCGTCTGGCCTTCGGGGTGTGGAGGCAGTATCTGGCTCTGCCGTTGGCGGACACGCAGGCTACGCGACCCGCTCGCAAGTGATCTGCGGATCCGCCACGCACGCACCTCAATCAACTCCAGCTTCTTGCGTCATTGGCTCGTCGGCGTGCGACTCATCCTCGTCAAGGCCATTGATCACCACGAGTGCGCGTTCAATACCCTATCGGATGTCGGTGGCGCGTCCCGCCGCCGGTCGCAGGACCCGAGATTCAGGTCCATCCGCCCACGGCTTGTGAAAGAGTTCACAGGTTGCCGCCGAGTTTGTTCCGCGGCGCCCCGGAAACGGTGCTTGTCCAAGCAGTCTAGGAGGCAATTCCGTTTGTCGGCCGATCCGAGCCTGCCTATCTGTCTAGTAGGCCGGTGCGAGGCAGGGAGTTGTTTCTCCACCGACGACGAAGAGAGAACAGGCAGTGACAAGGTCGACACGGAACAGAACCACGCTGGCTGCGGCAGTTGTCCTGGTGATCATTTTTTACGGGGAGCGCGCCCAAGCCCAGCCGAACGCTTTCGGTGCGGGAGCTGCCGCGGAGGGTCTGTGGCGGCCGATCGCCGCATTTGAGCAGGCCGAGGAGATCGGATCACGCATGGGGATCGAAACCTCGATCCGGCCCCAAAGAGGTGCCGTGTTCGCGGTTGACAACCTGGCATTGGGCCGCCTGCTTGCGCGAGCACCGAGAGAGGAAGCCAGACCGGTGCGAGAATCCGGAGCGATCATCACGCTCCCGTCTCCATCCGGCTTGCTTCAGCGGTTTGCCTTCGTAGAATCGCCCATTCTGGCACCGCGCGTCGCGGGACAGGTGCCGGAGATCCGAACGTTTGTCGGCCAAGGTATCGACGACTCTGCGGCCACGGTTCGCTTCGACATCACCCCCCTCGGCTTCCATGCTCAGGTCCTGGTTCCCGCCAGCGGCGATGCCCGCGGCCGCCAGAGCTTCTTCATCGAGCCTGCCGCCCGTACGGACACGACCAACTACATCAGCTATGCGGCGAGCGATACCCTGGCAACCGACTCCTGGGAGTGCATGACGGCCGACGCGGACGCCGCGATCGTCGAACCGGCCGCCGGCCCCGGCAGGCTCGAGGCAGGCACTGTAACACGGCATGTCCTCGACCTCGCCATCGCCGGAACCGGCGAATTCACCGCCAACGCCAGCAACCCCGATCCCCCCAACTCGTTGCTGGCTTTTGCGAGAGCGGTCACGGCCGTGAATCGCGTGAACCAGATCCTCGAGAACGACCTGGCCGTACGCCTGCTCATCGTGTCCGGCCCGACCGAGATGTACACCAACGCCTCTACGGATCCGTACTCGGGAACGCAATCGAACATGCAGGCCCAGAACCAGGCCAACCTCGACAGCGTGATCGGCTCAAACAACTACCACATCGGCCACCTGTTTCACTTCCAAGCCAGCGGATACTCCGGCAACGCGGGTGGCATCGGCACGATCTGCACCTCCACCAAGGGCATGGGGATCTCTGCGAGCTCCGTGCTCGGCGGGGATCTGTTCAGCATCGATCTGCTCGCGCATGAAATAGGCCACCAACTCGGCGCCACCCATACTTTCAACGGCATCAACGGAAGCTGCGGCGCAGCCGGCCAGTATACCGCCGCCACGGCCTACGAACCCGGTTCCGGGACCACCATTATGTCCTATGGCGGAACCTGTGGGACGGACAACATTGCGACCGCCACGGGCGGCACAGGCCTGAAGTATCCCATGTTCAACTTCTCGAGCATCAGCCAGATCGCCAACAAGCTCGCGGGGGGATGCGGAGCGACTGAGCCGACACCGAACCATCTCCCGGTCGTTCTGCCGTTCGCTGCCAATTCCTGGATTGTGCCCACGAGCACTCCCTTCCGGCTGTTGGGATTCTGGGACGATGAGGACTTCGGCGACTTTCATGGAATGACCGGATCTTGGGAGCAGGCGGATCTGGGCCCGGCCGCCGCCCTGGGCCCGGACACCGGCCAGAACGAGCCTCTGTTCCGGGTGCCCATGCACAACCGTTCGGGAGAGCGCTTCTACCCCCAGTTGTCCGACGTGCTCAACAACACGACGACGAACGGAGAATACCTCCCGCAGTTTGGCCGGAGTGCCTCCAAGTTCAAGTTCGTCGTACGCGACAACGTCGCCGGCGGCGGTGGGACGGCAATGCAGGAGGTCACGATCCAGTTCGTCTCCGCAGGGTCCGGCTTCGACACCACCCAGCCGGCGGGCGGCGAGGTCTTCTGCGGCGGGTCGTCAACCTTGGTTGCCTGGAACCCCGCCGGCACCGCTGATCCACCTGTTTCATGCTCGACCGTGGACATCACCATGTCCTACGACAACGGTCAGAGCTTTCCTCTCACCGTGCGGGCGGACAGCCCCAACACCGGTTTCGCCCTGGTCACGATTCCGGCGCTCGCCACGGAACAGGCGAGGATTATGGTGAGTGCCGTCGACAACATCTTTTTCTCGGTCAATCCGGCCCCGTTCGCGGTCGTCACCTCGCCGCCCACCATCGTGTCTCAGACGCCAAGCGTCTCCGTCTGTCCAGGCAAATCCTTACAGATAGTGGTGGCCGCTGGAGGCGGGGGCCACAGGTCCTATCAATGGTATAAGGACGGGGTCCCGATGCCCCCTGAAATACTGAGCACACTCAGCAGCACCGCGGCGGTTTACACCCAGACGGGAGACTACACATGCGTTGTCAGCAACGTCTGCGGCGAGGTCACCAGCGCTGCGATCCGCGTTCAGGTCGGCGTGTCGTTCGACAGCCAGCCCGCGGCCCAGAATGTGACGCCTTGCCAGAACGCCGTGTTCAATGTCACGGCTCGCGGCGTGGGCGGCCTGAGCTACCAGTGGCGCAAGGAAGGTATACCGCTGACCAACGATGGCCGTGTCTCCGGCGCGAACGCCTCCTCGCTCCACGTTGCCGACGTGTGCTATGAGGACGAAGGGTCCTATGACTGCTTGGTGACTGACAGTTGCGAGACGCGTGCCAGCGAAGCTGCCGCCCTCAACATCACCACCGTTCCCTCCTGGAAACTCCGTGTTTCGCCAGTTGCCCCCGTCAAACGAAACCCGACCGCGATGGCCTACGATGTGAATCGCCGGGTAGCCGTGCTCTACGGTGGCGGCAGCGCCTACCTGAACGATACATGGGAGTACAATGGTCTTGAATGGACGCAACAAACACCGCCGCACAACCCCGGCAAGCGCAACAACCACGGCATGTGCTACGACAGCGACCTGCGGAAGGTCTATCTTTGGGGAGGGTGGGGAGGAGAACTGCCCCCCATTTCCGGGCCGCTGGGCGACCTGTGGGCTTATGACGGAGTTGATTGGACGCTGATCAACGACGATCTGGCCGGGTACGATTCACCGTACCCGACCACTACGCCCGAACTGGTGTATGACAGCGTTCGCAAGAAGGTGGTCCTGGTCCGCAACCTTCAGATGACCAGTTCGAACAGCGAAACATGGGAGTACGATCCGGCCGTCGACCAATGGACCAGGACGGTCGCGGACAACGGATTCCCGGCCGGCTACGGCGGAGCTATCGGGTACGATCCCCTGCGTAACCAGGTCGTGCACTATTGGGGGAACAGCGGGGTATTCGGGCCCCCCAGGCAGACGTGGCGCTACAACGGCACGTCCTGGGTCCAGGATGCCGTCACGACCCCGCAGTTGCCCTTCACCAACATGGCCTACGACAGCACCCGGCGGCGAATGGTCCTTTTCGGGGCCAACTACGGCTCGACCGCGTATTACACCCACAGCTACTATGACAGCGGCACGGACTGGCCGGCCCTCCTGCCGCCAGGCCCGCCGGATAGTCCTCCCAACTTCACCTCTCTGCCCACTGCCATGGTGTTCGATCCGCACCGCCGGGCGATGGTATCGATACTCTGGCCCTATTACGCCGCCGGTGACGCCCCGTTCGAGACGTGGGAGTACCGCTATCTCGACCGAATCGTCTTCGACCGCCATCCGCAGTCTCAGCCGCTCAATCCTGGCAGCAACGTTGCCTTCGACGTGGTGGCTGCCGGCTACGGCACGCTGAGCTTCCAGTGGTGGCGTGATGGGGTGCCGTTGGCCGACGGTCCCTCCCCTGGCGGCGGTATCATTTCCGGGGCCACCGCGCCCAGCTTGACGATCACTGCCGTACAGCAAGCCGACGGCGGGCTCTACACCTGCCGAGTGTCGAACGACTGCGCGGACGCCGTCAGCAAGGGAGCCCTGCTGGGTACGCCTGTGCCACTCGATGTCGACGACGACGGCGATGTGGACCACGTCGACTTGGAGGCGTTTGAAGCGTGTGTGACCGGCCCGGCCATCCCGCAGAACAACCAGGACTGCATGTGGGCCCAGCTCGACGGGGACAGTGACGTCGACCAGTCCGACTTCGGCATTTTCCAGCGCTGCTACAGCGGCGCAGGCAGACCGCCCGATCCGGACTGCGCGAACTAAGAGCCTATCCCAGCAGATTGCGCAAGATCGAAGAGCCGCTCGCCGGTTACGGTACTAGGGCGATCTACTTCAAAGTCCGCAATATCGCATTCGAGTCAGTGGTAACGACCGATACGATTGCGCTGGCCGACCCATACGCGGGCATGGTGTTGGTCCCCGCCGGCGAGTTCCAGATGGGCGATTCCTTCGACGAGGGGAGCTTGAGCGAACGCCCCCTGCACGTTGTCTACATTGACGCCTTCTACATCGATTGCTATGAAGTAACCAAGCAGCAGTATGCCGATGCTCTCAACTGGGGAGCCTTGACTCCGCGACGACCGAAGGCCGAAGGAGCGCACCCCATGCAAACACCGCTCAATCGTCGCCAATTCCTGATTGCCGCCGCGATAACACCCACGGCGGTCAGCACATTGGTCCGCCAGTCGATGGGCGGCGCGGGCCAGACCGCACCACAAGCCCGGCTACTCTTCGTGTCGCAAGGCAAAACGGCGCTGGTCAATGCCGACGGGACGGGGTTGCGTTACCTCGAATTCACAGCTCCGAACCAGGTAACATGGCAGCCTGCGGGGTTCTTTCGGGACGGACGCCGTGTGCTCCTGCTGAGCATGGAACCGCGCCGTGATGGACCGGGCAAGCCCTTTGAGGAGTATTACACCCAGACGCCGACGCACGTCTGGATCTATGACCTCAACTCGGGATCGCTGGAGGAAGCGGCCACGCGCGACCGAATGGCCGTGTTCTACACGCCGCAGCTTCTGCTCAACAACAACCGCGTGCTGATGCAGGTCTGCCGCAAGAAAGCCGGCCAGATCTTTAGCATGAACCTCGACGGCACCGACGCCCGCGAGTTCACGCGCGCGGGCGAAGGGCTTCCGTATGGTCTGAGTCTGAGCCCCGACGGCAAGCGCGTGGCCTATCATCTGGCCGGTCCCTCGGGATACCAGATATGGACCAGCGACATAGAGGGCGGCAACCGGATCCAGATTGCCGGCCAGCCCGGCCATCTCTACTTCGGCCCAGCCTGGTCACCCGACGGCAGGTGGCTGGCCTACCAGGACTGCCATGCGGGCGAGGATCCCGGCCATGACTGGTCGGACATCTGTGTCAGCCGCCCAGATGGGCAGGAAAAGCGCGTCCTGACCGAAGGGCAATCCATGTGGTTTGGCGCCACCTACGGCAACCCGCGGAATCGTGGGGGCGGCTCGAACCTGGTTGGGTGGACGCATGACGGCTCGATCCTCTTTCCCCGCCGGCTGCCGGGCTCAAAGGTCGCGTGGGAGTTCCAGGACCAACGGCCGGACATCGACCATTTCAACCGCGACTACAAGCCGGACCTGGCCCGCGGCGGCACGGAAATCTGTCGGCTTGACCCTCGCGACGGCTCATCGACACGTCTGACGCACTCCGATCCGCCAGCCTGGGACTTTCGGGCGCACGAATCGCCCGATGGCCGGCTGATCGTCTTCTGTCGCGCAGCCACCGGCGACGTGCCCGCCATCTGGGTCATGGGCTCCGATGGAAGGAACCCGCGGCAGCTTACAAAGGGACTGGACGACCGCGGTGCCGATCACCCAGCGTGGGTACCGCAGGCACCGGGTACTCGCTGACCTGCCTGAACTCCCCATTCGTCGAGATGCTCAGTCCTGCCCGTGGCGCGATGTGTCGAGCTCCATTCCCGGGTCTTCATCGTCGGGCGAGTGGGCCAGGAGCAGTACCAGTGGGACCCGTACGGCACGCTGGTGAGCAAGCAGACGACCGCCTCGCCCGCCCCGGTCAACCGGGTCGGCCATCAAGGCCTGTTCTTCTACCGGTTCGACGGTAGCACCGGCGGTCCGTTCACCACCGCGGCAACCGGCCTCTACTACAACCGCAGCTCGGATAAGGGGTCATGAGCCATTCTCTATATAGAGCTCAGTGCGGGTTCCTGGGCTGGATAGGTTTGGGCGTAACCCGCCTCCCGCTATGCGGCTTTCTTCCATTCACGCCGTACCAACGGCAGATACGGATATAGTCTGCGACGTTCCTGTTTGATGCGGTGCCGCTGGAAGGCATCCCAGTCATCATTGAGGTAGACCGCCCGCAGGTCCAGCATGGCCTGGGCGCCGGGCGTGTGCCAGCGCATCCCGGTCAGCTCCATGCGGTCCTTGACCAGGTGTCGGCAGGCCCCCTCGGCCACGCCGCTGCCGATCGGAAACCCGGCGGCCAGATACTTGTCGTACTGCATGAACCGGCGGTTGCATTGAAAGTACCCAATCACCGACGACAGTTGCCGGGCCTTGGCCCCGCGGAGCTTGTGCTTGGTGGCCATCTGCTTGAGCCCGCCGCCGACGTAGCCCACCTCGCCGCGCAGCAAACGCAGCAGCCGTTCGCTCACGAAAGCCTTCGCCTCCGGGCTCTTCTCCGGGTGGAAGCAGTGCGCCGCCTGCCAGAGACGCTCCAGCACGTGGAAGATGTCCAGAATGCACAGCACCCCCGCCACCCACACCCCCAGCATCTTCCACAACGCCCGTTCCTGCTCGCCGAAGATGGCCCGGACAATCAGCGGCTCATCGCCCACGTGCTGAAGAAGGCTGGCGCGGAACTGACTGTGGTTGAGAACGGCAAGCTGGCGATGGACGCGGCCCTGGCGGCGATGCACGGAAGACGCGACGACGACCTTGCACACCCGTTTGATCTGATCCTCATGGACATGCAGATGCCGGTGATGGACGGCTACGAGACCACCCGTCGGCTCCGGGCTGCCAATTACCGCAGGCCGATCATCGCCCTGACCGCCCACGCCATGGCCGGTGACCTGAACAAATGCCTGAATGCCGGATGCGACGCCTACGCCACCAAGCCCATCGACCGGCGCGAACTGATCGACCTGATCGCCGGACTCGCCTACATCGGCGCAAAGTAGAACGGGGGCCGGTTTCACAGGTTGTTACTCTCATCGCCCGACGGCCAGCAGTTCCTCAAGGAAGGGGGCTGTCTCCGGGTCTCAGCCTGGTGAATGATCCTGAGTCGCGTCGTGAGGCCCGCGCCCAGGCAACTTGTCATGCAATGGTGACGGCCTTGCCTCATGCACAACAGCATCCCGCTGGCACTGCTTCTGATCACTGTTTGTTACGGCTGCACCAAGACCGATTCCAGAGAAGCAGAGCTCGGCTATCTGCGAACCACGATGCCCAACGCGCTTTTAAAATACGTCCACCGGGAGGAAGCTCCGGCGGGAAGTATCGATATCTCATAGGAAGCACAACGCGAAAGAGTCAAAGGTGTTCACGAGTGTCTCAATTCGGATATGGACTTCGATGCCACCACATAAGCGTGCAATGGATGCATTCGGCTGTACAATGGCAACGCACGATTCGGCAGCGCAGCCAGGCAAGGTCATATGGGAAATGTCGGTCAGGACGCCTCAATAACCTCTCCGGACTTACCAGCGGCGGGCGCTTTCGTTGCGACTCAGGGAGGTTTGCAGGAGGCTCGGAGGAAAGAGACCATGACGATCATCATGCAAGGTGTCCCAGCTCTCTTGTTCGGGCTTGGGCTGCTCGCCGGAACTGCCGCAGACGCTCCAATATTCCATGTCGCACCGGATGGACGCGATAGCTACCCTGGAACCTCGGACAAGCCCTTCAAGACGATCACCAAGGCTCGCGACGCCGTCCGGGCGGTCAATGCCAGTATGACGAGTGATATCACCGTCATCTTACACGGTGGGACATACCCGATTGACCAGACCTTGCTCTTCGAACCGAAGGACTCCGGCACCGGTGGTCATCAGGTCGTCTACAAGGCACAGCCGAGCGAAACGCCGGTCATCAGCGGTGGCAAAAAGATCGAGGGTTGGGAGCAAGATTCCGAGGGCAAGCGATGGAAGGCCAGGACCGACGTCCCCAACTTCCGCCAACTCCATGTCAATGGCAAGCGCGCCATCCGCGCCCAGGGACCGCCGCCCAACGGCATCACCCTGCATGGCCAAGACGGATACATGACCGCTACGGCGGAGATGGCCAACTGGCGCAACCCAACGGACATCGAGTTCTGTTACCTCGTGGTGTGGGCCCATTCTCGCTGCAAGGTGGCTCAGATCGCCAAAGACGGTGACCACGCTGTCATCCTGATGCTCCAGCCGTGGTTCACCATGGCTCGCAAGAAAGAGGGCGTCAACGTCGAATTGCCCTCGCATCTCGAAAATGCCTTGGAACTACTGGACGAGCCTGGAGAATGGTATCTCGACCGCTCCGAGCACGTTGTCTTCTACATGCCCCGGCCAGGCGAAGACATAGCACGGGCCGAGGTGATCGTGCCCGTGGTCGAAAAGCTTGTCGAGGTGAGAGGAACGCTCGACACCCCGGTATCGAACATTCGCTTTGAGGACCTAACGTTTTCGCATGCCGATTGGCTCCGCCCGAGTGAAGTCGGCCATGTGGACCTCCAGGCCAATTTCACCCTGGCACCCGGCAAGAGCCAGTTGGCGCGAGACAACCACATGACGATGGTTCACAACGAAGCAATCAAGAGCCCGGCGCATGTCGTCTGCCGCGCTACGCGTGGCGTTGCCTTCGAACGCTGCACTTTCACGAAGCTCAGTGGCGCCGGAATCGACCTTGAGTTCGGCGCGCAGGACAACGTTGTGAATGGTTGCCACTTCTTCGATGTTGGAGGATCGCCAATTCAAATCGGCGATGTGTTGAAGGATGACCATCATCCCAACGATCCGCGGAAGACCGTGCGAGGCAACGCTGTGACCCACTGCACAATCCACGATTGCGCAGGACAGTACAAAGGCGGTGTGGGGATCTTCGGCGGCTACACGCAAGCGACGCGAATTGCCCACAACGTGATCTTCGACATGCCGTATTCCGCGATCTCGTTGGGTTGGGGCTGGGGTGAAGAGGATGCCGGCGGCGGGGCTGCCAACTACTTCCAGCCTTACAGGTATGACACACCCACTCCCGCCAGGGATAACCGCATTGAATTCAACCATATTCACCACGTTATGCAGCTGATGAATGACGGCGGAGCCATTTACACGCTGGGCAGCCAGCCAGGGACAGTCATTCAAGGAAACCACCTCCACGACTGCCAGGGCAGCCCCGGTGGCATCTACCTCGACGAGGGCAGCGGATTCATTGAGGTCACGGGCAACCTCATGTACCGCGTGCCGACGGCCATCAACTACAACAACAGGGCACAGGACCGGATCAAGACGTGCAAGGAACACGGCAACTACTTCAACCCGACTGGCCTAGCGACCTTGGCTCCGGGCAAGAAGGGCAATGGGCTCAACTGTGACGGCAAGGGCGCGTCCTACGAAGTCCCGCATTCAGACGACCTCGAACCCGAGACAATGACCGTCGAGGCGTGGATATGGGCGGAGGAGATTCCAGCCGGCAACGAACGGCGCCGCTGGATCGTCAACAAGAACACACATGAGTTCACTGAGTCGCACTATGCCCTGATGATCGACGGCGACAAAGCCGGGGCATACATCAACATTGGTGGCGATCAATCCAGCTGCTTTGAGGCATGGGGACCGGCGGCCGAGATCAAGGCACAACAATGGCATCATCTGGCAATGAGCTACGACGGCAAGACCCTCAAGGTATACTTGGACGGGAGACTGGTCGCATCGAAAGGAGTCAACCGAAAGCGGTCTGCGGGGACCACATCGCTGGTCATAGGTCGTCGTCAGGATGGCTACGTGACGTTCAAAGGAATCATCGACGAGGTCAGACTGTACAACCGCGCTCTCCCGGATGACGAGATCCGGGCTAATATGCAGGGGGCGGCTGTGAGAGAGGGGTTGGTCGCGCAATGGACCTTCGACGAACCGGTGAAGACCGCCGCCGCCGTCCTGGAGATCATAGTTGCGGCTGGACCGGAGCTGGCGTATCGAAAGGATGGACAATAGAGGCGATTGAATGAGAATGGTGAACATCCTATCAGTTAAAGTAGGTCGGGACGCACGACTTACCCAATGGGTGCCCCTACGGATTTCGGACAGACTGTCCAGTTTCCCAGGACATCTTCTTCTCCGCCAAAATCCGAGTTTCCTCGGGTTTTGAGCTCGCCCGAAATCCTGAATCATTGGCCGAAAGAGAGGACTCCACCGCCCATGTGCCCACTGCCCACGATGGTCACCGGCTGATGCCGATATTCGTGGGCACTTGAGCAGTTGCTGTAACCTGCGTCACGACCAAGGATTGAGGTGCCCACAGCACAATGGGCAGTACCTGATGGGTGGGCATCGGCAGTGTCGGAGTTACTGCCGATGGCAGAATATGGTGGCTCGCCACGGTGTCAGTCGGGTAGCTCCTTCGCTTGGCTTGCCAGGAACAGGGGGTGGGGCTGAGATTTCGGTGCCATATTCGCTTGTCGGGGGTGTGTTGCACAGCCCCCACCCCCGCGTCGATTCCCGCTGGTGCCCGAAAAAGGCTTTCGATTTTCCCGCCTATTGGGCGTAACCTACCCCCAGCCCTGGCATCGGATCCCCATCTCTCGCGGCGGCAATAGAATATGGCTGATGCTAACGACTATCAGTAACGAAGGACCATCTCGATGAATGACTCACCCCTGTTCTGCCGCCGCTGCGGAGCCGAACTGCCGCCTGGAAGAGCAGAGTTCTATGTGGTCAAGATCGAGGCGTTTGCCGATCCGACAGTGACAATCACGGAGGAGGATCTTCAACGAGACATCAGGGCCGACATCGCACGCCTGGTCGAGACGATGAGCGGCTTGTCGGAGCAGGAGGCGATGGATCAGGTGTATCGCAAGCTGACGATCTACCTCTGCAACGCCTGCTACCGGGAATGGATTGAGCACCCAACAGGCTGACCCTTTGCTTCGAGCCGAAGCTCCAATACGCATCCACACACGCAATCGCCCAGTTCTCACCATCAGTAGAACTTGATGTCGTCGTGGTCGCACTCGCGACGGTAACGTTTTCTCCTGGGGGGTGGTGGCACGACCTGTCATGGCCGGATCCACAAGCGATTCAAGTCCCCGTTCGCTTGGGCGGCGTACAAGCTCCATCTCCGACGTGGCGGATACGGGTCCGACTTGAAATCGTCGCCCATTGCCCGCCTGGTTTCCAGGCTCGCCAAGGCCCTGGAAGCGGGTGATGCGTTCTCGCTGGAATCCCTACGGCCCAGCCCTCCAGCGGACATCTGGTGGGAGAGCCTGACGACCGATCCGGCGTCTTTGACGGCGGCATGGGCGCGGAAGCGGTAAGGACTCCCTGACGCCGCCCCCGTTCCCGTCCGAGCTAAAAAGGCTTTCGATTCTTCCGCCGTTTGGGCGTGTTCTGCCCAACCGGTGCCGACGTCGTGTGCGGCATCATGGCTCCATCAGCCAACCGGACCTGATCCCGCCAGTGCCAGGGAAGCCAATCGTTAAGGACTTAACCCGTTGACACTCACCTGCCAGGCGAGCTGGAGATTGGAGCCCTGCGCCCACGGTCCGTGGGCTGATCGCGACCGGTCACCCGGGCTTGGAATGACAAAGGGTTACGGGTTTGGATTGACTGGACGGTTGACTCGATGCGCTGCATAATGCTGCTGTACCTGTTCCAGTGGAGCGACAGCCATGAACCGGCTAAGCGATTACCTGAGTCTCTGCCGTGAATCCTGCGGTGGAGCACCGTCGAAGATAGATGCTGGCGAAGTCGAACGGCTCTTCGCAGTCGAGGTTGTGATGCAGCACTTCCGCCGAATGGGCTACGCGATACTCTCCGAAACGCACGAGCCCGACGGCCGAATCCGCCTGCGAGTGAGGGCGTGAACCTGCATCGTCAACGGGCGTTACAGATGTTTGGGGCAGATCGGATCACAAAGGGAATAGACATGCTTATCGAGATGATCAGAGCAGGCGTTGTTCCTGGAACTCCCCTTCCCAGAACCCCAGGCCAAAGCTGATTTCGTCGTCAAAGGCTGGGGGACTCGGCGTGGGGAGGACGCGCTAATCTACACGATCCCCAACCGCAAGAACCCGACCAAGCCGAGCGAGAATGGAATAACCGTGAGCGAGTTCGAGGCGGCCTTTGCTCAACTGAAGTCCTCAGGCCAGTTCACGCGCGCGTGGTTCAACTCTGAGCTACCAGCTTGCGCGGGTGAGGGTAGCTGCAACTTCACATCGATTGGCGGCATCTTCGAGTTGCTGAGTCTCGCACGCTACGCAGGTAGAGGCGTGTATGAGAGGGTCTGAGACCCCTGAGCAGGACGTGAACTCAACAATCTGGCTAACCCAGGGGCCTGCCCCCTATCTAGGCTCGCATCGGTCTGCTGCCCATTGCGGGTCTCGGAGCTTGCCCCCTGGACGCTCGCATGATTCTGGGTTATAAGACGCGCTGACCTCGTGGCTTACGACCAGAACGCTTGGGCGGACTGGACGCCCGTGGATCGGATGGTATCTTGGCACCATGGCTGCGATTCGACATGCTGCGACAGAGTCTCGACCCTGGAGTAGGCGGCCACCTCTAGCTCCTGGAGTAGGTGTGCCTTGGTCTTGCTCGAGTCCCGCATGACCGTCTCCCGGTGAGCATGTCAACGGACACGAGCATAACCCGATTACAGGACCGAGACCACCCGTTGTAGTGGCTGCGGCCGAGATGGAGCATCATCGTTCGGCGTAGGTGCTGCTCGCCTCGGCGTGGGTCGCCCATTGGACTTTGTCGACCTCATCGACGAGGCCGACCGCGTCGATCTCATTCCAGCCGGAAACGGCCTGCGAATCGAGGTAGATCTTCACCCGCTTGGTCTTGAAATCGGCCTTGATGGGAATCTCGGAGACACCCTTGCCCTTGTCGCGGGCCGTGGGATCCTGGCCGGACCAGACGCGAACCTCCGTCCCATCGGGTGTGAACATGCCGATCGCGTTGACCGCGCCGGGGTTGTAGGTCTCGTGGATCTTCACCATCTTCGGGACAACTGACTCGGCGTAGTCCAGCACGAGCCACTCGGTCTGGCCGTCGCGAGTGCGCGAGGCCCACGCGGTCTGGATATCGCCCGCGTCAGGCGTGTCCGGCTCGCCGGTCGCCTGCTCTGGTCCCCAGGCTCGGGTGCCTTCCTTGAGTGGAGATTTGCTGTCTTTCGAGACCCCGTCAGGTCGAACGAAGGTGAACCACATCCCATGACCGTGATATTGGCCGGTCAGGGCAGTGACTGAGGCCTGGATCTTGAGTCGGCCGGCGCCGAATGCCTTGCACGCCTGTTCGTCGCCGATGGTGAAGACACAGGTGGCTTCGGTCAGCGAGGGCACGCCTTCCGCTCGGATCCGCGGTTTGATCTGGCCTTTGGTTACTTCACGTCCTTGCTCATCGAGAAGGGTAGCGTCGATGGTCGTCTCGTACTCCTTCCAGTGTACTGTCGAGATGACCCCGAGCTTGGCTTGAAGTGCGCCGTCGTTGTTCCGCTCAATAGTGACGGACTTGACCGCGATGGCGGCATCACCTTCCGGTTTGCCCGCCGGTTCCGTCCAGCCGGCCTTGGCCCACACTTTTGTCATCTTGTCGAGATCAACGGAGACCACGGTTTCTCCCTCGTGGGCCGTTTTCAGATTGCGGACCATCTGCCTCGTTGCTTCCAGTCGTTTGAGGAGGTCGCCGATCGGCTGGAGGTTCTCGGATGTGGCCGGCAGTACGGTGACTTCACCGGTCGATCCGCCCTCGCTGCCGCGGAACTCGCTGCGACATTTCTTGAGCAGCCACACACCGGGCCGGACGAAGGTGAACGTGGCGTCCATGACCAGTGACTGGTCCTTGCCGTCCTTGCTGCTGGGTATCACGGCGTGGATGGCGCCGGGCGCGGCGCCGCCGGTGTCTTCCAGCCAATTGGAGAACTCATAGGTGCCGACCACGCCGCCGTCGGTGTAGTCCTCTTCCTTGAGTGCCCGGTGGGTGACCGCGTCGCAGGTAATCTCGCTGCGGTTGTATTGTACATCGTGCATGTACGCCCAGGATGTGAAGCCCAGCATCGTGCCGGTGAAGAGTCTCGCGTCCCGGTTGCTCGTGCGAAGCGTGAGTCGATAGGTCTTGCCGTCCTCGCTCGGTGTGATCTGGGCCTGGAAGAAGGATGGATCGCGGGCCAGGCGGGTCAGGGCGCAGTCCATGCCCAATCCCTTGGCCAGATCGTTGACCAGCCGCTCGCGATGCAGAAGAGAATCGCTGACCAAGCCCTCTGCCGAAAGCCGATCTTCCCGCACGAGGGCCTGGCCGTGTGAGGTGATGACTCGAGTACCATCAGACTGATAGAACCGTTGACTGGTTGGTGTGGTCGGGCTTTCCTTGGTGGCCTCAAGCTGGACCATCAGGTTGCCCTTGTCATCGAACATGACCCGCTCGGCATAGGGCGGTTCCTGCGTGTAGCGATAGACGAGATTGCGGCGTGGTTCGAGCGGCGGCAACAGCCATGCGCAGTTCGCGGCGATGACCGTCTCCACGCGCCGGTGGCTCTCGGAGAGCATCTTGGTCAGTTTCCGCGAGTCGGCCACCTCCGCTTTCACCACCGCGACGGACGGCGCTGTCTTGGACGGCTCGGCTTGCGCCGAGTTCACGAAGACGTTGCTCACCGAGGCCAGGACGGTCGGCGTATCGCCCGATCCGGCATCGGCCAGGCTGCGATCCATCAGCCACAGGCCGGGATCATAGAGGCGGAACGTCCAATGGAACGCCATGTCGCCTCTTGCGACCTTGACGGTCAGGGGCGCGAGCCGGCCGTCGCCCGCATCGGCGTAATCCGAGAACAACTCCTGCATGCCCGGCGATTCGAGTTTGAGCGGCACCATTTTCGCGGCGTCGAGGGTGAGCAGGCCACCCTGGGCGGCGCTAGAGAAATACCCGTGCCAGCCTCCGTCCACACCGGTGCCGCACTCGATCCTGCTCGATTCAGCAAGGTCGAAGCGGAGGCGGATGATGCCTTCGCCGGTTTCGATCTCGCCGACCAGGGCTTTCTCGGGATGCATGGCGAGTATGTGAATCGTGGTCGAGTAGCTCACCCCTTGGCGAGCCCTGGGATCCGGGTCGCGGCCGCCGATGCTGAAGGTGCGCGAAGGATCATCGCCGAGCTTGTAGTCATACGTGTAGTCGGTCACGCTCTCGGGCGGGCCGATCAGCCAATAGCGATTGACCTCGGCCATCTTGCGGAGGATCTCTTCGCCGTGTTTCTGAACATCGGCGGAGACGACAGCAGCGGCCCGCTTGGCCGGTGCGGCACTCGTGGCAGGCGGAGAGGCCTGTGTTGCCGCAGTCGCTCCCTCCATGATTCGTTCCAGGCGGGCTTCGTATCTCGTGCCTTCCGGCAGTGCGGCCGGGCTGCCGAGATCGAACCGCATGGTGTGTTCACTCACGGCCGCCACGCCGAGGATGACTCCCGCGCTCTCGACGTCCTGCGACGCCTTGGCCAGAACCGCACCCTCCAGGCCGTGAAGCTCGACGGTCATTCGGTACTTGGCCTTGGGCCAGCTCAGTAGGCGAATGCCCATGTTGGCGGACACTTGCCGGCCGTTGCGTTCGAACCGCAGCCACTTGGCTTCGATCGCCTTGGTGCATTCGACCGGGCTCAGGGCCAGCGATAGCGGCAACTCCTTGTCGAACACGAGCGGGTTGCCCTGGTCGGTGGAGACAGACTGAGCCGTGAATCGGAATCGGGTGGTCTTGGCCGAATCGACGGCGGCGGCGAAGGAGAAACGGATCGGCGCTGGCTCGACGTGCGGGAATTTCTCGATCGTTCCGGACGTCTCGTGTGATGCGGCGGCGTGCCCCACGACCTTGCCCGACGCATCAAGCAGGTCGACGGAGAACAGCCACCTCGTCCGCGGCCAGGACGAGAATCGCACGTCCAGCCTCGCGCTCAGTTGCCCCCCCGCTCGCGAGAATTGAATGCATGGGTATCCAAGGCTTTTCGGCCGGCCGTCGTCTCCGAGCTTCAGAGCGATCACGATCGGAATGTCGAGTTCGGTTGCTCCCTCCGCTTGATTCGCGCCGCTTGGGAGTTGCTGGGCAGCGGGACCGGCGGCCACCACGTCGTCCCACAGGTCCATCGCCAGCAGGTATCGGATCTTCTCCAGCCGGGTCGTGGGCTTCCACTCCGCCTCCTCCAACGCCTTGGCGGCAATGGTCCGGGCTATCGAATCCTCATCCGCCAAGGCGGCGACCAAGATCTCTTCGGCCGCTTTCTCGCCGGCCACTGAGCCCAGAGCTCGCAAGGCGTCCTTGAAAGACTCGTGTGTCCTGTCCTTGGACGCCTTGATGAGCGGAGTAACCGATCGCTTGTCTCCAATTCGCCCTAAGGCTCGAATGACCTCCCCCCGCACGCCATCGTCCGGGTCCTTGGTCGCCACGATCAGTGCTTCAACCGCGTATGCGTTCCGAATCTCTCCCAGCATCCTTGCGGCGTTCGCACGCGTCTCAGTGTTCGACTCGGGCGAGGACAGATCCTCGATGAGCCGGAGAATATTGCGACGCGTGGTCATCGACAGCTCGGCCATCGGATCCGGCGTGCCGGCCGGCTGCACGGCGAGCGTGCCAAGATCGAGGATTCGTGGCTCCGCGGAGTTCAGCGCCGCTCGGAGGGTGACTGATCGAGAAAGCCGACCCACCATGGGCGGTTCCTTTCCACTGCCATCCGCCGGTCCGCTGACTTGAATTGTCATCGTATACCACGCACTCGGGAGATCATCGATCTTGAATGAGCCGTCGGCGGCGATGCGTACGCCTTCTCGCTTGAAGGGTTCGTACTCCTTCGATTTCAGGAACTCGGCGTAATCCGTCGCTCGTTGGTTGAGATCCTCGGTCGTGCCGGACCACGGCGGGTACGGTGCATCGGCCACCAGATCGATTCGTGTGTTTTCAGGAGTGAGCGTCAGGCCCGAACCAGGAGCGGCTGCGAGCTTGCCGGTGATCGTTGCGCAGAGGGCGACCTTGGCGGTCTGTGTACCGGCCACCTGCACTTGGGCGGTAGCGTCAGAGATCGGTTCGGAGGTAACCCGCCTGAGCCAGTAGCGCCCCGGTGGCACGCGGTCGAAGGCGAACCGGCCTTCCTCGTTTGGTTTGGCGGAGTAGGCGATGTGCACTTCCTGAGGATCGGCCAGCGTGGTGCCGCCGACGGGCCGAGCTGCGACGAGTGATATCGTCACCGCTTGCTCCGAAGGGCCGCGGTTGACCCAGGCAATGCCCTCGATTCGCCCAGGCGGCTGCAAGACGACCGGCATACCGGCCAGCAACTGGTTGACGAGGGCTTCCGCGTAATGGCCCTCGTGCGTCACGATGACGGCAAAGCCTTCGGTGACGGGTGGGAACTCGAACCGGCCATCCTTGTTTGTCCGCACCGTGACGTTCTCGGCTCTCTTCTCGTTACGTCGCAGGATCTGGCGCTCGTACTTGCCGTCCACGAATTGCACCTGGTGGTCGGGCAGTACGAGAATCACCTCGGCCCCGACGGCCGGCTTGCCATCGGGCAGGTGAACGATGCCGCTGATGTGGTAGCTGACATCCTGCTCGGATGCCTCGGCCGGCTGGGCGCTGAGTGCGGGCGATGAGTTGTCCGTGGCCGTTGCTCCCCCGGCTCCCGCCTGTGACGACCGAGCCGTCCAGTGAATGCCGAGTGCCGCGGCGGTGACGATACTGATCGTGACCACACCGGCCAGCCATCGCGAAGAACCCTCGGTACCGCGCTCCGGCATTCCCGCGATCCGGCGGATACGTCCAAGAAGTGAGCCACCGGTCGCCGCGGCCGCCAGACTCACACCACTTCCGCCGAGCTGCTGCACCTGAGTCAACGCGGACGCGTAGACGAAGCGGTCGCCGCACACGGTGACGGCCAGGTCATCGCAGCAATGCTCGCGCTCTGCCCGGATACGCCGCGAGATCCACCAGACGGCCGGATGATGAAAGAGCAACGTCTCCACCACGGTCTGAATCAGGTTAACCAGGTAGTCGTACCGCCGTATGTGGGCCAGCTCGTGGGCAATGATGGCTTCGAGTTCGGCCGTCTTGAGGCCTGTCACCGCGCTGAGCGGAAGCAGGATCACCGGCCGCAGATGCCCGATGACCGCAGGCGTTCGGGTGATGGCCGATTGGAGTACCCGAACCGGGCGGCTGACCCGCAGACGATCCGCCAGACGGGCAACCAGAGCAACGATCTGATCGGATGCAGCGGTGACGGCCATAGTTCGCAGCCGGTACGTTGCGATCAAGCCACCGAGCCGCCAAAGCGACAGGGCAAGTACGCCCAGCAGCCACGAACCCACCAACCAAGGCAACACGGGCGCAAGGCCCGTTCGAACATGACTCGCGAAACGGTCATGCCAAGGTATGGCGGGCCGGGCGTTCATCGGGCTCGCGTTCGCCTTGGTCGCGCTGTCGGCGATGGCCGGGAATGTCGGGGGGAGAGGCACCATCTCGCCGGGAGATCCACTCGACTCGATCGTGAACGACGCCGAGGGCTCGGAAATTGGTCCGGCAGTTGTGTGCATAACCGGCGGAGGCTGTCGGCTGGTCAGCGCAGGCGCGTCTATCGTCATGAACGTGGCGGCGCAGACAACCAGGAGGGCCAGGAGCGAAACACAGCCCGCCAGGTACCGGACGCCGGCTTTGGTTTGCGGTACGAGCAGGAGCAGCACCCAGAAGGCCGCCGCGATGGCCGCACCTTGCCAGAGGGAGTGGATCAGCGTCCAACCTAGACGATGCACCCAGGCGGTCAGAAGCAGTTGGTCGAGTCCGCTCATCGGGGATCTCCTTCGAGTTGCTTGAGGATGGCGCGGATCTGTTCGCGGTCCTCGGCCGAGACGTGCTGGGAGCTGACCGCACGGAGGATGAGCTGGTCGGCCGCTCCACCGAACACGCGCTGGATCATGTCATCCACGAACTGGGTCTGGGCCTGCTCCTGCGAGATGGCCGGTCGGTAAACCTGCGGGCGGCGGTCGTCGTCCTTGAGCAGCAGGCCCTTGTCGGTCATGACCTGCATCATCTTCAGCGTGGTCGATTGCCCGGTATCGCGTTCGGCTCGCAGTGCCTCATGTACCTCTCGCACCGTGCTCGGTCCGCGTTCCCAGAGCACGCTCAGGATTCGCAACTCGACTTCGGTAGGATTGACTGATGGTCTTCGGGCCATGGGGCCTCCTCGATTGATCGTGCCGGTTGAGGTGACGCCCAATTGAACGTCTCCACTCCATATGACGAACGAATTCGTCCAACGTTCCCAAGAAAAACGAAGAAATTCGTCATTTTGGTGAACGAGGGCTGTGTCGGCTGGACTGTGTTGCGCGTAACTAATTATTATGAATGATGTTATATCATTTTCGAGTTGTCTCGAGATTCCGTCGGGACTGGCCGGAACTTGGCGGGGAACCGGCTACGAAGGGCGTGACACGGCGGCCGTGATGCCCCGATCCCAGCGAATGACCTCGTCACTGAGTCGCTTGGTCAGATCGGGATGCTTGTCGGCCAGATTGGTCGATTCCTTACGGTCCTTGGCCAGATCGTACAGCTCGGGGCGCGAACCGTCGCGGAAGACCAGCAGCTTCCAATCGCCCTCGCGGATGGCCAGATCCGGCCAGCGGTTGTTCGGGCCGGGGCGATCCGGGGGGCGGACCCACATGATCGGCTTATCACGTTTGGGCTTTGCCCGGCCCGCGAGGGTATCGACCATGTTCAGTCCATCGAACTCGACCGCGGCGGTGGGCTTCACATCGGCCCAGGCGAGCAGGGACGGGGCGATATCCATGGCCGCCAGCACCGTCGTTTCGTTGGTTGAGCCGACGGCCGCCGCCGGGATGGCGTGATGCCAGACGATGAGCGGACTGCGGATGCCGCCCTCGTAGAGCCGGGCCTTGCCGCCTCGGAATCCGCCGGGCGAACCCCATCCGTCCTCAGGGCCGTTGTCGCTACTGAACAGGATGATGGTGTTCTCGCGCAGGGCGGGATCGCTACGGATGAAGTCGAACACCCGCCCGAGCTGCTTGTCCATCTCCTCCAGGACGCTGGCGTACCGCGCGGCGGGCGAGTTGTCGCCGCGCCGGTCGGGCGGTGCCTGGATCGGCGTGTGCATGTCGTCCAGCCAGAGATTGACGTAGAACGGCTGCTTCCGCTCGACGGCCGTCTTCATCTCCTTCAGTGCCCGGTCCACATAGAATGCGGTCACCGCGTGACGGTCGATCCAGTGGATCGGGCCGCCGCCAAGGTCGGCGCTCATCTTGGTCGGCCCGTGCTCGAACGGCTTACCGTCTGCCTTCGGTTCGAACCGAGGGAGGACGCGTTCGCCGAGCCCTTCAAAGTTGGTGAGCGAGGTGACGAAGCCGTACCTGGTAATGGCCGGTGCGTCGCCGACGTCCCGATGGCCGCCCATGTGCCACTTGCCGACATGGGCGGTGTAGTAACCGGCTTCCGAGAAAACCCGGGCCAGACTCGGAGCCGAGGGGTCCAGCCAATCGACCAGCCCGCGTTTGCGATCCATCGCCCGGGTGTCGAGATAGGAAGTGATCTTCCAGCGGCCGGGGTACTGGCCGGTCGTGAAGGCCACTCGCGACGGGCTGCAGATTGGCGCGTTCACGTAGAACTGGGTGAAGCGGATGCCCTCGCGGGCCAGGCCGTCGATCATCGGGGTCTGGGTCTTGCCGCCGTAGCAGGACACATCGCCGTAACCCATGTCGTCGATCAGGACAAACAGGATGTTGGGACGCCGGGCGGAGTCGCTATTCGGTGCGGCGAGGAGTACCTGAGCAAGCCCAACGAACAGCCCTAATCCCATCAGGACTCGGTAACCGCCGCTGGTGTTCATTTGCAGGGCCTCCTTGATGCCGTCTCTCCACGATACCAAACGGGGTGATGTCTGTCGCCATCGCACTTCTCGGATGGGATTCTGAAATAGCATCTCGTCGGAAGCGTCTATCCTACCATGAGAATCCTGTCTCCCGCCCCAATCGGTCTGATGCTCGTTCCCTGTCTCGTGCCGACCGTTGCTTTCGCCCAAACGACTGCGCCGGCCGGTCGCGGCTTTCGCATGGGGTTCACCGGTTTCCCGCATGACTTCACGATCGAAGCGGTCAACGAGGCCCGGGCCTTTGCACGCGAACATGGGGATATCATCGCCCATCACATCGAAGGCGTGCCGTGGGCGGAGGTCCTGGCCGATAAGCCGTTCAGTGCCGAATTGACCCGCGATTGGGAAGGCAAGAAGCAGGGCAAGGCCGCCAAGGGCAAGGTCTACCTGGCCATCTCCCCGGGGCGAGGCGATCTCAAGGAGGGCGAGAAGTCGGCCGCCATCCCCAAAGAGCTCAAAGGCAAGTCGTACGACGACCCGCAAGTGAAGAAGGTCTACCTCGCCTATTGCCGGCGGATGATTGAGTTCTTCAAGCCCGACTACCTAGCCATCGGCATTGAGGTGAACGAAATCCAGAGCGCCGGAGCCGCCAAGTGGAAGGCGTACGCGGCTCTGCACCGTTACGTCTACCAGGAGCTCAAGAAGACCCATCCCGACCTGCCGATCTTCGCTTCATTCACGTTGCACAACATTCTCAATGCAAGCGGCTCGAAGCGCGAGGCCATGGTCGCGGCCTGCGAGGAGATCATGCCGCAATGTGACCTCATCGCGATCAGTTTCTATCCGTTCCTTCACAGTGGCACGACGGATATCGACGGGTGCCTGAAGCGGCTCACCGACCGTTTCGATAAGTTCAACAAGCCGTACGCCTTCGTCGAGACCGGCGAGGCGGCCGAGCGGCTGCAGTTCCCGACGACCAAGCAGGTCATTTCCGGCACGGCCGTGAAGCAAGCGGCCTTCTACGAGTCGCTGCTCGGCTTCGCCCACAAGCACGACACGCTGTTCGTGATCTGTTTCGTCTCGCGGGACTATGACGCCCTGTGGGAGAAGATCAAGGCCACGTCACCAGAGGTGTTCATGGCCTGGCGCGATTGCGGGCTGGTGGACGAGGCGGGCAAGCCGCGTCCGGCGTTGGCGGTATGGGACCGGTATTTTCACATGCCGCTACGACGCCGCTGCGCAAATCTGCTCCCACGCCTGTAGGACATGTCGGCGCTGCGTGTTGGTCTGGCCGATCGACAGGCGGAGGGTGAGCTTGCCGTTCAGACGGGTGTGGGACAGGAACATCCGGCCGGACGAGTTGACGCGATCGAGGATCCTCTGGTTGATCTCATCGCCGCCGACGTGACGGAAGCAGACTAGGCTGAGCGGCACGGGGGCGGCGACTTCGAAGCGGTCGTCGGCGCGGATCCATCCGGCGAACTCCTGGGCGAAGGCGATATGCTCGCGCACGCGGGCCTGAAGTCCCTCGACGCCGAACGAGCGGATGACGAACCAGAGCTTGAGGGCTCGGAACCGGCGGCCGAGCGAGACCTGCCAATCGCGGTAGTCAATGACCGCGCCTGACTCGGTGGCTTTGTTTCGCAGGTACTCCGGTAGGATGCTCAACGCGCGGATCAGCGGACCCCGGTCGGCTACGTAAAAGCAGTCGCAGTCGAAGTTTGTGAACATCCACTTGTGCGGATTGAACGCGTAGCTGTCGGCCAGTTCGATGCCTTCGTTGAGATGGCGGAACTCGGGGCAGAGGGCGGCGGTGCCCGCGAGCGCGGCGTCGATGTGCAGCCAGATACGCTCGGCCCGGCAGTACTCTCCGATTCGGGCCACAGGGTCGATGGCGGTCGAGGAGGTCGTGCCGATGGTCGCGCATACGAAACACGGGACGCGGCCCGCGGCACGGTCTGTTGCGATCGCCTTGGCGAGCTTGTCGAACCGCATGGCATGATGGTTGTCCGTCTCGATCAATCGCAGGTTGCGGCTGCCGAGCCCGGCGATGCGGACGGCTTTCTCGATGGATGAATGGGTCTGGGTGGACGCGTAAGCGACGAGGCGGCCATCCGCGCCGTCGAGGTTGCTCTTGCCGTCGGTTGCCCGCTCTCGGGCGGCGATCAGGGCACACAGGGCGGCGGACGAGGCCGAGTCCTGAATGACGCCACCGCCGGTCGAGGAGGACTTGAAGTGCTCCGGCAAACCGAGCATGTCCGCCATCCAGTCGAGCACGTGGGTTTCCAACTCCGTGCAGGCCGGGCTGGTCGCCCAGAGCATGCCCTGTACACCGAGTCCGGCGGAGAGCAACTCGCCCAGGATCGAGGGAGGCGAATTGTTGGCCGGGAAGTAGGCGAAGAAGTTGGGCGATTGCCAGTGGGTGATGCCCGGCATGATGATCCGGTCAACGTCGCGGAGGATGTCCTGGAAGGGCTCGCCCTTGGCCGGCGGCTGAGGCGGAAGTTCGGCGCGGATCTCGCCTGGCTTAACCTGGGAGAGGACCGGGTACTGCTCGACCCGCTCCATGTAGTCGGCGATCCAGTCGATGACCTCGCGACCCCGCTGTCGAAATTCGTCAGGCGTCATGTTCATGACCTCCGAATGATCTGCCGGACGAAGACGCGGTGGGGTTCGTCGCGGGCCCCGGTGAAGTGGCGGGCGAAGATAGCCGCTGCTTCCAGGCGGGATATCCCTTGCTGAGCAGACTCTCTCCCCAATAGCCCAGCCAGGCGTAGCCGTTGCGGCGTTCGTGGCCGATCTCCGACAGGTTGTACTTTTTCACCTTGTCGCGGTCGCAGTAGATTGGCCGGTTGGTTCCGATCTCATAGAACCGAGCCCACATCGGCTTGGCGCCCGGTTCCTTGACCAGAAACCTGTCCTTGCCTGTCGGGGACTTTTCGTCCTTTCGCACGACCACCCGCACTCCGCGCAGTTGTACAGCCTCGAACCATTTCACCGCCGCGTCAACGGACCGGATCACCTCCGGGCTCGGGTTGGGAAGGCTCATCAACAGATGCACGATCCGGGCCGATTCCGAGCCGCTCAGGGACAGCGGTTCGAAATTGCGCGCCGGGCGGGGGCTTAAGTCCTTTTCGTCGTGCTGAGCGCACCACACGGTCAGTTTGCCGTTGACTTTCACCTGGCATCGAAGGATGCACTGAATGCCGCGGTCAAAAGCGGTTCGGGCCGCGTCGCGGCGTGACTTCTCCAGGAATTCGTATCGGGGTTCCTCATAGGTTTCGCGGAGGAACAGCATCAGCCGGACCATGGCATCATCGTTGAAGGTGATGTATCGGTTGTACGATTCCTTGGGTGGTGGATAGTACTGCGGCCATCCGCCGTTGGGATATTGAGCCTTGAGAATGTAATCGAAACCCTTGGTGAACGCTTTCCGGTATCGTTCATCCCGGATCGTGCTGTACATCCGGGCCAGGAATCGCAGCTCGTCGGTGGTGGCGCCGTTATCGAACGTTCCCTGGATCTCCTTGCGTTTGCCCGAGAAGGGTGCGGTCACGGTGTCGGCGTTCCTGGCCCAGCCGCCGGACTCGGATTGATGAGAGAGGACGTTGGCCGCCTTCTTCGCGGCCTCCTCGCCGGCGTACCACGCATCGGGCTTCTTCAGGTACCGGCCGACCTTGTCAGCCGCGCCGGCCACGGCGCTCATGAACAGAAGGGCCGTCGCAGCGCCTGCGAGGGAACGTTGCGTCCATTTCCGAGTGATCCCAGCGGTTCGAGCCATGTTCGGTTGCCTCCCGGCTACTCAATAACCGACGGCATCTTACTCCGATCGAACCGTGGTTGGCCACCATCCTTTCCGCCATCCAGAATAGCGCGAGCCTGGCGATCGCGCAAGTCGCTTTGCGATGAAGACAACAAGATCGCCGCAAGTGGTGCGCGGAAGCGCACTTACGGGTTGAGTGCCGGCGCCGACAACGCCTACGTCATCGGTCCCATCATGCCGAATGAATCTCGCATCTGCTGCATCCACTCGTCTTC
>ERZ795055.894-NODE-894-length-25379-cov-4.917154_pt1 | contig 25379 bp, 24 predicted proteins | sample MGYA00375139_ERZ795055 | MGnify/ENA primary metagenome ERZ795055 (study PRJEB30184, sample SAMN05720283) | anaerobic digester metagenome | isolation source: active sludge of municipal wastewater-treating anaerobic digesters | place: USA | collected 2015-01-23 ... | reverse complement strand
AAAAAGGTGCTGGGCTTTCGATATGGATATGAAGGCGTTTCTTCGAATCGCCGTAAAGAGCCTGTGGAATTGACAAAAGACACGGTCGCGGATATTCAGCATGAAGGCGGGAGCATTCTTGGAAGCAGCCGCGGCCCCCAGGACATCGATGACATGATCGACACACTCATCAAGTTCAAGGTGAACATGCTCTTTGTGATCGGAGGCGACGGAACGTTCATGGGCGCCCATCTTCTGGCTGAGAGGGCTGCCGCTCGGGGGTTGGCGATCGCGGTCGTGGGGATCCCCAAAACAATTGATAATGATATTTTCTGTTCGGAACGCACGTTCGGTTTTGCTACAGCCGTGGAGGAGGCCCGCAGATCGATTGCCTCGGCCCATGAAGAAGCCGAAGCGGCTTGGAACGGGGTGGGCCTGGTCAAGCTCATGGGAAGGGATTCCGGGTTCATTACTGTTGAAGCGACGCTGGCCAATAGTGATGTGAATTTTTGTCTGATCCCGGAGGTGCCGTTCGCGCTTGAAGGGAAGGATGGCCTTTTGGAACGCCTTGAACGGCGGTTGGAGCGCAAGCATCATGCCGTGATCGTAGCGGCCGAAGGCGCCGGGCAGGATTTAATGGGTGGTGAGAAGGAGCTAGACCTTTCCGGGAATGTGGTCCATAAGGACATCGGACTGTTTTTAAAAGAAAAAATAAAGCGGCATTTTAAGTCCAAAGATATCCCGTTGACCATAAAATATATTGATCCCAGCTATATGATACGCAGTTGTCCGGCCAACGCCTCTGATTCAGCGTTTTGCATATTTTTCGGTCAGCGGGCCGTGCACGCTGCCATGGCCGGAAAGACGGATATGTTCGTTGGGTATTGGAATAATCATTTCACGCATGTGCCCTTTGAGATGGCTGTCGGGCGCCGCAAGAAGATCGATCCCTGCGGGGAGATGTGGCAGACGGTCGTTTCGATCACATCATAGGATAAGACATGGTCGGTTTTTTTGAACAATTCCATCCTGTTGTTCAGGCCCTGATCGGCGGGTTGTTCACGTGGGGGTTGACCGCGATCGGCGCTTCGACGGTGTTCTTTACAAGAGAGATCAACCGTAAACTTTTGGATAGCATGCTGGGGTTTGCCGCCGGCGTGATGATCGCGGCCAGTTACTGGTCGCTTCTTGCGCCCGCGATCCGTTTGACCGAGGAAATGGGAAATGTTCCCGCCTGGTTTCCTGCGGTCGTTGGGTTTTTGGCCGGTGGAATATTTTTAAGATTGGTGGACGTGTTTCTGCCGCATTTGCATATGTGGTTCCCGCCAAGCGAGGCGGAGGGGATCAAAACATCCTGGCAGCGGACGATCCTTTTGGCGCTGGCCGTTGCCTTGCATAATATTCCTGAAGGATTGGCGGTCGGTGTGGCCTTTGGCGCCGCTGCCGCCGGACTTCCTTCGGCGACGACAGCGGCAGCCGTGGCGTTAGCGATCGGGATCGGGATCCAGAACATGCCTGAAGGCTTGGCAATCGCCGCTCCGCTTCGAAGGCAGGGGATTTCACAGTGGAAGAGTTTCTGGTATGGACAGCTTTCGGCGATCGTTGAGCCGGTCTTTGCCGTGCTGGGTGCAGCCATTGTGCTTATTATGCGTCCGGTTTTGCCATATGCCCTGGCGTTTGCTGCCGGGGCCATGATCTTTGTGGTGGTGGAGGATGTGATCCCGGAGTCCCAACAGGGACATCACACGGACCTTGCGACCATGGGGGCGATGATCGGATTTGCGGTGATGATGACGCTGGATGTGGCGCTGGGATAGTTGGAACAAAAACAGCCAGGCGCAAAAAACAGCGGCGGGACGGACGGTTGATTTTTAGAGAAGTTTTGTTATAATAAAGGCGTTGTATGAGCCTTCCTTTTTCCTACCTAAGGAACCCAGAGCTCATACGCATCGCTAACAACCAGTTCGTATTACTCATCACTCGGCCTCGCGAAAGCGGGGCCTTTTTAATGTGCGGCGTATTTTGTTTCTTCACATGGACAAAATTTTAAACGGCTGATAAGATGAGATCGTTGGTCGGTAAGGCACTGTTACCAAAGGAGAAGCGATGGCCACTCAAACACAGCGGATCGGCAAGCGCACGGTGAAAATTTTTAAGATCCAGAACCGTCAGGGATACGCGGCTCTCTGCGATGATCATTTGACCGAGGGGTCGACCCAGAACCAGGCGCTGGACCGTATGCTCAAGGCGCTGGCGCGCACGGAGCGTAAAGCAAAGAAGAAATAGTCGTATGGCAAAGCATCATGATATTGTGTGGCATAAACGGCGGGAGAAATTTATCCCGGCGAAACTGCAAAAAGCGCCATCGTCGTCTGTGCCTGCCCCTTCGACCGAGGCGCAGGAAAAGGCGCTTAACCGTAAGGAACAGTTTTTGAAACATCTTTCTCTCGAGATCCGCAAAGCAGTCCGAAAAAGTTAGACCCGGCAGATGCACAAGACGCACATCCCTCAAGATTTCTTAAAGCGTTTGGAACAGATCATACCGGCTGTTTTTTATGATCAGGCGGTTTCGTGTTTTGAAACGGAACAGCCTGTTTTTTTACGCATCAATACGTTAAAAATTTCTCCTGAAAAGGCCCGCGAACTTCTGAAGAACGAAGGGGCTTCTTTCTGTGATTGTCCGGACGCTGGGGAAGGAGTCAGGATCTGCAACTGGCAGCAGGCCCATTTGAAGGACCATGCCCTGATCCGCGAAGGAATATTTTACCAGCAGAGTTTTGCGAGCATGTTGGCCGTCGCGGCGCTTGACCCACAACCGGAGGAAAGGGTCCTCGATCTGTGCGCGGCGCCAGGCAGTAAAACATCCCAGATCGCGGCCCGCATGAAGAACACCGGGCTTGTGACGGCAGTTGAAGCCATTCGTGGACGTTATTATAAATTGAGATCAGTCTGCGGCCTTTTAGAATGCCGGAACGTGGAATTTAAATGCATGGACGGCAGGCGTTTTGAGGCCCGTGGCGGACTTTATGACCGGGTCCTGGTGGACGCGCCCTGCAGCAGTGAAGGGCGTTTCCGCGCGGATGAGCCAAAGACTTTTGCTTACTGGAGCGCGCGAAAGATCAAGGAGATGGTCAAGAAACAAAAAGGCCTTTTGCTTCATGCCGGGCGTCAGTTGAAACCCGGCGGGACGCTGGTCTATTCAACATGCACCTTCGCGCCGGAGGAAAATGAAGGGGTCGTGGACTGGTTCTTGAGAAAGGCCGAGGGTGATTTTGAAATAATGGATTTTCCGATCCAGGAGGCGCAGACCTATCCCGCGCTTGCCTCCTGGCAAAAGAAGGTCTTTGACCCCAGGGTTCAGCAATGTGTGCGCATTCTGCCGTCGGACAAAGTTCAGGGTTTTTTTATCGCCAAATTTTTAAAACGGAGGTAACGGAGGCGTATGTCTGTTAAAGCTGTCGGGTTGATCAGCGGAGGATTGGACAGTATCCTGGCCGTCAAACTGCTCAAGGAGCAGGGGATCGAGGTCTATGCGGTGTATTTCGTGATGCCGTGGGGATCCGGGAACCTTGAACGCTGCCGGGCCCTGTGCCTGCAGCTGGATGTCCATTTTCATTCGATCTATCTGGGTAACGATTATTTGGAGATGCTAAAACGTCCGCAGTATGGTTATGGAGGAGCGTTCAACCCGTGTATTGATTGCCACCGTTTTATGGTCCGCAGAGCTGCAGAATATATGAAAGAGGTCGGTGCTGATTTTGTCTTTACCGGCGAAGTTGTTGGGCAGAGGCCGATGTCCCAGCTCAAACGCTGTCTGCCGCTGATCGATAAGGACACGGAGATCGAGGGCCGGCTCTTGAGGCCGTTATCCGCCAAACTTTTGGATGAGACCATTCCTGAGCGTGAGGGGATGGTTGACCGGTCCAGGCTTTTGGGATTGTCCGGGCGTTCAAGAAAGAGCCAATTTGATCTTGCTCAAAAGTATGGCATCACGGGGTTTTCTCCGCCGGCCGGAGGATGCCTGTTGACCGAAAAACCGTTCGGGAACCGCTTTAAGGATTTTTTGGACGGGATCTGCCGTGACGCCAAGGAGACCAGCGCGTTATGTTTTGGACGGTATTTCCGCGTGGACCGGAAATGTGCCGTGATCATCGGACGGGATCAGGAGGAAAATGCGTCGCTCGAGGCTTGCGCGGTCCGCGGGGACTGTATCGTTGAGCTTATTAATGTTGGGGCTCCGCTCGCCCTTGTTAAGGGGGCGGAGATCTCGGAAGACGTCCTTCAGATAAGCGCGGGGATCAGTCAGTATTTTTCGAAGGCGAAAGGCGCGCCCGCGGAAGTCGCATCCTGCCGGTTCATCGGAGAAGAGCGGCGGATGAACACGACGGCTCGAAAGCTTTCAGAACGGGATATTTCGGCCATGTGGAAACAGTAAAAAATCAGTGACAGAAGAATTCCCTGGTATTATGATGTATAAATCCTCACGATCTTGAAATCCAAAAGACATTACAGTGCGGAGTGACCTTTTGCAAAAGGCCAGGTCTTTTTTGCCATGAAGGAGGCTTTTGTGGAACCATCGGTCTTTAAACCAAAATTGTTCACGACATTAAAAAATTATTCGTTCAAGCAGTTGCGGGCGGATTGTCTGGCAGGGCTTATTGTAGGGATAGTGGCTCTTCCTTTGGCGATCGCCTTTGCCATTGCCTCAGGCGTCACGCCGGACAGGGGATTGATCACGGCGGTGATCGCCGGATTTTTGATCTCGGCCCTTGGCGGAAGCAGGGTCCAGATCGGAGGGCCGACGGGCGCTTTTGTCGTGATCGTTTACAGTATCGTTCAGAAGTTCGGAGTGGACGGCCTGATCATGGCCACCTTCCTGGGGGGGCTGATCATGCTTTTGATGGGGTGCATGCGCCTGGGGGTGGTCATCAAGTTTATCCCGTATCCGTTGACCGTTGGGTTCACCTCAGGGATCGCGCTGATCATTTTTTCGTCCCAGATCAAGGATTTTTTGGGGCTTGCCATGCCGGTGAACCCGGCTGAGTTCCTGGAAAAGTGGAGGACCATCTTTGAACATCTTCATACCGCTAACCTTTATGCGCTGGGGCTGAGCATTGGAACGATCATGCTGATCCTGGTATGGCAGAAATATATCAAGGCGATCCCCGGAGCGGTCATCGCGCTGGTTTTGGGAACCGCGGTCACGCATCTTTTTCACCTTCCGGTGGAAACGATCCAGACGCAGTTCGGTTCGATCCCTCAGCATATCCCTCATCCGCGTATGCCGGTTTTTCATGTGGAGCAGATCAAGCTGCTGATGCCGGCCGCTTTGACTATCGCGCTTTTGGGAAGCATTGAGTCGTTGCTTTCGGCGGTCGTGGCTGACGGCATGATCGGAGGACGGCACCGTTCGAACACCGAACTGATCGCCCAGGGCTGCGCGAATGTCGCGTCTTCCCTCTTTGGAGGGATGCCGGCCACGGGGGCGATCGCCCGGACCGCCACCAATGTCCATAATGGCGGACGCACTCCCGTAGCCGGGATCGTCCACGCGTTTACGGTTTTGATCAGCATGGTGATCCTGGGGAAGTGGCTTGTTTATATCCCCATGGCGGTTTTGGCGGCGATTCTGGTCTTGGTGGCTTACCGGATGAGCGAATGGAAGTCGTTTGTTATGATCCTGCGTTCGCCTAAAAGCGATGTCGCGATCCTCGCCACGACGTTTCTTTTGACCGTGCTGATAGACCTGACGGTCGCTATCCAGGTCGGGGTTGTTCTGTCCGCGCTGCTTTTTATGAACCGCTTGGCGAATGTCGCCAACATCAGCGTGATCACGAAGGAATTCACGGATGAAGAGGACCGTGACGATCCTCTGGCGATCAGCCGCCGTCAGATCCCGGACGGAGTGGAGGTCTATGAGATCAACGGCCCGTTCTTTTTTGGGATCGTTTCAACATTCATCCAGACCATGAGCGAGATCGACAGCAGAACGCGGGTCCGTATCCTGAGGATGCGGCATGTCCTGAGCATCGACGCCGCGGCCTTGAACGCGCTGAGGCAGGCCTTTTTGTTATCTCAAAAGAACAATATCCATCTTGTTCTTTCCGGCATCCACGCCCAGCCTTTGATGGCGATCCAGAAAGACGGGCTTTATGATGAGATCGGAGAAGATAATATCTGTCACAATATCGATGCTTCCCTGCAAAGGGCGGCGGAACTTCTTTCTCAACCCGGGGCTTAAGGTGTTGTCTATCTTTGAGATAAGGCTGGACGGGCAATCTCTCTTCATGTAAGATATTTTCGAAATTGGCAGTTTGTCCGCCACAAAGAGGTTTTAAGCACGATAAAGGTTCGATCGGAATGGACTCGGCAGAAAAATATTTGAAACTGATGTTTGATGTTGTCCGGCAGGCCGGGCGGGTCTCGCTGGAGATGATCGAAGAAAGCAAGGCGAGTTTAAAGGCGGACGACTCTGTGGTGACCGCCGCGGACCATGCTGTCTCATTGATCGTGCGTGAGCGTCTGGATGAATACGTCCGCAGCGGCCAGCATATCCTGATCGACGAAGAGGACCCGAAACGGCTGGAATACCGCGATCAATCGCTTTTGGAAAAAGTGCCCTTTATCTGGGTGTTGGACCCCGTGGACGGAACACGGCTCTACGCCAACCGCATCCCTTTATACGGTGTTTCGATCGGGCTTCTTAAGGACCTTAAGCCCTGGCTGGGAGTGGTGTATTTTCCGATGCTGAAAGAGCTGTTCTATTGTGACGGGACGCGCTCGTTTTTTTTGACCGGAGCCTTCACGCCTGAACAAAAAAGGCAGGAGATCGAAACGGTGGACGCGGAGATCTCCAGCAAATCTCTGTTCATGCTGTCAGACCATTTTTTCAAAGACCATGATTGGGCTTATACGGATTGCCGTTTTCTGGTTTCCGCCTGCGCGGTCGTGAACCTATGCTGGCCGGCGATCGGCCGGGCTTGCGGCTCACTGGACCGTTCGAACATTTGGGATTTCGGCGGGGCATGGCCCATCGCCCGGAGCGCGGGCCTTGAATTGCGCCATTTTGAAACGGGAAAGGTCTTTGACCGTTTGGATATCAGCGCTTTTGAACCGCAGGAGGGGTCGTGGCGGTTCGCGCAGTATCACATCCTTTCCAGTGAACGCAATTTTGAGCTCTTACGCCGCTATATGCGCAAAAAGTCATGAAGCATTCTTTACAGAACATTCTTGTCATACGTCTCGACCGGTTGGGAGACGTGTTGATGAATGTGCCGCTCATTCATCGTTTGAAAGAGAATTTCCCTCAATCCCGTCTCACCGTGATGTGCCAGCCTTCGATCGAGCCCGTGTTAAGCCAGGTCGAGGATATCGACTGTTTTGAGCATGCCACGTTCGCTGAGATCGATACCCTGCGCGGCCTTTGGCGGATCTACAGGCGTTTGAAAAAAAGAAGGTTCGACTGCGTTATCATCACTCACCCGCATAAAAAGCTGCACCTCTTATCATGGATCCTGGGCGCTCATTGGCGCATGGGTTTCGATCGGAAGTGGGGTTTTTTTCTGAACTATCGTCGGACGGACGCTAAGGATGAAGGAGGGTCCCATGAGATCGATCAGAACCTGGCTGTCGTGGACGTTCTTTGCCCCAAGCCCTGGAGCGGGGCCATCAGCCTGGGATTCAAACACCGTCTTTTGCGGGCCAGTGTTTTATCCAAGTTCGGTTTGCGCGAAGAAGAGGAGTTCTGCGTTTTTCATGTCACGACATCCAATCCCGCCAAACAGTGGCCATTGGAGCATTTCGCGCGGGTCGCCGTTCAATTACAGGAGCGGTTTAAAGGGACGATCCTTTTGCTCGGTTCGGAAAAGCGGGAAGAGATCCAGCGTGTTTTCAAGGACCTCGCGGCATCCATACGAGTCCTCAATCATGTCGGCCGCACGGACCTGACCGAACTGGCCGTGCTGTTGGGCGCGGCGCGCTTCTGCCTGTCGTTGGATTCCGGGCCGTACCACCTGGCCTGGATGCAAAAAACCCCTGTCGGCGGGATCTTCAGCCGTGACGCCCGAGGGTCGCGCCCGCAGCGATGGGGCGTCTACAAACAGCACGCGTCGTGCAAAGAGATCTTTAAATCTTTAGCGGAGATCACGGTCGAGGAAGTTTCAGGGGCGCTATTGGATCTGGTTGTTGACTGCCAATGAATCATGGGGGCAGAGCTTGAACAGCTCCTGGGGGGTGTTGATCAGAAAATCGGGATTGCGTTTTTCAAGGGCGGCCCCGGAATTGTATCCCCAGGTCACGGCGGCGACCCGGATGTCGATCTTCTGGGCGGCCTCCACGTCGCGGATCTCATCACCGATATAAATGACATCGTCTTTGGATAGATGAAGATGCTCGATCATTTTTTTGAGTGAGATGTTCTTTCCCCATATTTTGGATGTGGATTCGATGAAATCAAAGAAATCCAGGTCGTGATCTTTTAGAAAATGCTGGATGTTCTCAATGGCGTTGGAGGACAGGATGCCGATATGGATACCCGCGCCTTTGATGGCGCGCAGGACATCCGCCAGGCCTTCGATCGGCTCGACATTACGGATCCCGTTATAGAACTCTTCTTTGGCGCGCGCGACGATGGCCGGGATCTTGAGCCACGGCACTTTCAAATGCTGGATCACTTCCTGCACGGTGTGGTCTTTCAGGAGTTCGACCTCTTCAGGCGTGATCTTGAGGTAATTGAACTCTTTGGAAAGGCGGTTGCTGATCTGCACGATGTAATGGTGCGTGTCAGCGATGGTTCCGTCAAAATCAAAGATAAGGGTCGGCATTTTGTTTGGCATAGGTTTGATGTTTATTATAGCGGAAAAAACGTTCCAGAAAAAACAAGAAGTTGTTTTTTAGGAAAATCATCCGGGACCGGCCTTTATGGCATATTCTAAAGACGGACATGAGGGCCAAAGGCTTGTTCTTCAAGAGGTCCATGGAAGGAACGGTGTGACATGGATGAGTTGGAACAATATTATTGCGGGTTTTACATCGATCAGCCGGTGAGCAATAACGCGTTCTCTTTTGAAAGCCGCCGCTTCAAAAGGATCTACGTGGCGCCTCTGGTCCGCGCGACCGTCAATGATGTCAAGGTGGGAACGGAGGCGGCGTTCTGTGAGGTCGTTGATGACAAGGAGATCGTCCGTAACGGACTTCGGTCCTTCGTTTACTGGAAGACGGACGAGAAACACATTTTTATTTTTGATAATCATAATCACGCTTTCGTGTTCTGGGTCTGGGCCCTCAGCAGGGGGATCTTCAACCCGGGCGCCAGGCTGACCCATATTGACCAGCATAAGGACACCCGCCGGCCGGCGGCGGGATTTGAGGAAGACCTTAAAAGCCCGCGGGCGCTCAAAAAGGCCTTTGAATATACCAATACTGTTTTGAATGTCGGGAACTTCATTCCGCCCGCGCTGGAGCGGGGATTTTTTTCAGAAGTCATCCACTGCGACCACTCGGCTGTTTTCAGTTCCAATGGGCCCGCTTCGGAGGTCTTGGACATAGACATGGACATTTTTTCAAGGGATATGAACTATATTCCGGAGGAGGTAAAGATCGCCTTTATCCGGAAGCAGATCCGGCGCGCTAAGTTTATCACGATTGCGACAAGTCCTTACTTTATTGAGCAGGAAAAAGGTGTTACAATACTTCATCAAATCTTTCAATCCGATCAACGATGGAGCTGAGACGATGATCATCAAAGGCGTCAGGGTTCACATCCGTATGTTGTGCATGGTGCTGTGTCTGTTGTGCTCGCTGTCTCTTCCGGCGGCGGCGGGAAAGGCCAGGCATGGCGTTTATAAGACCTATTACTCTAACGGTGCTTTGCGGACGGTCGGCTGGTATAAAAAAGGGGAATTGTTGCGGCAGAAAACATTTTTTCCTCAGGGCGGCCTTTTGAGGGATGAGGTCTGGGACAATAACCTGATGGAAGTGAAAAAGGAATACACTCCTGAGGGAAGGCTTTCGGCTGTTTGGAATTATAAGACCCGTCTCTTGACCCTGTATCATGAGGATGGCTCAGTTAAAAAGAGTGTGCCGTTAAAAGTCCAGACTCCCTGGAGGAGGTCTGAATAAACGGCTGGCCCGGCTATCAGGAGCGTTACGTTTTTCACATGAGCGTTTTATTTATCCTTCTTCCATTCTTCGTGTTTTGTGATCTGTTTTTTCTGAAAAAGATCCAGAAAGAGACGTTCCGTCAGGTTATTTCGTATACCTATTCGTTGCGAGGGATTGTCGCGATCCTGTGTGTGGTCTTGGTCGCGCAGGTTGACAGTTTGGGCGACCTGGCAATATTTTTACTGGCGCTGCTTGTGGTTTTTTATCTATTGAGGAGGGCTCGCGCCGTAAGGCGGCTTCAGAGCCAGGGATTCTATGACGAGTGCCATCAGGCCTATCCGTTCGTTCTCAGCATGGAGGCCACGGGGATCCTTTTAAAGTGGTTCATCGCGGTGATCGCGGCCTCGTTCATTTTGAAATTTTCTTCTCAATGGGTCACACCGTTTGAACCGGAGATCGTCCGTGTGGTCCTGCTGTCATTTTTGGCTGGACTGATCATGCTGGGCCTGATCGAGCACATGAGCCGGCGCTTGCCGGGAGCGACCCTGAAAGAACTTCTGGGCCTGAAGGCCCCGGTCCGGTCGTTCTTTAAACTATGGTTCGTTCCGATCTGCATCGGGGTTTCATTTGCCGCGGTCTCCTCATGGGTCCTTTTTTTCCGTGACGTCACCCCGGTCACCCCGTTCAGCGAGCTGATGGACCAGGCGGAGACGCCGTTGTCGGCCATTCTTTTTTTGGTCATCGGCCTTGTCACGGCTCCGCTTTTGGAGGAACTGATCTTCAGGGGATATTTTTTCTATGTCCTGCAACGGGTCAAGGGCCGGGGCGTGGCCGTTCTGGTCGTGACCCTTATCTTCGGTGGGATCCATATTGAACAATATTCAGGGGACTATTTTTCGATCCTGGCGGTGATGGGGATCGGTTTGATGCTGACCTTGATGAGGGCGTGGACGGGTTCCGCAAAGCCGAGCGTGGTCATGCATTATGTTTTTAATATTTCGATGGTGATCATTCCTGTGGCGGTCCTGTCATACGTCAATCCGTCCTATCTTCGGTACCGCGCCCTGGAACAGCAGCTTTCCCCTTTGGAGAAAAATGTTCTGTTGATGGAAAGTTTGAGGGAATACCCGCAAAATACCGAGGCCTTATATGACCTGGCGAGATTATCGCTGGAAGATGAAGGGGATTTTCAGAGGGCGCTTGAGTTCATTGACCGGGCCTTGAAATACAATCCGGGACGGTCGATCTTTCTGGAATTGAAAGCGGATATCTTGTTTGAAATGGGCGATCGCGCGGCGGCTTTAGAGGTCCTGACGGATCTGGACACCAGATATCCCGGGGATCCGGCGATCGAAGAGCGGATCCAGGAGCTCTCGGATCCGTGATCAGAGGATGCTAAAAAACCAGAGATTCCATGGAGCCCGGAAAATCTTTTGATATAATACACCTATCCAGAATAGGAACAACGTCATGATAAATAATAAAAATATCTTTTTAAAAGCGCTGATCATTTTTTCCTTTATCGCGGGACCGGCCCAGGCTGAAGACCGGGGGGTTGTTGTCGATCAATTGCTCGACGCTTTCGAGGATGAAAGCGTCGTCACGGCCACACCGTTGGAAGCCGGGAACGGCAATGTCTTAAAGAATGAGAAGGGATCGCGGATCGAGGTTCCGGTCAAGGTCAAAGAGACGTTGCCCGGCGTGGATTTTAAAGGAACGCCATTAAAGAGCGCTTTTCATGAGATATCCCAGCAGACAGGTTTGACCATTGTCGCTCCTGAGCAGGCTCAGGGCGCCGTGACGCTGTCTTTGGAAAACGTTTATACCGCGGACCTTTTGTCTTTACTCGCCCACATCTATGGTTTTGCGCTCGACCGGCAGGGTGATGTTGTGTTGCTGATGTCTTTGCCGGATTACCAGACCCGCATGGGCAAAGAATTTCAGAAGGGCCAGAGCGCTGCTCTTTTGAAGGTCGAGCACGCGGACCTGCAGTCCATGGAGTCCTTGGTCAAGGCCTTAAAGACAGAAACAGGCAAGATCTTTATCGATCTTAAAAACAGGCAATTGGCTGTTCTTGACACGTTGGCGGCGGTCAACGCGATCAAAAGTTTGGTCAAAGAACGGGACGTCGCCTTGACGAGCAAAACGATCCAATTGAAGAATATCAGGATCGCAGACGTCAAAGCCGGGGTCGAAAGCCGCCTGTATAGCGGTTTGGGAAAAGCGGAGTTCAATGAAGACCAGCAGACGATAACGATCACGGACCAGCCGGATGTTGTGTCGGGCATCGTGGAGTTCATCCAGTCGCAGGACCAGAAACGGGAGGTCATCCTGGAAGGAAAGGTCATCAGGATCTCGTTGAACGAGGAGCATGCCAATGGGGTGGACTGGGAGGCGATCGTTTCGGATTATCAGCGCGTTGATTTCAATGGCGTCGAGAATGAATCGCAGAACAGCCATCAGATGCAATTCGGCACATTGAGCAAGGAAGATTACGATGTCCTTTTGGAAGCGTTGGACACGGTGGGAGACGTGGAAGACCTCATGCCTTTGGAGATCCGCTCTTTTGTCGGCCAGGAACAGACCTTTATTATTGACACGAACAATCCGTTCTCGACACTTTTGTCACAGGGGAAGGATTTTCAGTTGGATTCGCAGGGGTTCAAGCTTAACACGCATCTTTTGACCCAGGGCGCGCCCTTGGCAAAAAATATTTCCATGCAGTTTTTGTTTGAGCTGTTCTGGATGGGCGGTGAGGTGGGAGAGGACGGCGCTATGGTCGTCCAGGCGCATAGTCCGGTCAAATGTGACATTGAGGAGGACACCTATTTTGTTTTCGGCGGTCTTCTTAAAAGGCAGACCGTTTCAAGGACGCGCAAGGTCCCCCTGTTGGGCGACCTGCCGGTCCTGGGCGGAGCATTTCGTCGGGACAGGGTCCGTCCGGACAATACCGAGTATATCATCTTTTTGAGACCGAAACTCGAAAAGGGCCCTGCCTTGTAAGCTGCCGGCAGGCCATCAGGCGGCGGAACGCACGTTGATTGAGACACTCCCTTTAGCAGAACTGGACACGAGCGCATTCGTTACGGTCCTGAACGGCACATAAGTTTGAGGACGGCTGATGACTGTTGAGCGTAACATCCCGTTGGGCCAGCTTTTGATTGAAAAAGGGTTGATCACCCCGCAGCAGCTTCAGGCTGCTTTGGAGGAACAGCAAGTAACGCGTGAACGCTTGGGTTGTGTTCTTTTAAGGTTTGGTTTTATCAGTGAGGAAAAAGTCTTTTTGCCGCTTCTCGCCGGGCAGATCGGATGCGAATATGTTGATGTTAAGACGCTCGATATTCCGGAAGAGATCATAAAGCTCCTGCCGCCCAAATTCGCCTCTCATTATAACGCGATCCCGATCCAGCAGGATGGCGATGTTTTAACGATCGCGACGCCATTTCCGTTCGATCTGTCAATGACCGACGCCGTGGAAACATTGTGGGCCGGACGCATCCGGACGGTCCTGTCAAGCGCTTCGGATGTCGCGGAGGTAATCCGTCAACATTATGGCATCGGAGCGGAAACCATCGACGCGATGATGGGAACGAAGGAAAAGAAAGGCTCGCCACAGGAATCAGCGGTCACGGATATTTTGGAAATTGATTCCGAAGCCTCGATCGGAAAATTCATCAATCAGGTCCTTTTGGAGGCTTATAATCGGCGCGCAACGGATATTCACATCGAACCTTTTGAAGATGCGCTGCGGGTCCGTTACAGGGTGGATGGGATCCTGTCCGACGCGCAGGCCCCTTCCAATATATGGGTTTTCCGGGACGCGATCAATTCGCGGATCAAGATCATGTCGCGTTTGAATATCGCCGAAAAGCGCCTTCCTCAGGACGGACGGTTCAAGGTCAGGGTCGGAGGGGCACAGCTTGATCTTCGGGTTTCGTTCTTGCCGACCCCCTACGGCGAGAGCGTCGTGATCCGGCTCCTGAACTCCAACCGGCTTTTCGACCTAACGGAATTGGGATTGTCGGATGAAAATCTCAGGATCCTGGATGGGCTGATCCGTAAACCTCATGGGATCATTTTTGTCACGGGACCGACTGGAAGCGGAAAGACAACGACGCTTTACTCCTGTCTGTCCCGGATCAATCATGATGAGCATAAGATCATCACGATCGAAGACCCGATCGAATATCAGCTGAAAGGCGTGGTCCAGCTCCAGATCAATCCCGCCATTCATTTTACATTCGCTTCCGGGTTGCGTTCCATGCTGCGGCATGACCCGGACGTGATGATGGTCGGTGAAGTTCGAGACCTTGAGACGGCGGAGATCGCGATCCAGATCGCCTTGACCGGCCATCTGGTTTTTTCGACCCTGCACACCAACGATGCGGCCAGCGGCGTCACGCGGCTTCTTGATATGGGCATTGAACCGTATTTGATCTCCAGCGCGGTGGAGTGCTTCATCGCTCAGCGCCTGGTCCGCCGGATCTGCCCTAAATGCAAGGTCCGGGTCCAGTTGGACCGGCAGTTGGCGCGAGACCTGGGGGCGGTGACGGGTGGACTTTCCCCGATCGAGGCGTACGCGGGCAGGGGTTGCGAATTTTGTAACGGCAGCGGTTTTTATGGCCGGCAGGGTATTTATGAGTTTTTGGTCCTTCGCGATGAGATCAAAGAGATGATCGCGCAAAAGATGCCTTGTTCAAAGATCAAAGAGAAGGCCGTCACGTTGGGGATGAAGACCCTCCTGGATGACGGATGGGACAAAGTTTTAAAAGGGGTCACCACCGCCGAAGAGGTTTTGCGTGTTACACAAGAGGATGATCAATAGCTCTGAGAAGGGATGATGGGTCATGGCGGAATTTGTATACAAAGCGAAGCGCAGCCCTTCAGAGATCGTGGAAGGGTTGATCGACGCTGATGATGCGGAAGCGGCCGTGGCCCGCCTTTTAAAAATGGGGCTCTCTCCGGTGGATGTTCACGTGAAAGACGGAGGGGGGGCTGCGGCCTTTTCGGGCCGGCGGCGGCTCAGAGGAAGGTTCCGAAAGGCCTCTCGGGCGGATGTCTCAATGTTCTTGCAGCAGTTCAGTGATCTGAACGGATCAAGTTTGCCGGTTTTGCAGTCTTTAGAATTTATGGAACGGCAAACGCAACACCCGTTCTTGCGGGAGACGGTCCGTCTTATGGCCGCTGATGTCAGGGATGGAGCTTCCCTGTCGGAAGCCATGGCGCGCCATCCAAGGGTCTTTTCGAACGTGGTCGTCCATGTGGTCCGTTCCGGCGAGATGAGCGGAAAACTTACCGCGGTTTTGGGATATTTGTCCGATGTTTTGGAACAAGAGCAGGAGATGCGTTCGCGTGTTTCGGCGAGTCTGGTCTATCCGGCCTTGATCTTTTGCGTCGGGGTGGTCACGGTCTTTGTTCTGCTGACATGGGTGATCCCTCGCATTGTCGGGATCTTTGAGGATCTGGGCGAGGCGCTGCCGTTGATGACACGGATGCTGATCGGGGTGAGTTTGTTTTTTCAAAAATTTTGGTGGATGATCGGGCTGATAACCGCTTTGATAGGATTGGGGGGGTATAGAAAGTTTTCAACTCCGGAGGGGCGGCTGCAGTTTGACAGCATCCTTCTGAAGGTCCCGCTGTTCGGCAACATGCTCCGCTGTTCGGTCCTGGCGAGGTTCGCGCGGACGCTGGGGATGTTGATCCAGTCCGGCGTGGACATTGTCAGTTCTTTGGAGACCGTGCAGGATGTCTCGGGGAGCGAGGCTTTAAAGCGGGACCTTGTCCAGGCGGCCGCTCGCGTCAGGGATGGGGAACGACTGACGGCGGCCTTGGCGGTGAGCCCGTTCTTCTCGGAGATGTCCCTTAGCCTGATATCGATCGGAGAAACATCGGGTGAACTGGGCAGTGGGCTTCTGAAGCTCGCCCGGTTCTATGAACGCCAGACCCAGAGGGCCGTGAAGCTCATCACCTCTTTGATCGAACCGGTTCTGATCCTGGTCCTCGGTATCTTTGTGGGCTTTATTGTGTTGGCCATGCTGATGCCGATCTTTCGGATGAACTTGATGGTGCAGTGAACATTTTTTCCATAAGGAGGGAATTGTGGATCGATTTAAAAATCAACGCGGGCTCACATTGGTTGAGATCTTGCTGGTGGTCATGATCATCGGCATCATCGCCGCGATGGTCGTGCCGAATATCGCTGGCCGTGGAGAGGAGGCGCGCTTTTTGATCGCGCGCACGGATATCGAGGCGAACCTGGCATCAGCCCTGGATATGTATGAATTGGATAACGGCCGGCTGCCGACTACGGAGCAGGGTTTGAACGCGCTGATCGTTGAACCCGTCACATCGCCGGTGCCGAACCACTGGAAAGGGCCGTATCTTAAAAAGAAACGGATCCCTCAAGATCCGTGGGGAAGGCCGTATGTTTACCGTTTTCCGGGGGAACAGAATCCTGCCGGTTATGATCTGATGTCGTATGGTTCCGACGGGATCGAGAGCGAGGACGACATAACGAATTGGGCGGTAGCCGGCTCTGAGGTGGAATGAGGGCCCATGAACGTGAGCGCCGTATGACAGGTGTGCCGAAACAACGTTTGAACCGGTCCGGCGGTTTTTCGATGATCGAGCTTCTTGTGATCTTGGTCGTCCTGAGCCTGGCCGCGGCGGTAACAATTCCTTCCTATAAAAGTTTTTTCCGATCGATGCGTTTGACCAAGACTGCCGAAGACCTTGCGCATTATCTTCGTTATGGGCGGACGCGTGCGTTGATCCGTCAGGAGCCTGTGCTTCTGGCCGTTGACCGGGCCGGAAGAACGTTCCGCCTGCAAGAGGCCCGCCTGAATAATGACGGGGAAACGGAATTTCTTCCGCTCCGCGGGCAATGGGGAGCGTTTTACAGGATCCCGTCGGATCTTGAATTACGTGAAGGGTGTCCGGAAATTGTTCGGTTTTCCCGTGATGGGTCCATCGGTAAGGCCGAGTTTTGTTTGTGTGCTTCCAAAGAGTGTTTGTCGGTCCGGACGGGGATCGTGTGGGGGCAAGCGGTGATGTTACGCGGTTGCGAATCGGAGTAAAGGATGACAAAAGACCTGAGAAATGGTTCTGTGTTGTTGGAGGCGCTGCTCGCCGTGGTCATTCTGGCCGCGGGGCTTTCGATCATGGTCCAATCCATGGCGCAGAACTTGAAGATCGCGTCTCAGACCGTTGTGCATTCTCAGGCCGTTTTTCTTGCGGATGAAGCGATGTTCCATATCCTGAAAGGGCGCTATGCCCCGCAGGAAGGATTTCAAGCGGAGTCTAAAAAAGGCCCATTGGCCTGGGAGGCCTCTCTGACGTATCCCGATCAGGCCGTTGATGAGCGGTTGTCGGCGTTGCAGAGGGTGGGGGTGTCTGTTGCGCTTGCGGGGGAACAGCGTCGAGAGGTTTTGGATACTGAAATATTCATGATCCGTAGACCGGACAATATTGAGCAATGAAAATGTTTCGCAAATTCAGGTCTGTTCAGGGTTTGACCCTGGTGGAACTTTTGCTGGGTCTAAGCATATTCAGCGTGATGGCGGTCAGCTTGTATTTGATCTTTCAAAACGGCATCATGATCAGCAGAAGGGCGCAACGGTATTCTACTCTTGATGGAGAGATGTTCTTTTCAATGGAACTCATGGCGCGGGATTTGGAAAACATGGTCTCTTACACGGACCGCGCCGCCGGTGAGGGAAGCCTTAAGGGAAACGGCGAAGAGATCTCAATGATCGTCACTGAGCGGGATGGATTGAAAGAAGTCCGGTATTTTTTAGTCCCTCCGGAGAAAAGCGCCCTTTCGGGGGTTGCGGCCCTTTGGGAAGATGGGCCCCAAAAGCCAGGCGCTGGAACGCGCCCGCGGCCCATGATTTTGGTGAGAGAAGTTTCGGATTTTCCTTGTCAAAAAAGGCCGTGCAGGGATGAGACGACCGTTCAGGAGATCATCAGCGCGCACGTCGTGACAGGGGGCCTGAAGTTCATGTATGCAACGGTCAGGACCGATGATGATGGCGATGGCCTGAGATGGGATCCTCAATGGAGCGAGTTGTCGGCGCCGTTGGGGGTGGAGATCTTGATGGATTTTTTGGACCCCGATGGGGGTTTGATCTATACGATGGAAAAAAAGATGCTGGTCCCCTCCGGGATATTTACAAGCCCTGACAGAGAGGATAAAAAATGACGATTGCCGGCAGGCTTAAAACGAATTCTGCTATAATACTCATCGTCACGCTATGGATCATGGCGATCCTCACCCTGCTCGCGCTGGGAATCGGTCGGCAGACGAGGGTCGATCTGGCGCTGTCGAAATATAAGATCGGGAAAATGAGGTCCAGGCACGCCGCGTGGTCCGCTGTTTTCTATGGCATTCGGATCCTGAGCGAGGAGCGATCTTCCTCCGGGCAAGGGAAACCTTCGGGGAAGAACGGGGGAGAACTTTTCAAGGATATCCGGACGTCTTATGGAAGTTTTGATATACGCCAGGCGTCCACGCCGGAGCAGCAGACGGTCCGTTATGGATTTTTTGATGAAGCGGGGCGGATCAATCTCAATGCTTTGACTTTGCAGAACGCGGGGATCCTGAAAGAGCTGATCTTGGTGCTGGGGCATGATGAACAGACCGCTGAAACGGTCAGCGCCTCGCTGATCGACTGGAAAGACGCTGACGACAATTTGTCAGACCGGTCTTTTGGCGGCGAGGAAGATTATTATCAGCACAAGAAGAGGCCGTATCATTGCAAGAACGCCCCGTTGGAAAGCCTGGAAGAACTTTTGAGCGTTCGCGGAATGAATGACCAGCTCTGGAATGACCTGGGCCCTTACGTGACGATTGTTCCGGCGGAAGGCCCCCTGAAGGTCAATTTTTCGGATGCGTCGCAGACCGTTCTTCTGGCTCTGGCCCGTTACTTCAGCGGCGCGCGCACGAACACGGACTTATCGGACGCTCAGTCACTGGTCCGTAAGGTCTTGGAATACAGGGCCGGCCCTGACGGGGAGGAGCGCACGGATGATGATCGGCCCGTGGACTTTAAAGACATCGTTCTGAACGCAAAAGAAAAAGTTTTGGCCTCGTCGTTGCTCATGTATGAACAGAAACGTCCAACCTTTCTTCGGATGGAAATTTTGGCAGAAGCGGAACCGATGAGGGTGATGACCCGTTTGAACACGGTCATTCGTTTGAGCGACCTTTCGATAGTGTCTTGGCGAAGGGATGGGGAATAGGGGATGGTGAGATGAAAAAGCAGGGAACAATGGTGATCGAAGTGACCGACCGATATGTGCGTCTGGCCTGCATTCAGTCGGGGCGGCTGTGTCATGTTGATGCCCGTTCTCGGGACCCTCGGGAGCCTTTACTTAAAGAGATCGATATCCCCAAGAGGTTTTTTTCCTTTGAAGTCATATTGGTCATTGCCCGTCGTGAGGTAATTTTTAAGATATTGGACCTTCCTTCCGGCGACGCTGATGAACTCAGGCGGATGGTCGACATGCAGATCGCAAGCCAGGTCCCTTTCACAAAGGATGAGATAGAATACGGCCTGGATGTTCTTCAGACGTTTGAGGATGGCCGTTCCCGCGTCCTGGTCGCCGTGATCGAAAAGGAAAAGGCGGCATGGTATTTTGCGGCGGTCCAGTCTCGCGGGCTGGAGGTCAGCCGGATGATCATCAGCAGTTCGGCATTGGTCAACGCCTGCCTTCGATCGCGGCCGGAAATAAAAGACGACCGGTCCTGCCGCGCTTTCGTGTGCGTTGATGAGGGCCATTCAGAGCTGTGCTTCATTTTTGGCGGAAAGATGCTTTTTTCAAAGCACTTTGCGGTCGGTTTTGGCGGGGTCATGGAGACCGACGATCCGGCCCTGGCCCGGGAGGTCGTCAGGGCGATCCAGACCTTTGTCCGGGACTATCCCGGGACCGATCCTGAGGATGTCATTGTGGCGGCGCCTTTGCGTTGCCGTGAGCGATTTATTGCGCAGTTGCGCGCGCTGTCTGGCCGCGAGATCGAGCCGGCGGCCGACCTTCCGATGCCGGTCTTTGACGGGGCTGACCAGCAGAAATGGAACGCGCATTTCGAGTCCGCGTCCGCCTTCGCAGTGCTGGGCGCGGCTGGTCCGCAGGAGACTTCAGCGATCAATCTGTTGCCGGCCGTGAAGGTCGAACAGGAAATTTTCAAGAAAAAACGGGCCTTCCGTAACCGGTTTTTGATCAGTCTGTTGTTCGCCAGCGTTTCTTTGGCCGCGCTGTTAAACAGCCGTCCTGTCCGTCAGCAGCTCTATTTGGCTAAACTGAACGAGCGTTATGAACAGATCAGGCCGATGCTTAAGGGCGCGCAGGAAGCGGCTGATCTTATGAATATGGTCAAGGAGCGATCGCGTCCAAGGGTCCATGTCGTTTCCCTTTTGAACGAGCTGTTCAAATTGACGCCGGAGGACATTGTTTATAGAAGCGTTCAAATGGATGCCGCCGGGACTTTGACGTTGCAGGGGGAAGCGCGTTCCGGGGCAAGCGTCAGTCTTTTGCAGAAAAATCTGGTCGCTTCACGGATGTTCCAGGATGAGATGCTGCGTTACGCGACCAAGCGCAAGAGGATCAATGATGAGGTCACGGAATTCCAGATCGCGTGCCGCGTGAAATTTTGAAAAAGGGTTGGGAATGAAGATCATTTCTTTTTCCAGGCGTGAGCGGATGGCTCTTTATGTTTTTGTGGCGGCGGCCTGTGTTTATGTCGCGGTCGAGGTCATTTACAAATCCTTCCGGGTCCGTGCTGATGGCGTTGACGCCCGGGTCGTGGCCGCGGAGAAGAAATTACGGAAGGCCAACGAGACCATGCAAATGCAAAAAATAGCCATGAAGCATTCCGGGGACCTCGGGGACGTTTTTTTGAAGAGACCCCCCGCGGAAGAGATGTCGTCCGTCTTGGCAGAGCTTGAAGCGATCGCGTCTCAGGGCCGCGTGCAGATTTCAGATATGAAACCGCAACCGGTACGGGTGCAGGGCCGGGAGCATATCTTTTCGGTGAGGCTGGCCTTGAGGCATGACCTGAAAACCGTTCTGGAATTTATTGCCGCCCTTCAGGGCGGCCCGTCTTTTTTTAATGTGGATGAATTTTCCTTTGAGCGGGCGGACGCGGCAGGAGAGGGTCTTCTTTGTATCGTGGTGGTCAGCCGATCGCGGCTTAGTCCATGATTATCGGGCAGAAAACTGAGAAACAGCCTTGACACTGTTTCTTTATTATGACAAATTAAATTTAACTTTATTAATATTAGTAGTCTAAATAAATGACGAGAATTTCAGGCGATATCATTGTGCAGTGGATGGATGCGGCGGTCCGGTTCTTTTGGATCATTGGGGCTGTATGCCTGGGGTGGTTTTTGATCTTGACCGTCCGTCCTTTTGACATGTCGTTGCTTTTGGCTGAACCGGAAGTATCGGGGGCCGCGGAATCCGGCGGGTCTTCAAAGGCCCTTCAAGGGCCATTTTTAGCAGAATCGGATCTCAGTTTTGTTGAGCAGCGGAATTTCTTCGCGCTTCGGCCAGGGGCGTCCTCTGGGGCGCCTGAGGAGTCTTTGGAGGATCTTAATGCGTTGGGCGGCCCATCAGATTTTATAAAGCAATATAAACTGGTCGGCATCGTGATCGACGATCATCCGCAGGCCGTTTTTGAGTCTTTGATGGACGGATCGGTCGTGTTTCTTGAGAAAGATAAAAGTTTGGAAGGACACACGCTTAAGGATGTCACGCCGGGGGAGATTGAACTGGAGCATCAAGGAAGCCTCCTTTCGGTAAAATTACTGCAGGGACCTTAAAGGAGCGATCATAGTGGTGATGAAAAAGAGGAGCCGAACAGTCTGGTGTGCCGCGGTCATTGTTTCCGGGGCGTTTTTTTTGAATGGGAGCTGCCCGTTTATGGCATCGGCATCGGAAGCTGCCCCGGGACGGGTGTTGTTGGCGCAGAGCCAGGCCCCGAAATTTAACCGTGTCGATCCGGAGCTTTTGAACGAGGTGTCGAATGACGCGAATTTCCCTCCGGAACTTATTGAGGCGCTGAAGCAGCAAAACCAGCAAGCATTGGATGAAAGCGCGGCGCAGCCTTCCGGACAAGAGCTGCAAGCCCCGGTCTTGGCCGACGCGCCGGGCGAGATCCCGCAAGCGCCGGTCTTTCCTGACCAGCGCTCCGCTGGCCTGGAAATGGGATCAGACGCAGGGCCTCAGTCGGGGGAGGCATTGACGCTTCCGCAGGAATTTTCACCCTCTCCGGACACGAAAGAAAACGCAGTTTCAAAATGGGACGCGCTTCCCGCTGAAAGTCCGGTCCTGCTGGCAGGATCAGTTTCGGCCCCTGGCGCCTTGAGCGATGAACTTAATACGGTCAAGATCGATCATTTGGAATTAAAGGATATGGACATCATGGATGTCCTGAAGCTGATCGCTCAAAAGACAGGGCTTAACATCATTGTCGGCAAAGGGGTCCAGGGAAAGGTCACGATCTATTTGAACGGAGTCAGCGCAACCGAAGCCCTAAGGATCATCCTGGATGCCAACGGCCTCGCTTATAAATATGATGATGGGATCGTCCGGGTCATGACCGCGCAGGAGTATGAACGGCGCTACGGGCAGGTCTTTGGAGGGAAGTCCCAGACAAAGGTCTATCATTTGAATTACGCCAAAGCTGAGGACCTCTCACCATTGATCGAACATCTTAAGTCCTCCACAGGAAAGATCATTTCCGACCTGAAATCCAACACCATTGTCGTGATGGACGCCCGGGAGAACGCGGAGATGATCGAGGCCCTTATCCGGGAGGTCGATATCCCGGTTGAAGTGGAGGTCTTTGAACTGAATTATGCCAAGGTCGAAGATATCGTGGCCAAGATCGAACCGCTGATCACTCAGAGCGTCGGTAGTGTTCGTTTTGATGAGCGTTCCAATAAGATCATCGTCACGGACAAGCCTTCCAAGATGGGGGTCATCGCCAGGCTGATCCGGGAATTCGACGTTCAGGACCGGCAGGTCCTTATTGAGGCCAAGATCGTGCAGATCCAGCTTTCCGACAGCTATGAATTGGGGGTCGACTGGAAGGCGGTCTTTCCGGGAATGGATGACCTGACGGCGCAGTCGGATTTTGATGTCATCAGCAATTCGGAATCGAACCGCGGGAAACTCCAGATCGGGACCATCACGACGAATAATTATACGGCCATGATCGAGGCCCTTCAGACCATCGGCAAGACCAACGTCCTTTCAAGCCCGAGCATCACGGTCGTTAATAATCAGGAAGCCAAGATCCTGGTCGGAACGACACAGCCATATGTGACAACGACCACCACGACCCCGGCCAGCGGACCGACAACGGTCTCGGAAAGCGTGAACTTTATTGAGGTCGGCGTTAAGCTCTATGTTGTGCCGACGATCCACAGCGACGGGTTCATTACAATGAAGATCAAGCCGGAGGTCAGCACGGCTTTAACGCCCATCACGACCGGCCAGAACAATGAGATCCCGGTGGTGGAGACCTCTGAGGCCGAAACGATCGTTCGCATCAAGGACGGCGTGACGGTCGTGATCGGAGGGCTGATCAAGGATGAAAAACGTTCAACCATAAAGAAAGTTCCTCTTCTGGGAAATGTCCCGTTGCTCGGAAAGTTTTTCCGCAATACGGATGATTCTGTTGTCAAAACAGAGATCGCCATCTTTTTGACCCCCCGGGTCATGATCGGAGACCAGCAAGAACAACATTCTTTTATCACTGAGAAAAAATAATGAAAAATATCATCTGTGCCCTCGGGCGCTTTCAACCGAAGATCTTTTTAATCATGGGGGCGGTTCTTCTTCTCAACGGCTGTTCCTCTGTCCCCCCGGCGCCGACCCGCGGTTTTTTGTTAAAGAACGCGGCCCAGCTGCGCGGGATCGAGATGGATTATGACCAGTTGACCGGACGGGTTGTTCTGCAGCGGGCGGGTCAGAAAGCGCACGCGTTCATCGGTAATAACCGGGCCTGGATCGGGGAAGAGGAAGTCCTTCTGACCGAACCGCTCTATCAAAGCGGACATGACATTATCGTGCCCGATGATTTCAAGGAAAAGGTCCTCAACCGTATGAGCGGTTTCGTTTACGGCCAGCAGAGCCATGATCGTCTGGTGGTTGTCATTGACCCGGGCCATGGCGGGAAGGACCCGGGTGCCAGGGGCAGGAGCGGATTGAAGGAAAAAGATGTTGTTCTGGACATCGCGAAACGGCTTCACCGCAAGCTCAAAAAAGAAGGCTGGGATGTTCATTTGACGCGTGACAAGGACGTATTCATCTCTTTGGAACAGCGCACGGAGAAGGCTTCTGAATTGCGGGCGGACCTGTATGTCAGCATCCATGCCAATGCCAGCGAGACTCCCCGGGTCAATGGTTTTGAGGTTTGGACCGTGAGGCCTCTGGAATCCCAGGACCGTAAGGAACCGCAGCGGCGCAGGAACCACGATATTTTCTTCAAGCGTGTTGAAATGGAGCAGAATAATTCCAAATTGGAACGCGTGGTCGATGACCTGATGTATGCCTATAAAAGGGGCGAATCATCTGTTCTGGCTGAGCAGGTCACGCGCGAAGTCCCCAAGGACCTTAAATTGGAGAACCGCGGAGCCCGCGATTCCGGTTTTTTTGTTTTGCGCAACACGCTTTGTCCAGCCATTCTGGTCGAGGTGGCATTTATGAGCAATGCCAAGGAAGAACGGTTGCTTAAAAGCGAGGATTTCAGGCAGCAGGTGGCTGAGAGCCTCTCCCGCGCGATCGTCCGTTACGTTAATGCTTTATAATTTTGGATCCGGGGCAACGGTTTCTGATGGGTTTGGAGGCCGGGGCCTCAGCTTGTGTTATTTTCGGACTTGGATATAATGATACAATATCAATGGCAGGAAGGAGAACAATGTGCCTGTTTTGAAAACGCATCAGCAGCCGATCGGGATCTTTGATTCAGGTTTGGGCGGGCTTACGGTCGCCAAGGCGGTCCTTAAACTTTTGCCGAATGAGGACATTGTCTATTTCGGGGACACGGCCCGTGTCCCGTATGGAACAAAATCCAAAGATTCGATCATCCGTTTTTCTCTGCAGAACGCGGATGTGCTTTTGGAACATAAAGTGAAGGCCATCGTGGTGGCCTGTAATTCTTCATCCAGCTACGCATTGCCGGCGCTGAAGCGGCATGTGAATGTTCCGGTCCTGGGGGTGATCGGCCCCGGAGTGCGTAAGGCGCTTGCCATGACGCGCAGCGGCCGGGTGGGTGTTGTAGCGACCCCCGCGAC
>ERZ795055.893-NODE-893-length-25418-cov-4.519339_pt1 | contig 25418 bp, 21 predicted proteins | sample MGYA00375139_ERZ795055 | MGnify/ENA primary metagenome ERZ795055 (study PRJEB30184, sample SAMN05720283) | anaerobic digester metagenome | isolation source: active sludge of municipal wastewater-treating anaerobic digesters | place: USA | collected 2015-01-23 ... | reverse complement strand
CCGGATGCTCTCGGTGCTGGACGAGACGAAACTGCGCCGCGTCCTCTCGCGGATGCTCGACCCCGACGAGTTTTTGAGCGACTACGGCATACGCTCTCTCTCGAAATATCACGAGAAGCATCCGTACACGTTCACCGTCGACGGGCACGAGTACCGCGTCGGCTACCTTCCCGCGGAATCGGACAGCGGGATGTTCGGCGGCAACTCCAACTGGCGCGGGCCGATCTGGATGCCGGTCAATATCCTCATCTTCCGGGCGCTCCTGTCGCTTTACGGGTTTTACGGCGACGCCTTCAAGGTTGAATGTCCCGTCGGCTCGGGGAGGATGATGACGCTCTTCGAGGTCGCGCAGGACCTTGTCCGGCGGCTGGCCAACATCTTCCGGCGCGGCGCCGACGGGCGCCGCCCCGTCTACGGCGAGACGGAGAAGTTCCAGAAGGACCCGCACTGGCGCGACTACCTGCTCTTCTATGAGTATTTCCACGGCGACTGCGGCGCGGGGATCGGGGCCAGCCACCAGACCGGCTGGACCGGCCTGATCGCCGCGCTGATATCGTTCATGACCAGGCTCAAGCCCGAGCTGATCCGTGAACGGCAGGGACGGGCGACGGCAGAGGTGATCGCATCGCTGGTCGGGAAGAGAAGGTAATGGCCTGCTTCAGGGCGGTGGTTAATTCCATGAGATGACGCATGATCGCTCAGTCCCTTGAATCGCTGACCCATATGTCGATCCTGGCGCGCTTCGCGCTCGCCATGGCGATTATCCTGCTGGTCCCGATCGTCTGCCGGAAGATACGGCTTCCTTCGGTCGTCGGGTTCCTTCTGGCCGGGATCGTCTTCGGGCCGAACGGCCTCCGCGTGGCCCAGGAGCACGCCCCGGTCGCCCATTTCCTGTCCGAGGTCGGCAAGCTGCTCCTGATGTTCTTTGCGGGGATGGAGATCGACCTGGACCGGTTCAGGCAGACCGGATCGCGCTCGGTGGTGTTCGGCTCGCTGACCTTCGCGATACCGTTCGTCGCCGGCGGCGCCGTCGCGCTGCTGTCGGGCTACGGCATGCTGTCGTCACTTCTCGTCGGGTCTCTGCTTGCGTCGCATACACTGATCGGCTTTCCGATCGTCATGGCGAAGAAGCTGGTCGACGACGAGGCGATCGCCGTCACGGCCGGCGCGACGATGTTCACCGACATCGCGGGGCTGCTGGTCCTGGCGGTCTGCATACCGATCCATACGGCGGGATTCTCCCTCAACACATTCCTTCTGCAGCTGCTGGGGCTGGCGGTCTATGTGCCGGCGGTTCTCATCGGCCTGACGACGTTCGGCCAGTGGCTGCTCCGGCGGTGGGGCAGCTCGAAGGCAAGCCAGGTTGCGCTTATGTTCGTCATCATCGCGCTCGCCGGGTTCGGGGCGGAGATCATACGCCTCGAGGCGATCGTCGGCGCGTTCCTCGCCGGCCTCGCCGTCAACAAGGCGGTTCGCCACAGCCCGGCCAAGGAAGAGATCGAGTTCATGGGCGACACCCTGTTCGTCCCGATGTTCTTCATCACGATCGGTTTTCTCATCGACGTGCCTGTCTTCTGCAGAACCATCATGTCGCATATCTGGATGGTGGCGGGCATCGTCGGCGGGCTGATCGCGGCGAAGCTGATCGCCGCGCTGGCGACTCGGCGGATCTTCGGTTATTCCCGCGACGAGGGGTTCGCGATGTGGTCGCTGTCCCTCCCGCAGGTTGCCGCGACGCTCGCCGCAGCGATCGTCGCCTTCCAGGCGAAGAACGCCGCCGGCGCCGGACTCATCGACGAGCCGATGGTCAACACGGTGATCGTGATGATGCTGATCACCTCGGTGCTCGGCCCGGTCCTCACCGAGCGCTACTGCGGCCGGATCGCGGGGCAGAACGGCGACCGCGTCTGCAGTTAGTATGGACACCGGGTAAGATCGAGGCTAAAATCAGGTTATACCGGCAATATGCACAGGTTGATATGATGAAGAAAATATTCGGCATTATTACATCGATGCTCCTGCTCAGCGGCATATATGTGCATGCGCTGCCTCCAGAGAAATGCTCGCTTGCTCCAGAATCGATCTTCCGAAATGACGCAAATGAACAAACGGCAAATGAAAGCGGGCTGATCGGAAAAAAAACCCGTTTTGAAGGGATAGAGGGCAGGGAAATAATCGCAAAGGATGCAGATGGGACTGTGCGCCGTCTCCCCTATACCGAGATGGGGGCGATCGATCTTGACTGGGTCCTTCAAAAGTCGCTGACCGATCCGAAATACGGCGGTATAGTGATGACTCTCACGTCAGTGCTTAAGGATATCCCGCTTGAGGAGTCGCCCCGTTTTGTGCAATTTGCCGGTGAGTGCGGCGATATGTTCGGTTTCGCCTCTGTGAAGGACCAGCTTATCGGGATCCATCAGTCGATCGCCGACGATCCTGCGGTGCCCCTGTTTCATGAGGTCGAGGAATATCTCATCGAAAAGGGACTAATAAAACTCGAATTGAACAGCCGGATGGTCTCGGCAGCCTTCAACAAGTTATTCAAAGTTCTCGGCGTGTATCGGTTTATGCCCTCTGCAGGGATTTTTGGCGGCGAGATCGTGATCATGAAGAGCGGTGCGAGAGGCGCGGGCTTTAGGGAGATGAGGCGCGTGCCGATCTCGGGAGACGCTTTTTCGATCGTGCGAAAGGGGCCGACCGATCCGCACTATCTCATACGCGCTTTATCGCGCGAGATATATGGCGCATCGGATGTTGCGCTGACAGGCAAGATCAAACAGTTTCAGGGAAAAACTGTCGAGTCCTCATCAACAGCCGCCAGTGCATCATCGGCAACCGCCGGTGAGGAATTGAGTCCGGAGAAGAGGGCGGAGATTCATAATAACATTGCATACTGGAGAGGAAATAACGTCATTCGCTCGTCGTCGGTAGAGCCGCTGCACACGATCATTGACCGTATGGCGCCGTATGTGAACCTCGATAAGGATGCTCTTGAGATGGTTAGCGAGATGCTCGGCCATCGCGATCGGGGAGTATTTATGCATGCGCTGAAGGCCCTGGAGAAGTGCGAGCGCCAGGAACTGTATGCGTATCTGGCCGCTAACATGGACATCATGGAAGAAGATCGAGCGCTCATCATCATCACGACCCTGAAAAACAGGAAAACTCCCCGGCTTGTTGATATCGTAATGCGCGCAGCGAAGAGCAGGAACCTGAAAGTGCGCAAGGTTGCGGTCATAACGCTTGTAGAATGGAAAGACCCTCGTACGCTTCCTGCGCTGCGCGAGGCGCTTGCCGATACAGATCCTTTTATCCGCGCTTACGCGATACGAGGTATTATCGCGCTGCGCGACACCTCCGCATATCTTACGGTGCTTCAGATGGCCGGCGATCTTGACGCGCATGTGAAAACGCTCGTGAAGCTGGCGATGCCGGAGATTCGGGACGCGCAGTACATATCTCCCCTGATAAAGATGCTGAACGACCCGAGGATAAGGATCGCTGATAGTGCGTGCGAACAGTTGGCGCGTTTTGCCGCGGAAGGCGTTGAGACCGATACGATCATTCCGCAGATAAAGGATCGGACACTCAACAAGTATGATCCCAGGCAGTCGCTGCGGTTCGGGGACAATCGGGTGACGGCCCGGCTTATCATAAATCTGATCTACCGGCAGAACGAGATCGATGCGAAGACACTCGATCCCCTGACCATCATGAAGATCTACGCGAATAAGGCATTCGGTCAGCAGACGGAAACGATGAGTTACGCCAATCAATATTCGATCGCGAGGGGTATCGAACTCGCGTTGAAAAGGTTCTCGCTGCCGGCCGCCAACGAGAACATCGAGACACTGTTGCCGTATCTCTTGCGGGTGTGGAAAGAACATGCGGGAAGGGTCATCCTGGATAAAGACTCGACATTGATCGTCGGCTGTAACGAAGGGGCAGCGGAAGATGCGCCTAATGCGTTGATGTTTGTGACAAAATTCAATCTCAGGCAAGACAACATATTGTTCTATACGGGAAGCAGAGATAAACAGCGCCTTCTCAAGGCGATCGGAGAATTGCATAAGAACGGGACGCTCTGGCTGCTGGGACATGGGGGAAAAACGCACTTCTGGCTTGAAGGCGGTGAAGAGAATAACACAGTGATCCCCGATCTGCATCCCAGGGAAGGTGTCAGCTATGTCGAGCTGGCTGATGCCCTGGTCCGGCGCGCAAAACAGTCGGATGGGAGCCTGTCGGATATCACTATTCTTATTGATTCGTGCCTCTCGGCAGATCTTGCGGCGCGGGTCTATAATCTGCTGCAAAAAGAAGCGGTCGTAAAAGGCCTTCCTGTCATGGTGACGCTGGTCAATCGCGGCGCTATCGGAACGCATAACTACATCGAAGGGGGGCTCATGGTGAGCAGCGCCCGCGCATCCTTGAGCACGAACAGGGCTCTTATCATGGAGGATGTTCACAAGATCGAGGACGCCCATGCCGGCGATCAGGATCTGGCTTTCTTCTATCCCGTTGCTCAGGAGGTATTCAAGCAACTTAAGAGCGATCTGGGAGTGCGCGAAGACGCTTTGCTTTCGAGCGGCGGCTCAGCGAGCTTGGTCTACGGCGACAGTTCACTAGATTCCAGGTTGGCGGTCCTTGACGTGTTCGAGCCGCTTTATAAGACAGGCGGTACGCCGTCTGGCGAGCCGGTGATGTATACCGAAGCTGACGGGGCTCGCAAACAGCTGGTATTCCCCGCAGACGAACCGGCCGCTTCCGTCGCGATGAAGATCGAGCGTGCTCTGAAAGAAAGAGATGGAGATGCGCCGAAACACTTAGAGAAAACGATCGGTGTTTTACAGCGGTATTTCAGGGCAATACGTGCAGATTGGCCCGACACGATAGAGATCCGGGATAATGTTGCTCATTACGCGGCGCTTGACGGCCGGAGGGTTGTGCTTGACAGGTCGTTGCTTTCAATGGATGTTCCCGCTGTTGATCTTCTTCCGTTCTTATCTTTCATAATCAGCCATGAATGCACGCATGCGTATGCAAAGGACGAAGCAGAGGCGCGCAGGCTGGATAGCATACGATTAGCAGCATATAGCAAACGACATCGGACCGGGGTCTATACTATGTTGCTTCGATTGAAGGCAGATTCCGCATATCTTGCCGATCTTGCGTTGCCGATGCCGCCCGCGATGAAGCAAGATGCAGAAAGCGATGTCATGACATCGAAGATGCTTGAATCACGGGCGTAATTCCTTGATTGTTTGGACGGTGTGCACTATAGTGCCGAAAGTGAACAGGGTGCGAAAAAGGGCGGGGAAGGATCCGCCCCTGCCGGCGGGAGACCTCTCATGAGCGGGAACGTACGGAGCGCCACATTATTGCTGTCCTGCACGGACCAGCGGGGGCTGGTCTCGCGTATCGCCCATTTCCTGTTCGAGCGGGGCGGCAACATCCTCGACCTTGACGAGCACGTCGATACTGACGACGGGCTCTTCTTTATCCGGGTCACCTGGGACACGCACCAGCTGACCATCCCGATCGCGTCGCTCGCGGAGGCCTTCACGCCCCTTGCGAAAGAGTTCGGCGCGCAGTGGACGATCCGTCTCAGCGATGCGCGCCACCGCGTCGCCCTTTTCGTCTCCAAATACGACCACTGCCTGCAGGAGATCCTCTGGCGCCACAGCATCGGCGAGTTTGACGCCGACATCGCGCTCGTCGTTTCGAACCATCCGGACCTCCGCTATCTCGCCGAGCGCCACGGGATGCCGTTCCACGTCTTTCCGATCACGGCGCAGAACAAGGCCGAGCAGGAGGGCAAAGAGCTCGCATTGCTGAAAGAGCAGCGCATCGACACGGTGGTCCTGGCGAGATATATGCAGGTGCTTTCGAAAGGATTCATCGACGCTTACCCGAACCGGATCATCAATATCCACCATTCGTTCCTGCCGGCGTTCTCCGGGAGCAACCCGTACAAGCAGGCGTGCGAGCGCGGCGTGAAAATGATCGGCGCGACCAGCCACTACGTGACGGAAGTGCTCGACGACGGGCCTATCATCGAGCAGGATATCGCCAGGATATCCCACCGGGACAGGTTGAACGACGTGATCCGGAAAGGGCGCGACCTCGAACGGCTTGTCCTGGCGCGCGCCGTGCGTTTCCACCTCGAGGACCGCGTGCTGGTCAGAGGGCGGAAAACGATCGTTTTCGATTAGCGGCCGGTGTCCTCTCCGGCAGATGTCAGCGCTTGACCCGCAGTGAGCTTCCTAAAGAGAAGAAAATCATCCCGCTCGCAGATCAGTTCCCATGCCGCGCTTTTCCGCTTTTCACCGACGAAGGCATCGTAATCGTTTTTCGACAGCGGCCATGTGTCTCCGCGCAGATCGAGGAACAGATACTCAGCCCTGCCCAGGTTGTTCGTGAACTGGACCCGCTCCGGGTGGGGAGGCGCATACGCGAGGAGGTTGATCTGCGCCGAGACGGCGGCGCCACAGGGTATCGTCTGCGCGATCTCGACCGCAGTCCGGTAGCGGGGGTTCTCGCGCCAGTACGACGGGCGGCAGAACTTGAACAGCCTGCTGTCGGCGATATGTCCGCACAAGAGAAGCGCTGCGAGCGCGGTCAAGACGATGTCTCGCCGCGACGGCCATTTCGCGGCGATCGATCGCATCCCGAGGATGCTCGCGTAGAAGAGGAACGGCGTGATGAGCAGGCCGTAATACATCGAGAGGTTGAACAGCGAATCGATGTTCGACGAGAAGAGGATAAAGAAGTTCGGCCCGACGAGAAAGGCGAGACCGCGCAGCGTGGCGAAGGGAAGGAATGCAAAGCTCAGGAAGAGGGTCAGCATGCTGAGCGTCTTTTGCGGGGTGAAAAAGATCTCGGCCTGGCGCAGCGGGTTGACGAAGTTCATGGCCATTTCGCCGGGGCTCGAGCCGTAGCCGCCCCAGTAGCCCGCGAACTTATATGCGCCGCCCGCGGACGAGAGGCGGAAGAACGGCATGGCGCAATACAGCACGGCGATCATCCCCGCGGCGGCCAAAGCGGCCGTTGCCAGGCCGTGGAGGCGGTCTCCCCGGTCTTTCGAGAAGAGGAGGAAGAGCCCGAGCCCGCCGATGGCGACGAAGGCGTCTTCCTTCACCGATGCGCACAGAACCAGGACCAGGTAGTAGATGGGCCACTTTTTCCTGACGCCGGCGAGGAACGCGCAGAAAAAGAAGAGCGGATAGAAGATCTCGTGGTGGAAATCGTACAGCAGCCCTTTGGTGACGGTCCGCGAAAAGAGGTAGGCGAGGCAGACCAGGACGGGCGGCCAGCGCCGTCCGGTATATGCTTTCACGAGGAAATAGAGCGGTATCAGCGCCAGCGCGCAGACAACGCCGTGCGCGGCGAGGAGCGCGAGCGGCGTCCGGAAACAGGCGTAGAGCGGGACGAGTAGAAAGAGGACCGGCGAGAAATGCTCGCTCAGGAACGACAGGGAAGTTTCCCGCATCTGCAGCGGCCTGTCATGAAGGGTGTTCCAGAGAACGGTCTCGTAGTCGGCGATCTCGCCTTTCAGGTCCAGCGTGTGGTACTGGTGCGTCTTGATCGCGACGAAAAAGATAAGCGCCGCCGCGACAAGGATCCAGATATCGTATCTGCCCCCATTCGGGGACCGCTCCGCGAATCTTCGATCCGTATGCGGGGACTGGTCCGCGAATCTTCGATCCGCCGGCTTGCCCCATGCGGGGGCTGGTCCGCAAATCTTACGATTTGCCGGCTTGCCGGCAGCCTTTCCTGTCCTCACAGCGCGCCTGCCAGGAAGCGCTCTTTCAGCTCCCGCTTGAGGATCTTGCCGGTGGAGTTGCGCGGGAAATCGGTGACGACCTTGACCTTGTGAGGGATCTTGTAGGGAGCCAGCTTGTCTTTGCAGAAGCGGACCAGCTCCGCTGACGCGGCGGCAGAGCCTTCCTTCAGCGAAACGCACGCGACCGGCGCCTCGCCGCGATGCTGGTCGGCGACGCCGATGACGGCGGCGTCCTTGACCGCCGGATGCGCGTAGAGGACCTGCTCGATCTCGCGGGGGTAGACGTTCATCCCGTGGCACTTGAGCATCTCTTTTTTGCGGTCGAGGATCGACAGGTAGCCGTCCTCGTCGACCCTGCCGATATCGCCGGTGAGCAGCCAGCCGTCCCTGAGGACGTTCGCCGTTTCCTCGGGCTTCTCGAAATACCCTTTCATGACGCTGGGGCCCCCGATGCAGACCTCGCCCGGCTCTCCGCAGGGGACGTCGCCGCCGGACGCGTCGACGATCCTGACCTTCACGCGAGGGAGCGGCGGCCCGACGGTGCCGACCTTCCGCTTTCCGTAGAGCGGGTTCACGGAGACGACGGGGGAGGCCTCGGTCAGGCCGTACCCTTCCATCAGGACCAGGCCGGTGTTCTTCTGAAAGCTCCTGAGGACCTCTTCGGAAAGCGGGGCGGAGCCGGAGATGCAGAAGCGCACCCTGAGGAGGAGGCGGAGCCACAGCGGGAACTTTTTTTCCGACAGCAGATGGAATATCTGCGGTATCGCGACGAAGGCGGTGATGCGCTTGAAGACGAGCGTCTTCATCACGCTGGCGAACGGCTTAACGGATTTCAGGATATACAGGGAGCCGCCTCCCGCAAGCGGGGTCAGCATGCAGACGGTCATGGTGAACGAGTGGAAAAGCGGCAAAAAGACGATGAAGCGGTCGCGCGACGTCACCCGGAGGGTCCAGACGCAGTCGGTCACGTTCGCGACGAGGTTCCGGTGCGAGAGCATCGCGCCTTTGGGGATCCCCGTCGTGCCCGACGTGTAGCCCAGGACGGCGGTGTCGCCGGCGTCGACATCCTGCGCGCAGAAGCGGCTATTCCCGACGAGCGACGGCAGTGGCACCGCGCCGCCGGCCTCGCCGTCGACGGCGATGACATCCGGCTTCACGGATGTCTTTTTCAGCGCCTCTGTCAGGTGCGGCATCAGGTCTCCTCCGGCGATGACTGCCCTGGGGCGGGCGTCGTCGATAATGAATGCGATCTCGGACGGGGAGAGGAAGGTGTTGACGGGTATGACGGCGGCGCCTGACTTCAGGATGCCGAAGAAGCAGGGGAGATACTCGAGCGCGTTCGTCATGAGTATGCAGACGAAATCGCCCCTGCCGATCCCGAATCTGTCCTTGAGGCCGGCGGCAAGCCGTTCGGCCTGCGCCTGGAGCTCGGCGTACGTGAGCCGCGAAGAATTGAATACCGCCGCGGTCTTTTTGGGAAACTGTTGCGCGCTGACGTCGAGCAGCGAGATCAGGGTCTTCCGTTGCATGCATCATTAGTATCACAAAACTTCCGGCAGTGACAATCAAAACATGGGGAGAGCGCCATGCCGGGGGCCGAAGAAACAGTTGGCGATGAGAATAGTTCATGCTATCCTATAAAAACCGATTAAAGGAAGGACAGCGTATGGCGGAAAGGCAGGAAAAATCGTTTTTCGCTCCCGGCGAGCGGAGCACGCCGAAACAGATCGAGAAGCGGGTGAAGACCGTCGCCCGCTATCTCAGCGACAACCGGCTGCTCTCAAGTATTTTCGAGGCGATGAACGAGATCGTCATGATCCTCGACGAGAACCGTCAGGCGGTCTATGTGAACAGGGCGTTGGCGACGTTCCTCTCCTGCGAGAAGATCGACGACCTCTACGGGAAACGTCCCGGCGAGATATTCCAGTGCGTCTACGCGGCAGAATGCGAGCTGGGGTGCGGGACCTCGAGCTTTTGCGTGAACTGCAAGGGCGTCCAAGCGATCCTGGCGGCGATCGGCGGGAAACGGGGTATCGAGGAATGCACCATCCATCGCCGGAAAGGCGGCAGCACGTTGAACCTCTCGGTCGTCGCGGTGCCGATGACCGTGGAAGACGAGAAGTTCATCCTGTTCGTCGTGCGCGACATCAGCGCCCAGAAACGGTTCCGCGAGCTCGAGCGGATCTTTTTCCACGACGTCCTGAACCTCTCGACGGTCATCTGGGGGATGTCGGACATCCTCCGGGAAGGGCATATCGAGAAGAGCAAGGAGTACGGCGAGAAGATATACCGGGCGGTACGGCGGCTGGTCGACGAGATACAGATCCAGAAAGAACTGCTCCAGGCGGAGAGCAACGAGCTGACGGTCAGCCCGGAGGCGGTGGGGTCGATGGACATCATCAGGCAGATCATCCTTTTCTACGAGAACCACGATGTCGCCAGGGGGAAGCAGATCGCCATAGACACCAAGACGCAGAACATCGTTTTCCAGAGCGACGCGACGCTGCTGCAGCGCGTGATCGGCAACATGCTCAAGAACGCGCTCGAAGCGACGCAGCACGGCGGGACGGTCGTCATCGGCGGCTGTAAGACCGACGGCATGGTGGAGTTCTGGGTGCACAACGACACCTTCATGACGGAAGAGGTGCGCCAGCAGGTCTTCAAGCGCTCTTTTTCGACGAAGGAGAAGGGGCGCGGGCTCGGGACGTACAGCATGAAACTATTGACCGAAGGGTATCTGAACGGGGTTATCTCGTTCGAGTCGACGCCGGCAAAGGGCACGACGTTCTACGTGCGCCTGCCGATGTCCATGGACATGGCGTGAACGACGGGCGGCGGTGGCGGGGATAATGAGCAGGATGCAGGGGCAAAGCCCCCACGAGAAGTATATGCGCCGGGCGATCGCGAAAGCGCGCGCGGGGATAGCGGGAGGCCAGACCCCCTTCGGCGCATGCGTTGTCAGGGACGGCGCGGTGATCAGCGCCGCGCATAATACGGTCTGGCGCGATTGCGACATCACGTCGCACGCCGAGGTCGCGGCTATCAGGAAGGCGTGCCGGAAGCTCGGGACCGTCGATCTGAGCGGGTGCACGGTCTATACGACGTGCGAGCCGTGCCCGATGTGCTTCAGCGCCTGCCACTGGGCGCGGGTATCGGCCGTCGTGTACGGGGCCGATATCGCGGACGCGCAGGCGGCGGGATTTAACGAACTGACGATACCGGCGCTCACGATGAAGCTGATCGGCGGCAGCGGCGTCGCCGTGACCGGCGGGGTGCTTCGAAACGAGAACCGGGAGCTGTTTCGCGAGTGGCGCAAGGCAAAGAAAAGCAAGACCTATTAACCCGGGGCGGCGCAAAGGAGGTGCGGGGATGAATCAGTTCGATAAAGTGGTGTTGGTCGGCCTTCCGTGGCTGTTCGGCCTGGTCCTGACGCTCTGCGGCGTTGTGGTGTCGCATGTCCAGCCGGCGCAGCTGCACGGCGTGATCCTGACCATCGGCGGGATAATCTGCTTCGCGATCTTTTGCATATGCAGCCTGCTGGTGAAGATCCTTTTGAAGAAATAGGCAGCGGTCGCATGAGCGGATTGCCATTTCCCGGCATCGGGATCGTTTTTGACATCGACGCCCTGGGCGGCAGCTATTACGGCTACCAGGCGTGGCGCATATTCATGAAGCGGATGCCCCAGGCGCGTATCCGCAACACCGTCCTCAAAGAGGGCGATACGCGCGAGACGCTCGCGGGAGCGGCGAACGAGTTTTGCATCGCGGTCTACGGGCCGCTGCTGAACCCCGAGCATGTGCGACAGGCGTTCGAGTCGCTGGCCGACAAGGGGCTCGCGCCCGTCGAACGCCGTTTTATCATGAAGCCGCCGCTCGACGGCGAACCGCTCCCCGTCAGGGGGCGTATCGACATACACGGCCATTTCGTCACCGACGAATGGATGCGCGTCGACCACGACCTGTGCAAGGAGGCGCATTGGAAATACCGTCCGGCAAAGGTACCGGCCGAGCTCCCGGAACATTTGCAGAGCGAACTGAAGAAAATGATGGAGTAAAGCGAAGAAGATTATACACGGAGAGGTGCGAGAGCGGTTTAATCGGCGTGCCTGGAAAGTACGTGTACCGCAAGGTACCGAGGGTTCGAATCCCTCCCTCTCCGCCATATTTTTTTGGAGATGACGGGTAGAATGGCTGCATGAGAATCGTGTTTGGAGCACAGGTGGAGGGAGGGATTCGAACCCTCGAGGGAACGCGATTAGAATTAGAAGCCGCTTTGTAAACGGAGTCGTTCTGACGGCTTCGTTCACGCCCGGAGGCTCAGCCGGAGGGCAGGATAGATTTCGCGGAGCGAAATCTTTATCCCTCCCTCTCCGCCAGTTTTTTTTGAGCGAGCGGGCGGCATTGTGTAAAGCGAATCGTTGAGGCTGTGCTGAGGAGGAAACAATTATGAAGAAGATCGTTGCGCGTCTTTTTATCAAAGATAGTTCCATCGCCGCATTCAAGAGTCTCATCCCCGAGCTTATCGAGAAGACCCGCGCGGAGAAGGGTTGCCTTTGCTATAGTCTTTTTGAAGATGTAACGTGCCCCGGGGCGTTTTTGTTTTATGAGGAATATCGGGATCAGGCAGCGGTGAACCTGCATATGAGTTCGGCGTATCTCCAATCGTTCTTAAGAGATTCGGCAGAGATGCAATCAAGAAAACCGATAATCGACATCATCTGAGAAGTCACCGTGGTGTCAACACGGGGAGCTTTCGATGAAGATAGGCATACTATTGATCGCAGGGGCTGCGGTAACCGTCTTTAATATGATCGCCGGGATGGTCACGTGCGGCGGGGTGTTCAATTGGGTATATACGCTGGAACCGACCGCTATCTGGAAACCGATGAGCGGTCATGGGCCCGGCGCCGGATTCATGATCGGCTGCTTTGTGCTGAACGTCATCCTGTCGATCGTGTATGCGTTACTCAAGAACGGTGTCCCCGGAAAGAATAAATATTTTAAAGGGCTGGTTTTCGGGCTCTGTGTGTGGGCGGTGGGGATGCTGCCGGGGATGCACGTAACGTACGCCTTCATGACGGTCTCAACGACGGTGGTCGTCTATTGGACGATCCTTGGATTCGTGCAAACCCCGCTCGAAGGGTTGATCATCGCCGCCATCTATGGCGAATAATGGCGTAGCCGGCCGAACCGGGGAATCCCTCTTATTGCCTGCCTTCCCGCCGGTGTCTCCTGCGATTGGCGTCCGGCGCGGTTGAATGCCGTTGTGGTCAAGGGGGTATGACGTATGGATAGCGATAGCCGGCGATTTGCGGCGGTGAAAGAACATTTTGGTGCGGAGGCAGCCGGTTTCGACGCCATCATCACGGACCGGATCCCGTTGTATGCCGTCCTGATGCAGGCGCTCGTCAATGTGTTGCCGTTCGACCGCGGACAGGTCATCAGGATCGCCGATCTCGGGTGCGGTACGGGGACGGTAGCGCTCTTGATCAAAGAACGGTTCCCGCAGGCGGAGATCGCGTGCGTCGACTTCTCTTCCGAGATGCTGGCGGCCGCGAGGAAGAAACACGGCGGGCGCCCGGGGTTCACGTATCACGAAAGCGATGTGCGGGCGTTCGATCTCACCGGGTATGATGCGGCCGCCGCCTCGCTGTGCCTGCACCATATCGACGGCGAACAGGAGAAGAGGGCGTTCTACAAGAAGGTCTGCGCGGGGCTCAGGCCCGGCGGCGTCTTCTATATATACGATGTCATCCTTGCGTCTGACCCTGCGGTGCAGGAGGTCTATCTCGCGGAATGGAAGCGGTACATGCAGACGCGTCTGGCCCCTGCGGCGATAGAGGACACGATGGAGAAGTACCGGGCCGAAGACCGGCCGTTCCCGCTCATGAAGGAACTCTCGTTCCTGCAGGACGCCGGCTTTGAGGGGGTCGATGTCATATGCAAGTATTACAATGGCGCCGTCTACGGAGGTATTCGGCGAAGATGAAGAACGGTGCAGGCGCGGGACGATAAGAGAATGTCACATGCATAAACGAATACGGTAAAGGACAGACGATATGATGAGACTTGTGTGTGCGTTGGTTGTGGTGTTGGCGGTTGCCCGTCCGTTGTGTGCGCAGGAGACGCCGCGGACGCTCCAGAAGATATCGGCACATGTGTATGCCTATGTCGGGGTCACGAACGCATCGCCCGGCGGGAATAGCTTCGGCGCGAACTGCGGCGTGATCGTCGGGGATGACGCTGTCATGGTCGTCGATACCCTCGTCTCCGCGAAGGAGGCCGCCCGGCTGGACGCGGATATCAGGAAGGTGACCGATAAGCCGGTCAAGTATGTCGTGAACACCCACTATCATCTTGACCATGCGTGGGGCAACTCGTATTTCGCCAACAAAGGGGCGGTGATCATCGCCCACGCCAACGCGCGGACCGCCGCGCCGCGGAGCGAATACGCGTTCGCGCATATCGCCGAGTTCGGCATGACGCAGGCGGACTTGGAAGGGACGGTTTTCACATTACCGCCGGTCACGTTCGATGACCGGCTGCGCGTTGATCTGGGCGGGGATGTCGCGGTAGAGCTCACGAACCCGGGCCCGTCCCATACGGACGGGAGCATCACCGTCTTTGTCCCCGGTGACAAGGTCCTGTTTGCCGGGGATATCCTTTTTACGAGATATCATCCGAACGTGGTGGAAGGAGACATCCCGCATTGGATCGCGGTCCTTGCGGAGTTGGAAAAGACGCCGGCCACGATCATCGTCCCCGGGCATGGTCCGCTATCGACCGTTGCCGACATCAGGGATATGGAGACATACCTGAAGGAGTTCGATGCGCGGGCGCAAGAGCTGTGCCGGGATAAGAAGCAGGAAGACGCGCCGGCCATCGCGCGAACGATCATGTCACGGCTCCCGGATCAGGGCCGGACAGAGCTGCCCTATATGGTAGAGTCGAACCTGCGCCGGCGGTATCTTCCGCCCGCGGAACCTGTCTCCGGCGGGAAGAAATAAGCGCCGATCCGCCGAACGGTGTGACAGTGCCTTCGTAACCCTTCAGTCAGGGGTGGCTGGCAGGAAATGTCCCCGTCAGCATCGCGGGATGTGCCCCGGTAAGTGTCATGTCTGCGACGTAGCTTTGTATTTGCTGGGGCTATTTTGCCCCAGCTTCGAGGCGCGAGGAGTGACGCGTACCCACAGCGGTACGCGAACGACGAGCAACGAAGAAGATGGGGTGAAAGAGCCCCAGCCCTACGGGAAGGCCCATCTATAGCCAGCTTCTGCGTCACTCCTCCTCGGCGTGCCACAGAGGGCACGCTGTCGTCATCGTTCCTTGAATCTGGCACATATCTGGGCCTTCAAATGCAAAGCTACGTCGCAGACATGACACTGGGCACATCCCGCTCAGCGCCACCCCTCGCTCGTCCCTCGCTTTTGCTCGGGACCCCGTGCCCGCTCGCATTGGCAATGTGCTGACAGGGACATTTCCCACCCGCGCAGGGTCTCAGGGGAGGGATATAGATCTCGCGGTGCGAGATCTATATCCCTCCCTGACCCCCCCACTAAATCGGAGCGAAAGTTTTCGGATAGAACGCGAAAAAGAAGTGATGTGCACCTATTCGAACCCTCGAGGGAGCGCGATGAGAATGGAAACCGCTTTGCAGACGGAGTCGTCCTGACGGCTTCGTTCCCCACCGCCGGTTTTGTGCCGGTCTTCTGGAATACCGGGAAGATGCCCGTGACGCGTCAAATCGTTTTCCGTAATGCCACGCTGCCGCCGCCCGTAAGCGATCCGTTTTGTCTCGTCTTTCTCCCGAGTGCTGTGATCGCGACGCTATTCTGATCATTGACGGATCGCGCTTCTTGTTGTAATATGCATAAATGGTCATATAAGAATATATGAAAATAGCCAGACGCCTCAGAGCCAAGAGCCCGGGGCGCATGAGCTGTTGCCCGGACCGTTTTTAAACCCTAATCACATGAGGAGTGCTTTGTGTTTTCGCCGAAACTGGTGACGTGCCTTAAGGATTACTCGAAGGAGAAGTTCGTTAAAGATTGTATCGCGGGATTCATTGTCGGGGTGGTCGCGATCCCACTGGCTATCGCATTTGCGATTGCATCAGGAGTTTCCCCTGACAAAGGCCTTTTTACGGCGATCATCGCCGGTCTCCTTATATCCGTGCTTGGCGGGAGCCGGGTGCAGGTCGGCGGGCCGACAGGCGCTTTCGTGGTCATTGTCTATGGGGTGGTGCAGAAACACGGGGTCGACGGGCTAATTATCGCCACATTGATGGCAGGCATCCTCCTGGTGGTCATGGGGGCCGCTAAGCTCGGCACCGCTATCAAGTTCATTCCGCACTCGGTGATCGTCGGGTTCACCAGCGGGATCGCGGTGATCATCTTTTCATCCCAGGTGAAGGATTTTCTGGGTTTGAGTATCGACAAGGTGCCTGCGGAGTTCGTGGGGAAATGGCACGTTTTCTTTCAGCATCTCGGCACGGTTAATTATGCCGCATTGATCCTGGGCCTTGTCACAGTCTGTATTATTGCCATGACCCCCAGGTTCTCAAAGCGTGTGCCGGGCGCTCTTGTTGCCCTTGTTTCCGTCACAGCGCTTGCGGCATTCTTTCATCTGCCTGTCGAGACGATCGGCAGCCGTTTTGGGGCATTGCCTCACGGCCTGCCTGTGCCGCATTTCCCTGTGTTAAGTTTTTCAAGGATACGGGAACTCTTTCAGCCTGCTGTGACGATCGCGCTCTTAGGCGCCATTGAGTCGCTGCTGTCCGCCGTTGTCGCGGACGGCATGATCGGCGCCCGGCATCGTCCCAATACCGAGCTTATCGGTCAGGGGATAGCGAATATCGGCTCGGCGCTTTTTGGCGGCATGCCCGCAACGGGGGCCATCGCCAGGACTGTCACCAATATCAAGAATGGGGGCAGAACGCCTATCGCCGGCATCGTTCATGCGGTCACGGTCCTCCTTATCATGCTCTTTTTCGGGGCCTGGATCAAATTCGTGCCTTTGGCCTGTCTGGCGGGCATCCTGGTCGTGGTTGCATACTATATGAGCGAATGGCGGTCTTTCCGGGAGCTGCTCAAGGGGTCTTCCGGCGGAAAGATCGTCCTGGTCATGACGTTCCTTCTGACGGTTTTTGTCGACCTGAACGTCGCGATCGAGGTCGGAGTTATTCTTGCGACCTTTATCTTTATGAAACGTATGTCCGATGTGACAGAAGTCAAGGTTTTTGCCAGAGAATACGCAGAAGACGAGAAAATGGAGAAAGGGGAAGATCGCCCGTTAGCGGCATTTGCGCTCCCCCCTAGGGTCGAGGTGTACGAAGTCAACGGCCCCCTGTTTTTCGGGGCCGCCAACAGTTTTGATGAGGCTGAGCGGCAGGCGCATGAGAAGCCAAAAGTGCGGATCCTGCGGTTCCAGGATGTGCCCTTGATCGACTCGACTGGCATGCACGCGCTCAAAAGTTTTTATACGAAGAACAAGCGCGAGGGCATTCACCTTGTCATGACCGGCCTGCATGTCCAGCCGCTCAACGAAATGGTCAAATCGAAACTATACGAACTGGTCGGCGAGGAGAATGTCTTCGGCAGCATGAAAGAGTCGATCGCCCGGGCGGAAACATTATTGAAAGAAATGAAATGATCCCAGCGGGATCTCTGCGCGGAAAGGCCGTATGGAAAAGATAGACGACATGGTGTTCAAGATCAAAGCGGATTTCCTGAAAGCCCTGGCGCATCCTGCCCGTCTTCAGGTGATTGAGTACCTCAAGGACGGAGAAGCCAGCGTGGGAGCGCTTGTGCAGGCGCTCGGGATCGAGCAGTCAAGTCTGTCGCGGCATTTGGCCACCCTGCGGAATCTCGGGGTCCTGTCGGCGCGACAGGAAAAGACGAACGTGTATTACAACTTGCAGGACCATGATATCTTCAAAGTGCTGCGGCCGATCGCGGAGCTGCTCCGGAAAAAATTACGGAGAAGCGAGAAGATCCTTGAGCGCCTCGGCGAAGATTAAGACACGGGGCAGGAGCTGATATGCAGCTGACTTTTCGCGAAATAGAGAAGGCCTTTGAGATCGGAGAGAAAACGCTCTACCAGTGGCTCAATGACCGGGGAATGCCGGCGGTCAAGGCCAACGGACAGTATTATTTTAATTCCGTTGAGGTCCTGGAGTGGGCCCTTAAGTTAAAGATCCCCCTGACGCTCGGGGCCTTGAAGCTCTGCGAAAAGAACCGCTCGGGCCGGGACATCCTGACCCCGGCGCTGATCCGCGGCGGGGTCCATTTCGGGATCAAAGGGAAGCGCCGCGAGGAGATATTCGGGGAAGTCCTGGGCCTGTTGCCGATCCCGGGCCATATCGACCGGTCTTCTCTAAAAGAGATGCTTATTTCCCGCGAGCAGTCCGGCACGACCGGCATCGGAGACGGGATCGCCATCCCGCATGTCAAAAGCCCCGTGATATTCGCCGGCCTCGAACCCGTGGCAGGGCTTTTCTTCCTGGAAGCGCCGGCCGATTTTTCCGCCCCTGACGGGGAACCGGTCCATACGCTGTTCGTGATATTGTCCGGCTCCTTCAAGGGACATTTGTCGCTCCTTTCGCGGCTGGCCTATGGCCTTCAGGACGAAAGCGTCAAATCGGCCCTGGGCCGCCGCGCGAGCGCCGAAGAGATCCTCGCGACTTTCCAGGTCGTGGAAGCGAAGACCGTGCGGGCCGCTGAGTAAATGGAGAGCGGTATAGATGGATAAGATACTCTTTGGATCCTGGCCGGTCCCGTTCGGCGAGTTCTCGCTTAAGCTCGACCCCCTGAGCCTCGTCTTCCTTATCGCGGTCACGATCCTCGCGGTATGCGCCGGGGCCTACGGCTTCGGTTACATGCGCCCCTATCAAGGGAAAAAACCGCTGGGGGTTCATGCCTTCTTCTATCTTCTCCTTGCCCTCGTCCTTGTCCTGATCGTCACCGCCAATAACGTGATCCTTTTCCTGAGCGCATGGGAGCTTATGACCATCTCCACGTTCTTCCTGATCATTTTCAATGATGAACAGCCTCCGGTGCGTAAAGCCGGGTTTATTTACTTGATCGCGTCTCACTGCGCGACATTCTTTCTTTTTCTGATGTTCTTCCTGATGTCTCGCGCCGCCGGTTCGATGGCCTTTGATGTGATGGCCCGCACCACGTTCCCGCCGCTGCTCGCGGGGACGATCTTTCTCCTGTCTCTCGCCGGTTTCGGGGTCAAGGCGGGTTTTTTTCCGGTGCATGTCTGGCTGCCCCACGCCCACCCGGCCTCGCCCTCGCACATCTCGGCTCTCTTGTCGGGGATCGCGATCAAGATGGGGGTCTACGGGATCTGCCGCGTGTTGTGTATCATGAAGGTTTTACCTGTCTGGTGCGGGTACGTCCTTTTGATGATCGGCGTTGTCTCCGGCATTATGGGCGTTCTCTACGCCCTCGGGCAGCACGAGCTGAAAAAGTTATTGGCCTATCACAGCATTGAAAATATCGGCATCATCACCCTCGGGCTTGGCGCGGGGCTCCTGGGGATGAGCTATCAGGCCCCCTTTCTCGCGGTCCTCGGGTTCGGCGGAGGGCTCCTACATGTCCTAAACCACTCGCTGTTCAAAAGCCTCCTTTTCCTGGGAGCGGGTTCTGTCATTCAGGAGACGCATACCGGCGAGATGGATCATATGGGAGGCCTGGCGAAGGCCCTGCCGCTCACCGGCGTTCTTTTTCTGGTCGGGGCGCTCTCGATCTGCGGCCTGCCGCTTTTTAACGGGTTCATCAGCGAATTTATCATCTATTTCGGGCTCTTTCAGGGGCTTCTCGGGCTCCCGGTGCACGGGGTGATCATCTGTGCGCTTGGGATCCTGTCGCTGGGATTGATGGGCGCCCTTGCATCGGCCTGTTTCTGCAAAGTCTACGGGACAGTTTTTTTGGGCAAGCCTCGCGCCGGATCCTCGCACTCGCCTGAGGGGATGCCCGAAAGGCCGACCGCGCAGGAAGGGGTGTGCCGCGAGGGGACATCAAAATGGATGCTCGTTCCCATGGCGGCCCTGGCGGCGGCCTGCGTCTTGATCGGGCTTGTCCCCCGCACCGTGACCGGCCTGACTTTTCTTGGCGCGGCCTGCATGGCGCACGTTGACCTCGCAACGATACAGACCGAGCAGGTCCTCGTGCCCTTGACGATGGTGATCAGGGTGGCATTTCTGTTCCTCGCGCTCATCTGCGTATTGATCACGGTCCGCCGGCTTCTTTTGGGAAGAGCGTCTGTGCCGATCCGGGAAACATGGGGCTGCGGTTTTGCGGGGGTTTCTTCGAGGTTCCAATACACATCCTCCTCTTTTGCCCGGCTGATCGTCGAATTGATGAAAACGGTGCTGTTGTTCCGGCGCCATGGGGGGCAGGTCACCGGCGCCTTCCCGGAGAAGACACGCATGGATTCTTCAGTCCACGACGCCTCGGAAGAGATGGCGTACCGGCCCGGCCTTGACTTCTTGAACGATGTTTCAAAAAAACTCGGCCATGGCCGTATCCGTCACACCCAGGTCTATTTAATGTATATTCTCCTGTTCCTGATATTTCTGCTGGTTTGGAAAATGAAGTAGCGCGAAAAGAGGCGGCCCGTGAGTTCTTTGCTCAACGTGACATTTCCCGTTTTGGCCCATTGGATGATCGTTTGTCTGCTTTCGCCGTTCTTTCTCGGCGTGATCGCCAGGGTCAAAGCGTTCTTTTCCGGAAAAGCGGGGCCGCCGGTTTTGCAACCGTATTTCGACCTGGCGAGGCTTTTCCGCAAGAAGTGCGTCTACAGTTCTACCGCGACATGGGTATTCCGCGCGGCCCCGGTGATCATCCTTGCCGCCATGATGGCCTTGTCCCTGCTGGTCCCGTTCGGTATATGCAAGGCGCCGGTGCAATTCTCGGGCGATATCCTGCTGGCGGTCTATCTCCTGGCCCTGGGCAGGTTCTTCATGATCCTGGCCGCCCTGGATACGGGGTCCAGTTTCGAAGGAATGGGTGCCAGCCGCGAAGCGTTCTTCTCGTGTTTGTCGGAACTGGCGCTGTTCATGAATTTCATCACGCTCGCGCTGCTTACCAGGAGCATTTCGCTCGCCCGGATGATCGGGGCGGATGTTCCGATAGTCTGGGGCGGCATGGAGCCGACGCTGCTTCTGGCCGTGGCGAGCCTCTTCATCGTGCTTCTGGCTGAGAACCGCCGGATCCCGGTGGATGATCCGGAGACACACCTGGAGCTGACCATGATCCATGAGGTGATGATCCTCGACCATAGCGGCGTCGACCTGGCCTATTTACTGTATGCATCGGCTCTGAAATTATTTATATTTTTCGGCATACTGGTTTCCATCATCGTTCCGGTGCGGACCGGATATCCGGTGACGGATACGGCGATCTTTCTCGGCGGGATGCTGGGGCTGGCGGCCCTTGTCGGGATCGTGGAGTCCTCGATGGCGCGCCTTCGCCTTAATCGCGTCAGGCTCTTGTTGTTGATCTCGTTCGCATTGGCTTTTTTCGGCCTTATCGTAACGTTGTGGAGGGCCTAGGCACATGACGCTCTGGATCGATGTTAGCTGCATACTGGTCGTGTTCCTGGCGCTGTCCGTCCTGGCAACCAACCGTATTGTCGGGATGATCAAGATCTTTGCGGTGCAGTCTTTTATATTGAGCTTTGTGCCGTTATTCCTGCATGCGGACGCCGTTTCAGGCCGCGACATCACGCTTTCCCTTGTCACGATGGTGCTCAAGGCGATACTGGTCCCCGCGATACTGTTTTGGCAGATCAGGCACATCTCCATGCGCTCCGAGATCAAGCCCCTTATCGGGCTCGGGACCTCGATACTTTTCGGGGCGGTGTTGATCGCCGTCGCCTTCTGGGTTTCCCTTTCGTTGAGATTGCCGGGGAAACTGCTTTCGAGCCTGGTCCTGCCGTGCTCGCTGGCGACGATGCTTCTGGGTTTCATGACCATGGTGACCCGCACGCGCGCCATAACTCAGGTTCTGGGATATATGGTGATCGAGAACGGGATCTTTCTTTTCGCCCTGTCTCTGTTTGACGCGATGCCGGTGCTCATCGAAATGGGCATCCTTCTGGATATATTTGTCGCGGTCCTTATCATGGCCATCGTGCTCAATCACATCAATGAAGAATTTGAACGGACCGGTGGCTCCGCGGGCCGGTCTAAAACGGGGGAGACTGTTTGATGCTGTCATTGTTGATCCTCATCCCGCTGTTAGGGGCCCTTGCCATGTTGTTGCCGGTAAGGGCCATGTTCAGGGTGTGGTTCTTGTGCGCCGTGTCTTTCACCTATGCCCTGATCGTGGCGTCGTTTTGGCGGCAATTGCCCGCCGCGGAATGGAACGGCTATCTGGCGCTCGATCCCCTGGGGCTTATCCTGCTTTCGGTGAACGGCCTTCTTTTTCTTCCCGTGGCTGTTTTTATGATCGGTTATTTTCAGCATGAACGCAGGAATAACCGGATATTTACCGCGTGCTTATTGTTCCTCATGTCCATGATGACGCTGGTCTCGGCAAGCTACCATATGGGCCTTTTGTGGGTGGCGATCGAGACGACGACGCTCTTCAGCGCGCCTTTGATCAGTTTTCATCATAACCGGGGAACGTTGGAGGCTACCTGGAGGTATTTGCTGGTCTGCTCCGTGGGGATCGCTCTGGCGCTCATGGGGACGTTCTTCCTTGCGATCGCAGCGCGGGACGTGCATACGCTTCTTCTGCCGGCGATACTGAACGGGGCGTCTTCGCTCTCCGTCAACTGGTTGAAATTGAGCGTCATCTTCCTGTTCGTGGGTTACGGCTGCAAGATGGGGCTTGCCCCGATGCACAGCTGGAAGCCGGAAGCCTATGGCCAGGCGACCGGCATGGTGGTGGTCCTCATGGCCGGGGGGTTGACGCAGTGCTCTTTTCTGGCGCTGATGCGGGTGAGCCAGATCTGTTACAAAACAGGCTTAAGCGGCTTTTACGCTTCCATTCTCCTTGTCACCGGCGTCCTGTCGCTCGTGGTCCCGGCGGTGCTTCTCCTGGGCGAGAAAAGCATTAAAAGGTCTTTCGCGTATTCTTCCATCGAACATATGGGGATATTGGTGCTGGGGCTTGGCCTGGGCGGGATAGGGATCTTCGGCGCCCTGTTCCATATGATCAATAACTCCTTGGCAAAAGTGGTGATGTTCCTCACGGCCGGGTCAGTGGCTCAGAAATACGGGGCTTCTCACGCCAGCCTTGTCCGCGGGGTCATCCACACCTATCCGGTAACGGGGGTCTTTTTGCTTGTGTCATTATTTGCCGGGACCGGGATGTTCCCTTTCGCAACGTTCCATAGCGAGCTGCTGATCATCAATGCGGCGATCATTTCAAAGCAGTACGTTTTGTCGGGGCTCGCCATCCTGTGTCTGGCCGTCATTTTTATTGGGATTGCCAAGGTGGTCCTGGAGTTTGCCTACGGCCAGCCGACGGACCCGGTCCTGGCAAAGAAAGAAAATCTCTTCATGAATATTACTATTGCACTAGCTGCGATGGCGCTCCTGTGCCTCGGTGTATGGATGCCGGCGCCCTTGCATAGGGTTCTTCACGATGCGGTGACCCTGATCGGGGCGTAAAGAGGGCCGGGCCGGGAACCCGGCGCGGAACGGATGAGGGCCTATGGAATTGTTCAATGGCGGCAGTATTGCCTTAAAAGATATTCCGCTCCTGGAGAAAAAAGAATTTCGAGGGGAAGTGCTGCTCCGCTGCCGCGACGGCGCGCGGCTCGCGAACCTTTTTGGAAGCCCGGACGGCGGCGGAGGCGTCCGCCTGATCGCGATCCTCGGGCAGGATGAAGATCCCGAGCTGCAGATACTCGCGACGACGATTTCGGCGGGATCTGCGCGCTATGAGTCTTTGACCGCGGAACTCCTTCAGGCCCATCTTTTCGAACGCGAGATCGCGGAGCAGTGGGCGATCGTCCCCGAAGGGCACCCGTGGCTCAAGCCGGTACGGTACCACGCGAATTATCGCGGCGTTCCGGATATATGGAAAGATATCGGGGAGCAGACGATCCCGGGATCGTATCCTTTCTACGCCGTTGGCGGCGAGGAAGTCCATGAAGTGGGCGTGGGCCCGGTGCATGCCGGGATTATCGAGCCAGGGCATTTCCGGTTCCAGTGCCATGGCGAAGAGGTGCTGCACCTGGAGATCCAGTTAGGATACCAGCATCGCGGCATCGAGCCGATGATGTGCGGGAGCGGCATGAAACGGCAGGCGCTCTTGAGCGAGTCGGTTGCCGGGGATACCTCCGTCGGCCATTCCACGGCGTTCTGTGAAGCGGTGGAATCCCTTGCGGGCTGCACTGTCCCGATCAAGGCGCAGGCCATCCGCGCGGTAGCGCTGGAGCTGGAGCGGCTGGCGAACCATGTGGGCGACCTGGGCGCCCTGGGGATGGACGCCGGCTTCCTGACGACAAGCGCTTATTTCGGCCGTATGCGGGGGGATTACTTGAATCTGTTATTGGAGCTGACGGGAAACCGTTTTGGCAAGGGCCTGTGCCGGCCGGGGGGCGTCCTTTTTGATATCGAGGACTCGATGGCCGAGGACCTCTGCCGCCGGCTCACGCGTTATAAGAAGGAATTCGAAGAGGTAAGCGACCTGCTTTTCACCAGCCCGTCGGTCCTTGCCCGTTTTGAAGGGATCGGGACGGTCTCCCTGGAGGCCGCGAAAAGCCTGGGGATGGTGGGTCCTGCCGCGCGGGCGAGCCAGCTGGAATATGACGTGCGCAGCGATTACAGTTCCGGGATGTGGCAATTTTATCACGTCCCTATTTCTTTGGCCGCATCGGGGGATGTCTACGCGCGGGCTTTGGTGCGTCGCCAGGAAGTGATGCGCTCGCTGGAATTGTTGCTGAAGCTTTTACCGTCCCTTCCCAAAGGGGAGATCTGCGCCTCGCCCGGCCCGCTGAAGCCGGAAACGCTGGCGGTGTCTCTGGTGGAGGGGTGGCGCGGCGAGATCATGCATGCCTGTATCACAGACAGCCATGGCGCGTTGGCCCGGTACAAGATCAAAGACCCCTCGTTCAACAACTGGTTCGCTCTGACGCTGGCGATGCGCAACCAGGAGATCTCTGATTTTCCCCTGTGCAATAAGAGTTTTAATCTGTCATATTGCGGGCATGACCTATGAAATTTTCCCGTAACCATCAATGGACAGGGATGATGCGGCAGGCGCAGGCTTTCGCCTGCGAGTCAGGACGCGGACTGAAGCTTGCGGCTACCCCTGCTCACCGAATAGTTGCGGGTCCCAGACGTAGGAGCGGGGTGACCGTATGCTGAAGATCTTAATGACGCGTTTCAGGCAAGGGTGCCGCACCATGCCGTTCCCCAAGGGCAAACCGCCGGTCCTGCCGGCGCGCTATCGAGGCCGGCCCATCGCCGCCGCACAGGGAGACAGCGTGGATCTCGGGAGCATAACCTTTGTTCCCGACAGCGGCATCCGGCATTCGGGTGATTTCCGGATGGCGGTATCCGGGCGCGAAGATCTTATCCTCGCGGGTGACGTGTACGCCCTGGCGCACACGGTGAAGAAAGAGATCCTGAAGATGTTCGGCCGGTCTCTGAAACTTCGACAGGTCTCGGCGG